>JGI20152J14361_10000078_pt1 | contig 72931 bp, 69 predicted proteins | sample COG_02_FD_14361 | JGI IMG/M metagenome (IMG submission 14361)
TCCGTTTGGGCCGCGCATTGGAACCATATGATCCCCTTTGGTACGAAGAGCCAGTGCCACCAGATAATATCGGATCGATGGCTAAAGTCGCCGCATCTGTACGGATTCCCATTGCCACAGGTGAACGTCTGACCACCAAAGCGGAATTTGCACCCGTTTTGCGAGAAGGGGCGGCAACCATTTTGCAGCCAGCATTAGGTCGATCCGGTGGAATTTTGGAAACCAAAAAAATCGCCGCAATGGCAGAGGTTTATAACGCACAAATGGCGCCACATTTGTATGCGGGCCCTGTTGAATGGGCCGCCAATATACAATTGGCTGTTAATATCCCCAATATTTTAATGGCAGAAACGATTTTAACTGGCGGTGGATTTGCTGGCGATTTGATCAAGCATTCGATAACGTGGGAAGATGGCTTTGTTCACGCACCTACGGCACCTGGTTTGGGGATTGAATTCGACGAAGAGTTGGCGCGCGCAAACCCTTATGATGGTAATGGCCTGCATTTGGAAATGCAGGAACGGCCATGCGACTATGTAAAAGGAAACGCATTTCGCGGTGGTGCCGCTGACTGACGTTCACTGTTTTTGTATGACTGCTTGAATGACGCCAGATTGATGTTAAATACCAAATGTAAAATAGAGACATAAAATGTATTCCACTCAAACTGATATTTCCGGTGTATTAATTATCACGCCACCTCGTTTAGCGGATGATCGCGGATGGTTCACTGAATCGTGGAATCAAAACAAAATGGACGCAGAGACAAACGGTTTGCGGTTCGTTCAGGACAACCATTCTTTTTCTGGACCGACCGGCACCGTGCGTGGCTTACATTTTCAATCACCACCGTCAGCACAAGATAAATTGGTTCGCGTCATCAAGGGTAGCGTAACAGACGTTGCCGTTGATATTCGCAAAGGCTCGCCAACATATGGCAAATGGGTTTCGCAAATGTTGTCTGCTGAAAATGGTGTGCAATTGTTAGTTCCTGTCGGCTTTTTGCATGGCTTTGTAACGCTAGAACCTGACACAGAGGTTTTATATAAATGCACTGATTTCTATGCTCCGGATTGTGATGGTGGTATTAAGTTTGATGATCCTGATTTAGCAATTGATTGGGGTATGGATACAACGCAGGCGGTTCTGTCGGATAAAGATAAGATCGCGCCTGCTTTTGCTGACTTTGACAGTCCTTTCATTTTTCAAGGATAACCTATGAAAATCATCGTAACAGGCGGCGCTGGATTTATTGGGTCTGCGGTTATTCGCCAAGCAATTTCTGATGGCCATAGCGTGGTTAATTTGGACAAACTGACATATGCAGCATGTTTGGAAAACCTAGACAGTGTGTGCGACAGCCCAAATTACGTGTTTGAGAAAATTGATATCTGTGACGGTGCTGCATTGGCGGCTTGTTTCGAAAAGCATCAACCAGACGCCATTATGCATTTAGCTGCAGAAAGCCATGTTGATCGTTCAATCGACGGGCCGTCCGCATTCATGCACACAAACATTATCGGCACATATGAAATGTTAGAAGCGGCGCGTGCATATTGGGACGGTATTGGCCGTCCAGATACGTTCCGTTTTCACCACATTTCAACAGACGAGGTTTATGGCTCACTTGGCCCGACGGGCCTGTTTACAGAAGATACGCCGTATGATCCAAACTCGCCGTATTCGGCATCCAAGGCATCGTCAGATCATTTGGTTCGTGCATGGCATGAAACATACGGTTTGCCCGTTGTTGTTACAAATTGTTCCAACAATTATGGCCCGTTTCATTTTCCCGAAAAGTTAGTTCCTGTTGTCATTATCAAGGCATTGGCAAGCGAAGCCATCCCGATTTATGGCAGGGGCGATAATGTACGCGATTGGTTATATGTCGAAGATCATGCTGATGCGTTATTAAATGTTGTCGCCAAGGGCGAACTTGGCCGTACCTATAATATTGGTGGCGAAAACGAAGCCACGAATTTAGAGCTGGTCAATATGATCTGCGATCTGCTGGATGATTTACGCCCAGCAGATAAGCCATATGCGGATTTGATTACGTTTGTGGCTGACCGTCCTGGACATGATCAACGCTATGCAATTGATCCGACGCGTATTCGTAACGAATTAAACTGGCGGCCATCTGTGACCTTGGAACAAGGTCTGCGTAAAACTGTTGAATGGTATTTAGTGAACGAGGACTGGTGGCGCGCATTGCAAAACCGCGATGGCGTTGGAACGCGTTTAGGGAAAACCTGATGAAAATCCTTGTTTTTGGAAAAACCGGTCAAGTTGCGACTGAGCTGGCTGCACGCGCAAATGTTGTTACGCTTCGGCGTGAAGATGCGGATTTTGCTGATCCAGAGGCCATTATCAAAATCGTGGAAGACACCGACGCGGACGTCATTATTAATGCGGTTGCATATACCGCAGTCGACAAGGCCGAAGAAGAAGAGGCAACGGCAACCAGCGTCAATGGAACCACCGTTGCCCAAATCGCCATTGTTGCCGCTGCGCGTAACATTCCATTTTTACACATTTCGACCGATTACGTTTTTGAAGGCGGCGGAACAGCGCCTTGGCATCCGGATGATGAAACGGGGCCATTAAGTGCCTATGGTCGTTCCAAATTGATTGGCGAGCATGGCGTTATCGCCGCTGGTGGACCCCATGTAGTTTTGCGAACCTCTTGGGTGTATTCTGCGCACGGTAATAATTTTGTTAAAACCATGCTACGTCTTGGCGCGGATCGCGACGCACTTAGCATCGTCAACGATCAAATTGGCGGCCCGACGGAGGCAGGTGACATTGCCGATGCATTACTGACCATTGCTGAAAAATTCATTGCAGGCAAAGGCGCCACAGGTATTTATCATTTCGCAGGTGGCCCTAATTGTAGCTGGGCTGATTTCGCCGATGAAATTTTTACACAAGCTAATCTGACCGTGGATATCACCGGCATCCCCAGCAGTGAGTATCCCACCCCTGCGGTTCGTCCATTAAACTCTCGCATGGATTGCACTTCGCTTGAAACTGATTACGGTATTCAACGACCGGATTGGCGGTTGTCGCTGTCTCGTGTCTTGGCCACATTAAAACAGGATTAGACCCATGAAAAAACGCAAAGGTATTTTATTGGCTGGCGGTTCTGGTACGCGACTTTATCCAATTACGATGGGTATATCCAAGCAATTGCTGCCAATCTATGACAAGCCAATGGTGTATTATCCGTTGAGCGTTTTGATGTTGGCAAACATCCGCGAAATCGCTGTCATTACGACACCTGAAGATCAAGAACAGTTCAAGCGTCTGTTGGGTGATGGATCGCAGTGGAATGTTGAGCTTACGTATATTACCCAACCGTCTCCTGATGGATTGGCACAGGCATTTATTTTGGCCGAAGAGTTTTTGGTTGGCGCGCCATCTGCGATGGTCTTGGGCGATAATATTTTCTTTGGTCACGGTTTGCGCGAATTGCTACAAGATGCAGATGAAACCAGTTCTGGTGCCAGTGTATTTGGATATCATGTGGCTGATCCAGAACGCTATGGTGTTGTTGATTTTGACGATAATGGAACCGTCAAATCCATCATTGAAAAGCCAGAAGTTCCGGCATCGAATTACGCAGTGACTGGGCTGTATTTTGTTGATGAAACGGCACCTGCACGTGCAAAAGCTGTTAAGCCATCCGCCCGGGGTGAGCTGGAGATAACTTCCTTGCTGGAAAGCTATTTGGATGACGACAGCCTATCTTTGAAAAAGATGGGCCGCGGATTTGCTTGGTTGGATACCGGCACACATGGCAGTTTGCTTGATGCTGGTAACTTTGTGCGTACTTTGGTAAAACGCCAAGGCATGCAAATGGGTTGCCCCGAAGAAATTGCGTACGAAAACGAATGGATCACATTGGATGATGTCAAAGTATTAGCCAAAAAGTTTTCTAAAAATGCCTATGGTGCATATTTGAATGCGCTGACCTAAAAATAGACTATTGATATTTTTCGCCGCTCGGCTTTACTGGTAAAAAATCCAGTGAGAAATTATGTCGAAATCTTATGATGCAATCATTATAGGCGCAGGGGTGATTGGTGCCTGTACAGCGTTTGAAATGGCCAAAAAGGGTATGAAAACCCTGTCGATCGATAAGCTGCCCGAGGCAGGATATGGTTCAACATCAGGTTCTTGTGCCATTATTCGCACATATTATTCCGCTTATGAAACTTGCGCCTTGGCATATGAAGGCTGGCATTACTGGAAAGATTGGGAAGGCTATATCGGAAGAGGTGTTGCAGACAATCTGATCCAGTATCATGACACTGGCTGTTTGGTTATAAAGACGCCTCATAATAAAGACCTGTCTGTTGTTTGTGATACGATGGATCAGATCGGCTGCCCGTGGGAAAACATTCCAACAGATCAGATACCTGATCGCCTGCCAAACGCGGACACTCGCGCCTATGATCCAGCCAAGCGTCCAGACGATGATGGTTTTGGCGAGCCGACGGGCAATGCGGTGAATGGGGCCGTATTTTTCCCAAATGGTGGATATGTGTCGGATCCAAAATTGTCTGCACAAAATGCCCAACAGGCAGCAATGGCAGCAGGTGCAGAGTTTCGTTTCAATACAGAGGTTACTGAAATTAAACAAGAAAATGGTAAAGTTGTTGGCGTCACACTGTCAGATGGCAGTAGAATAAATGCGCCAGTCGTTGTGAACGTCGCAGGGCCACATTCATTTGTAATCAACGAAATGGCTGGCGTCACTGATGGGATGAACATCAATACGCGTGCCTTGCGCCACGAAGTCGCCCACGTTCCAGCGCCCAAGGGCATGGATTTTGAGCGTGACGGATTCATATATTCTGACAGTGATATTCATACCTATGCCCGTCCAGAAACAGGTAATCACATCCTGATCGGCTCCGAAGATCCCGCATGTGATCCCCAAGACTGGGTTGAAAATCCAGATGTCTTTGATGCCAATCTAAGCGAGCAGTCAAAAATCATGACGATGCGGTTGGCGCAGCGGTTCACCGGCCTTGGCATTCCTGAACAAGCCAAGGGCGTCGTTGCATTGTACGACGTGTCCGACGACTGGATGCCGATATATGACAAAAGTGATCTTGATGGGTTTTACATGGCCGTTGGCACCAGCGGAAATCAGTTCAAAAACGCGCCCGTCGCAGGCAAGATTATGGCAGAACTTGTCCAAAAATGTCAGGCTGGCCATGATCATGATGTAAATCCTGTGCAGTTCCATTTGGACTATATTAATGCTGATATCTCATTAGGTGCGTTTTCCCGCAAACGCGAAATTAACCAAAACTCTAGCTTCTCTGTGATTGGATAAAACATGAAAACCCACGCCAAAGCAGTTGTTATCGGAGGCGGCGTTGTTGGCTGTTCCGTGTTGTATCACTTAGCCAAAGCCGGTTGGAAGGATGTGATGCTGATCGAGCGGTCTGAGCTGACCAGTGGTTCATCATGGCACGCGGCAGGTGGATTTCATACTTTGAACGGCGATCCAAACGTTGCAAAGCTGCAAGCCTACACCGTTGGCTTATATAAAGAACTGGAAGAAATTTCAGGCCAATCTTGTTCCCTGCATTTAACCGGTGGCGTGATGATGGCGGACAGTCCAGAGCGCATGGATTTCTTGCGGATGACCCACGCACGCGGGCGTTGTTTAGGAATGGAAACCGAACTGATCACCCCATCAGAGGCAAAAGCAATGTTTCCGTTGATGGACGAGACAAATTTTGTTGGCGCATTGTGGGATCCAGTCGAGGGTCACCTTGATCCATCCGGCACCACGCACGCATATGCCAAGGCGGCCAAAGTTTTGGGCGCCGAAATTGAGTTGCGCAATCCAGTGATCGAGATCACCCAAGACAGCGATGGCATGTGGAATGTCATCACCAAGAACGGCACGGTAAAGGCCGAACATGTGGTCAATGCCGGTGGTCTGTGGGCGCGCGAAGTGGGGCGCATGGTCGGGTTGGAATTGCCCGTTTTAGCAATGGAACACATGTATCTTTTGACCGATGAGATGCCAGAGGTTGTCGAATTCAATCAAGATACAGGTCGCGAATTGGTTGGTGTTATTGATTTCAAAGGTGAGATTTATACGCGACAAGAACGCAATGGGTTGCTTTTGGGAACATATGAACAAGCTTGTAAACCTTGGTCACCGGTGAACACGCCGTGGGATTTTGGCCATGAGTTATTGCAGCCGGATTTGGATCGCATTTCACCTTCGCTAGAAGTGGCATTCAAACATTTCCCAGCATTTGAGAAGGCGGGCATTAAGCAAGTCATCAACGGACCGTTTACATTCGCACCTGATGGAAATCCATTGGTTGGGCCCGTGCCTGGGTTGACGAATTATTGGTCAGCTTGCGCGGTTATGGCCGGCTTTAGCCAAGGTGGTGGTGTTGGTTTGGCGCTGGCAAATTGGATGGTTGATGGCGATCCGGGTTTTGATATTTTTGCTATGGATGTCGCGCGTTACGGCGAATGGGCGACGCTTCGTTATACCAATGCAAAGGTACGTGAAAATTATTCGCGTCGCTTTTCCATTAGTTATCCTAACGAAGAATTGCCTGCCGCGCGGCCGCAACAAACAACGCCATTGTATGACGTGATGAAGAACGAAAATCATGCTGTTATGGGCGATACATGGGGGCTTGAAACGCCATTGTGGTTCGCACCGTCAGCCGCCGAGGCCCACGATGTTTTATCGTTTCATCATTCGAACGATTTCGAACACATTGCCAACGAAGTCAAAGCTGTGCGGGAGTCGGTTGGCATCACAGAAATTTCGAATTTTGCGAAATATGAATTCACGGGCGCTGGGGCGGAAGCATTCCTTGACCACCTGATGACAAACACAATGCCCAAGCAAGGTCGAATTGTTTTAACGCCGATGTTGAATGAAAATGGCAAACTGATAGGCGACTTTACCATTGCAAAGGCGGGCCCAGATCGGTTCATCATGTTTGGTTCACTTGGCGCCACAAAATACCACATGCGTTGGTTCCAGCAGCATCAACCAGACAATGGCAGCGTTACAATCAAGCGGTTTGATATGTCATTGCAAGGGCTGTCCATCGCTGGGCCAAATGCCCGCAAAGTTCTGGAGAAGCTAGTTGATAGCAATGTTTCAAACAGTGGTTTCCGCTTTATGGATTTTCGCGAAATTGACGTTAACGGTGCGCCATGCATGATCAATCGCATCAGCTATACTGGTGATTTGGGCTATGAAATTTGGGTTGCTCCTGAATACCAGCGTCGCGTCTATGACGGGTTAAAACAAGCAGGTGCCGAATTTGGTATTCGCGATTTTGGTATGCGTGCATTGTTATCCATGCGATTGGAAAAAAACTTTCCCACTTGGTTTGCAGAGTTACGGCCAATCTATGGCCCCTATGAGGGAGGCATGGAGCGTTTCATTAAGTTAAACAAATCTGATTTCATTGGCCGATCTGCTGCGACTCAAGAGTTGGCAAACGGCCCAAAATTGCGCCGCACCTCATTTAAGATTTCTGCAGGTACCTGTGATGTTATGGGCGATGAACCGATCTGGGCAAAAACCACCAAAACCTTTGATGCGATTGACCCACCACACGGCCATGGCGCACCGCGCTTTGATGCGCAAGGTGTTGAAATTTCAGGTGTTAATCCACAACGCGATGGCGATTGGCAAGTTGTTGGTTGGGTTACGTCAGGTGGGTTTGCTCATTCCGTAGGGGTGTCGATGGCACAGGGTTATATTCCGACCGATCTGTCTGAAATTGAATCGGAGGGTATGTTCGAAATTGAAATTTTAGGTGAACGTCGTGCGGCGACAATTGCGATCGATGCGCCCTTTGATCCAATGGGCGAACGTATGCGAAGTTAGCTGTGATGCCAGTGTTTCGGGTCAACAAATTTGCGAACTTTTGCGATGCTGAAACTTAGACCATCAATTTTCATCACAGTGCTTTTTAGACTTGCTGTATCGCCGCTTAAGATATCGTCTGTATGAACTTCATGGACATTTTTAGCTGTGTTTTTAAGTTGATCCAATCGCAGGTCATATTCGTCTGCCATATTATTCCAGAAGGCCGGATCGGTTGAATATTGTTTCATAAAGTGGGTTTTCATACAGGATTTTACAAAACCCTCGCGTTGGCGACGCACGATGATCCAATCCGCATTGGGAAATTCGTTGTTAAACATGCGCCACATTAAGCTTAATTTGGCACCCTTAAACATCCACCGATCAGTTCCATCGTAACCTTGGTCTTGAACAATTTGGCGCATGCGGAACCGCATTGAAACCTTTTGGCCGTCGACCAAATATTTAAAATTTGTATTGATTTCAGGATCTGGCAAAGGTGAAACGCCCGCAGCGCTGACGCCAAGTGTTCGTAAGGTTTGTTTTAAAATCTTATCTCGAATATCTGCGTTCTCGAAAAACCCTTTGGGGTTTGCACCATTCCCGGGAGTTGTTTCACCAATCCACGCACCAAATTCATGCATCAGGCCGGCAACCATCGAAGTTCCAGACCTTGGCAACCCCGTCACAAACACGGGTCTATGAAAATTACCCAAAAAATCATTGGGTTTTCGGTTTAGTTTTATTTTGACTGTCTGCATGACAAAACTCTTTTGCCTCTTAACGTATGAAAATCAACTTAACTGTTGGTTTGTAAAACTTTGCCCGCCAAATACAGTGAGCCGCAAATCAGAATTCTTGCGCTGGGGTCTGTTTTTACAATATCATTAACCGCCGTCTCAAAATCAATTGCTTCGACAGCATCAAAGCCGACCTTTTGCGCAATATCAACTGTTTCTTTCGCGCTTAGTGTTGCGGCTTCGCCTGGGATCGACACGCCGTATAATTTGTCGGCGCGTGATTTTAAGGGTTCCATATATCCAGATGAATCCTTGGTATTCAGCATGCCAACGATCAAATATAATTTACGATCTGGTAAACGTCCCAATGCTTCGCTTAAGGCAATACCTGCCGCTTTGTTGTGGCCGCCGTCCAGCCAGATCTCTGCTTGGGGTGCTGCGTCGATCAATGGACCAGCGCGTAATTTTTGTAATCTCGCGGGCCAATTCGCGTTCAACATCGCCCCTTCAAAGGCGACGTCGCTTTTTCCTAAGTACCGAAGTGTTGCAATGGCAATGCCCGCGTTTTGCACCTGATGTGCCCCAATCAATGTTGGCATTGGTAGGTCTAATAATCCATTTTCATCTTGGTAAACCAAGCGGCCATTTTCTTCCCAAACATGCCAATGTTGGCCATAGATTTTGCATGTCGCGCCGACTGACCGTGCTTTTGCTTCGATCACGTCCATTGCTTCGTCTTCTTGTGGGCCAATAATGGCGAAGCAATTTCGTTTCAAAATTCCAGCTTTTTCACCAGCAATTTCGGCCAAAGTGTCGCCCAAGTACTGTTGATGATCAATGGACACAGGTGTGATGACGGCGATAGCTGGTTGGTCCACAACGTTGGTCGCATCAAGTCGACCACCCAATCCTACCTCTAGCAGCGTGTAATCTGCGGGCGTTCGTGAAAATGCGAGTAGCGCAGCGCATGTCGTGATTTCAAAATACGTAATTGGAACACCGCCATTGGCCTCTTCGCATTCCGCCAGATATTCTGCCAAAGATGTTTCGTCGATAATGTCGCCTGACAAAACAATACGTTCATGAAAGCGCGCTAAATGGGGTGAAGTATATGCGTGGCATTTATCGCCCGCAGCCTCTAGCCCAGCGCGGATCATGGCTTGGGTTGAACCTTTGCCATTGGTGCCCGCAATGTGGATCGCAGGTGGCATTGTCTGTTCGGGATTACCCAAGGCGTCCAACAAGCGGATCATCCGGTCCAAAGTCAAATCAATGATCTTGGGGTGTAACGACATCAGCCGCTCAAGGATGACATCGCTATTTTGGCTCACGCTTGGACGCTCTTATCTTCGATTTTTGCCGGTGCAGGCAACTCGCCTTTGATGGCGGGGGTTTGTTTCATCAACATGCGAATAATCGTGATCAATTCTTCGCGCATTTCACCGCGATGCGTCACACGATCCAGCATTCCGTGGTCCAGCAAGTATTCAGCGCGCTGAAAGCCTTCGGGTAATTTTTCACGGATTGTTTGCTCGATCACACGTGGGCCAGCAAAACAGATCAACGCATTTGGTTCGGCAATATGAACGTCACCCAACATCGCATATGATGCAGTTACACCACCCGTTGTCGGGTGCGTCAAAACCACAATAAACGGAAGGTTCTTTTCTTTCAGCATTTGCAATGCAACCGTCGTGCGGGGCATTTGCATCAGGGATAAAATACCCTCTTGCATACGCGCGCCACCAGCGGCTGAAAACAATACCAACGGGCACTTCATTTTCACGGCCTGTTCGCAGGCGGCGATGATCGCATTGCCAACAGCCATGCCCATCGAGCCACCCATAAAGGTGAAATCTTGCACAGCAGCGACAACTTTGGATTGGCCCATTTTACCGTGTGCCAATAACATCGCATCTTTTTCGCCCGTCTTTTTACGTGCGTCTTTCATGCGGTCAGTATATTTTTTCTGATCACGGAATTTCAAAGGATCGGCGAGAGGCTCTTGCGCTTCAAATTCGCTAAACAATCCGCCATCGAACAAAGCAATGCAACGTTCGCGTGGCGTGATATTCATGTGGTGATCGCAATTGGTACAAACGTTCAGGTTTTCCGCCAATTCACGGTGGAACAGCATCTGTCCACATTCCTTACACTTGGTCCACAAGTTGTCAGGTGTTTCACGTCGCGAAAAGATCGAGTTGATCTTTGGCTTCATATAATTGGAAATCCAGTTCATACCTGTTTGCCTTATTTTAATCCGTCATTAACATCTAAAGTCCTGCGAACAGAAATGCAATCATCTGCGTGCGCGCCATTCCATAATAGCAAAGTAAATCGAGAACATAATGATCGAACTGATCAACATTGTTTTCGCAGCCGCCGCCAAAAGTTCAGGTTGGTCAAAATAGTCAGGGGCAACGTATCGCGCCAAGCCGCTAATTTGCTCTTGGTAGGATATGTAAAACATCGCACCAAAGTTGTTAGCAAAATGCACACCAATTGCAGCGCCAAGATTGCCAGTGCGATATGTTAAGTCCGCTAAAAATAACCCCAGCAATCCCGTTGCCACAACAATCATGATGCCAACATCCGTACCAAGTTCACCGCTGAAGTGTGCACACCCAAAAATGATCGATGGAACGACCATGTAGAAAAGTCTGTTGTTAATCCACGCCGCTAACTGTTGTTGTAAATAACCCCGAAACAAGATCTCTTCGGCGCTGACTTGAACTAGCATTAAAAACAATCCTAACGGTAACAACCCCAACCAGCGTTCAAAAGCAATGTTTTCGACAATCCGATCGTCGCTTGGCAGTAGCGTTTGTGTCGCAACCAAAAACACTGCACTCATTAAAACAGCCACTCCAAAACAACGCAAAAAACGCCCCGATGGCCCGCCCAATAATGACGCCATTCCACGTTTATGAAAAGCCCAAACGCTGATCCAAAAAACACCCATCCAAATCATAAACGTCATCAACAACAGATAGACCGAAATGGGGGTCGTAAACTTGCCTTGTGCGGCGTCTTCGATTCCTGGAATCACCACAACCAATGACATGACCGCAAAGAAAATCGTAGAAAAAATGAAGTAGCCTGCAAACCAAACAATCAGTGTCAGCAATACTTTCCACCACCGTGTTTCGCTGCGTGCAGGGGCGACGAAGTCGGCAAAATTCTGGTTCATTCAAAGGCTCCAATTTGACTGCCAACACCCTAACACCCCACCCACCTTGCGCAACATCAAAACCGACGCGGCGTTAAGGGGTGACGTACACGTCAAACAGTGCTTTATTGTCCTTTCGGAGGATCACCATGACACACGCAACCTATCCACACCTTTTTGAACCGCTCGATTTGGGTTTCACAACATTACCCAACCGTATCTTGATGGGCTCTATGCACACAGGCCTTGAGGAGTTGGGTGATTGGTCGCGTGTTGCGGCATATTATTCTGAACGTGCCCGCAACGGTGTTTCCTTGATTGTTACGGGCGGTATGGCCCCAAACGTCGAAGGCGGCGTCATGCCCGGCGCATGTGGGTTGCACAACGATGCTGATATCGCGAACCACCGTATTGTTACAGATGCAGTGCACGCAGAAGGTGGCAAAATAGCGATGCAAATCCTGCACGCCGGGCGCTATGCGTATTCACCAAAGGCCGTTGGCGTTTCAGCTAAAAAATCACCAATATCGCCTTTTCCACCCAAAGCGTTGGATGAAGAAGGTATCGAAAAACAAATCGCGGATATGGTCGAGGCAGCGCGCCGCGCCCAAATTGCGGGGTATGACGGTGTTGAAATTATGGGGTCCGAAGGATATCTAATCAATCAATTCTTGGTCGAACATACCAATGACCGCACGGACAGTTGGGGCGGTAGTTACGAAAACCGGATGCGGTTGCCATTGGAAATAATCAAGCGTACCCGCCAAGTGGTGGGCGCAGATTTCATCATCATTTTCCGCCTATCCATGATCGACCTAATCCCCAAAGGGTCCACATGGGACCAAGTGGTGCAATTGGCCAAAGCAGTCGAAACCGCGGGCGCAACGATCATCAATACCGGTATTGGCTGGCACGAAGCGCGCATTCCGACAATTGCCACATCGGTGCCACGGCGCGCATTTACTTGGGTCACCAAAAAACTGATGGGACAGGTTAACATTCCAATTATTACGTCGAACCGTATTAACACACCGGAGGTGGCCGAATCCGTTTTGGCTGATGGTTGCGCCGACATGGTTTCAATGGCGCGTCCGTTTTTGGCCGACGCTGCATTTGTTTCCAAGGCACGTGAAAACCGTGGGGATGAAATTGCACCCTGTATCGCCTGTAATCAAGCATGCCTTGATCACACGTTTTCAATGAAACTGACGTCGTGTTTGGTAAACCCACGCGCCTGTGCCGAGACAGAATTGAATTATTTACCAACCACCGCACCAAAAACTGTTGCCGTTGTCGGCGCCGGGCCTGCGGGCATGTCCACTGCTATTGTTGCGGCCAACCGCGGACACAAGGTTACGTTATTTGATGGCGCATCCGAATTAGGCGGTCAGTTGAACATGGCCAAACAAGTGCCTGGAAAAGAAGAGTTTTTCGGGCTTGTCGATTATTACGCGCGCCAAATTGAGTTGTCCAAAATTGATCTGCGGTTAAACACAATTGTAACCGCATCCGATTTATTGGACTTTGATGAAGTCATTGTCGCCACTGGAGTTGCCCCGCGTATGCCTGCAATTCAAGGCATCGATCATCCGTCCGTCCTATCTTATGTCGACGTTTTACGTGGCAAGGTTGCGGTTGGGAAATCCGTTGCCTTGATCGGTGCGGGTGGCATTGGGTTTGATGTCGCTGAATATTTGGCACACAGCGGCGAAAGCCCTGCGGTAAATCCCGCGTTATGGCGCACGGAATGGGGCGTTGATGATCCAGCGAAGTCGACAGGCGGCGTCGCCTTTGATGGCCCACAACCACATGCATCAGCGCGCGAAATTTACCTTTTGCAACGCAAGGCCCAGAAACTTGGCAAGGGATTGGGCAAGACAACGGGCTGGATACATCGCGCGACGCTTAAAATGAAGGGCGTGCACATGATGGGTGGCATCAATTACGAACAGATCAGCGATGCAGGCCTACACATCTCTGTTGGTGAGGATCAAAAAGATGCAAAGATACTGGCTGTCGACAACATTGTCATTTGCGCAGGACAAACATCACAACGTGGTCTTGCAGGCGCGTTGACCGCAATGGGCAAAGCGCACCACGTCATTGGTGGTGCAGATGTTGCTGCTGAATTGGATGCAAAGCGTGCGATTAACCAAGGATCTAAATTAGCCGCTGAAATTTAGTGTCAGGCCAACTCGTCCATCACAGCAACTAAAGCCGAGCTAATTCCATTTTCGGATAATGAATGCCCTGCCGAAGGTATCATATGCAATGTGGATGCCGGCCAATTTGCGTGCAGTGTGAACGCAGATTTTGGCGGGCAAATCATATCATATCTACCGTGAACAATTGTGCCAGGTATGTCTTTTATCTTATTGATATCTTTTAATATTTGACCGTCTTCACGCATGAAACCTTTGTTGATGAAGTAGTGGTTTTCAATGCGCGCAAATGCACGCGCATATGCGGCAGGTACGGAGCCCGATACGCCACGCGGTTCCAGCACAGCCAACGCGGTTTCCCACTGTGTCCACGCCCGTGCAAAACGTGTTTGCTCTCCCTCGTCATTGCCAAACAGGCGACGGTGATACGCTGAAATAACATCGCTTTTTTCGTGATCTTCCAGCAAACTGGTAACCTTTGACCATTCGTCAGGAAAAAACATTCCTGCACCGCCATCGTAAAACCAATCTAGCTCTGCATCCGTCATTAAAAATACGCCACGCAAAACGATATGGCGGACATGTTTTGGATGTGTTTGCGCATAAATCAACGCAAGCGTTGCGCCCCAAGAGCCACCAAACACAATCCATTTATCGATATTCATCAACGTACGAATACGTTCAATGTCTGAAACCAAGTCCCAAGTCGTATTCGCTTTTACGCAGGCATGAGGTTGCGAACGTCCACATCCGCGTTGATCAAAGAGGATAATTCTGTAGTGGTCAGGATGGAAAAACCGCCGCATTCCGGGGCTACAGCCGCCGCCGGGTCCGCCGTGGAAAACAACAACAGGAATACCATCTGGATTCCCACATTCCTCTACATAAATTGTATGCCCATCACCAACATCCAACATTTGGTGCGCATAAGGTTGAATAACGGGATATAACGCGCGATGTGCGCTAATTTGACCTTCGGTATTTCGCATCTTTAGCCTATATATGCTGATGTAACCAAGCTTGTCCTTTTGAAAGCCAGAGTCAATGTCCACGATCAATACAATCGATCCCAGCGAAGTCGCAAAATTCGAGGCAATGGCCACTGAATGGTGGGACACCGACGGTAAATTCAAACCGCTTCATATGCTGAATCCAACCCGACTAGATTATATCGTCGACCAAATCGCCGCCGAATTCGCGCGCGATCTGTCTGTAAAAGACCCATTCAAAGGCTTACGCATTTTGGATATAGGATGTGGTGGTGGGCTTTTGTCAGAACCAATGGCGCGCCTAGGCGCAACTGTTGTGGGTGCTGATGCCGCTGCGGGCAATATTCCTGTTGCCCAAATCCATGCGGAAAAATCTGGATTAGAAATTGATTACCGACACACAACTGCTGAAGATATTGCAGCATCTGGTGAAAAGTTTGACGTGGTCTTAAACATGGAAGTTGTTGAGCACGTTGCAGATCCGCTTGGCTTTCTAACTGCTTGTAAAGAATTGTTAAAAGATAATGGCTTACTGTTATGTTCCACAATAAATCGTAATCCAAAAAGTTATATGGTGGCCATTATTGGTGCCGAACATATCATGCGTTGGTTGCCAAAAGGAACACATGAATGGGATAAGTTCATCACCCCTGACGAGCTGTATGAATTGATTGAAAACGCGGGCCTTACGCCTGTGGACCGCAAAGGATTTGTTTTCAACCCGCTGAAATGGAGCTGGTCAATTTCTGCCCGCGATTTGTCCGTGAATTATGTAACGGCCAGCATCAAATCCTAGCAGACAAAAGAAGAATTAACATATATACTTAACGCGTTAAGGAATAATGACGTCACGCATTAGTTATATAGGAAAAAATCATGTCTGCACCGGTGAATGAATTCAAAAGCCGCCTGAAATCTGGCAAAACACAGTTCGGAATTTGGTCATGTCTTGCCAGCGAAATGGTAACGGAATTGCTGGCGACATCCGACATCGACTGGATTTGTATTGACGGTGAACACTCGCCAAATCAGCTGACGGAAATGCGCCGCCAGTTATTATCGATCGAAAATTCGGGTACCAATGCAATCGTGCGTGTACCCGTTGGCGAAGACTGGATAATTAAACAAGCTTTGGATATTGGCGCGCAAACCGTTCTGGTGCCAATGGTCGATACCGCGGAACAGGCCGAACAAGCGGTGCGTGCGATGAATTACCCACCCAAAGGTATTCGCGGTGTTGGATCATATGGAACACGTGCCTCCAAGTTTGGCACGGTCGAAAATTATCTAACGACTGCTAATGATCAGGTGTGCTTGATTGTTCAAGCCGAAAGCATGAAGGCAATTGAAAACCTTGATGCTATTTTGGCCGTCGATGGGATCGACGCCGTGTTCATTGGTCCGTCAGATTTATCGGCCGATATGGGCTATCTTGGATCGCCAGACAGGCCAGAGGTACACGCCGTGGTCGACGCCGCGTTGGAAAAAATCATGGCCTCAGATAAGGCCGCTGGCATTTTGACGTTCGATATGAAGCTTGCCCAAAAACAAGTAGAAATGGGTGTCGATTTCATTGCCGTAGCGATGGATGTTGGTTTGTTGGGTAATTCCACACGGGCACTGGTGTCCAAGGTCAAAGAATTTTGATGGATACAGAACTTTTGAGCGCATCATGTCATTGCGGCACCGTGAAATTCACGGTGGCGTTGACAGATGGGCTTAATTCCGCACGTCGGTGCACATGTTCATATTGCTCTATGCGCGGTGCGCTGGCGGTATCCGCCAACTTGGATGGCATTGCGTTTTTACAGGGTCAAAATGCGCTGACACTTTATCAATTCAATACGAAATCCGCGAAACATTATTTCTGTTCGAAGTGCGGAATTTATACGCATCATCAACGCCGATCTAATCCAAACGAATTCGGTGTTAATGCTGCATGCCTTGACTGCGTTTCACCTTTTGATTTTGGCGAAGTAGTCGTTTTGGATGGGGTGAACCATCCAAAAGATGGCCATGGTTCGCGCGTGGCTGGTATCCTGACTTTTACACCAAAATAGTACCTATTCCAATGCCATGCGAAATTCGCGCAGAAATCGCAATCCTTCGCGTAAACGATCCTTGCTTAGCTTTGACATTACGTCTTCGAACACGGGCGTGATCGCCAATACGGCTTCGTCACGTGCGCGGTCGCCTGCGTTTGAAATTGAAACCAGTTTTTTGCGTGCATCGTCCCAATCGGGGCGCACGTGAATGTATCCATAGTTTTCCAACTTGCCCAATGTATTGGTCAACGCACCCTTGGTCAGGTTAAACGTTTTCGCCAATTGCGCAGGGCTCCGTTCACGGGTCTGGTTCGATAGATAATTCAACAGCACAAAATGTGATAGCTCCATGCCCTTGGGTAATGCACGCGACAACCGACCACGCATAAGTTGTTCCGATGCTAACATTTCTGAAAACAGCGCAATCGCAATTGGATCTTCGTATGAATTATCAGACATTTTACGGGCTTTGATAGGGTTGTGCATTCATTAGCGAAGGGATTTTCGCACGTGCCTCTTTTACCGCATTGAGATCTAAATCCAAACATCTAAATCCCACGTCGGTTCCCATATCAAACAACAACTCGCCCCATGGAGATACCGCCATTGAGTGGCCCCATGTTGATCGCGTGCCGTGGTCGCCCGTTTGCGACGGCATCAACATGTAACACCCAGTTTCAATTGCCCGCGCGCGCAGCAGTGTTTCAATATGAGCAGGACCCGTTACAGGCGACATAGCGGCAGGAACCGCGATCACATTTGCACCGGCCATCGCCAAATCGCGGTAAAGATGCGGAAACCGAATATCATAACAGATGCTCATGCCCAGATCGATTTCACCCATACCCGCAACACTGGCTTTTTCACCTGGGCGGTAATTTTGGCTCTCGCGATAAACTTCGGTTTCGCTGACTTGGACATCAAACATGTGGATTTTATCATAACGGGCGCGAACCGTTCCTGTCGGATCAATCAAGAAACTGCGGTTGGCAAAACGGCCATCCGCATCATCTGTTTTCACAGCCAACGAGCCGATCAAAATCCAAATATTTAATGCGCTCGCCTGCCTACGTAGGGCAGTCAGAGTAATATCGTCTGCTTCGTGCGATAAAACAGCATCCTGTTTCGCCCGATTGGCACCGATTATGTTTGTAACCTCTGGTGTCAAAACAAAAGCCGCTCCATCATGGGCGGCCTTTGCAATCAATTCCATAGTCTTGGGCAGGTTCGCCACCGGATCAGATGATCCGCTTAATTGAACTAACCCAACCCGCATTAGGCGCTTAACATTTGGTCAAGTTTACCTGCGCGTTCCAAATCGAACAGCTCGTCACAGCCACCGACATGTATGTCGTTGATAAAAATCTGGGGAACTGTGCGTCCACCATTTGATCGTTGTGTCATCTCTGCGCGCTTTGTTGTGTCAGAATGTACATTCGTTTCTGCAAAGCTTGCGCCTTTTTGTTTTAACAACCGTTTTGCGGCTGAACAAAAGCCGCAAAAGTTTCCAGTATAGATTTCCACCTTGGCCATAACCGTATCTCCGTTTTGTTGACACTGATATAATGTTTTACAGGCCGCGTGCAACACGTGCGAACACAAGAACATTCACGTGTGCGGCACCCCCTGAAATACATGCCTGTGCACATGCGGACAGGGTAGCACCCGTTGTCATCACATCATCCACCATTAAAATCCGCTTTCCCTGAATTAATTCAGTAAAACGATTTGTCATTTTCAACGCCTCGCGTTGGTTTTCGAACCTTTCGTCACGTGTCATATCCATTTGCATTGACGTGCGTTTAAACCGCGTCAAAAGGTCGGGCACATGCGTTATTTCACCAACCTTGGCTATGTGCTTTGACAGCTCCGCCGCCTGATTATATCGCCGTTTTAACATACGCGTCCAATGCAGTGGAACCGGTGCAACAATATCGATACCGTCCATAACGTCCGCACCCGCCGTCACCATCCAGCGCGCCAGCGTTGGCCCCATATCCAACCGATCGCCATGTTTTAAGGCCAATGAAATGCGCCGCGCACCACCTGAATAAACCGCGACTGCGCGGCCTTGTGACCACACAGGTGGATATCGAATACAATTATCACAAGGCACATCATCAGGATCGCCCAACAGGGGCGTTCCACAACAATCACATTTATGCCCCGTGATAAACTGTGTTTCGGTCCAACATTTTGCACAAAGGCCAGCGCTGTCCGTTTCACCACTACACGACAGACACAGGGGCGGGTAAATGCCGCGCCCAATATGGTGCAACAAAACCTTTCCCTTTTGCGCGGTTGCGCGTAACAACTGACCCATGTCTATGCCGCCCTTACTTTTTGATCATGATGCTTTGGCCAAACGTCGCGAACGCGCGAACGGAACCGCATGGTTTTTACACGACCAAGCCATCGATATGATCCATGAACGCCTATCAGAGGTTAACAGACAGTTTACCAAGATCGCGATAGTCGGGTTTCGAGCGTCTGAATGGGCCGAGGCCCTGAAATTGAATGCGAAATGCGTTCCCGATTCAGACATCTTAGACTTAGCAGAAGGTCAGTATGATCTGATCATCCACGCAATGGGAATGCATTGGGCTAATGATCCAATCGGTCAACTTGTCCAAATGCGCCGTGCTTTATCACCTGATGGTCTTATGATTGCGGCATTTTTTGGCGGGCAAACTTTGTCAGAGTTACGCATTGCCTTTGCCCAAGCAGAAGCTGACATTTTGGGCGGACTGTCACCACGGATTGCACCAATGGGCGAAATTCGTGACCTTGGTGGTTTATTGCAACGCGCTGGGCTTGCGTTGCCTGTGGCTGATAATATCTCGCTAAACGTTACCTATGAAAACGCGCTTGAATTGATGCACGATCTGCGTGCAATGGGTGAGACAAATGTCATGCTAGCACGCCACAAGACGCCAATGTCGCGTGCGCTGTTGAATGCAATGACTGCCCAGTACCAAAATCACTTTACAGAACAGAGTCGTATATATGCGACGTTCGAGTTGATTTTTTTGACAGGATGGGCGCCCAGCGCGGATCAACAAAAGCCCCTGCAACCCGGTTCTGCGCAAACACGTTTGGCCGACGCATTGGGTACACTTGAAAAAGATCCGGAATCAGATAAATAACGGCATTACGCCAAACAGGACGCAACATGTCATTGCCATCAGATCACCCAGCCGTAAAACCCGCCAAAGTAGGTGTGATTTTAGCCAACCTTGGCACACCGGATGCCACTGATTATTGGTCAATGCGCCGCTACCTTTCGCAATTTTTATCTGACAAGCGTGTGGTCGATTATCCGTCGTGGAAATGGCAACCAATCCTGCAGGGCATCATCCTAACGAAGCGACCGTTTTCATCTGGCGAAGCATACCGTTCAATTTGGAACAACGAACTGAACGAAAGCCCACTTTTGACAACAACGCGTGCACAAGCCGCCGCAGTCGCAAAAGAGGTTGCTGATGTTTACGGCGACAACGTCATTGTTGACTTCGCCATGCGCTATGGCAATCCATCAACCGACAGCGTCATTCGCAAAATGAAAGATCAAGGCGTCGATAAAATCGTCTTCTTTCCGCTGTACCCACAATACGCTGGCCCCACCACTGCAACCGCAAATGACGAAGCATTTCGTACGTTAATGAAAATGAATTGGCAGCCGTCAATACGCACCGTTCCCGCCTACTATGAAAATCCACTTTATATTGACGCATTGGCAAATTCCGTTCGCGCGAAATATGCAACGCAGGACAAAAAACCAGATATCTTGGTTTGTTCCTATCACGGTGTTCCAACGCGTTATTTGATGGAAGGTGATCCGTATCATTGCCAATGCCAAAAAACCACACGCTTACTTAAAGAAGCATTGGGTTGGTCTGACACAGATATCAGAACCACGTTTCAGTCCAAATTTGGCCCCGAAGAATGGGTCGAACCCGCAACTGTAGAAGAGGTCGCGCGCTTGGCCCAAGCTGGGCAGAAGAATATCGCTATTATGTCGCCGGCATTTTCGTCCGATTGCGTCGAAACGCTTGAAGAAATCAATGAAGAGATATTTGAAAGCTTCGACGAAGCAGGCGGCGAAGTGTTCACATATATTGAATGCCTGAATGACACACCCGACCACATCAAAATGATGATGGGCATTTTGAAGAACGAATTGGCGGGTTGGGTTTAACCTTCGCTTACGGCGGGGGGATTATCCAACAGCTGGGCAATCGTTTTAATCGCATCAACAAACACCATATCGGGCAGATTGTTATTCAACGCAATGCGCACGGCATTGGGAACTGCCTCGCCTTGGATTGAAAACTCGTCCGCGGGTCGCACAGAAATTCCCGCGCGCTCGCACGCCGTTGAAAATGCAGACGCACGCCAACCTTGGGGCAACTTCAGCCAAACAAACGGAATGTCTTTGCGATATGAAATGTCCCACTGACCCAACAGATTGACGGTATCGCGAACCAATTCGCTCACAGCGACCTGCACGCGGTCGCGGATATCAAATGCGGCACCTGATTTCATTAATTCATAAGCAATGTCAGAGACCGCACGGGACACACCAAAACAGCTGATCCGCATCGCACGACGCGGCGCTTTCATCTGGTCTTTTGGACAAACCAACCAACCAAACCTCAGGCCCGCAGAAATGTTTTTGGTAACAGAACTGATATACCATGTACGTTCTGGGCAAATGCTTAAAAAGCCAGTGTGCGTCGCGGGGCCGATGCCCCAACAATCGTCTTCAACCAGCTGTAAATCGTATTTACGTGCAATCTCTGCAATGGCAATGCGGCGTTCCAAGGACATCATACCCAACGTCGGGTTTAATACATTCGCGCAAACAAAAATTAATTCGATGCCACCGCGTTTGCATACCTTTTCCAAGGCGTCCGGTATCATTCCTTCGTCATCCATTTCGATGCTATTGAGAACCCCGCCTTGGGCTTGGACAGCGTAACGGATGCCGGGATAGGCCAGCGCATCAATCGCAACACCTCCGCCTTGGTTTTTCAGAATCGACTGCAATGCCAAACTGATCGAGCTTTGTCCACCATGGGTCATAATGATGTTTTTTGGATCCACATCCAGCATCGCATTTTCCATCCATTTCGACAAAAACGGATAGATGGGATGGCGCCCTTCGTAGCCTGGATAATACATATATTTATGTGCCATTGTACGGCCAACCTCGGTCATCGCCTCTGCGATTTCCTTTGCTTGGCCAACATCTGTGGTGTTTGAACTGCGCAGGTTGATAAATTCGTCTTCTACGATCGGGCGTAGCACAGGCGCTGAATCTGGTATTTTTGCTGTCGTCGTTGCTACAAACGTTCCACGACCAACGGTTGCTTCCAGCATGCCTGCCGCTGTCGCATCTTGGTACGCACGCGCAACTGTACCAGGCGTCATTTTCAATTCCCACGCCAGATCACGTACTGGTGGCAGTTTATCTCCTGCTTTTAACTCGCCCAGTGCAATCTTGCTTTGCAGCATATCGATCACAGCTTTGTACTTGGGGCCTTGAAATGTAGTGCCCTTCAGTGTGAAAATTGTACCCATTACAATGTTTTCCTTTCAATACAATCCGAATCTTTGTATCACAATTGTATCAATACAACATAAATTGTACCAACACAATATGAAAGTTAGGAAAATGTCAGAACAAATCATAACAACCCGTGAAATCCCCTGCACCTTGCCGATCGAGCGCAACTGCCTGTTGCATCTACGCTGGCGTTACAGTTTGCGAATGTGGTCGTGCGATGGTCTGATCGGTCCAAACAACGCAAAGCATTGAGAAAATTATCAAATCAGCATTTGGATGACATCGGCCTGTCTCGCACACAGGCCACTGCCGAAGCGGACAAGCGTTTCTGGCTGCAGTAATCCAGACACAGGTCTCATCCCCTGTGGTTACGCCGCCAAGCATTCCATGTTTGGCGGCGTGTTTTTACAAAAGATCGCGCAACATCGCGATTAACGGTATATCCGCCGGTGGCATTGGGTAATCACGCATTTTCTTTGGTGCAACCCAAGCCAGCTTTTGCCCTTCTTGCGGGGCAGCAATACCATCCCATTTGCGACACGCAAAAACCGGCATCAGCAAATGAAAGTCATCGTAACTATGGCTGGCAAACGTCAGTGGTGCCAAACAACTGGCCCATGTATCAATGCCCAATTCTTCTTTTAATTCACGCACCAAAGCCGCTTCGGGTGTTTCACCTGCTTCGACTTTGCCGCCTGGAAATTCCCACAAACCGGCCATTGATTTGCCTTCGGGGCGTTGCGCCAACAACACACGCCCATCGACATCGATCAACGCGACGGCAGAAACCAGCAATGTCTTCATGAACGGTAATCCCCGTTGATCACGATATACTGGTGTGTCAAATCACAGGTCCAAACAGTGGCCCTGCCATCCCCAACGCCCAGATCACACGTGATTTGTAGGTCAGAATTTTTCATATATGCAACACCAGCGTCTTCGGTATAGCTGGGCGAAACCCAACCATTTTCAGCCACCAAAATATCGCCAAACCAGATAGATAGCTTATCGCGATCCGCAGGTTCGCCAGATTTACCGACACCCATAACAACCCGACCCCAATTGGGATCTTCGCCAGCAACTGCCGTTTTCACCAATGGTGAATTCGCGATTGCTAGCCCAACGGTTTTGGCGCTAGCATCGCTGGCCGCTCCGCGCACAACAATTTCTAAGAACTTAGTCGCGCCTTCACCATCACGTACAACTTGTTGCGATAGATCCGTCATAACCACGTTCAAAGCGGCTGCAAACTGAGCAGCTTCTGCGCTGCCAATGTCCGTGATCCGCGGCGCATCAGATTGCCCTGTTGCGACCAGCATTAAACTATCGGATGTCGATGTATCACTGTCCACTGTTATGGAATTAAACGTGGTTTCATTCAAATCAGAAAGGATCGCCTGCAACACCGCTTGGTCCACCGATGCGTCCGTTGCGATATAAACAAGCATTGTCGCCATATCTGGGGCAATCATTCCGGACCCTTTGGCAAACCCAACGATTTCAATATCTTGGCCGCCAATACGAATGTCATTTTTCGCACCTTTTGGAAACGTATCGGTCGTCATAATCGCCCGTGCGGCACCCTCAGCGCCATATTCCGACAGTTTCGCATGCAAATCGGCGACTTTTGCAATGATACGCTCATGGGGCAACCGTTCGCCAATGACACCTGTAGACGCCGTAAACACACGGCCCACTGGTACATTTGTGACATCGGAAACCGCGTCACAAATCGCGCGAACGGATTCATCACCTTGTCGGCCCGTGAACGCATTCGAATTTCCCGAATTCACCAATACCGCAACCGGTGCGTCACTGGCGCCCAATGCCAGTTTTTTCTGACAATCCAGCACATTCGCCGAACGTGTCGCCGAGCGCGTGAACACGCCTGCGATTGATGTTCCAGCCACGCACTCCATCAACATTACGTCATCACGTCCCGCATATTTCACAGCCGCGCCACAGGATGAAAAACGCACCCCCTTCACAACTGGCAAATCTGGAAATCCATCAACAGGTGCTAACGGCGAAATGCTTGGTGCAGAATACTGCGCCTTCAATTTAGCCAGTTCAGCCTCTAGTGCGGCAATTTTTTGTTCAGCGTTCATAATGCGTCCTAATCTAGCAAGCTGGCGTCGCGGATAGCAGTCAAATCAAATGTAGGCGCAACCATTTCAATTTTGGCAGCTGCTTCCAAACGCGCGATTTCTGCATCAATGGCTTTGGTCCCAACTTGCTCAGACAACTCTTCGCGTTGACTATCCAACGTAGGATAATCACGCTGATCGTTCAAAATAATTACATGATACCCAAACTGGGTTTTAACGGGCCCAACAAATTCACCGATTTTCATATCAGCAACAGCTTTGTCAAATTCTGGCACCATTGCGCCACGACCGAACCAACCCAAATCACCACCAGATGGGCCCGATGGACCGGTTGATTTTTCCTTTGCCAATGTGGCAAAATCTGCGCCACCCTCAAGCATTTTCATAATTTCGTGCGCCGTTTCTTCGGCTTTCACCAAAATATGCGATGCTTGGTATTCTGGTGTTGGTTCGCTTGATGCGATTTGGCCGTCATATAGCGCTTGAATAGCTTCATCTGTTATTGCCGTCTGTGTAATTAGATCAAGCGCCTCGCCGGACGCGCGCGCCCGACGCTCGTTTTCCAATGCAATTTGCATACTCTTCTCGTTCACTTTGAAACTTTGCTCTAACAACGTTTGCTGAACCAGTTGGTCCAGAATTCCTTCAAACAACTGATCGGCAGGCATCTGGTTGTATTGCGCTGGCAAATTAGATGCGATGGATACGAGGTGGCCCAATGTGATGGTTGTACCATTAACGGTTGCTAAAACTGTGTCTGCGCTGGCTGCGTCTTGGGACAAGCTTGGCGTCGCCAGTGTAATTGCAATAACAGAAACCATCGAAACCCGTTTGATAAAACTCATTTATTCTCTCCAAGTACACACATAATTTTGTGCTTATATTACCGAATTGTGATGCCCCATTTTTATGGCGGCGTTGACAGTGCTGAAACACCTGATTACATGCTTTTGCTAGCGTTTTAGTAAGAGGTTCGTTCCATCTCTGCCTTATTAAGCGGCTTTGCCCAAACGGACAAGGTAAATGGAAACAAATCATATCACACGCGCGTCAGATTTGCCCGCCTTTGGCAGGCCCATGTAAGGAATAATATCAATGCTCGGTTTAACCTCAGCAGCACGTAAAATCTTCGGTACTGCGAATGATCGTAAGATCAAAGCAGCCCTACCAATGGTGGCCAGCATCAACGCACTTGAAACTGACTTTCAAGCTTTGAGCGATGAACAAATTCAAGGCAAAACAGAAGAATTCAAAACGCGGCTGAAAAACGGTGAGACGTTGGATCAGCTTTTGCCAGAAGCATTCGCAAACGCCCGCGAAGCCGCAAATCGCGCATTGGGTCTTCGCGCCTATGACACTCAGCTTATGGGTGGTATCTTTTTGCACGAAGGCAATATCGCAGAGATGAAAACTGGTGAAGGTAAAACGCTTGTGGGTGTTTTTCCCGTATACCTAAACGCTCTGACGGGTCGTGGCGTTCATGTTGTGACTGTAAACGATTATCTGGCCGCACGTGACGCGGAATGGATGGGCAAAGTTTACGAATTCTTGGGCATGACAGTTGGTGTGGTTGTTCCCGATTTGGAACAAGACGCAAAATTAGCCGCCTATGCCGCAGACATCACATATGCCACCAACAACGAATTGGGCTTTGATTATCTGCGTGACAACATGAAATCTGATTTGTCCGAAATGGCACAGCGCGATCACTACTTTGCAATTGTAGATGAAGTGGACAGCATCCTAATCGACGAAGCAAGAACACCCCTCATTATTTCTGGCCCTGCTGAAGATCGCACAGACTTGTACGTAGCAATCGATGCCCTTGTTCCGGAGCTTAAAGCAGACGAACATTACGAACTGGACGAAAAATCTCGGGCAACATCGCTGACAGACCTGGGCAACGAATTCGTTGAAAAGCGCCTGCGTGAAATGGAAATGATGCCTGATGATCAATCACTGTACGATCCAGAAAGCACATCATTGGTTCACCACATTAACCAGGGTCTACGTGCGCATGCGCTGTTTAAACGCGACAAAGACTATATTGTACGTGACGACCAAGTCGTTCTGATCGACGAATTCACAGGTCGCATGATGTCAGGTCGTCGCCTGTCGGACGGTCTTCACCAAGCAATCGAAGCCAAGGAAGGCGTTTCAATTCAGCCTGAAAACGTCACACTGGCATCCGTAACCTTTCAAAACTATTTCCGCCTGTACGACAAGTTGGCGGGCATGACCGGTACCGCCCAAACAGAAGCCGAAGAGTTTCTTGAAATTTATAACCTTGGCGTCATCGAAGTTCCAACAAATAAACCAATTATCCGGCTTGATGAACATGACGCGATTTATCGCACGGCACGTGAAAAATACACGGCCATCGTCGAAGAAATCGGTAAAGCACACTCAAAAGGTCAGCCAATGCTGGTCGGAACAACGTCGATTGAAAAATCCGAATACCTATCCGATTTACTGAACGACAAACCCTTGTTGGAAAAGATTTCACAAAGTCTACGCGCCCGCGCCGAAGGCATGAAAAAAGAGGAAAATAAAACCCTCTTTAATGGCCACGCAGATGCGCTGGCTGCACTGGCAAAAACGGGCATTCCCCACAAAGTTCTAAACGCACGCTTTCACGAACAAGAAGCATCAATTGTTGCAGACGCTGGTGTTCCTGGGGCGGTAACAATTGCGACAAACATGGCGGGGCGGGGCACTGACATCCAACTGGGTGGTAATGTTGATATGCGTGTCGCCGAAGAATTGGAAAAAGCAGGGAATAAAGCAGATCCCGTTGCAATTCGCGCAAACGTAATTGCCGAAATCGCTACAGCAAAACAAGCCGCACTGGATGCAGGTGGCTTATTCGTATTGGCAACCGAACGTCACGAAAGCCGTCGCATCGATAACCAATTACGCGGTCGTTCTGGACGTCAAGGTGACCCAGGTCGCTCATCGTTCTTCCTATCTCTTGAAGACGACCTTATGCGTATTTTCGGTTCTCAAAAACTGGATGCCGTACTTGGCAAACTCGGCATGGAAGAAGGCGAAGCAATCATTCATCCATGGGTAAACAAATCCCTTGAACGCGCCCAAGCCAAGGTCGAAGGCCAAAACTTTGACATTCGCAAACAGTTGCTGAAATTTGACGATGTCATGAATGATCAGCGCAAGGCCATTTTTGAACAACGCCTAGAGGTAATGAAGTCCGAAGACTTGTCAGACACAGTCAAAGACATGCGCGACGAGGTTATCGAAGATTTAGTTGATACCTATATTCCGCCGAAATCTTATCCCGATCAATGGGATGCTGCAGGCCTTCAAACCGCGGCAGTTGAATCATTAGGCCTTGAATTGCCCATCGCTGATTGGGTCGCAGAAGAGGGCATCGATGACGAAGATATCATCGAGCGTCTTCGTGCCGCTGGCGACACAGACATGACCGCCAAAATCGAGGGCATCGGCGCAGAAAATATGCGCAACGCGGAAAAACAAATGCTGCTTGGTACAATCGATCGCAAATGGCGTGAACATTTGATCACATTGGAACATTTACGTTCTGTTGTTGGCTTTCGTGGATATGCACAACGTGATCCGTTGAACGAATACAAAACAGAATCCTTCGAACTCTTCGAAAGTATGCTGGAAGGTTTGCGTACTGATATTACGTCGCAAATGGCGCGTATCGTTCCGCAAACTCCCGAACAACAAATGGCAGCCCTGCAGCAACAAATTCAGGCAGCCGTCGAACAGGGCATGGATGTCGATGAAATCAAAGCACGCGTTAAAGAAGCGTATGGTTTTGACATCGAACTTCAAGCACCAGAAGCGCCTGCAATCGATCCCGAGGATCAGGCAACGTGGCCTCCACTGGGGCGCAACGACACATGTCTGTGTGGTTCAGGTAAAAAGTTCAAACACTGCCACGGTGCAATCGAATAATCACAGATCAAAAATAATGGCCCTTCGGGGCCGTTTTTATTGGATTTACTTAGATTCATAAATTAAGCCACCACCCAAGGGTGGAGTTTTTATGAAGTTCAAAATAAAATTTATGTCAATCTTGGCACCGCTTCTCGCCTTATCTGCGCCAGCGACTGCGGACGATGTTCTGTTAACTTCGAAGTCAGGTGGGCTCACTGTCAGTGGCACATTGTTGGCATTTGACGGCGACACTTACCAAGTTGAAACGGACTTGGGTCGCATTACAATTTCGGACAGCGATCTAACGTGCCAAGGCCGTGGATGCCCATCACCCAAAGATCGTTTGGATGTATTCTCGCTCATTTCCAACAGATCGTATCACTCGCGAAACTTTGCTGGCATTTTTGGACGCTTACGCCAAAGACAATCAAAAGCTGTTCACAAAAAAAGGCCCATTTTCAAACCCAACAAGTGTAGAGCTTTCTCATCGCACCGAAGGGCTGGAATCCATCGTCTCTTTTAAATCTGATGTTATAAATTTGGGGTTTTCGGCAAATGAGACAGGTACCCCAATTGGATTTGATGCTGTTCAAATAATTTCTTCTTCATCGGCCCTAAAGGGCCGCATCGACACTGAAACGCTACGTCGGATATGGGATGGTAGTATTTCCAGCTGGAACGAACTCGGTGGCGCAGATCAGCCAATTCGCCTCATTTTACCCATTTTTGCGGGCGACCTGTTTTCCACCTTCGCGCGTTTCGATGCTGATCTAAGCGCCGAGAACGTGTCGCCAAATGTGGAATATTTCCTGTCACCCGAAGCCATCATTCAGGCTGTGTCCCAATCGCCAGACACCATAGGTTTGATATATGAATCCCAGTCATCTGAATTGACAGTTGCGCTTGATTTAGGGTGTTCGATTACATCGGCGCCTTCTGACTTTGCAATTCAATCGTTGGAATATCCGCTCTCTTACCAAATCAGCATGAATAGCGATAACGCATTTGCACCACGTACGGCCAAAGAATTACAGGCCTATGCACAAACGCTAAACGCACAAACCATATTTACCAAAGCAGGGTTAATTCCACTGGTCGGTCAACAAATCGAATCCAGCTATAAAGGGAAGCGTTTCGCCGACGCCATCGCCGCAGCCGACAAGGATGTTGGTTTGAAAGCGCTGCAAAGCTTCGCAGAATTTGCAAATACTGCAACACGCCTTGCAACTACGCTCTATTTTACCCCAGACGGCCGCGAACTTGACGATATGTCGTTCAAGACATTACCAGCCCTGATTGCACATCTAAAGCTGCCAGAATACAGCGGGCGCACAATCCTTGCCGTTGGTTTTTCAGACTCCCAAGGCGGTGCAAATGCGAACCAGACTGTCTCACTTAGTCGTGCGCGAAATATCCAATCAGCACTGGGTCAAGAAGGTGTCTCGGTTGACGCGATCGGTTTCGGCGAAGTTGCCCCGATCGGATGCAATACATCCGATTATGGTCGAATGAAAAATCGCCGCGTCAAAATTTGGGTTCGTGACTAAAGTAAATCCAAATCGTGAAAGCTGCTGACCTTGTTTTTTCCAATAATAACATGATCATGCAGCTTAATACTTAATGCAGCCAACGCGCGCTCAATACGCCCGGTCATTTCAATGTCAGCATTGCTGGGGCTCGGATCACCGGATGGGTGATTATGCACTAGTATCAACGAACTGGCATTTAGTTCTAATGCTCGCTTGGCCACCTCACGTGGATAAACGGGCACATGATCCACTGTGCCTTTTTGTTGCTCTTCGTCTGCAATCAGAATGTTCTTTTTATCCAAAAATAGAACACGGAATTGCTCTGTTTCGCGATAGGCCATACTTGTGGTGCAATAGGCGATCAATGCATCCCAAGACGATAAGACTTCGCGACCTATCACGCGCGCTCGTGCCAATCGATGCGCAGCTGCCTCAACAATTTTCATTTCTTGAATCACTGCCTGCCCCACACCTTTGACGGAAGCCAATCTGGCTGGGCTGGCGGAAATCGCATTGTTAAAGTCGCCGAATTCTTGGATCAGGCGATGCGCTAATGGTTTTACATCTTGGCGCGGGATCGCGCGAAACAAGATTAGTTCCAACAATTCGTAATCAGGAACCGCCGCCGCACCCCCATTCATAAATCGATGGCGCAGGCGTTTACGATGATCTTTTCGAAAATCTTCGATCTTTACAGGCCGGGTCGATGAAAAATCCAACAAGGGTTGTTCATGAAATGCGTTATGTGATTCATCCGTCATACCCCAAGTTTGCACGCAACTTGGTTAATGGCGGGTTACCCCCAGGTGGGATGAAACTTACCAATCGCAGATTCTGTAAAAATCTCATACCCATCAGCAGTTACGCCAATGGAATGTTCAAACTGCGCAGACAAAGATTTGTCCTTAGTTACAGCAGTCCAATCATCGGCCAAAACCTTGGTATGTGGCTTGCCCAAGTTCACCATCGGTTCGATTGTGAAAAACATACCTTCTTCTAAAACGGGGCCCTGACCCCAACGCCCATAATGCACAACATTTGGCGGCGAATGAAAAACGCGCCCCAAGCCATGCCCACAGAAATCGCGCACAACAGAACAGCGTTGCGCCTCGACGTAGGTTTGAATCGCCGCGCCAATATCGCCAAACGTATTACCAGGTTTCACTTGATCGATACCCAGCATCAACGCAGTATGCGTAATATCAATCAAACGCTCAGCTTTACGTGAAAGCGTGCCCGCCACATACATACGCGAGTTATCACCAAACCAGCCATCAAGAATGTTCGTCACATCAATGTTCAGGATATCACCATCCTTCAGACGCTTATCTGAAGGAATGCCGTGACAAACGACGTGATTCAGCGAAATACACGATGATTTAGGATACCCGCGATACCCCAATGTTGCGGGAACAGCGTTATGATCCAACATAAAATCATGGATTAATTTATCTAACGCATCCGTGGTAACACCCGGAACAACATGGGGTGTAATCATATCCAACGTCGCAGCCGCCAATGCGCCTGACTTGCGCATGCCTTCAAATTCTTCGGCACTGTGGATTGTAATGCCATCTGCGTTAAGGCGAGGTTGCGTTTGCACGTTGATATTCCTGATATTGTTTTGCCATCGATTAAACAGAATTCACGGCATTTGCCAAGGGCAGTTGTTTTCCCAAAACGATACCTTTTGTATCAATCGTACATCCATAACAAACAACACGTACACCAGCAGCGCACGCAGCATCGAACGCTGCGCCATAATTTGGATCAATATCCCGTGCAACATCCACCTGTACTGCATCCGTACGTTGAACCAAAAATAGCACAATCGCAGAATGCCCAGCACGAACCATTTCAGCTAACTCAGCCATATGTTTGGCACCACGTGCGGTTTTGCTGTCTGGGAATTCAACCAAACCAGATTGACGCGACAACGTCACTGACTTCACCTCTAGGTACAAATCAAGTTTACTCTTATCCGTCAGTAAAAAGTCAACGCGCGAACCTTCGCCATATTTCACCTCTGGCTTAAAATCACTGTATCCAAAATCCAAAACACTTGATTGCAATGCCTCTTTGACAATCTTGTTTGCCGCGCCTGTATCCACGCCAACCATTGCGCCATCTACTTCGATCAGTTTCCAAGAATACCTGAGCTTGCGCTTGGGATCGTCGTTTGGTTCGATCCAAACCGTGGCACCAACATCATTCATACCCATCATCGAACCAGGGTTTGCGACATGAGCCGTCACTTCGCAGCCATCTTCCAACGTGACGTCCGCCAAAAACCGTTTATACCTACGGATAAGTTTTGCCCGTATCAGGGGTTTTTCAAATTTCATAAAGGAAAGATAAATGACCAATCCAACCGCCGCAATGATCGTTATTGGTGATGAAATCCTTTCGGGGCGTACACGCGACGCAAATATGTACCATCTGGCGGGACAGCTGACCAATCACGGCATTACATTGGCAGAGGTCCGCGTTGTTGCAGATGACCCAGATGCAATCGTGGCCGCAATCAATGAGACGCGCGGAAAATATACACATGTCTTTACATCGGGTGGCATCGGCCCGACCCATGATGACATTACTGCTGATTGCGTTGCAAATGCATTTGGTGTTGGCATAGACATACGCGATGATGCCCGCGCTGTATTAGCAACAAACTATGAAAACGGTGCTGCTGATTTAACCTCCGCACGCTTGCGCATGGCACGCATTCCTGACGGTGCTTTGTTGATTGACAACGCCATCTCCAAGGCGCCCGGATTCACAGTAGAAAACGTTCACGTCATGGCGGGTGTTCCCAATATTTTCGCATCAATGCTAGAATGGTTATTGCCACAACTGGCCAAGGGCGAAACCATCTTCAGCGCCACTGTCCGTGTTGATTGGCCAGAAAGCGCGATCGCTGATCCGCTTGGCATTATCGCCAAAAAGTATCCTCAGCTTTCCGTCGGATCATACCCATTTTTCCAAGAGGGCGCATACGGTGCAAACCTTGTTGTTCGCGGAACAGACGCCGATGCAGTTGCAGCCGCTGAAGCGGACATAAAATCAGCTTTTGTCAAATGAGCCTACCGGATATTCACGCACTTTATGCTGCCACCGATACGACATGGCCCAGCGCATCCATTTCTGAAATTGGTGGATGGATAATTAAAGATGGCGCAGGTGGCGGCAAGCGTGTGTCGGCCGCAATTCAGATTGATCCAACGGCCAATATCGAAACCGCAGAAACGGCAATGCGCACAATTGGCCAAGATCAACTTTTTCAAATTCGCACTGGTGAAGAGCAACTGGATAGCCGTCTTCAAGAGCGCGGATATCAATTGTTTGATCCCGTCGTTCTGTTGGTTGCACCCGTGGCTGATTTGCAAAAATTAAACTGTGATCAACTTACGACAACACCCAATGCAGACATGATAAAAATTTGGGCAGATGGCGGTATCGGCCCTTCGCGTTTGAACGTCATGGCCCGCGCCAACTGCCCCAAAGCATATATCCATTTCGACAACAAGGCGGTTGCATATGCCGCCATTCACAATGGCATCTGTATGGCTCATGCAGTTGAGGTATCTGAAGACCATCGCCGCCAAGGTCTGGGAAAACAAATCATGCACCGCGTGGCCGATTGGGCAAACCTGCAGGGCGCCGAGTTTTTGGCCGTAATTACGGTCATAGAAAACATCGCAGCACGAACATTGTATAAAAACCTTGGGATGTCAGAGGTCGGCAATTACCACTATCGTATCAAGCGCTAAACATCACCGTCTGCGGATAACATTATCGCCAATGGTCGCGTGCCTTTGCTTGCTGCCAAGATAATCATCAACACAGATGCCAACGGTACGGATAAAATCGCGCCGGGCAATCCCCACAGTGCTGTCCAAAACACCAACGCGACCAAAACCACAAAGCTGGATAGGTTTACAGATTTACCAATCATCATCGGCTCTAAGACATTGCCAACGAACGTTTGCACAGCCATCAACAAAGCCAACGCCAAAAGTGCCCATGACAGCGATCCAAATTGTGCAAGCGCCAATACGACTGGAAACGCCACACCAACAGCCGACCCCACATAAGGAATATAGTTCAACAACCCAATCATCACTGCCCAGAACAATGCGCTGTCGATATCCATCAACCACATAATCACAAATGATACTGCCGCAAGAATGATATTGATGAATGTCTTTACCGTAAGATAAACACCAATGCGTTTGTTTACCTCGGCCAAAACGCCCAATGCTTGATCAGCATCTTGTGGCAATGCTTTGATCGTTTTCTCGCGAAAATTACCAACCTCTGAAAACAAAAACCCAGCATATAGCATCGACATAAAGAGCACAGACCCAACGGATGAAATTGACCCAACTGTGCTCAACGCTAACTTTTGAAAATTCAGCTCATTGCGCCACTTACTGATAACCTTGTCCAAACTAGGCATCGTATCCAAACCAAATTGCACAGCCAATCCATCCGCAATCAATTGCAGGTTCGCCTGATACAGCGGCAATTGCGACAAGATATATTCGATGTTATTTGTGACCATCAGGGCAATTAGCAAAACAATCACAACAAATATCAGCAAAACCAACAGTCGGTGAACGAACAGCGGCAACGGCCCCATTAATGGCCAACGGGCCACCGCGGTGGACGCAGTCGCCAAAATATAAACCGTCAAGATACCTAAAACGATCGGCAATAAAATTGCCTGTCCTATGTACAACAGCCACACAACCATAATCGCAAAACCAGTTGCATAAAACAGCGTTGAAATACGCGTGTCCATATTCAATCCCAGATTAGTTACTCTTCCTATCTACGCGGTGTCTTTAACGCTTTCCAGACCTGGAATGGATCAGGCTTCATGCGAACCAATGTTTTCTTACGATCTTTTGCCGCCACAGGCCCGCTGATGATGCCTTTGAAGTCGTCCACAATTGAAACACTATCCCCAAAATACGTATGATTAAACATATTGGACTTTACATCCGTTGCGTCAATCATAACGACATTGTCCAGCGCAGCCAGCCCCTTTGACACATCGCCAATACGCGGCAATCCATTTACCGTATTAGACAATTGCAATGCCTTATCCTTGCTGGACGCATACAACGTGATTGGGTTCGTTAAAAAATTAAATCTTGGCAACAACCGCTCTTTAAAGACACGTGCATCAATATCGGGTGCTGCCAAAATAACCTTTGTTATTTTCTTAGCGGCTTCCATGTCTTGGTTGGCTAGATCAATTAACCCATGGGATAAAATTCGCGTTCCCATCGAGTGCGCGATAATGATGATACGATCCGCTTCCTGCTTGGTTAAGTCATGCAAAAATTCTGTCATTTGCGTATATGAAATCTCTGCCAAGTTTGTGGCGTGCACATATCCCAACGCGCTGGTTTTGCTGGGCCAACTAAAGAAGAATAACGGTCCTGCAAAATCCAAATCATATTTCAACTGCCCAGCGCGCCGCGCCGCCTTTTCAAATGATGTGTTAAACCCGTGAACATACGCGACGATTGTTTTTTCACCTGGCTTGGCCTTGGCTAATTCACCTTGAACCCGTGACATGACGGAGTCATAATTCGTATGAACCAAATCCTTTAAAACCACATAACGTTTGTCATTGGTTGATCGCCCACCTAAAGCACCCTCTAGGCGGCCCTTTTTATGGCGTGGCGGAATAACAATCAGCGCACGTCCATAATGCAATGGGCCCGGTAGATCACCATAAATGTCTTCTGGAAACTTCGTTTGAATGGGTTGGCCGGTTGAATCCGCCAACAACTCACGGTTGGTGCCGTAATAAACAACAACGGTCTCTTTGCTAGATGCTTCTTCTTCAACCGCTTGGTCAAATGCCAAATCACCCGTTATAATTTCATCTGCCAATTCCCCATCAAAAACAACAACCGCTTCTGCAACAATCGGTTCTGGTTCCACGATAACGACAGGATCTGGATCCGGTATGAATATTGGCTCTGGGTCTGGCATTACAGGCGGTGGCGGAAGAGGTGGTAGTAAAATATCAGCCGGCCCGTCCACGACAACCGGTTCATCGACCGGTGGCTCCCAGAACTCACAAGATGCTAATGTGAATACCCCTAAAACCAGTGCAAAAAACCTAATTTTCATAATAAAATACCAATTGTTTCCCCAATATCCAAACAATAGGCATCAATTATTGATTTGAGTCCAGCAAAAGCACTTTACCGAATCCCCTTGCAGTTTCTCAAAATTGCCCCTATATCCCCCTTAACAGCGGAAAGATTGGCCTCCACCCCCAACCTTCCATCGGAAATTTCGACGGGCCGTGTGCCCGTTTTTTTATGTGAGAAACATGTCAGATTTAATTGCAAAAGCAGCGATAGACAAACGTATGGCCAGTATTGTCCAACCCGTAATCGAAGATTTGGGTTATGAATTGGTACGCATTCGTTTGATGACCGGAAAATCAACGACTCTGCAAATCATGGCGGACCGCCCAGATGGCGGTATCGACGTAAACGATTGCTCAAAAATCTCAACAGAGGTTAGCGCAGTCCTAGATGTCGAAGATCCAATCGAGCCTGAATATGCTCTTGAGGTTTCCAGCCCGGGCATGGATCGCCCACTTACACGTCTAAAAGATTTCGCCGCATGGGAAGGTTTCGAAGTGAAAATCGAAACATCCGAATTGATCGACGGCCAACGCCGCTTCAAAGGTATATTGCGCGGTGTCGAAGGAAATGAAGTTCTGGTTGAAATCCAACAAGGAACAATTGGTCTAGATTTTGAATGGTTGTCAGAAGCCAAATTGGTACTGACAGACGAATTAGTAGCGGCCTCACAAAAGAGCCGTAAAAATATTGTCGAAAGCGATTTTGACGACATAGAAACAGAAGAGGAATAAACCATGGCAATTACCAGTGCGAACCGCCTAGAGCTTTTGCAAATTGCAGACTCCGTTGCGCGTGAAAAAATGATCGACCCTGATCTGGTCCTGCAAGCGATGGAAGAATCCTATGCCAAAGCTGCGAAATCTAAATACGGTGCTGAACTAGACATCCGCGCCTTTATTGATCGCAAATCCGGTGAACTCGAAATGACACGTGTGCGTGTTGTTGTCGAAGGCAACGAAGCTGAAAACATGTACACAGAAATGACTGTGGAAGAGGCGAAAGCTCACAAAGAATCTCCGTCTGTTGGCGATTTGATCATCGATAAATTGCCACCAATGGATTTCGGTCGCATCGGTGCCCAATCTGCGAAACAAGTTATTTTGCAAAAAGTACGCGAAGCAGAACGTGATCGCCAATTCGAAGAATTCAAAGATCGCCAAGGCGAGATCATTAATGGTCTGGTTAAACGCGTTGAGTACGGCAACGTTATCGTTGACGTTGGCCGCGGCGAAGCCGTGTGTCGTCGTGATCAATTGGTTAACCGTGAAATGTTCCGCAACGGTGATCGCATTCGCGCATACATCAAAGAGGTACGTTCAGAAATGCGCGGCCCACAGATCTTCTTGTCACGTACGGCGCCTGAATTCATGGCAGAACTGTTCAAAATGGAAGTTCCAGAAATCTATGATGGCCTAATCGAAATCAAGGCAGTTGCCCGCGATCCAGGTTCACGCGCTAAAATCGGTGTTATCTCTTATGATAACTCAATCGATCCAGTTGGTGCCTGTGTTGGGATGCGCGGTTCACGTGTTCAGGCCGTTGTAAACGAGCTGGGCGGCGAAAAAATCGACATCATCCCATGGAACGAAGATGCGCCGACTTTCTTGGTTAACGCATTGCAACCTGCCGAAGTAACCAANGTTGTTTTGGACGAAGAAGCAGAACGCATCGAAGTTGTTGTACCAGACGAGCAGTTGTCATTGGCAATTGGCCGTCGNGGTCAAAACGTTCGCTTGGCATCTCAGCTGACTGGTCTCGACATCGACATCATGACCGAAGCTGAAGAATCNGAGCGTCGNCAAAAAGAATTCGAAGTACGTTCTAAATTGTTCATGGACACATTGGACGTCGACGAAATGGTCGCTCAATTGTTGGTTTCAGAAGGTTTCCGCAACCTTGAAGAAGTTGCATACGTTGAAATCGACGAGCTTTTGGTAATCGAAGGCTTTGACGAAGACACAGCCAAGGAACTTCAGGCCCGCGCACGCGATTGTCTGGACGCGATCAACGCTGCCGCAATCGCCGAAGCACGCGAATTGGGCGTTGCTCAAGATTTGATCGACTTCGAAGGTCTATCACCACAAATGTTGGTTGCCCTTGGCAAAGACGACGTAAAATCTCTGGAAGACTTTGCAACCTGTGCTGACTGGGAGCTGGCTGGTGGTTACACAACCGTAAACGGCGAACGTCATAAAGATGTTGGCGCATTAGAAGCCCTTGATGTAAACATCGAAGAAGCTCAGGACATGATCATGCGCGCCCGCCTCCAAATTGGTTGGGTAACAGAAGAGCAATTGGCAGAAGACGCCGCAGCCGCCGAGGCCGCATTAGCGGCTGAAGGCGAAGAGGGGGCTGAAACCTGATGTTTCAGGTTTCAGATATAGAGCTTGAGCAAAGCCCCTTCAACCAAACGAAATAACGACCCCGAACGCAAATGTATTGCGTTCGGCAGTTCGCATCTTAAAGCAGAACTTATACGTTTTGTTCTAAGCCCTGACGGCGTGGTCACACCGGATGTATCAGAAAAACTGCCTGGGCGGGGAATCTGGGTGTCGGCTGATCGCTTCGCTTTGGAAAAAGCAATTGATAAAAACCTATTTTCGCGCGGCGCTAAGGCCCCTGCGAAAATACCTGATGGTCTGCTGGATCTCGTGGAACAACTTTTGGTTAACCGCGTGATCGAATTAATCTCTTTGGCACGTCGCGGTGGCGAAGTTGTCAGCGGCTTTGAGGTCGTTAAAGGCGCCCTTATTTCAGAACGCGCACGGATATTAATTCAGGCCAGTGACGGGTCAGAACGCCAATTGGGCAAGCTTCGCTCGCCTGAAGGTAAGAACGTATATTTTAACTGCCTAAACCAAGCAGAATTGGGTTTGGCATTCGGACGAGACTATGCGATACACGCGGCGCTGACAGGTGGTGGACTTACCAAAAAAGTCCGCACCGAGGCTACCCGCCTTGCTGGTATTCGCAAAACGGGCAAAAGCTGATACGATCAGCAACGAAAGGTAATTACGCATGAGCGACGAAAAAAAACCATTGGGACTGCGCAGCGGTTCTGGCGCAGGCCACGTTAAGCAAAGCTTCTCACACGGACGCAGTAAATCTGTTGTCGTAGAGAAAAAGCGCAAGCGTGTCATCGTGCCAGGCAAAGGTGCTGCTGCTACCTCTGGCGGCGCACGCGCATCTGGTATTTCTGATGTGGAACTTGAGCGTCGCAAAAAGGCATTGATGGCCGCCGCCGCACAAGAAGACGAACGCAAAGCACGTGAAGAAGCAGACACCAAAGAACGCGAAGCTGAACGCGCTGAACGCCGCCGTGCACGCGACGAAAAAGAACGCGAAGATCAAGAACGCGTTGAAATGCTTCGTAAGCGCGAAGAAGAGAAAAACAAACCCGCAGAAGCGCCAAAAAAACCTGCTGCTGCTGAAAAAGCTGCGCCTGCTGATGATCCAGCCGCTGCACAAGCCGCTGCACAACGCGCCGAGGCCGGTGGTCGTACCGCGCCAAAACGCGACGATGCGGCTCCACGTAAAGACAACAAAGCGGCTCCACGCAATCAAAAAGGTGGCGATGATCGTCGTCGTTCAGGTAAGCTGACAATCAACCAAGCATTGGGCGGGGGTGGCAATCGCCATCGCTCTCTGGCTTCCATCAAACGTAAGCAAGATCGCGAACGTCGTAAAATGATGGGCGAAAACATGGGTGAACGCGAAAAGGTTGTTCGCGATGTTCAAGTTCCAGAAGCAATCACAGTGCAAGAGCTTGCAAACCGCATGGCTGAAAAAACAGCTGCAGTTGTAAAAGCATTGATGACAAATGGCATTATGGCGACCCAAAACCAAACGATCGATGCGGATACCGCAGAATTGATCGTCGAAGAGTTTGGCCACAAAGTTGTTCGTGTTTCTGACGCAGACGTAGAGGATGCGATCAAATTGGTCGCAGACAACGAAGCAGACCTGCAACCACGCGCACCTGTAATTACAATCATGGGCCACGTTGACCACGGTAAAACTTCAGTTCTGGACGCATTACGCAAAACCAATGTGGTTTCTGGCGAAGCCGGTGGAATTACACAACACATCGGCGCATATCAGGTCACAACTGATGGCGGCACATTGTTGTCATTCTTGGATACACCAGGTCACGCGGCGTTTACGTCAATGCGTGCCCGTGGCGCCCAAGTAACCGACATTGTTGTTTTGGTCGTCGCCGCAAACGACGGTGTTATGCCACAAACAATCGAAGCCATAGCACACGCAAAAGCTGCCGATGTTCCATTGATTATCGCGATCAACAAAATGGATCACGAAGCAGCCAACCCAACACGCGTTCGCACTGACCTTCTGCAACATTCTGTTGTCGTCGAAGCCATGTCAGGCGATGTGCAAGACGTCGAAATCTCTGCCAAAACAGGCCTGGGCTTGGACAAGCTGCTTGAAGCCATCGCATTGCAATCTGAATTGCTCGAACTTACAGCAAACCCAGATCGCGCCGCACATGGTGCAGTTATCGAAGCAAAATTGGACACAGGTCGCGGCCCAGTCGCAACAGTTTTGGTTAAAAACGGCACCCTTCGCAAAGGCGACATTTTCGTTGTTGGCGAACAATGGGGCAAAGTCCGCGCATTGATCAACGATCAAGGTGCAACGGTTACAGAAGCAGGCCCATCGGTTCCTGTTGAAGTACTTGGCCTTAACGGCACACCTGCCGCCGGCGACGTATTGAACGTGGTTACATCCGAAGCAGAAGCCCGCGAAATCGCAGATTACCGCGCGCAGGCTGCCAAAGACAAAAAAGCCGCCGCAGGTTCTGCAACCACTTTGGATCAGTTGATGGCCAAAGCCAAAGCAGATCAAAACGTTTCCGAGTTGCCAATCGTTGTAAAAGCAGACGTTCAAGGCTCCACCGAAGCAATCGTTCAGGCCATGGAAAAAATTGGCAACGACGAAGTCCGCGTTCGCGTTCTACACTCTGGTGTTGGTGCAATCACGGAATCAGATGTCACATTGGCCGACGCATCTGGCGCACCGATCATCGGCTTTAACGTGCGTGCAAACGCGTCCGCGCGTGCCGCTGCAAATCAAAAAGGTGTGGAGCTTCGTTACTATTCCATCATCTACGATTTGGTTGACGATATCAAAGCCGCTGCATCTGGCCTACTCTCTGCCGAAGTTCGCGAAACATTCATCGGTTATGCGAAAATCAAAGAGGTGTTCAACATTACTGGCGTTGGTAAAATCGGCGGTTGTGAAGTCACCGAAGGTATCGCACGCCGCGCTGCAGGTGTTCGCTTGCTACGCGACGATGTTGTTATCCACGAAGGTCGCCTGAAAACATTGAAACGCTTCAAAGACGAAGTCAAAGATGTTCACATGGGCCAAGAATGTGGCATGGCATTCGAAAACTACTCGGACATCCGCGCAGGCGACGTGATCGAGATTTTCGAAACGGAAGAGATCGAACGCAAGCTGGATTAATTTTCGGTCACGCAATCAAATTAAACGCCGCGCTTGGTAACAGACGCGGCGTTTTGCTGTTCAGGTCTAAAATTCCCACCCCAAATTGCGGCACTTGCCCAATATATCATCTTGTATGCTTGGCTTAAAGTTCCACAAATGCTGACGCCTCAAATACCAAAACATATACTTTTCATATTCAACGGTGTCATTCATAACATCCGCAAAACACGCCGATACACTCTTGGATCGAACCTGTTGAAACGCGTGGTGAAAATCGGTATCCCCAAATAAAATCCCAGGCTTACGATACAGCAACCCCTTAAAGGACACCGCTGAATTCATGCTTACAGTATAATCACAGCCAGCCAACGATGCATCCAAGTCACCATCAACAATCTGGACCCTGTCACCATCAATCAACGCATTCAGCTTGCTCAAGTCATCCGATGAATAGCTTTCCCGCGGGTGCAATTTCATCAAAATCTTGCGCTGTTTTTCATGCTTAACCGTGGCAGCAACCATTTCAACCGGCGTCATTGACTGCCAAAACCGTTGGCGATCAATGACGCCTTGAAGCGCCACAAAAACATATCCTCCCGCATGGGCCTCGGTTTTTATCTGGCGTTCCACCATCCTTGCGAAAAATGCATCGGCAACAAGCGGGTCAACGCCAGTTGGATCGAAGGTTATTTTAAACAATACCTTTTGTGCAGGGTCTGCCGTCTTATCGATCATCCAAAACGGCCCAAACGGGGCAGGCCTTATTTCCAAGGCATGCGCATGCGTCGGTCTGTTGCGATAGAATAAGCAATACGCATCGACACTATACGAACCAAACAACGCCGCCTTGGTCGCATCTACAAACGAAACCTGAAATCCAGCGCCGCAAAATGCGGCCCTTACGTTCGCCAAAAAATGCGTCGGGCGCTCATCTGCGATCCTCAACATTTCGCTTGGAACATAGATATTTAGTTGCGTTATCACTGTTCGAACTCACAATACATATCCGTCACGTTACAAATATTACGTAACAGCGACAATGCGGCCCACATCATCTTGGTATTTTAATTTGCGTATCAGCAATTGCGCCCTAAACTACACTGATAATTATTCAGGAGCCCATAATGTCTTATTTAAAAAACACACCCACACGCGATGGCTTTTTCGGTGAATACGGCGGTGCAATGCTGCCACCCCCACTGGAACCACATTTCAAGGAAATCGGCGAAGCATATGACCGGTTGTCAAAATCCGCAGAGTTCATTTCTGATCTGCGTTACATCCGCAAACATTTTCAAGGCCGCCCAACACCAATTTCGCATCTGAAAAATCTGTCAGAAATGTCAGGCGGTGCACAAATATACGCCAAACGCGAAGACCTAAACCACACAGGCGCACACAAACTAAACCACTGCATGGCCGAAGCATTACTTGCCAAACACATGGGTAAAACCAAACTGATGGCTGAAACAGGCGCGGGCCAACACGGCGTGGCACTGGCAACAGCGGCGGCATATTTCGGCATGGAATGTGAGATCCACATGGGCGAAATCGACATCGAAAAAGAGGCCCCCAATGTTACCCGCATGAAATTGCTTGGTGCAACCGTTGTCCCCGTTAGCTTTGGTGGACGTTCATTAAAAGAGGCCGTCGACAGTTGTTTTGGTGCCTACATCCCCCAAGCAGACAAAGCATTGTTCGCCATCGGTTCTGTCGTTGGCCCACACCCATTTCCAAAAATGGTGCGTGATTTCCAAACAATTGTTGGCATTGAATCGCGCGAACAATTCCACGAAATGACTGGTGGCTTGCCCGATATCGTTGGCGCCTGTGTTGGTGGTGGTTCAAATGCCATGGGTATTTTTGCTGGTTTTATCGAAGACGACGTTGAACTATACGGCGTTGAACCCATGGGCACATCATCCAAACTGGGCGAACACGCCGCCACAATTTCGTTCGGCGAAGACGGCGATATCCACGGCTTCCGCACAATGGTTCTTAAGGACGAAAGCGGTGAACCTGCCCCAGTTCACACCATTGCCAGTGGTCTTGATTACCCCGGTGTTGGCCCTGAGCATGCGCACCTGCACCGCACAGGTCGCGTAAACTACACCACCGCCAATGACAAAGAGGCCTTGGATGCATTTTACGCCCTGTCGCGCCAAGAAGGCATCATTCCCGCATTAGAAAGCGCGCACGCCGTTGCCTTCGCAATGCGCGAAGCAAAAAACCACCAAGGAAAATCAATCCTGATCAACCTGTCAGGTCGCGGCGACAAAGATATCGATTACGTCACAGAAACATTTGGCTTTGGCGAAGAGTAATCACCAACCTAAATCCTGGATTTTTAACAGCACCTCTTGGGGTGCTGTTTTTTTACGGGCATCAATTGCCTGTATTTCAAACAACCACTGCACATACTTTTCGAAGGCAGGTGCATCGCGATGTACACGGTTAAAACTCTTTTTAATGCGCTGGTCACGGGTTGGATTACGCAGCAAATGATGAAACCCACAGGCCGCCATCTGAATCCCATGCTTGCGGTGTAACGCAGCGCGCAAACCAACTTGGCTGTTTTGTGTTACAACAAACGCACAAGCATCCAACAGGCGATCAATCGGCGCCGCAGAAATGCTAATCCGGCCTTGTTGGCGATAAATCTCTAACGAAGACGCATCCAAACCATCCACTGCCGTCACGATAATTTGGCGATGCGGCTCATGATCCATCCCGTGCTTTACCACATCTGCATTGCTGAACGGACGCAACCCCTCCACCACAGGTTCATCTGATCCCAGCGCCACCAAAACAAAGTCCTCCATCCCAAAAGGATATCCAAAATCAATCAAAGTGCGCGCGCGTAGCCCATTAAAAAACCCATCTGCCGCCCCTTCTGGAACTTCAAATGGATCAAACTGGCTGTCATCACCCATTCCATTAAACAGCCAATAGTGTGTGTCCAACAATTGCACAGCGCTGACAGAACGTGGATGTACCGCCATACGATCTTGAAAAATACTATACGCCGCATCATCTGCGGACTCTGCCCACAGCGCATAACTGTCAGATATATAGGACACCTGCATCCCAACCTCGGCCAAGCCATCGCCTACCGCACGCAAAAACTGCGCAGGCGCATCACCCTTAAAATAAATATTCACCGCTTCGATACTCAAAATCGCCCCTTTATCACCAATGCGTCAGAATAGTTGTCATTCGCCTTATGGATTCGTATATCTGACAGGAACGAAAGGCAACATTCATGGAAAATTCGAAATTCCCCGGCTGGCACGGCACCACAATCATCGGTGTCCGCAAAGGTGACGAAGTCGTCGTCGCAGGCGATGGTCAGGTCAGCCTTGGCAATACAGTCATAAAAGGTTCCGCGCGCAAAGTCCGCCGCATTTCCCCCGGTGGCCACGATGTCGTTTGCGGCTTCGCGGGGTCCACGGCGGACGCCTTCACCTTGCTCGAGCGCCTCGAAGCAAAACTCGAGGCATCACCCGGCCAACTGGCCAAAGCATCTATTTCCTTAGCCAAGGATTGGCGCATGGATAAATACCTCAAAAACCTAGAGGCCATGTTAATCGTCACTGACGGCACCGACCTGTTCGTCATCACGGGTGCAGGCGATGTGCTGGAACCCGAACACGGCATCGCCGCAATCGGGTCAGGCGGCAACTTCGCATTGGCCGCCGCGCGTGCATTAATTGATGGTGATGGCGACGCAGAGGTAATCGCGCGCAAATCCCTGACCATCGCTGCAGAAATCTGCGTCTTTACCAATGGCAATATGACAGTCGAGAAAATCAAAAAATGACAGACCTAACCCCCCGCGAAATCGTATCCGAACTGGATCGTTTTATCATCGGCCAAAATGATGCCAAACGCTCCGTCGCCGTGGCCCTACGCAACCGTTGGCGCCGCAACAAACTAGATGATGATATCCGCGATGAAGTTTATCCAAAGAACATCCTGATGATTGGGCCAACTGGCGTCGGTAAAACCGAAATCAGCCGCCGCTTGGCAAAGCTGGCCAAAGCTCCATTCCTGAAGGTCGAAGCAACCAAGTTTACCGAAGTCGGCTACGTCGGTCGCGACGTTGAACAAATCATCCGCGATCTGGTCGACAGCGCCATTGTTATGGTACGCGAAGACAAGCGTGAAAAAGTCAAAGCAGGCGCATTTGAATCCGCCGAAAACCGCGTCCTTGATGCCCTGTGTGGTGCCGATGCCCGCGACCAAACTCGAGATCTATTCCGCAAAAAATTGCGCGATGGATTACTGGACGACAAGGAAATCGAACTGGATGTTGCCGACACATCCAACCCAATGGGCGGCATGATGGATATTCCAGGTCAACCCGGCATGGGCATGCTGAACATCGGTGAAATGTTTGGCAAAGCAATGGGCGGCGCACGCACAACAAAACGCAAAATGCGTGTGGCCGACAGTTACAAAATCTTGATCGACGAAGAGGCCGACAAATTGGTCGACCAAGAAACCGTCACCAAAGAAGCCGTCATTGCCGTGGAACAAAGCGGCATCGTATTCTTGGACGAGATCGACAAAGTGTGCGCCAAATCCGATGCACGTGGCGGCGACGTTTCCCGCGAAGGTGTGCAGCGCGATTTACTGCCTTTGATCGAGGGCACAACCGTTTCCACAAAACATGGCCCCGTCAAAACAGACCACATCCTGTTCATCGCATCGGGCGCATTTCACATCGCCAAACCATCGGACTTACTCCCTGAACTTCAGGGTCGCCTGCCAATACGCGTCGAACTCCGCGCCCTAACAGAACAGGATTTCGTCCGCATCCTAACCGAAACCGAAAACGCCCTAACCCGCCAATACGCGGCCCTAATGGCAACAGAAGAAGTGGACGTAACTTTCACGAATGATGGCATCGCTGCAATCGCCAAAATCGCGGCCGACGTAAACGAAAGCATCGAAAATATCGGCGCACGCCGTTTGCATACGATCATCGAACGCGTTTTCGAAGAGCTTAGCTTTACTGCACCTGATCGCGCTGGCGACGCGGTCGAAGTCAACGCAGATTTCGTCGAGAAACATCTTGGTGAGCTCGCCCGCAGCAGCGATCTATCGCGCTATGTGCTTTAAGTAAACAACTCAGGCTGGCGCACCTTTAGAGGCGTCAGTATCTGCTCAATCTTTTCCTTGTTCGTATCGCTCAACTTCACGGCGCTCAATGCAGTGCGCGCATATGCTAAATCTTCGCGCGTAACGTTATGATACCGCCAGTTGGAAATATCCAAATATTTCATAACCGATGCCGCCCGCAAATGGGCCATCTCTGCGTCCGACAAATTATCAGCAAATCCACCAATCAATGTGTCGAAATTCGTGGCCAGCGCTTTGGCCTCTTCCATCGACAGATTATATGCCACTTCATCACATCCATCATCACGGCGCACAGCATTCAATGTCGCCAGTTGCGAATAAAACGCCTGTACCCGCCCACCAACTGTGGATGCATTCGAAATACTGGTTTCATGAATACGATATTTTCCCAACACAGCGGTCTGCAATGCAATGCGGTCGGTCTGTGACAGACGCCAGCACAGATCCGTATCTTCTGCCAAATGCGCATGGCGAAACCCCCCAATATCGCGCAACACGTCCAACCGCGCCATCAAAAACGGATGAGGCAAATATGGTTCACGCGCGGGAATAAATTCCGCATCAACCTGAAAGAAATCTTGTTCTGGAGCGTTCAAACCTAAGACATTCCCCGACGGATCAATGTTCACCGCGCGACCAGATACGGCAACGGCCTGCGTAAACCCCATAAACGCGGCCTGCCGCGCCAACCGATCGGGTGCGCAAATATCATCCGCATCAATCCGCGCAACCAGTTCACAATCCATGAAATCCAGCGCCATATTCAGCGCAGAAACCAAACCACCATTTTCTTTGTGGTGATATTTAATCCGCGCATCATCATATCCCTTGATAACATCCGCGGTGCCATCCGTTGATCCATCATCAATCACCACGATTTCAAAATCTTTGTGTGTTTGGGCCAGCAGGCTGTCCATTGTTTCACACAAAAACGTTTCGCCATTATAAATCGGCAACAGGAAGGAAATTTTAGGCATGGGTAATTTTCACCCCATATAACCCAACAACAAACCAATCGCGGCTGGGTATCATCAATGATAATCGCAGGCTTTTGGCGCCCTTGGGCAAACCAGACTGCGCCATATGCATCGCGCTAAAATTCAGCTCAACAACCTCTTCGCCGATTTCCAACGTATTCAAATCCATCGATCCACCATCAAAATAAATCTTTGGGTATATCTGGCGTGCTGGGTATGTTTTCAAACTGATTTTTGCAGATTTAAAACCTTCGCCCAGATCAAATTCCAGACCAAACCATTGCTCTTCAAAATTCAAACCATCAATCGCCAAAAACCGAACACCAACCTCGTCAACAAGGTTGCGAACGGATGCCATTGTTCCCATGGCTAATGCGTCGCGATCATAGGCCAAAACCACATCGTCGCCGACGGGTTGATACGGCTGTACCAGTTCTGGTTCGTTTGAAAATTGATCGAAATACAATGCGCCCATTTGAAATGGTTACCCTAAGCGCGCGCACGACGCAAATATACATAATACGCCCCCGCGCCACCGTGCTTGCGTTGTGCTTGACTGACTTGTAAAACCTTGTTTGCCAACGTCGGACCGCGCAACCAATCAGGCAAGCTTTGGCGCAAGACACCTTTCACGGGGCGATGAAATTCATCGTAACCCTTGTGCTTACCTTTACCCGTAATCACCAAGATCAACCGACACCCCATCGCATGGCTTTGCCCGACATATGCCAACAGGCGCGCTTTCGCTTGGTCCGCGGTCATACCGTGCAAATCCAATGTGCCATCTATTTCCATCTGCCCCTTGATCAAGCGTTGAAAATTCTTGCGATCCATATTCGGCGATGTCTTTTGGGGTGTATCATGAAATGCTGGCGGTTGTTTTGTCAGCTTTTCGACCACACGCTCTCCCACTTTGAACGGTCGCAGCATTGGCGCACTTGGCAAGGCACGGGTTTGCTTTTTAACGCTAACAGTTGGCTTGACCACGATCACGGGTTTGCTGCGTTCAACACGCACGGCGACTTGGCGCCACACTTCTAAATCTTCGCTGGATAACCCTTTGGGTTTGCGACCCGCCATATCACTGAGAACTCGTAAACTTGGCAGCAGATTCTATCGGCAACAACAAATACATACGCCCAGACGCTTTGGTGCGCCCGGCAATACTGCCTGCTTTATTGCCCGTGCCATAATAAATATCGGCGCGTTGCGGTCCTTTGATCGCAGACCCAATATCTTGGGCAATCATCAAGCGTTGCAACGGATCGCGCCCATGCTTATCAATATAAACTGGCATCCCCAGCGGGTTGAACTTCGGATCAACTGCCAATGTACGTACGTCAGTCACAGAAATCCCCATTGCGCCCAACGGTCCATCCTTTTCACGCAATTTTTTCAGCTCACGGAAAAAAACATATGATCCGTTATGCCCCAACAGCGCCTGCCCCTGTGTCGGATTTTTACGCACAAATGCTTTTATGTTTTGCGCGGATGCCTTCGACTTGGACATCAAGCCTTGGCGGATCATTTCTTGGCCAACGGATCGGTACTTGTGTCCATTTTTCGCCGAAAACCCAACACGTACAGATTTACCATCAGGCATAATGATACGCCCAGATCCCTGAATTTGTAAAAAGAACGCTTCGACAGGATCAGCCAACCAAGCAATTTCTAAACCTCGGCCACTCAATGCACCCGCATGAATTTCCGCACGCGATTTATATTGCTTCCCAACCGTCAGATCAGAAGGCTTGCGGTAAATCGGGGTTTGATATTTTCCACCGCGTACACGTGACCCTTCAATGGTTGGTTCATAATATCCCGTGAACAAAGTATCACTTTGGGCCCCAACCAAAACAGGCTGGAACATTAGCTCAAAAAATTCTTTCGGATTTGGGTCGGTCTTTGCGAATCGACACAGCGGTTTCCACACTTCTGTTGACAGGTATTTTTTGCCCTTTGGTGCAGAACAAGATCGCAGAAACGTTTGAAACGCGGCCTTGTGATCATCGTCTTCCCAGCCCGGCAGATCAGCAAACGTTACGGGTGTAACTGTTTCCTCAATTGCCAATGCTGGCGCGGCCATCAGAATGGCCGCCGAAAAGAGTATTGCCCGAAACACCCCAGCACCAATTATTCGCCGGTGGCGATCAACGTCCAATTCGGATCGTCACTGCCCATAACACGTGCAAACGTCCAAACATCTTTTTGACGTTTAACCTTTGCTTTATCGCCTTCAATAACTTTACCATCCGCATCGGTAACAACCGCCGTCAACTCGGCAACCATCGACAAGGTCAATTCACCCTCTTTACTGCGCCAATCATATTCTGCTTCAGACAACTTAATTTCACGCAGACCGATAAACGTTGCATCAACACTTAAGCCTTCTGCTTCACGTGCCGCGATAACAGATTCAAAACTGTCATACACATCATCTGCCAAAAACGGACGTAAGCCATCGCGATCACCTTCTTCGAACGCAATTAAAATCATTTCATACGCTTGGCGTGCACCGCCCAAAAACTCTGTCAGATTAAAGCTAGGCTCAGCCTTTTTCATATGCGCCAACGCTTTGCCTGATGCGCTGTCTACGTCAACGTGATCAGCGATATCGCGATCTATGCCACCTTCGATAACATCAAAGGTCGGCTTTTTCGCCGTATTAGCAGGCGCGGGCGTCACCACTTTAGGTGGCTCAAATCCTGTACGTGTGCCTAAAACACTGCGCAAACGCAGAATGACAAACAGTGCGATAATACCAAGAACGGCAAGTTGGGTCATGGGGTCACTCATTTCGAACCTTTTCACTTTATTTTGAACAGCACTGGTCACGGCGCCATTACTGACATATCTAAGTCACCCAAGGGCGATAGTCCACCAATTGCCCAATAGATTTCGAAAGGTCACGAATATGTGGTTACTAATTATCTTCGTCGCTATCCCAATTATTGAAATAGCGCTGTTTATTCAGGTCGGCGACATTATTGGCCTGTGGCCAACACTCGCAACTGTTGTAATTACAGCATTCATCGGCACAACACTTCTGCGTTCGCAGGGTTTGGCAACACTCAGCAACCTCCAAAACTCCGTCAGTGCAGGCCAAAATCCAATGGATCACATCGCCCACGGCGCCATGATTTTGATCGCAGGTGTTGTCTTGCTGACACCAGGGTTTTTTACAGACGCCGTTGGATTAGCCTTGCTTATTCCCCCCGTTCGCACTGCATTAATAAAAGCAGGCGCAGCGCGCATGGCAGGAAACGTTCATGTTGGCGGTTTCGACAACACAACCGCGCGTGATTCTAACAGCGGCTCTGTCTTCGACACCCACAATGGAAATCATCCATCAAACGGTGATATCCTTGACGCTGACTTTACCGTGGTTGACGAAGAAGTCCAAAAGCCGGGCGCATCAGGGTGGACAAAAAGCAATCCAGACAAAGAATGATTGTGACCCTTCACTTTACTTGCTAGACAAACCACCGATAGTTAATGGAGCATAAAAATGGCTAAAGAAGAAGCGGCACCAACAGCACCGGCACCACCGGTGATGAAATGCCTGAATCAATATATTCGCGACCTTTCGTTTGAAAACATCGCAGCGCAGAAAAATTTGGGTAACACAGCATCCCCTGAAATCAACGTTCAGGTAAATCTGGATGCACGCAAAGGCGACAATGAAAACTACGAAGTTATCATCAAGCTGACGATCAACGCGGATGCAGACGATAAGAAAGTATTCTTACTTGAAATCGACTACGCTGGCGTTTTCCAAATCGAAAACATTCCAGACGAACAGTTGCACCCATTCTTGATGATCGAATGCCCACGCATGTTGTTCCCATTCGTGCGCCAAATCGTACGCAACACAACAGCGGATGGTGGCTATCCACCATTGAACGTCGATCCAATCGACTTCATGGCGCTGTACCGTAACGAATTGCAACGCCAAGCAGCGGCAAACGCAACGAAAAACTAAATATTCAAAAGCGACCTCAGGGTCGCTTTTTTATTTCATCTTCCAAACAGCATCATCACCCAACGCGTCAACAAACGCATCGTGCGCTGCTGTTTCATCCGTTGTTCGCAAACTGTACAACGCATTTGGTCGCGGTTTCGCAACCCAAGAATTTTCATTGTGCGCATCAGATCCACCAACGATATTCAGAGAAAAGTCAGGCTGACGTCCGCCAATCAATTCCAAATATACTTCGGCCAGAATTTCACTGTCCAATAACGCACCGTGTTTTTCACGTGCAGAATTGTTTACACCAAATCGACGACATAATGCGTCCAGCGAGTTCTGTGCGCCAGGGAATTTTTTGCGTGCAATTTCCAACGTATCCAATGCGCGGTTCGCTGGGATTGTTGGTAAATTGGCCCAGCCAAGCTCTGCATTAATAAACCGCATATCAAACGTAGCGTTATGCGCAATCAGTGTCGAATCGCCAATGAAATCCAAAAACGCTTGGCCGACTTTTGAAAATGTTGGGTAATCCTTCAAAAACTCAATCGACAAGCCATGCACTTCAAACGCGCCGCTTGGCATATCACGTTCAGGATTGATGTATTGGTGATACACCCGCCCTGTTGGAATATGTTGATGCAATTCAATCGCACCAATTTCAACTAAACGATCACCCGCATTGGGATCAAACCCAGTCGTTTCCGTATCCCAAACAATCTCACGCATCAGGCAAGGCACCTATCAGTTTTTCAATCAAACTATGAACTTCATCGCGCACATGATCCAGCGATTTTGTTTCAATCACATAATCTGCGCGTTTGCGTTTATCTGCATCTGGCGTTTGGCGAGACAGGATCATCTGAAACACCTCTTCGGTCATACCGCCACGCGCCATTACCCGTTCACGCTGTGTATTTTCGTCCGTGGTCACAACTAAAACAGCATTCAGCCATTCATCTGCACCGGTTTCATACAACAACGGAATATCCACGACGGCCAGTTTTTGACCTGTGCCTTTGCACGCTTCAACAAACGCCGCGCGATGCGCGCGGATCGCTGGATGCACAATAGCCTCCAACTTAGGAAATAATGTTTTATCTGCTTGCAGAATATTGCCCAGTTTTTGGCGGTCCACACCTTCACCTGATACTGCTGCAGGTGCGAGATCAAAAACCTTCTCGATCGTATCGGTGTCAGATGTGTATAATTCATGCACCGCCGCGTCTGCGTCCCACACCGCAATCAGCGCGTCGCGAAACATTTCCGCCGTTGTCGTTTTCCCCATGCCAATGGAGCCGGTCAGCCCCAATAAAAATAAATCACTCATAATTCCGCCAATACCTTTTGTCGTAAAACATCATCGACCACGGGTCTGACCCCAAACCAAGCTTCAAATCCTGGAACGGCTTGATGCAACAACATGCCCAACCCATCAACAGTCGCACACCCACGCTCACGTGCAGCGGCCAACAATTGCGTTTCCAGTGGGTTATAAACAATATCCGTCACCAAAGTATCGCGCTGCAAACAACCACAATCAAAAACCAACGGATCTTTACCTAACATCCCCAGCGCCGTGGTATTCACCAACGTTGCCACAGCGCCGCTGGCAAGCTTCGCATCGGGCCAGTCAGCCACAACAACACGCCGCCCGAAAATATGCGCCAGCTCTTCAGCCTTTGAACGCGTGCGGTTAACCAAAATAATTTCTGGCACACCGGCATCAATAAGCGCCGACAGAATTGCCCGTGCCGCCCCGCCTGCTCCCAAAACCAACGCAGGCCCAGAACCGGCATTCCAATCAGGTGCGCCCTGCATCACATTATTTATAAAACCTTCGCCGTCGGTATTATCCGCATGAATTTTCCCATTACGAAATGACAAAGTATTCGCCGCTCCAATTGCTGCGGCGCGATCCGTCACATCATCTGCCATCGCCAATGCCGCCAACTTGTGCGGCGAAGTCACATTCGCACCAGTATAACCCGCATCAATCAATTTACGCACACCGCTTTCGAAATCATCTGGCGAAAGCCCAATCTTTTCGTACGACCCATCGATCCCGTGTACATCCAACCAATGCCCATGAATAATCGGTGACTTACTTTGCTCAATTGGCCAACCGATAACACCTGCTTTTATCATGATAAAATCGCTCCTCGACCGCGCAGAAATTCAAGAACATCCAGTAGTGGAAAACCTAGGACAGTGAAATAGTCACCTTGAACACGGCTAAATAAACTAACGCCGCGGCCTTCCAGAAAATAGCATCCAACTGATGATAAAATATCTGAGCCTGATTGTTCTAGATAGTCATCCAAAAACGCATCCGAAAAATCACGCATAAACAACTGCGCACGCCCAACAGTGCGCCACACTGGTTTGCCATCTTCAAATATCACTGCCGCCGACATCAATTGATGTGGCTTACCTCGCAATTCAATCAACTTGGCGCGCGCCTCGTCCATCGTGCGTGCTTTTGAATATATCTTTTTGTCACAAACCAAAATCTGATCCGATCCAATTATCAAACCTTCCGGATCCGTTCCTGACACACGCAACGCTTTGTATTCAGCCAACGCATCCACAATATCATTTGGATTTGCACCCTCTGCCTGCAGCGATGCCATAATGGCCTGTTCATCAATACGCGCTGGCTTCGCCTCAAAAACAACACCAGCTTGGCGCAACATTTGTTGTCGCGTGAATGATTGTGATGCCAAAATAATTCTGTTCTGCATGATCGTCCTCTTTGGGTCGTTATAGCGCGAACATCTTAAGTTTTCCCAGCCCCTTGTGCAGATCCTGTGGATAACTTGGGGGCAATGTCAAATCATCCCCATGAAAGGCCAGTATTGTTGGTTTTTACCCCCACGCATCCCCGCTATCCCATTTTTTGTCCCTTGTGTTCAATTCGTAAAGGTTGGGTTCCAGTTTACGGGGATAGAATCCTGGTTGCAAAATTATTCTGAATGTATCCACATTAATAATGTCAATTTAATCGATAATAATCAATTGCTTACAATTTTATCCACAGTATAATGATATATTTAATCCCGCCTCTATTTTTTTTCTTACCTTGTGAACAACTTAGTGAATTAAATTTAATCCCCATTACTCACAGGTCCCACAACAAACAACTATTCTTTCTTTATATTCTTTAATAGTAATAGAGCGATCAACTGGAGTGCATAAAATGGATTTCCTATCATCTTTCTACCCTTGGATTAAATCGCTACACTTGATTGCAGTGATTTCTTGGATGGCAGGTATGCTCTATCTTCCACGTCTTTTTGTTTACCACGTGGAAACGGACCCAAAACACATCAACCTTGATGAAACTTTGGTTCGCTGGGAAATGCTATTGATAAAACGCATCATAAACCCTGCCATGATTATAACATGGTTTTGTGGAGTACTAATGCTTTTGACACCTGGAATCATTGACTGGGCACAAGGCTGGATTTGGGTCAAACTGGCATCTGTTATTGTTATGTCTGGATTTCACGGATTTTTATCAAAACAGCGTAAATTGCTTGCGGTAGGTAAGCGACCCTATACTGGCCGTCAATATCGCATGCTCAATGAAGTCCCAACAGTTCTGATGATCATCATCGTAATTATGGTTATAGCGCGCCCGTTTTAAATTTGACTCCTTCTATAGAATTAGCGTAAAAAACCTGCGAAACGATCTGGTGACCCACACCGTTATAGATCGCAGCCAAAACATTAATAAACTTGAAACCTGCCGCTGGCGGGTAAACTTTGTGGAATCTTCATGGAAATCGAAAAAATAAATCTCTCCGATCTAAAGGCAACATCAGCGGCCGATCTGCTGAAAATGGCTGAAAGCTTGGAAATCGAAAACGCGTCCACCATGCGCAAAGGCGAAATGATGTTCGCCATCCTCAAAGAGATGTCTGAAGACGGCGCAGAAGTTTCCGGTGAAGGTGTTATGGAAGTCATGTCAGACGGTTTTGGCTTCTTACGCTCATCCCAAGCAAACTACCTTCCTGGCCCAGAAGACATTTATGTCTCCCCTCAAACCATTCGCAAACATTCCCTGCGTACTGGGGACACAGTTGAAGGTTGGATTTCACAGCCCCAAGAAGGCGAACGTTACTTTGCTATGACAAAGGTCACGTTGATTAACTTTTCTGATCCAGAAGATGCAAAACACAAAGTACACTTTGATAACCTAACGCCGCTTTACCCAGACGAGCGTTTGAAAATGGAAATCGAAGACCCAACACTCAAAGATAAAACAGCACGCGTAATCGACCTGGTTGCTCCAATCGGCAAAGGCCAACGTTCTTTGATCGTTGCACCACCGCGTACAGGTAAAACTGTTGTGTTGCAAAACATCGCTAAATCTCTCGAAGCAAACCACCCAGAATGTTACCTGATCGTTCTTTTGATTGATGAACGTCCCGAAGAAGTGACCGACATGCAGCGAACCGTTAAAGGCGAAGTTGTTGCCTCTACGTTCGATGAACCTGCAACACGTCACGTGGCTGTTTCCGAAATGGTGATCGAAAAAGCGAAACGTTTGGTTGAACACGGACGTGACGTTGTTATTCTTTTGGACTCAATTACCCGCCTTGGGCGCGCATTTAACACGGTAGTACCCTCCTCTGGCAAAGTTTTGACAGGTGGTGTCGATGCGAACGCTCTACAGCGCCCTAAACGCTTCTTTGGCGCCGCTCGTAACATCGAGGAAGGCGGATCACTTACGATTATTGCAACAGCCTTGATTGAAACAGGGTCCCGCATGGACGAAGTCATCTTTGAGGAATTCAAAGGCACAGGTAACTCTGAAATTGTTCTGGATCGTAAGATTGCAGATAAACGCGTCTTCCCTGCAATGGACATCTTGAAATCAGGCACACGTAAAGAGGAATTGATTGTCGATCCAACGGAACTGGCAAAGACATTCGTGCTTCGCCGTATCTTGAATCCAATGGGTACAACAGACGCTGTTGAATTCCTGCTGGGAAAACTGAAGGCGACGAAGTCAAATTCAGAGTTCTTCGATTCAATGAACACGTAATACACGTTTAATATCAAAGGTTTAACCATGTCCGATCTCATCTTTGCACTTGCCAGCGCGAAGGGTCGGGCTGGTGTATCCGTTATTCGCCTTTCTGGCACCGATGCGATCCGCACAATAGAGATACTAGCTGGTTCCGATCTGCCAAAACGAGGTCGTAGCCTACGCAGATTGCGCGATGCCAGTGGCGACTATATCGACCAAGCATTGATCATCACCTTCGCCAAAGGTGCCAGCTTTACAGGCGAAGAGGTTGTTGAGATCCAATGTCACGGCTCAACCGCTGTTGTTTCTGCCTTGCTTCGCTTACTTGCCGAACTTCCAAATTGTCGCCTTGCCGAACCTGGTGAATTCACGAAACGGGCACTAGAAAATGGCGAACTAGATTTGGCCCAAGTCGAAGGCCTGGCCGATTTAATCGAAGCAGAAACAGAAGCTCAACGTCGCCTTGCAGCCCGCGCGATGGACGGAGCCCTATCGGCAAAAGTTGCCCAATGGCGCCATGACTTGATCCGCGCCGTCAGTTTGATCGAAGCAACAATTGATTTTGCTGACGAAGATATCCCAATGGATGTAACCCCCGAAGTGCTTCAATTGGTCCACAGTGTCCAATCCGATTTGAAATCAGAAATTGCAGGCACCTTCGCTGCCGAACGTATCCGCGAAGGATTTGAGGTCGCTATCGTCGGCCCACCAAACGCCGGTAAATCGACATTACTGAATGCACTAGCTGGTCGCGATGCCGCCATAACGTCAGAAATTGCAGGCACCACCCGCGACGTGATTGAGGTCCGTATGGATATAGGCGGACTTGCGGTCACCCTTCTTGATACCGCGGGCTTGCGTGAAACTGATGATACAGTCGAAAAAATCGGCGTTGAACTCGCACGCACCCGTGCAGAATCCGCAGACTTACGCATTTTCCTAACCGCAGATGGAACAGTAACAGACGCCAAACTTCAGCCATCTGGCGATGACATTGTGACGATCGGTAAATCTGACTTGGGCGCTTCTGGTGCGGCGCTTGCTATCTCTGGAACTTCTGGTGCTGGTCTTGATACGCTGGTATCACAAGTCTCAGCGATCTTAGAAAAGCGTTCACAGGGTGCGCAAACGGCTACCCGCGAGCGTCACCGTATCGCAATGGAGCAGGCGCAAACGTATCTGGACGCAGGACGCGAACTTATGGCGCAAGGGTCCGAAGTGTCTGAACTGGCCTCTGCAGAATTCCACCAAGGCATTTCTCTGCTCAGCTCTCTTATAGGTGCTGTCGGAGTTGAAGACCTTTTGGATGAAATTTTCTCAAGTTTTTGCCTTGGAAAATAGGTTTTACCAATTATCAATGAATTGTCCTGTTTTGATTAATGTTTAAGGATTTGCATAAACACCGACAGTCTATAAATAGAATGCCGGCGCGATACAGACTGTGTTTGCTAAGTAGAATTGAAAGTTTCAACGCCACATGCGCAGATGTTTCACGTGAAACAAACGGCTAAAGTTTCATATTTCATTGGACCAACACTAAAGCTGTATGAAATTCCCCTCTTTCCCTTGATCAATGAATCGACGTATAAGAGCCGAACAAAGAACAGGAATGTTTCACGTGAAACACTATGATGTAATCGTAATTGGTGGCGGACACGCAGGCGCTGACGCAGCACAGGCCGCATGGCGAGCGGGTGCGCGCACAGCATTAATTACCCACCGCCTTGAAACGATCGGCGAAATGTCCTGTAATCCTGCAATTGGTGGTCTTGGGAAGGGTCACTTGGTTCGCGAAGTCGACGCTCTTGACGGCGTCATGGGCCGTGTGGCAGATCAATCCGGCATACAATTTCGCTTACTTAACCGACGCAAAGGTCCAGCTGTTCAGGGCCCCCGCACCCAAGCAGACCGCGCTCTTTATCGCGCTGCCATGCAGGCAGAGTTTAAAAGCCGTGATGGATTAGACGTAATAGAGGCAGAAGTCTCCGATTTGATAATGGATGGCCAAACCGTTCAGGGTGTAATTTTACCAGACAACAGCGAGATAACTGCTCACAGCGTTGTTTTGACCACAGGAACATTCTTGCGTGGCCTGATCCATATCGGGGACATCAGCAAACCAGGCGGCCGCATGGGTGATAAGCCAGCAGTTCCGTTAGCGGAACGCCTCGACAGTTTCGGCCTGCCGCTAGGCCGCTTAAAAACGGGTACACCTCCACGTTTGGATGGTCGCACTATTAACTGGGACATTTTGGAAACCCAACCGGCAGACGAAGATCCAACGCTCTTCTCGTTTATGTCTACAAAATCTGTGATTCCACGCCAAATTGAATGCGGAATCACGCATACAAACGTAAAAACGCACGAAATTATCGAAAAAAACTTATCTCGTTCCGCAATGTATGGCGGGCACATCGACGGTGTCGGTCCGCGCTACTGTCCGTCCATCGAAGACAAGGTTGTGCGCTTCGCTGACAAGGACAGCCATCAAGTTTTCTTAGAGCCGGAAGGCCTAACTGACCACACAGTCTATCCCAACGGGATCTCAACCAGCCTTCCAGAGGATGTACAACATGATTACGTTCATTCAATGGTGGGCCTTGAGAATGTAAAAATTCTGCAACCGGGTTACGCCATTGAATATGACTACGTAGACCCACGCGCGCTGCGTCATACTTTAGAACTGAAAGACATAAATGGACTATATCTAGCGGGCCAAATCAACGGAACTACAGGATATGAGGAAGCAGCGGCCCAAGGTCTCGTTGCCGGATTAAATGCGGCATTGGCTGCAAAGGCTAAAGAGCCAGTAATTTTTGACCGCGCGACAGCCTATATTGGCGTAATGATAGATGATCTAGTGACTCGCGGTGTCAGCGAACCATACCGCATGTTCACCAGCCGCGCTGAGTATCGCTTGTCGCTACGTGCTGACAACGCAGATCAGCGGCTTACCCCGCTCGGTCTCGCATGTGGAATTGTCGGGCCGGAGCGTGAACGGGCCTTTGCTGACAAAATGGAGCGACTTTCAATTGCGGCCAATACGCTAAGTGAGCTAAAGATCACGCCAACCGACGCCAAAAAGGCTGGAATTTCCATTAAGCAAGACGGCGTACGCCGTTCAGCCATGGATTTGCTGTCATTCAAGGATGTCACCACCGCGACTTTGGCGGGAATTTGGCCGGATCTGGCGGAAATCGATACCGAAACACGCGAACAGCTTGAAAAAGATGCGATTTATGTCAATTATATAGACCGACAACAAAACGCAGTTAGCGCAATGCGCAAAGACGAAAAATTGGAAATTCCAGATGGATTCAGCTTTGTAGGAATTTCTGGTCTTTCCAATGAGTTACAACAAAAATTGATTCTCGCGCGGCCCGCCACATTAGCACAGGCTGGGCGCCTCGAAGGTATGACGCCTGCTGCCTTGGCGCTGATCCTAACAACAATCCGCCGCACAGAAGCGAAAAAACAAGCATGAACGAACAAGACGCAAAAAAGAAAATTGAAACCCTGTGTGATGTTTCACGTGAAACAATGGACCGTTTACAATTATATGCGGATTTACTAGAAAAATGGAATCCAAAGATAAACCTAGTGTCGAAAAGCACTCTTCCGGAGAAATGGCAGCGCCACTTTCTTGATTCGGCCCAAGTTTGGCCCCACATATCAACAGAAACACGCAAGCTCGTTGATATTGGGTCTGGCGCAGGTTTCGCAGGCTTAGTTCTAGCGATAATAGCGATGGAAAAACGCCCAGAGCTGTCCATAATATTGATCGAGAGCGATTCCCGTAAGTGTGCATTCATGCGAAATACTGCGCGTGAGGTTGGCCTTGATATTGAAATCCAAACAATTCGCATTGAAACTGCTAAAATTATGGATGCCGATTTGTTGACTGCGCGAGCATTGGCTAGCATACAGCAGTTATTGGCCTATTCAGAGAATATATTGTCTCCAACTGGTTCTTGTTTGTTTTTGAAAGGCGAAGCATGTGCTATTGAAGTAGCTGAGGCGAAGGAATCGTGGAATTTCACGGCCACCGAAACAAACAGCCTGACCCATCCGACGGGGAAGCTGCTGAAATTAACAGGGATTAGCCGTGTCAGTTAAGCATAAACGTATTGTATCAATCGCCAACCAAAAAGGCGGTGTCGGGAAAACGACCACGGCCATCAATATGGCGGCGGCTATTGCCCAAAAAGGTAACAAAACCCTACTAATAGACCTCGATCCTCAGGGAAACGCATCAACAGGTTTGGGCGTTCTTCCTGATGATCGTGGAGTAACGACATACGATGTCTTGGTTGATGGTGCGAATATCTCAGACGCTGCAATGGCGACGAACGTAAAAAACCTGTCTCTCTTGCCCGCGAATACAGATCTTAGTTCTGCCGACGTACAAATGATGAAGGATGCAAACCGTCTAACCCGCCTTCGCAAAGCGCTTAATAACGTTGAGGGGTACAAATATATATTCATCGATTGTCCGCCATCGCTAAATTTGCTGACTTTAAACGCCTTTGCGGCCAGTGATTCCGTTTTGGTACCGTTGCAGTCCGAATTTTATGCCCTAGAGGGCCTGTCACAATTGATGTTAACCGTCAAAGAGGTCCGAGAGACGCTTGGATCAAGCCTTTTCATCGATGGCGTTGTCCTAACAATGTTTGATCGCCGTAATAAACTGGCTCAACATGTTGAAATGGACGTGCGTGGAAACTTGGGCGATTTGGTATACGAAACAATTATCCCGCGCAGCGTTCGTTTGTCAGAAGCACCTTCATACGGAGAAACCGTCTTGCAATATGACGCCGCAGGTCTTGGGGCTCAAGCATATTTATCGCTAGGCGCAGAGTTCCTTCGCCGTGATAAAAATAGATAAAGATAGTATAGCTAACATATTAGAAAGTAACAAAAATGGCAAAAAAGAAAGAGCGCAAAGGATTGGGCCGAGGATTATCTGCATTGATGGCTGACATTGACAGCGGACCTGTGGTGGAAACACCGGTAACACCGCGCCCAAGCGACACAGTTTTGCCAATCGAAAAAATATCTGCCAACCCAGATCAGCCTCGCCGAGACTTTAAGCAAGAAGATTTGGATGAATTGGCTGCGTCCATTGCGGGACGCGGAATTATTCAACCAATTATTGTTCGGCCCGCCCCCAATAAGGATGGATTCTATCAAATTGTGGCCGGGGAACGCCGCTGGCGCGCCGCGCAACAAGCGAATTTACACGAAGTTCCCGTTCTTATCCGTGATTTTGATGATGAACAGCTACTAGAGGTCGCAATCATTGAAAATGTTCAGCGCGCCGATTTAAATGCAGTTGAAGAAGCGCTTGGCTATCGTGCTTTGATGGATCGCTTTGGACACACCCAAGAACAAGTATCCTCTGCTTTGGGTAAAAGCAGGAGCTATATCGCGAATATCTTGCGTTTGCTAAACCTCCCGACCGAAGTTCAGCAATATGTTCGCCAAGGTGACCTCTCTGTTGGGCATGCACGTACACTGATTGGAAATGAAAACGCCCACGCCTTGGCAAATGCAATGATAAAGGGAAATCTATCAGTCAGAGAGGCAGAAAAGCTTGTAAAACAAGGGCTTAATCTCAAGAACAACAAACTCATCGCGGTTTCCAAGGATGCCGATACCCGCGCTGTTGAAACAGATTTGAGCGCCGCATTGCGTTTGGGTGTATCGATTGACCACAAGCCAGGTTCAGAAGCTGGAAAAATTACGATCTCGTATAGAACGCTGGACGATCTTGATCGCCTCTGCGCTATTTTGACGGGCGGGTCCAGATAAACAGCATTACACATGACAAAGTAATGCCCTGTATCATTAGGATTTTCCAACGAAGCCCCAACATGACTGAAATAACAAAGGCTGCGATCACACAGATCGTGGCCATTCTTTTTGCGGGCAGCCGTATAGCACCGGATTTCTGCCAATCATGGATTGGTGGGCCTAGTTTTGGATGGTTCAGCAACCAATCATGCGCACGCTTGGACGAGCGTGCAAAGCAAAACGCGGCGAGCAACAAAAACGGAACAGTTGGCAGTAAAGGTAGAAAAATACCAATAATTGCAAGTCCGACTGTTGCGTAGCCACATATAAACCAAATAGTTTTCATGTCGGGAACCTATGTTAGAACGGTTATCAAACCAACAAGTCTTTTAGCAATGTGTTCAAAATAATGCGACCACGTGACGTTGCGACTAATCGATTCCTCTCAACCTTCAGCAAACCTAATTCTTGATTGCGATCAATAACTTGCCTATCCAAGCTGAACCCAGACAAAGAGCTAAATCGGTCCATGTCACTTCCCTCTGACAAGCGCAGGGACATCATCAGATACTCGGACGCTTGGTCGATTGGTGCAATAAGCTCATCGTCGGTTGATGCTGTTCCTTCAAGTTCGACTTGTCGTAACCAGCTCTCTGGATTCTGGGTTGTTGATGTGGCAATTCTTTTGTTGTCAACGGTAATGCGCCCATGCGCACCAGGGCCAACGCCAACATAATCCCCGTAACGCCAATATATTAAATTATGGCGCGACTGCGCACCCGCTCGGGCATGGTTCGAAACTTCATAGGCAGGCATATCACAAGCATCCGCAAATTCCTGTGTTGCTTCATACATGTCAGCCGCCAATCCATCATCGGGCAGTCCACGTAGATTTCCACGCTCGTACAGCTCGCCAAAACGTGTGCCTGCCTCGATTGTCAATTGGTACAACGACAAGTGATCCACAGCCATCGCAGCTGCCTCTCGCAGCTCTGCCTTCCAGTCAACCTCAGATTGACCTTGTCTGGCATAAATCAAGTCAAAGCTGACACGATCAAAGGAATCTTTGGCAATTTCGAACGCCTCACGCGCCTCTGAGACTGAATGCATGCGTCCCAATGCCTTCAGGTCGACGTCTCGCAACGATTGAATGCCCATAGAAACCCGGTTTACGCCGCCTTTTCCAAAATCGGCAAATTTTTGTGCCTCAACAGACGTCGGGTTTGCTTCCAAGGTGATCTCTGCGTCAGGTGATAAGGTCCACAATTTTGAAACTTCGGTTACTAGCCCAGCAACCGTTTCGCCGTCCATCAAACTGGGAGTGCCACCGCCAAAGAAGATCGTATCGACGGAACGCCCTTGCGTACGCTTTGCCGCATTTTGCAATTCGAACTGCAGCGCAGATAGCCACCGACTCTGATCAACAGCAGATCGAACATGGGAATTAAAATCACAATACGGGCACTTAGCTGCGCAAAACGGCCAGTGGATATAAATCCCAAACCCACCGTTTTGCCAATCTTCCATCAGCCTTTAAACGCAGTGACTTCAACTTCGATCAGCATTTCTGGTTTAATTAACCCTGCAACAACTATGGTTGCAGCGGGGCGAATTTCACTCAAATACTCACCAAGCGCTGGGATCATCTCCTCGACTAAAGAGGCGTCCGTTATCGTGTATTGTACGCGAACGATATCAGACAATCCGAACCCACCTTCGGTCAAGGCCGTTTTGATCGTCTCAAAACAATTTCGCGCCTGATTAGCAATGCTGCCCGGCATTTCCATCGTCGAATAATCATAACCAGTGACACCAGAAACAAACGCCCAGTCCCCTTGAACGACGGCTCGACTGTACCCAATCGTCGCCTCGAATGCGGATCCACCAGAAATCAATTTACGAATGGACATATTAGTCTCCTAAGCAGTTTTTTACAAGTTTATCAAAAGCATCAGCCCTGTGGCTCATGTCATGCTTGGCGGTAGGTTCGATCTCCGCAAATGTTTGAGACATGCCGTCGGCTACAAACATTGGATCATACCCAAATCCGCGATCACCACGCGGCGGCCAGGCAATTGTGCCGTAAACGACGCCCTCGAATATTTCGTCATGCCCATCAGGCCAAGCTACGCACAAGGTACAACAAAACCGTGCCATCTGCGGTGTGGGTACATGTTTAACCTTGTCCCAAACTTTGGCCATTGCCATGGGGAAATCGCGGCCATTTGGAGTTTCCGCCCAATCTGCGCTGTAAACGCCCGGTGCGCCATTCAATGCATCGACGGAAAATCCGCTGTCATCTGACAATGCAGGAATGCCAGACGACCTTGCAGCAAAATGTGCTTTTATTTGAGCGTTGCCGGCATATGTGTTTTCGGTCTCTTCAGGCTCTTCCAAACCCAAATCCCCCGCTAAAATGACCGAAATTCCAAATGGTTGCAATAATTCCGCAATTTCGCGCAATTTACCCTTGTTGTGGCTGGCCAGAACAATCTTCTTTTCGGTTAGTTTGCGCATTATGCAATGGCTGCCTTTTGGGCCAAGACCAATTCAGCAACGCCTTTTTCAGCCAAGTCCATCAAATGATCGAATTCTGCGCGGCTGAATGTTGCACCCTCGGCAGAACCTTGCAGTTCAATTAGACCACCAGCACCAGTCATTACAAAATTGGCATCCGTGCCTGCTTCGCTGTCTTCGGCGTAATCCAAGTCCAAAACCGGTTGGCCACCATAAATCCCGCAAGACACAGCAGCCACGTGATCCGTTAGAGGATCGTCTTTCAAATCGCCGGCTTTCATCATTGCATTCACGGCTAAGCGCAATGCAATCCAACCACCGGTGATGGATGCGCAACGGGTGCCACCATCAGCTTGTAAAACATCACAGTCCACTGTGATTTGACGCTCACCCAATGCAAAACGATCCACACCAGCACGCAATGAACGCCCAATAAGTCGTTGAATTTCTTGTGTTCTNCCAGATTGCTTACCTGAAGCAGCTTCGCGGCGATTTCGCGACCCTGTGGCGCGTGGTAACATTCCATATTCCGCTGTGACCCAACCCAAACCAGTGTTGCGTAGCCAGGGTGGCGTACGTCCTTCGACGCTGGCAGTACATAAAACATGTGTGTCACCACATTTGATCAGACATGACCCTTCGGCGTGCTTTGTGAAACCAATTTCTACTTCGACCGGACGCATAACGTCGACTGCTCTGCCTGATGGGCGCATGTTTATTCTCCTGATTGATGGGGTTCGTGATACAAGACATGAACGAGCAGCGCAAACCAAGATTGACCCCACTCCCAAAGGTTTTTAGTGTACCCCGACCCTAGGAAAGACAAATCAGTGGACCCACTACATCCACATACCGTCGAAGATTTGACCGGACGCAGCAAAGAGGTGTTTCGACTGTTAGTCGAATCTTATCTGGACACCGGCGAACCGGTTGGGTCTCGCACTCTAACCCGCAGCCTTTCGGAAAACGTTTCTGCGGCCACTATCCGCAATGTTATGCAGGATTTGGAATTTCTTGGCCTACTGGATGCACCGCATGTATCTGCTGGCCGTATTCCAACAGAAAGCGGGCTTCGCCTATTTGTTGATGGATTGCTAGAGGTCGGCGATATTGCTACTCAAGAGCGTAAGGAAATTGACGCATCTTTGGATACGCCAAATGATATTTCATCTGTATTGGACAAAGCGGGCGCGATGCTGTCTGGCTTAACCCATGGGGCCAGCGTTGTTTTAGCGCCAAAATCCGAAGCACCTATAAAGCATATCGAATTCGTTTCATTGGCACCTGGCCGAGCGCTTGTTGTTTTAGTGACTGAAGATGGCAATGTTGAAAACCGTATGTTTACGCCGCCAATCGGCCAAACGCCGTCGTCAATGCGCGAAGCCGCGAATTTTTTGAATGCAATCGTCGCGGGCCATACAATTAGTGATTTGCGTAATGTAGTCACAGCGCATGTGAAAAAACATCAGCGTGACCTAGATGTGTTGTCACAACAAATGATTACGGACGGCATTGCAGTTTGGGCGGAAGATCAGGGCTCAGAGGCACGATTAATCGTGCGCGGACGTTCGAATCTGTTAGACGACGGCAAGTCAGATGAGGACATGGAGCGCATCAAATCTCTGTTTGATGATTTGGAGCAGAAAAAGGATATCGCTCAATTTTTAGACCTAACCGAACAAGGTGATGGTGTGAAAATATTTATTGGCTCAGAAAACAAATTGTTTTCACTTTCGGGGTCGTCATTGGTGGTTTCCCCCTATATGAATGCTGATCGAAAAGTAATTGGTGCGGTCGGTGTGATCGGGCCCAAAAGACTAAATTACGGGCGCGTTGTGCCCATCGTTGATTACACAGCTCAACTTATTGGGCGCATACTAAGGACCTGAACGCATGTCAGACGAAGAAAAACCAAAAGTATCCTTGTCAGAGCCAGAAGTGGTACTGGACGAAGAGTTGGTAAACATCGAAGATTTTGTTGACGAACAAGAGCCAGAACTAACCGAAGAAGAAGAGCTGCGCAAAGAAAACGCAGAGCTGAAAGATCGTTTAATGCGCGCCTTGGCCGAAGCCGAAAATCAACGCAAGCGCGGTGAACGAGATCGCCGTGATGCAGAAATTTATGGCGGCCGTAAATTGGCCCGTGATTTGCTGTCTGTTTATGACAATATGAAGCGCGCACTTGACGCCGCGACAGATGAACAACGCGCTGCAAATAAGGCCATGTTTGAAGGCATTGACCTAACGCAACGCGAATTGGTTAGTACGTTCGCCAAACACCAAATCACACCTATTGCACCTGCTGTCGGCGATAAATTTGATCCCGAAATTCATCAAGCAATGTTCGAAGCACCCATGCCAGCAGTAAAAGCAGGTCATATATTACAAGTCTTGGACGAAGGTTTCATGATCGCAGATCGTTTACTGCGCCCTGCAAATGTGGGCGTTTCTTCCGGCGGATAATATGCTCACGGCCAACGCTCTATGTCAATTTTGCTATCCACCAACGTGGAAACAAGTGTTGATTTTTATGAACAAGGCCTGGAATTTTTCTGTTCAGGAAAATGGAAAAATGATGATGGCGTTACAGGTTTCGCCATCATTCAATTAGACGATATTACACTCGGCCTTCAATGCGTGGATGTTGTGCCAATCAGAAAACGATAGGCTTCGTATTTATATGTGGCTGACATTGCTGCTTATGGTGATTTGATTCAGGCAAGCGTAATTCCATTGAAATGTGAATTACAAGAACACTTTTACGGGTGTCAGGATTTAAAAATTAGCGACCCAAACGAAAATTTTTATGTTTTAACCAAGACATGCCGCCGGGTAAAAACGGCTCAGGTCTTTAACCTTATAGTTTAGCCTTCAATTCATAAATTAGTGCCAACGCATCCTTAGGCGTCAACTCGTCTGGGTGAATATCGCTCAACGCCTCTTCTACTTCTGACGGCCCTTTTGGCGCAACCGGCAGAGGGGGTGTTGCATTAAACAATGGCAATTCGTCGATTAAAGTTTGAGTTTTCCCACCCTGATCACTGCTTTCCAACTTTTCCAACACTTCAGTGGCGCGCCCAATAACAGCGCTTGGCAATCCTGCTAATTTGGCAACCTGCACTCCGTAACTGCGATCCGCGGCACCCTTTTTTACTTCGTGAAGAAAAATAATATCACCATCCCATTCGCGTACCGACACAGTGGCATTTGTCAGTCCAGACAGATTTTCCGTCAACCCCGTCAGCTCGTGATAATGGGTGGCAAATAATGTACGACACTTGTTTACGTCATGCAGGTTTTCCAGTGTCGCCCATGCAATGGACAAACCATCATACGTGGCCGTACCGCGGCCGATTTCGTCTAGAATAACCAAGGCATTTTCGCCAGCTTGGTTTAAAATCGCGGCGGTTTCCACCATCTCGACCATAAACGTAGATCGCCCGCGAGCCAAATCATCTGATGCGCCAACACGTGAAAACAACTGAGTCACAATGCCGATGTCTGCGCTGGTCGCTGGCACAAAACTGCCTGCCTGCGCCAACAAAGCGATCAATGCATTCTGACGTAAGAACGTCGACTTACCCGCCATGTTTGGGCCAGTTAGCAACCACACGGGTTTGTCGCCATCCGCACCAGCAGACAGGTCACAATCATTCGCAATGAATGACCCAGACGCATCTTTGCGCAATGCAGCCTCAACAACTGGATGGCGCCCACCGACGATTTTGAATTGCCGTGAGTTGTCCAGTTTTGGGCGGCACCAGTTTTCGAAAACGGCTATATCCGCCAAGCCAGCGGCCAAATCTACCTCTGCCAATGCTTTAGCTGCGGCGGAAATTTGCGCGGCGACTTCCAATGTTGCCGTGACGAGTTCACCAAATATACGCGCTTCGATCCTTAATGCCTGTCCACCAGCATTCAGGATTTTGGTCTCCATTTCGGACAATTCTATTGTCGTAAACCGCACAGCGTTTGCTGTGGTTTGGCGGTGAATGAACGTTTCAGAAAACGGCTCATCCAACATTTTTTTCGCATGCGTCGCAGGTGTTTCAATGAAATAGCCCAGTACATTATTATGTTTCACCTTCAGCGCGGAAATCCCTGTCGTTGCGGCGAACTCTGTTTGCATTGCCGACACAACCTTGCGACCTTCGTCACGTAACACACGGGCTTCATCCAAGGCTGCATCATACCCTTCGCGCAGAAACCCACCATCACGTGCCAACAAAGGAACCTCATCGGCCAGAGCGCCGTGCAACAATTGCAAAATGGCTTCGTGCCCCTGCAAGTCAGTTACTGATTCCATGATCAGAGAGGCAGGAATTTCACTGATCATTGCTGCCAGCTCACCACCTTTGGCCAAACCCTGTCGGATCGAAACTAAATCACGTGGGCCTGCTCGATCCAACGCAATACGCGATAATGCACGATCCATATCAGCCGTTTGGCGCAACACGTCTTGAACGCGTTCGCGCAATGCGTTGTCCGATTTGAATGCATCAATCGCATCCAATCGCTCACCAATCACATCCAACCGCGTCGAAGGCCCGTTCAAACGCGTTTCTAGCAAACGCGCACCAGCTCCAGTGACTGTACGATCTATTGTGCGCAACAATGATCCATTTTTGGCACCAGACAACGTCTGCGTTAGCTCCAGATTTCGCCGCGTCGATGCATCAATTTGCATAAAGCTTTCGACGGCCTCTTTTACGGGCGGCTTTAATAATGGCAACTTACCCTTTTGGGTGATTTCCAAATAATCGACAATGGCACCCAAGGCGGCACATTCTGCACGTGAAAAATTACCAAACCCGTCCAATGACTTGACGTTAAACAAATTTGATAACCGACTGATCCCTGCCGTGCTGTCAAAGCTTGCTGGCGACAGTGGTGTCAAGGTCGCACCCGCCTCTTCTGTTTGTTCGGCAAAGGCATCATAATTTGGCTCACTCACCAAAACCTCTGCGGGGTTCAGGCGCGCTAACATGGGTCCAAACGTTACACGTGGGCAATTTTGCACGTGAAAATCACCGGTGGAAACATCAACCCAGGCAAACGCGCATTCCCCGCGTAAATCAGCAAAGGCACCTAAATAATTGTGTTCGCGTGCTGATAGCAAGCTATCTTCTGTCAACGTACCTGAAGTTACCAACCGCACAACGCCACGTTTCACAACGGACTTACCGCCTCGGGCTTTTGCCTCTGCGGGGGTTTCCAATTGTTCACACACTGCGACGCGAAACCCTTTGCGAATTAACGTCAGTAGGTAATTTTCGGCGGCATGGTGTGGGACGCCGCACATTGGTATGTCTTGCCCCAAATGCTTTCCGCGTTTTGTCAATGATATGTCCAATGCAGCCGCCGCGGCCACGGCGTCGTCAAAGAACAATTCGTAAAAATCGCCCATGCGATAGAACAGCAATGCGTTTGGGTAATCTGCTTTGATTTCCAGAAACTGCGTCATCATTGGGGTGACGGATGATTTGATTGCAGACATGAACGTTCTCCAACAGATTGCGCAAAGATACCCCTCTCACGCTGGTAGGAAAAGCAAAAACGACAAGTTAGTTGCCAAATAACAGTAAAAGTTATATTCAGATCACTCGCAATTAAAATGATAGTTTAACGTTAAACTAATGGATCGCAGCATGTCTAATAAATCTAAAGTTACCGACGCAGAAGCCCTACAATACCACCTAGAACCAACCCCGGGTAAACTAGAGGTGATTGCATCCACTCCAATGGCAACACAGCGCGATCTATCACTTGCATATTCGCCAGGTGTTGCTGCCCCTGTTCAGGCAATTGCAGATAATCCAGAAACGGCGTATGACTATACTACCAAGGGGAACATGGTTGCGGTTATTTCCAACGGGACGGCAATTCTGGGCATGGGTAACTTGGGGGCGTTGGCATCCAAGCCGGTGATGGAAGGTAAATCAGTTTTATTTAAGCGCTTTGCCGATGTAAATTCCATCGACTTGGAATTGGACACTGAAGATCCAGATGAATTTATCAATGCAGTAAAATTGATGGGCCCCAGCTTTGGCGGGATCAACTTAGAAGATATCAAAGCACCTGAATGTTTCATTATTGAACAACAGCTAAAAGAGCTGATGGATATCCCTGTGTTCCATGATGACCAACATGGTACTGCCGTGATTTGTGCGGCTGGATTGATTAACGCACTGAAAATATCTGGCAAGAAAATCGAAGATGTAAGAGTTGTTTTAAACGGCGCAGGTGCTGCGGGCATCGCTTGTTTGGAGCTGATCAAACGCATGGGTGCGCGGAATGAAAACTGCGTTATCTGCGATACCAAAGGTGTGATCTATCAGGGCCGAACCGAAGGCATGAACCAATGGAAATCGGCACATGCGATTAAAACAGAGTTGCGCACACTTGACGAAGCAATGGTTGATGCAGACGTCTTTTTGGGCGTTTCTGCCAAGGGCGCAGTAACCCAAGAGATGGTCAAAGCAATGGCGCCAGACCCTGTGATTTTCGCGATGGCAAACCCGGACCCAGAAATTACACCAGAAGATGCAAAAGCCGTGCGCCCAGACGCAATTGTTGCAACGGGCCGCTCTGACTATCCAAACCAAGTAAACAATGTGCTGTGTTTCCCATACTTGTTCCGCGGGGCATTAGATATTCACGCACGCTCAATCAATGACGAAATGAAGATTGCCTGCGCAGAGGCATTGGCAAATTTGGCTCAAGAGGATGTCCCTGACGAAGTCGCCGCCGCATATGGCAAAAAGCTTCAGTTTGGTCAGGATTACATTATTCCAACACCATTCGATCCGCGCCTTATATCCATCATTCCACCAGCCGTTGCCAAGGCTGGTATGGATACTGGCGTCGCACGTCGCCCAATCGTTGACATGGATCGCTATGTTTTGGATTTGAAATCACGCTTGGACCCTGCCGCGCAATTCTTACAGGCCATGTTTCAGCGTGCCCGTAACAGTCAGGCCTCTATCGTATTCGCCGAAGGCGACGAACCACGCGTTTTGCGTGCGGCTGTTGCTTATGCACGCGCTGGGTTGGGTCGTGCAATTGTTGTCGGTCGTGATAACGACGTACGCGAAAAATTGACTGCTGCTGGCATGGGCGAGGCGATTGATGAAATCGAAGTCGTTAATGCTGCCTCAATTGATAACTTGGCCGAGTACAAAGAATTCCTATACAATCGCTTGCAACGTGCTGGGTATGATCGCACAGATATTCATAAACTTGCCTCGCGTGATCGCCATGTTTTTGCGGCTTTAATGGTCCAAATGGGTGATGCGGATGGTATGGTTACGGGTGCAACCCGCAAATCGGCGTTGTGCATGAATCAAATCAATTATGTTTTCGACGCCAAACCAGGCGACGGTGCAATCGGTGTGAATGCCGTTTTACATAACGGTAAGATGGTGTTGATTGCAGACAGTTTGGTGCATGAATGGCCCGAACCCGATGACTTGGCAGACATTGCAGAGCGTGCGGCAGGCGTTGCGCGTAAAATGGGGCTGGAACCACGTGTTGCATTTGTAAGCTTCTCTAACTTTGGCTACCCACGCTCAGAACGCGCCGAAAAACAGTCTTTAGCAACCCAAGTGCTAGACGGCCGTAGTGTCGACTTTGAATACGAGGGCGAGATGACAGTTGATGTGGCAATGAATCCAGAGGTTCTAAAGAAATATTACCCATTTGCTCGCTTATCGGCACCTGCAAATATTTTGGTAATGCC
>JGI20152J14361_10000083_pt1 | contig 71748 bp, 67 predicted proteins | sample COG_02_FD_14361 | JGI IMG/M metagenome (IMG submission 14361)
AGTTGGCTCATGGGTTGGTAACCCAGGTGCTGATGTTGGCGGATCGCCTGGCTGCCGAGCAAATGAAAGGTGACCAAGGCCGACACCGGATTTCCGGGCAGGCCGATAAAATAACTATTGGGCAGGCGACCGAAGGCAAAGGGTTTGCCGGGTTTGATCGCTAGTCGCCAGAAGTCGATATGGCCCAGCTCCTCCAGTATATCCCGAGTGTAGTCGGCTTCGCCGACACTGACCCCGCCCGAGGTGAGGATGAAATCACATTCCCGATCGGCGCGCTGAAAAGCCAAACGAAACAGCTCGGGGTCATCCTGGACAATGCCATAGTCGATGATGTCGACCCCCAGCTTGGCCAGCATCCGGGTTAGAGCGGGTGCATTGGAGTTGTAGATATCGCCATAGTCGAGCGCTTGCCCGGGTGATTTCAGTTCATCACCGGTAGAAATCAACGCCACGGTGGTTTTGCCATAAACCGTGACGCTAGCGCAGCCGACACTGGCCAAGAGCGCCAGATGGACGGCATTTAGCCGAGTTTTGGCCGCGACAACCCGGCTGCCCTGCGCTATATCATCGCCCGCCCTGCGTACATGACTGCCCAAGGGCGCAAGTTCGCTAAAGCCGACAGCCGCGCCGTCGAGTAGGCTGTCTTCCTGTGCGATCACCGTGTCCGCTCCGCGCGGGATGGCCGCGCCGGTCATTATGCGCACGACCTGATTGGGATGAAGCCATTGGTCGAAGGCGGCACCGGCCAGCGCCCTGCCTTGAACGGTATAGGTTTTACCCAGGGCCATATCGGCTGCCCGCACGGCGTAGCCGTCCATGGCCGAGTTATCGAAGCCAGGAACCGGTGCCGGGGCGAAAACATCCTCGGCCAGTACTCGGTTTGCGGCCGCAGCCAACGCCACGGTCTCGGTGCGTGCCTGGCCGGATACAGCGGCCAAGAGTTTGGCGATGCCCTCGTTGAGCGGCATCAAGCCCGGTCGGTCGCAAGTGGCCATAGTGAGCTCCTAAAATTCCTTGTTATGGTGCAGGGCAAAAATAGCCGCCTCGACGCGCGAGCGCAGATGAAGCTTGGCCAGCACCCGCTTTACATGCACCTTGACGGTGCCCTCGGCAATAAGCAATTGTTGGCCGATCGCCTTATTGCTGCAACCCGATGCGACCAGGCGCAACACCTCGCGTTCCCGTTCTGTCAGTTCATTCAGCGCCGGGTGCATGTTCTCCGGTAAACGCTGGGTTAGCGCGTGGTGCACCACCTGCGCGATTTCCGGACTGATCACCTGCTCACCTTTGACACACTGTTTGATCGACGCGAGCAGTTCCAAGGGATCAATATCCTTGAGCAGATAGCCATCGGCCCCATTGTGGATCGCTCGGTGGATATCGGACTGGTCGTCCGAAACGGTGAAGATGATGATGCGCGCATAGACACCAGCATTGCGCAGTAAATTGAGCGTATGGAGCCCATCTTGACCAGGCATATTCAGATCGAGCAAGATCAAATCGGGCTCGTGTTGGAGTATAACCTTGAGCGCATCGCGGGCATCACCTATCTCGGCGATAAGCTGCAGATCAGGCTCTAACTCGAGTAGCTGGGCGATCCCCTTGCGCAACATGGGGTGGTCGTCGACGATAATGACATCAGTCACAAGGGCGGTTCTCCGTGTTCAATCGGGTAGGGCTCAATAAGCAATGACCCTTGGTTGTCGGGTTGTGCATTGAAGCATAATAGTACGCTGGCGCCACCCGCCTGCAGAGTCTGGTATTCGATGCGGCCACCGATACGTAAGGCCCGTTCGGTCATAATTTGTAGCCCAAACTGACCCATTTCGGCCAGCGTGTCGCCAAAGCCGACGCCATCATCGGTAATGGAGATCTCCAGAAAAGTCAGCCTATTCTGTAACGATACCACTGCATTATTGGCCTGAGCATGTTTTAAGGTATTGCTCATTGCTTCGCGAACAATATGCAGGCAATGAATTTCCTGGCTAGGGGAAAGGTCTTCCGGCCAATTATCATCTATATGAAGGTGCACGCTCGTACGGTGGCCAAGGCGGTTGACCTCAGCAACAGCCGCGGTGATCGAGGGTACCAGCCCCAGCTCACCGGATGTACTGCGAAAGGTCACTAACAGTTCCCTGAGTTTACGATAGGTGGTACTGAGCCCATCGCGCAGCTCAATAGCGATAGCATCCAAACTCGTCATTTCGGCACCGCGCTCGCGTAACGCTAGCCAACGAGCAACCTGTATCTTGAGGTAACTCAGGGACTGGGCAAGCGAATCGTGTAATTCTCGGGCCATGGATGAGCGTTCATTGAGTAGCGCGATTCTGTTTTCGCTCTTTTGGGCACCGATACGATTGAGGGCGATATCAAACAGAGCCGTAACCGTATCCAGCGTCTGGTATTGCCAGGACGCAAGCGGACTTAAGGTTATACAGACCAGCTGTGAGTCATCGGTTGCACACGTGAAAACTACCCTGTTGGCGCCCTTGTTCACCTTGAGGGTGGTCCAGTAGATCGACTTCTCGCCAAAAAGACTTTGCAAGTCGGCCGCGGCCTTGTTCTTAAAAACCTCAATGGACGGGTGCTCAGTATTCAGGGTCTGACTCAGATTGAAGAGTAATTCTAACGCCCTATTATTTCGCTTTACGGCCTCGGTCTGCTGGTGAATTCTGTACTCCAGGGTTAGCTGAGTGGCGGTCGCTTTCTGCGCCATCCTGTTAAAGGCTTGGGACAGTTCAGCGAATTCGCCATCACCGCGAAAATTGAGATCATCCCAATCGTCGCCTTGACCGAGTTTTTCCACTGCAGTCACAAGATGCCGGAAGGGTGAAATAACCTGTTTGAACAATAATAGCGTGAAGCCGATGCCGGATAATAGGGCGATCGTATAGATCATAATTTGTAGTCGGCGTAACAGACTAAGCTTGCTTACGCTCCTCAGTACTATCAGCTTAACCAGCTGATCGAGTTCACCGACAAAGTCGTCTACTGCCCGAAGATATGCAGGCGGGTCGTTCAAAGCGAACCCTTTCATGGTCTGAAAATCGCGTTGCACAAGGGCAAACTGTGCCTGCAGCGCAAGTTGAGCGGTCGCTATCCGGCGGGCCAATGTCGGCGCATTCAGATTAGACGCAAATTCGTTAATCAACTTCTCCCGTTCGGATAGTGGGGTCTCTTTTTCGATGGCATAGGCCAGCCGGTACGACTGCATGCGCATCGACCCTGCGTGATTGATGGCCGCAGCGTCACCGGACAGGCCGGTGGTGAGGCGGATATCCAACAAAAACGAGATACTTACCAGGACGATCACTAAAGAAAGACTCAGACTTAACGACCTGGCGATGGGGTAACGGGCTAATCTGACCATTTCAACAGTTTACGCCAAATTAAGCCGTTATTACTAGAAATGTCCTTTGCTTGATATAGAACAACAGCTATACCTCCAGCAAGGTACGCCTATGTGCCGAAACTGATTTACCCTAATGCTGTAAGCAAGACCCGTCCAGACCCAGACCCAGACCCAGACCCAGACCCAGACCCAGACCCAGACCCAGCAACACAATGGAGCGCGATCGATGGCTCAACAACCGACCGAAAAAAAGCATGAGCGCCGAGCCTTCCTATTTATAACGGTGTTTTTGTTTCCCTTTATGACCATTGTTCTGGTGGGCGGTTACGGGTTGGCCATCTGGATGTCGCAGCTGTTACTCGGTCCGAGCACCTATTGAGGGTGGCGCCGTCAGCTTACTTGCCCACCAATGCCGCGCGCCGCGGCCTGTTTAAACGCCTGCTGCACCCCGGCCGGACAGCATCGCTCGTGCCCTGCCGTCCGCCCGGCGCCCGGGCGGAGGCCGACTTTATCGACCTGTGCAGCCGCTGCGAAGCCTGCCTTAGGGCCTGCCCGAGCCAGATCATCGTGCGCGGCGACGGTGGTTTTCCGGAGCTAAATTTCTCCGCCGCCGGGTGCACCGGATGTGGCGACTGTATCAGTGCCTGCCAGCCACAGGCCTTGCAGCCCGGAGCACCGGCCTGGCCGATGGGGCAGGTCAGCGTGAGTGGTGACTGTCTGGCCAATCAGGGCGTGACCTGTCAGGCCTGTAAGGATGCCTGTGATCTCCAGGCTATCGAGTTTCCGATCACGCTGACCACACCGCAACCGGTGTTTAACCCCGACGTCTGTGTGGCCTGTGGCGAATGCGTGTCGGTCTGCCCGGTCAACAGCTTGTTCATTAATCCGCTGGAGACCTCTGCAGCGGGCTCGAACCGATAGGATGCAACCCCGATGAGAAACGCAGTAGCCCTGAATACCGGCAAGGATGAAGAACACATAGTCAGCGTAATCCTGCACGGCCGGCCAGAGCATCGTCTGGCGATTGAGCTGGCCATGGACACCCTGGCGGGTGTTGAACGCGTGGTACAGGACGAACTGGGCAAGTATGTACTGGTCATCGGTGCGCCGACCGCCCGTCAGGTGATGCAGCAAATCGAGGCGCTGCAGACTATCGAGGGCGTGCTCAGCGCGACCCTGGTGGCACACCATACCGAAGCGTCTGAGTACCTCAATCAGGAAATTGAAATGTCGAGTCTGATACTCGGTAAAGCCGACCCCGACCCAGCCCAGATTATCGCTAGGAGCACCCTATGAAGCTGACCCGCCGTGACGTCATTAAGGCGCAAGCCGCGGCCGTAGCCGCCTCAGTTGCGGGCTTATCGATGCCCGTCCAGGCCACCAACCTGATCACCAGCAGTGCGGAAAATCAAATCCAATGGGATAAGGCACCCTGTCGTTTTTGTGGCACCGGCTGTTCGGTCTCGGTCGGTACCAAGGCCGGCAAGGTGGTCGCCACCCATGGCGATCAACTGTCACCGGTGAACCGGGGTCTTAATTGCATCAAGGGCTATTTTCTCGCCAAAATCATCTATGGCCGCGATCGCTTGACCCAACCGCTGTTACGCAAAACCAATGGCGTGTATGACAAGAACGGTGAATTTACGCCAGTGTCTTGGGATGAGGCGTTCGATGCTATGGCCGAGAAATGGAAAGCCACACTCAAGACCAAGGGTCCTGAGGCCATTGGCATGTTCGGTTCGGGTCAATGGACCGTCTGGGAGGGCTACGCGGCGGTCAAGCTGATGAAAGCCGGTTTCCGCAGCAATAATCTCGATCCCAATGCGCGCCACTGTATGGCCTCGGCCGTGGCCGGCTTTATGCGCACCTTCGGCATCGATGAACCGATGGGCTGCTATGACGACTTCGAACACGCCGATGCCTTTGTCTTATGGGGCTCGAATATGGCCGAAATGCATCCAATTCTGTGGACCCGCATTACCGATCGTCGGCTCTCGCATCCTCATGTCAAGGTGGTGGTGATGTCGACTTACCAACATCGCAGTTTTGATCTGGCCGATATCCCGATGGTGTTCAAATCGCAAACCGATCTGATCATCGCTAATGCCTTGGCCAATTACCTTATTGAGAATGATAGAGTCAATAAGGACTTTGTTGCCAAGCACGTTAACTTCCGCAAGGGCACCGACGATATTGGCTATGGCCTGCGGCCGGAGCACCCATTGGAGCAGCAGGCGAAAAACGCCGCCACGGCGAACGACTCTGAAAGCATCGATTTTAAAGCCTACGCGGCGTTTGTTAAGCCCTATACCCTGGCCTATGCCGCCAAGGAATCGGGCGTCTCGGAACCGGCCTTGCGCGCCTTGGCCGACATCTATGCCGATCCGAAGACCAAGGTGATGTCTCTCTGGACCATGGGCGTTAATCAGCACACTCGAGGAGTGTGGATGAACAATATGATCTACAACCTGCACCTGCTCACCGGCAAAATATCCGCACCGGGCAACAGCCCCTTTTCCCTGACCGGGCAACCCTCGGCCTGCGGCACGGCGCGTGAAGTGGGCACCTTCGCCCATCGTCTGCCCGCAGACCTGGTCGTGACTAACCCAGCCCACCGCCTGCGGGCCGAAAAAATATGGCGCCTGCCGGAAGGCACTGTGCCGTCCAAGGTGGGTGCCCACGCCGCGCTGCAAAACCGCCATCTTAAGGACAGTAAGATCAATTGCTACTGGGTCCAGGTGAACAATAACATGCAGGCGGCCGCCAACATGATGGAGGAAACCTATCCCGGTTACCGTAATCCGGAAAACTTTATCGTGGTCTCCGATGCTTATCCAACCGTGACCTGTGAGGCGGCAGACTTGATTTTGCCGACCGCCATGTGGGTGGAAAAGGAGGGCGCCTATGGCAACGCCGAACGGCGCACCCAATTCTGGCACCAGTTGACCCAAGCACCGGGCGAAGCACGCTCCGATCTATGGCAACTTATGGAGTTCGCCAAGCGCTTCACCATGGAAGACGTTTGGCCGGCCGAGCTGCTGGCGGCGAATCCAGACTACAAGGACCGGTCGATGTTCGATGTGCTGTTTCGCAATGGCACAGTTGACCGTTTTGGCCTGGATGAGGTCGACAAAAAATACGCCAATGATGAGGCCGACGCCTTCGGTTTTTATGTGCAGAAGGGCCTGTTTGAAGAATACGCCGAGTTCGGGCGCGGTCACGGTCACGACCTGGCCCCCTTCGATCGCTACCACGAAGAACGCGGCCTGCGTTGGCCGGTGGTGGCGGGCAAGGAAACCCAATGGCGTTTTCGCGAAGGCTATGACCCCTATGTTGAGCCGGGTCGAGGCGTGCAGTTTTATGGTAAGTCAGACGGCCGGGCGATTATCTTTGCGCTGCCCTATGAGCCACCAGCAGAAAGCCCCGATGCCGAATACGATCTCTGGTTATCGACCGGCCGCGTGCTCGAGCATTGGCACTCCGGTTCGATGACCCAGCGTGTGCCGGAGTTGTATAACGCCCTGCCCGATGCACTCTGCTATATGCACCCAGACGACGCTCGCAGTCGCGGCCTGCGGCGCGGTGATGAAATTCGCGTGGCGTCTCGGCGGGGCGAAATCCGCACCCGAGTGGAAACGCGTGGCCGCAATAAACCCCCGTAGGCTTGATCTTCGTGCCCTGGTTCGATGCCAGTCAGCTGATTAATAAGTGCACCTTGGATGCCATGGATCCGATTTCCAAACAGACTGACTATAAAAAATGTGCTGTCAAAGTGGCTAAGGTATAGGAGATCCCAATGAAAAAACGATTCGCCCTCTTTAGTCTGCTGGTCCTATTGAGTCTTGCCCAGGCTGATAATCAGGTCGCCACCCTGCGCGGCTCAGCGGAGCTACTCGACACTGCGCAGCCGCCGGCCATGGCCGACGAAATAAATAACGACCAGCGTCGGGTGCGGGATTATCCGATGGCGGCACCGACCATACCGCATAAGATCGCCGGTTATCAGATCGATTTAAAGGTGAATAAATGCCTGTCCTGTCATAACCGTTTGCGCGTCGCCGACTCGCAGGCACCGATGATATCGGTGACTCACTTTATGAATCGAGATGGTAATTTTCTCGCCGATGTATCGCCCAATCGCTATTTTTGTACCCAATGCCATGCCTCACAACAGTCGGTCAAGCTGCTTATTGAAAACGACTTTATCAGCATGGATGAACTGTTTCTCAAAGCCGGCGCCAGCCATTAAGGAGAAGTATATGTGGAGCCGCTTTATGTCTCTATTAATTTCCAGCTGGCGGGTTTTGGCACGGCCAGCCAGCCATTATTCCTTGGGCTTTTTAACCCTGGGCGGTTTTGTCGCCGGGATTATCTTCTGGGGTGGTTTTAATACCGCACTCGAAGCGGCCAATACCGAAGCATTCTGCATCAGCTGTCATGAGATGCGCACCAATGTCTATGTTGAATTACAAGAAACCATCCACTTCTCGAATCGTTCCGGCGTCCGCGCAACCTGTTCCAATTGCCATGTGCCGCACGAATGGACCTACAAGATCGCGCGTAAGATCCAGGCCTCTAAAGAAGTCTGGGGTAAGGTCTTTGGTACTATTAACACGCGGGAGAAGTTTGAGGCCAAGCGCCGTGAGTTGGCCGAGCATGAATGGGCGCGCTTTAAAGCCAACGACTCATTGGAATGCCGCAACTGTCACGAGTTCGCTGCGATGGACTTTACCCGCCAAAGCGAACGTGCCTCGAACCAACACAGCACAGCCTTGGCCAGCGGCGATAAGACCTGTATCGACTGCCACAAGGGCATTGCCCATCACCTGCCCGATATGAGCGGCGTCCCCGGTTGGGAGTAGTCGGCCAATCGGGCGATACATGAGCCCATGGTCAATCCGGACTCTGTCCGGCTGATGAGCCTCCCGAGCCCTCATGCGGCATCCAGTGCCCTCAATTGGAGCCTTGCCTGGGATCCTTAGAGGGGGCCAATTCGACTAGACTTTCATCTGCAGTACTATAGTGTTGTCCGGCGCCAAGGCTGCATTGGGCGGGGAATAGGGTGATTTTTGGGCTCAGTAATGTGAGGCAATAAAGTGGAGCGACACGGCATGGCAAAGGTTTGTATTTTAATTGGCGGGTCACGCGGCCTGGGTAAATCCCTGTTAGCGCTTTATCAGCAGCAGGGTTTTACCGTGCTGGAATTGTCTCGTTCCGGCAGCGGAGACGAACACCTTGAGCTCGATATGTCACGCCGTGAAGCGGCTATCGATACCGTCGATCGGATGCTGGCCGACCTGGCGCGCGAGCGCTGGGATGAGGTTCAGCTGATCATTAATGCCGCGACGATCGGCCCCATTGGTCCCCTAGCCTTAAGTGAGCCCAAACAGTGGTGGCAACATCTGGATGTCAATTTCACCGTGCCGATCTCGATCCTTGGCCGTTACCAATATCATTTTGGGGCCTACCCGGCTCGAAAAGTGGCTGCCTTTGTTTCTTCTGGGGCGGCGCACAGCGCCATCGACGGTTGGGGCCTGTACTGCGCCAGTAAGGCCGGGGTGAATCATTTCTTACGGGTTATGGCCGCGGAGCAGAGTTTGCAGCCTCTGCCGATCGAGTGCGCAATATTGGACCCGGGTGTTATGGCGACGCAGATGCAAGCCACCTTGCGCGAAGCCAGTGTGGCGCAATTCAGTCAGGTACAGAGTTTTATCCAATTGCACCAGAATGGCCAGTTAGCGGCGCCTGAAACCGTGGCGCAGAATATCTATCGGCGTTTGGCTGAACCGGTGAGCCATACCGAGGTACTCGATGTGTCTGGCTACTAGGCCGATTGGCGCGAACCATTGAACCACGCCACTTACTCGGCCAATGCCTCAACATAATGCCAGCGCTGCTTAACCTTTTTGAACAAGGAGGTTTCATGCAAACAGCGTTGCACCCCCGCCTCGAGATAGTAGGCCTTAAACTCAACAATCGATTTTTTCAGTCCGGGTTTGACGGTCAAAATTTCTAATTTGAGCCACTCACCTCGGTCCAGTTCGGCCTGGTCTAGGTCCGGGCGAGTATCGGGGTGCCAACTCTTTAACAGATAGGCCCGATTGGCGCGGACAAAGGCACTGTATCGGCTGCGCATCAGCAGTTCGGCGCTCTGAGCGGGTGCGCCCAGGTCAATAAAGCGACCGCAACAACTGAGATAGCTCGCCTCCAGGCCGCAGGGACAGGCCTCAGTGTTGGACATGGCGACTCCGCTGGGTCTGCAACAGCAGGGCGATCGCATTAGCCAAGGCTGGGGTCAGGCGCGGGTGGCCGAGTAGGGTACGCATCAACTGCGCCAGACCCGGTTGCATCACCAGGTGGGTGACCAGGCGGTGAAAACCGTCGGCATCGGCCAGCTGGGCCAGTTGATCCATGATTAACAACGCTCGGTCAGTGTCCTGTAGCAGGGTGCTGTAGCGACTCAGCACGATCAAGAGAAACTCCAGACTCACGTCCGGAGCGGACAACCGACGGTCGATCAGCGCCTGACAAAGCTGGGCGTCGGTCGACTGAGAGCAGGCCCTGAGACAGGCATTTTCGATGGCGATCTGATTTGGGTCCAATTGGGCCTTGGCTATCAGCGCCGACACCAGGGATGTGCTCAGGTTGCGATGCTCCAATTGTCCGGTCAAGGCGATAAAGGGTGCCTCAGCCAATGGCGTTAGCCGACCGGCCAGCTGGCCNAGGTCTGCCTCGCTCGCNCGGACGACAAAGTCAGCGATGCCCTGCAAGCCAATCGACTGCCAGTCGATNGNGNCNTTGTTTGAGAGNAAAAATTCCTCCGCCGTGGGCAGATATTGACTGGCGGGCAGACCCAATAGGGCNGTGGCCGTCGCGTGCAGGGCNGCCATCTTGTCGGTATCGGGTTTAAAGTGAAACAGATGGTCCGTGAGCAGGCGTTGTCGTTCTTGCGCGTCATCGGTTTGCAACGAGCGATACAGGCGGTTGACCAGTTCGCCATGCGCGGCGGCGGAGACAATGCCCTGCTCATCGAGTGGCAATTTGAGAAACCAGAGGCTATTTTGTTCGCTCACCTGGGGGTGCCAACTAAAGATCACCAGCCAGCCGTAACCCAGATAGGGATAGGGGTAGGGCAGACCCTGGTCCAGACTCGCGAGGCTGTCGTCGGGCAAGGGTCGCAGTTGGGTGCCGAGGTCAAACAAGCGATACTTTGCGTCGCTCAGGGCTAAGAAGCCGGACAGGCTGGGTACGTTCATGGCGCAGGTGTCCTGTCATAATCAAATCGTCATTATAGCGAGCGCTATGCGGGAGTCGACCCTAACCGCTCGAACTCAAGCAAATAGGCAATCTGCGTTAATGCCACCGTCCTTACGAGGACGGCCCCGAGCGCTGCGCTCTGGACTTTGATTGGAAGGGTAAACCGAGCATCGACCAGAGGCGACTAGTCTGTGCCAGGCTCGGATAAGCGCGTAGACCGATTTGGATCGGTGTTGCGTGCGCACTCGCTGTATAGGTCTTAAACAGGCGATCCCAGACGGACAGACTAAAACCGAAATTAGAGTGATGTTCCCGGGCGCGCAGGGAATGATGAATGCGGTGCATGGCCGGGGTCACCCAGAGGCTGCGCACGGTCTTTTCCGCCCGAGCCGAGAGATTGACATTGGCATGGTTAAACATGGCCATGCCATTGAGCAATATTTCGAACAGGATAACCGCCACCACCGGTGCCCCGAGCAGGACAATAACCACGGTCTTGATCAGGATTGAGACTAGGATTTCCAGCGGGTGAAAGCGGACCGCGGTGGTCACATCGAAGCCCGGATCGGCATGGTGGACCCGATGTAAGCGCCAAAACCAGGGTAAGCGATGGGCCAAGCGATGTTGCGCATAGATCGCCAGATCCAATAACACAATGGCCAGCCCTATCAGCACGTATGGATTGTCGATCAGTCGAGGCAGCAGGCCCCAGTTCTCGGCTTGGGCCCAGCTCGCCGCGTTGACGGCCGTCAAGGGACCCAGCAGGGCGGCTGCGCCAATGTTGATCGGGGCCAGCGCCAGATTATTGCGCCAGCGAGCCTGGCCGCGGCCATAGCCGCTCTGCGCCGGACGCCAGCTTTCCCAGCTGAGCATCAAAAAGAGGATTAGCACAAAGGCTGAGAGACGAAAGAGCATTGCTTGTTCGACCAACATGGGCCTGTACTCCGCTATATATTAGTTTTATATAATATACCCAGTTGCAGCGCTTGAACAGCCCCAACTTTTGAATCGATCGCACGCCGAGCTGTGCTAGAGTGACGTAACAAATGAAATAACCAAACAAGCACTGTCCTGCGGCCAATTAACCCTATATATTGCCGCCCCTCTCATTACTGGCCCGGTCGAGGTTGTATGTTTAATCTTTATATCTCCATTGCGATTAAGTTCCTGTTTCTCTTTGCTCCCTTTTTTGTGGTGTCGATGTTTTTGGTCTTGACCCATGGCGAAAGTCAGGCCGCCAAACGCCATATCGCGATCCGTGCGACCCTGGTCGCTGGCGGTATCGGAACGGTACTGTTCTTCGTCGGCACGCCCCTATTCGAGCTTATTGGCATCACGCTGGACTCCTTCCGGATCGGATCGGGCGCCTTGCTGTTCTTAACCGCGGTCAGTTTGGTGAATCACGGCACCCGATCACATGCCAAGGGTTTGCCGAACGAGGAACGCGATGATGTGTCCGTTGTGCCCTTGGCCATTCCGATCATCGTCGGTCCCGCGACCATCGGTACCATTTTGGTGTTGGGTGCCGAGTTACCATCCATGACGGAAAGCCTGGTCGGTCTACTGGGCATGGTAACGGCCTTGTTCGCAGTGGCTGGCATGTTGTTCATCTCCGGTAGCATCGAAAAACTGCTCGGTCGCACCGGGCTGAATATACTCTCCAAGCTGAGCGGTCTTATTCTCGCGGCCATGGCGGCGGAAATTATCTTTACCGGTATCGACAATTTTTTAAATTAGGTTTTGTACCGCTAGCGCAGAGTCAGGGGGAAAGATGTCCAAATCGATTAGTGTAATATTAGATGAGATACAGGCGCTTATGATGCGCGACGGCCGGTGGCAGAGTATGGCCCCCTCAGCCGAGGCGATGATGAGTACCGACCCATTCTGTATCAACAGCATGGACTTTTTAGAATGGTTACAATGGATTTATCTCGCCCGCTTGCGCGCGCTTATCGATGCCGGCCGGCCTTTGCCGATGGGTGCGCAGGTGGCACCCTATGCGGAGGAGGCACTAAAGGCTGAGGGTGCTAAGGTCACCACGCTGATTGCGTTGGTGCGCGATCTGGATCGGGCGCTGGCCTAACCTCAATGCGCTTGTCGGCAGTCTAAGCCAGGCCTAGGGTACTTAGTCGCGCTCAGGCTCGGGCAGCCCCGAGCGACCGGTGATCACAGACGGACCGCTTTCGTCCGTGACCTCGAACAGGGGCGGGAGCGCCTCAACATTCAACCAGCCCTGATCGATCTGTTCCGCCGTTACCGGGTCTGGCTGCACATCTAGATGTCGTTCGTCGGCGCAACTCCCGCCCCAGCAGAGGGTCGTGGGCAAATTAACCTCTTCGGCCCGCTCCCCCCAGGCGAGCATGTCGGCGTTCTCGGGCGTTGGCTCGTGTGGGCTATATCCGCCGTCCGGTGCCCAATCGTGGCTGTCATCCGGCACCATGGTCCAGGTTTGACGGTCGGCCACGTCGAGCCCTGGCGAGTCGGCAATAACGGGCGTATCTGGCACTGCGGTCGGTGCCGAGTCTGACGCCGCCTGCCAAGCACTGATCCGTTTTAGGGGGCCAGCTCTTTCAACCAGCGGTGCCTCGAGATTGGGCGCAGCGCTTCCCGGCCCAAGCCAAATTAGTGTCAGGAGCAGCATGGCGCCGGCACCGAGTAGCGCCAAAAAAGTTAACCTTAATTTCATCTGCTTGCCGGCCCTCCTAGTTTGCCAATCGTCTTGTTTGCTGACTGTCTTACTTGCTGACTAAGTTAAACCGGATTGCGCTGCCCTCGCTCTGGCCAACTACATCGCAATCCAGTTGATTAACCCTTGCGTTCGATTTTTTAACCGCTTGCTAGCACGCTAAAGCCTTAGGCTAATCGACCAGGGTGACGCGACAAGTCGCGTTGTATTGGTTCCAAGACAGTACCGCAAAGTTCCCGTCCAGATCGCCATGGTTGTACCACTGTGAATAGTTGCCATCGGTGAAGTAGCAGGACCAGGCGTTCATCACGTGTTCGGTTTGGTTGTTGTTGCTGGTGCCGGCCCGATCGCCGGCCTCAGCTCGCCAGGCGCGGTTGCGGGTGTTGTAGTAAAATAGTGAGCTGCGCGACGCGGTGCGGCCGGAGCCGTCCCAGTTGTACATGGCAATGCGAACTTCACAGCCGTCTATATCGCCACAAAGCTGAGCGACCCGAGCTTCTGGGATGTTGACCGTGTTACCGCGTTGCCATGACCAGGCGGTATAGGTTGACTGGTCGGAGGCGATGGCTGTGCCGGAAAAAACCAGGGCCAATGCCGTTAGGGTTAGGGGTTTAATTAGAGAAAGGTTCATATGATAACTCCAGTACCAAAATGAATATTTAGATAATGTGATTTTTTTATAATCACAAACTGTTGTACCGGTTGAAAACGCCATCTAACCGGCAGGGCGAATTTTCGCGCCATGTCAGGCCGCTGTAAAGAAGGTTGGCGGATCAAGGTTGATTGTTTAGATAGGGTATTGTTTATCCGCGTGCATGGGTCGCAAACTTTTTTCTAGTACCGGTCGCGGGCTTAGCAGAGCGCGTCTGCCGATGCCGTTTGGGCGCTCGCCTTGTCCTTCACCAGCGTCTTGACCTCGGTCAGGCAGCTGCCGCAATTGGTACCGCAACAGAGGGCCGTTTGCAGTGTGCTCAAACTCGCTTGCGCATGGCTCTGCAAGAAGTCGGTGATTTGGCTGTCCGTTACCGAGAAACAGGTACAGACGATCTTGCCACGGATCGGGGCATCGTCCTGCTGTCCGGTCAATAGGGCATTGAGGCTCAGCCCTGGGTTTGGCTGTTCGGCGGCTCGATCGAGAAATAGGCTGTCGGGCCATGGCGTGGCTGCGCGATGGATACTGAGCCAAAACTGCAAGCCGCCAGCGTCCTGGCCAATCCATTGCGCCGATTGTTGACTGCTGTCGGTCAGGCTCATCGTGCAGGGTGTGCCGTCCTGACTGCGCAATGCTATAAAGTCGGCCAGAGATTGCTGCAGGCTAAAAAACCGGTACAGGGTACCTTGGCGCGTGTGGGTCTTAAACCAGAGCAGCTCGTTGAGCCAATCCGGTGCGGGTTGACCGTCGCCGATAAAGAGAAAACCGTTGGCCTGGCTGGATTGTTTGGCCAGCTGTACCCGGGCGTGCTTGCTGGCCGGCTGGCCGGAAATGGGATCGACTCGGCTGGCAATCACATTGGCGACGCCACCGTGGCTGGCGAACTGGCGGTTCCAATGCATGGCCGCGAACAGCTCCGATGGCTGCTGCGCGGCGTCGATCCGGGCCAGGGCGTAAAAGCTGCCCAGATCGGAGCGGACCGCAACCAGGTCTCCATTGACGATGGCATTGTGCTCGGCATCGTTCGGGTGGATATGCAGTTCAAACTGCGGGCTGTGTTGGTTTAACGCCATGGCATAGCCGGTGCGGGCCATGGTATGCCACTGATCGCGCAGGCGACCGGTGTTTAAAATATAGTCCCCGCCGTCCGGTTGGTCGACCGAGATCGGACTGATCGGCACCATTTGGGCGCGACCGTCGTGGCTCGGGAATTGGCCATCGCCAAACAGCCGGGGTGTTCGAGTTGTGCCATCAAGGGGCCACTGTTGGGGCAACCAATCTTGGTATTCGGCCAGGCTCAGGTCGGCCACGGCCGACAGGTCAAAGCTCAGCGCGGTGGCGCGATTGAGGCGACTGAGTCGGGCGTGTTCACGAAAGATTTCATGGGCATGGTGCCAAGCAAAGGCGTCCGTGAAACCCAGTTTTTGTGCCACCGTGGCGAGCGCCCACCAGTCGGCCCGGGCTTGGCCTGGGGCTATTAAGAAGGGCCGTTGACGGGAAATGGTGCGCTCGGAGTTGGTCACCGTGCCGTCCTTTTCACCCCAGGCTAGGGCCGGTAGGCGAATATCGGCACAGTCGAGCGTATCGGTCGACTGCACGACTTCGGAGACGATCAACGTCTCGACCTGGGCCAAGGCGGCGCGAATCTTATTGGCGTCGGGCAGGCTGGCCACCGGGTTGGTGGCCATAATCCATAACACCTTGATGTCACCGGCCAGGCAGGCATCGAACAGATCCACGGCTTTGAGGCCGGGCTTTTGGGCCATATGGCTGGCCTGCCAAAAGGCGCCGACCTGGGCAATGCTGTCGGCATCGAAACCGCGGTGGATGGCCAACTGGTTGGCCAGGCCCCCAACCTCCCGACCGCCCATGGCGTTGGGCTGACCGGTGATCGAGAAGGCGCTGGCACCGGGTTGACCGATGCGGCCGGTGGCCAGATGAACATTAATAATGGCGTTGCTTTTATCGACCCCAGACTCCGACTGATTGATGCCCATCGACCATAGGGTAGTGGTTTTAGGGGTTTGGGCGAACAGGGCAAAGAATGCCAACAGATCCGCTTCGGGTAGGCCGCACAATTCCGCCTGGATGCGGCTATCGGTACCCACATCCAATGTCGCCGCGGCCAGGGTTTGTGCATAACCGCTGACGTGCTCGGCGATGTACTCCCTAGCGCAGGCCTGATGCTTATCCAGATAGACCAACAAGGCATTAAACAACTGGCCATCGGCGCCGGGTTTGATCGCCAAGTGCAGGTCCGCTTCCAGGGCGGTGGCGGTCTTGCGGGGATCGATAACCACCATTTTTTTACTCGGCTGCTCGGCGCGGGCGGCTTGCAAACGTTGAAACAAAACCGGATGGGCCCACGCCAAGTTGGATCCGGTCACCACCACCAGGTCGGCGATTTCCACATCCTCATAGCAACTGGGCGGGGCATCCTCACCGAAGGCGCGCACGTGTGCGGCCACCGCCGACGCCATGCAGAGACGCGAGTTGGTGTCGACATTGGCGGTGCCTAAAAAACCCTTGGCCAGCTTATTGGCGGCGTAATAGTCTTCGGTGAGCAGTTGGCCGGAGAGATAAAAGGCCACCGAGTTGGCACCATACTGGGCCTGGGCCTGGCGGATCTTATCGGCGATGGTCTGGCTGGCCAGATCCCAACTGACCGGTTCGCCGTGCACGCTGGGTACCAGCAAGCGATCCTTAAGCGGTAAGACATCCCCCAGATGGGTACCCTTAACGCACAACCGCCCCCTATTGGCCGGGTGCTGTGCATCGCCACTGACGTTGACCCGACGGTCGTTTTCGGTCGGCACCGTGACACCGCAGCCGACGCCACAATAGGCGCAGGTTGTTTTTAGGCCAGTCTGGTTCATAAGATCTCTTTTCGGTTAGAGGGCAATCTGAATAAGGTCGTCTTGAACCTTTACGTCATAGACGTTCAAGGCAACCTGACTGTCTTCAAGACAGGCCCCGCTGAGCAAGCAAAAATGTTGTTTATAGATCGGACTGGCCACGACCAGCTGGCCCTTGAGATCGCCGATAATACCGCGTGCGATAACATTGGCCCGGCTGAACGGACAGTAGTTACTCAAGGCATAGATGGTGTCGTTTTCCGGCAAATAAAATAACGCAACTTGCTGATTTTTAACCAATATGGCAACGCCGGACTGGGCCACCAAGTCGGCCTTCGTGCAGGCCAGTAGCCATTCTTTATTGTCTATCGTGGTCATGGTATTTCTCCTCAGGTGGCAGATGGTTCGTTCAGCTCGTGGCGATCAGTGATATTTTTTCAGCGTCGGTTGCGGGCCGTTTTTGAGCGCGTTCCTCGACAAAGACGATATTGCTGTCTCGCGCATCGCTGTTTACAAAAGTTCGAAAGCGTTTGAGTTTTTCCGGATCGTTGAGGGTCGAAGTCCATTCACATTCAAAGGTNGCCACAATGCGATGCATCTGCGCTTGCAAATCATCGCCCAAACCCAGTGAGTCGTTGAGGATAACCTCGGTGAGATAGTCCAGTCCGCCGTCGAGGTTTTCCAACCAGCGGGCGGTGCGTTGTAACCGATCGGCGGTGCGAATATAGAACATCAAAAAGCGGTCGATGGTTTGTATCAGTTCGACGTCATTGAGATCGGTCGCGAACAGATCGGCATGGCGTGGCTTCATCCCACCATTGCCGCCGACATAGAGATTCCAGCCGTTTTCGGTGGCAATAATGCCAACATCCTTACTCTGTGCTTCGGCACATTCGCGGGTGCAGCCAGAGACCGCGAACTTCAGCTTATGGGGTGCGCGCAAACCCTTGTAACGATTCTCGATCAGGATCGCCATATTGACGGCATCCTGAACACCAAATCGACACCAGGTGCTACCGACACAACTTTTTACCGTGCGGACCGACTTGCCATAGGCTTGTCCGGTTTCAAAGCCGGCGTCGACCAACTGACGCCAGATCAGCGGCAGTTCATGCAACTGGGCCCCGAACATATCGATCCGTTGGCCGCCGGTGATCTTGGTATAGAGGTTGAATTCCTGCGCCAACTGGCCGATCTTGATCAGGCCTGCGGGGGTGATTTCGCCACCGGCGATACGCGGCACAATCGAGTAGGTGCCGTCCTTTTGCATATTGGCGAGAAAGGTATCGTTGGTATCCTGTAACTTGACATGGGCCGGATCGAGCACCGGCTCGTTGTAGAGACTGGCCAGAATCGACGACACCGTGGGTTTGCAGATTTCACAGCCGAGGCCGGTGCCATGTTGTGCGATCAGAGCATCGAACGAGCGATGGTCGTGGATCTGCACCAGGTGATAGAGCTCCTGGCGAGTGTGCGAAAAATGTTCACAGATTGAGGTGTCAATCGCCACGCCGCGCGCGGCCAAGGTCTTATCGACAACCTCCTTAAGCATGGCAGCGCACCCGCCGCACCCGGTGCTGGCTTGGGTCGCACCCTTGACCTCGGCCGTCGACGCACAACCGCCATCGAGGGCCGCGATGATATCGCCCTTACTGACATTAAGGCACGAGCAGATGGTCGCGCCGTCTGGCAGGGCATCTACCCCTAACGCCGGTGCCGCGTTGCTGGCCAGGTTGGGCAAGATTAGGCTATCGGGTTCGGCGGGCAGGTCAATATCATTGAGATGGTATTGCAGTAGGGTGTCGTACGCGCTGTTATCACCGACTAACATGGCACCGAGTAATTTCTTGCCATCGGCCGTGGTCACGATCTTTTTATAAACGCCCTTGGCCTCGTTGCTGTAACGGAAGGACAGGGCACCCGGCAACTGGCCGTGGGCATCCCCAATGGAGCCAACATCGACCCCGAGTAACTTAAGTTTGGTGCTCATGTCGGCGCCGAGAAAGGCGCTTACCTCAACCTCGGCGATCGACTGTGCAGCGGTTTCGGCCATGCGATAACCGGGTGCCACAAGTCCGTAGATGCGCTCTTGCCAGAGCGCGACCTCACCAATGGCGTAGATGTCGGCATCGGATGTTTGGCAGTGATCGTTGATCACGATGCCGCCGCGCTCACCAACCTGCAAACCACAGGCACCGCCGACTGCATCCTGCGGGCGGATACCGGCAGAAAATACCAGCACATCGGTCAGTAACGGCTCACCGCTGGCAAAGGTGAGCCGCAGGCGATCGTCGTCGGTGACGTCGATCGCCTGGGTACCGGTCTGGGTATGAACCGACACGCCGATTTGTTCAATCTTTGTTTTTAGCAGGGCACCGGCCGGGTCATCTAACTGGACCGGCATCAGACGCGGGGCAAACTCGATGACATGGGTTTTCAGGCCCAAGGATTTCAAGGCGTTGGCCGCCTCCAGGCCGAGCAGACCGCCACCGATCACCACGCCAGTGGAGCGACCCTGCGCGGCCTGCGCAATCGCATCGAGATCGTCCAGGGTACGGTAGACAAAGCTGCGCGCATTTTGGTAGCCGGGTATCGGTGGCACAAAGGGATAGGAGCCGGTGGCCAAGACCAACTTATCGTAGTCTAGGCTCATCCCGTTATCGAGTTGCACTCTCCGCTGGGCCCGATCGATCTCGGTGCAGGTTACACCCAAATAGGTCTTGTAGCCCAGGGCACGGTAATCGTCTTCCTGGCAGTAGGCCAGATCGGCGTGACCCTTACCTTGGAAGTATTCTGACAGATGCACTCGGTCATAGGCCGATTGCTGTTCGGCGCCAATGATATGCAGTTGCCAACCGGCGGCGGCCGCCTGCTTCTGCCACTGCGCGATAAAATGATGACCGACCATGCCATTGCCAATGATGACCAGGTTCTTCTTTTGTGTACTGTGCATTGTTTTATCCTCAGGCAGCGTTCTGCAAGCGACCCAAGATCACATCTCGGGGGTCGCTGATGGGGTGTTTGGTTTGAATTAAATCCTGACAATAATTGGCCAGGCTGAGGTCACCCAACAGCTCTGCACCAATGAGTCGATGGTTGAGAAAATGCAGCGTACGGCCGCGTTGTTGGTACTGATCGACCAGGCTGAGTACCTGTGCTTTGGGGTGATTGATCTGCCCGGTTGAGAAAACATCTAAGCCGGAAATCTTTAATCGGGTATCGGTCTGGGTTAACGCGAACTCGGATGCCCCGCCCATCAGGCGCTGCGCCAATACTTCGGCCTGGGCATAGACTGGGGCCACCAGTCCGAAGGTTTGAGCGGCAAATTCGGTGCACTCACCGAGCGCGAAAATATGGCCAGCAGAGGTTTGCAGAGCCGCATTAACCTGGATGCCTTGCCCTGTGGCCAACCCGGCGCGCTGAGCCAAGTCGATATTGGGACGGATGCCCGCCGCGGCGATCAGGCAATGGACTGGTAGGGCTTCAGCGTTATCAAGGGTGATGCTGGCCAAGCGTGGGTCGCTGTCGATGGCGCGAATTTGGCGCTTCAGACGCAACGTGATGCCGGCCTTAACAAAGCTGTTGGCCAAGAGCGCGGCCAAGGGCGCACTGAGCTGACGGTTCAATAAATGGTTATTGCGGTGGATCAGGGTTACCCGGTGACCGAGTTGACGAAGCCCCCAAGCTGCTTCTAGGCCGAGCAAGCCACCGCCCAATACCGCAACATGGGATTGCTCAGGCAGCGCCCTGAGGAAATAGCCATCCTCCAGGGTACGAAATGCGCGGATGGCCGGTTGCGACCTAAAGTCGCACTCCGGTAGAACAGGCTGAGATCCGGTGGCTATTACGGCGCGAGCGAATGGCATTTCGCTGCCATCACTCAACCGAACCCGATGTAAATCGGCGCTGAAGGAGACCACATCGGTTTGGGCTAGGATGCGAATGTTTAACCGCGCCAGCACTGTTGCATTGACCAGATTGAGGTCAATATCGGCCTCCGGGTTTGCCAACCAAGGCGTTAGTTGAATGCGATTGTAGCCGACATTTTTTTCGCGACTGACCACGCAAATCGGACCCGGGTAGCCCAAATCGGCCAAGCGATTTAGCAGGCGCGCCGTGGCCATGCCGAAACCAATGATCAGCAAGGTATCGTCCGGAGGATTGTTAGCCAGGTCTGAAAACATAAATAACACCCATAAAAAAACGCCCTCGGGAAAACCCAAGAGCGCCAATGCTCAATTCAAAAATAACGTACCTAAGCGCAACATGCCTCCAAACCTAAGGCCACGTTGCGCAGTAAATTACTTAGCGAAGGTCGTGCCAGTTCTGTTCAGGTCGCTCCTCTGGGGGTATCTGGCGCCCAGACGTTGTGTTTTGTTTAAGCTGGTCGGTTTTATGCACTATTAATGGGCGTTATAGGGTGGTATTGGGCCTTAGTGGTGCCCGATGGAGCGAACCCGGAACGCTAATGATCTCAGCCCGCAGCCCGTACTTTGGGCACAACAGGTCATCGCCAGCCGTTGCGGAAGCTACCGGGTTATTAACAACCGAGGTCTGGTCGGCCCCAACGCCCAAGTAAAGTCTCACACCTCAGAAGCGGCAAAGTCTGCTGCAACGTAGGACGATTTTTATAGGGTAGAAGCCAGGCGATGCTCGCATTGTGCCGATCATGGTCTAGGGTATTCAGATTAGTATCGGTGCTGTCTGCGAAATTCATCAGCACCGTTTTTTTAAACGGCGTGTTAGGTCCGCGCCGGTCAGCAATCAAGACAAGAGTTTAGCCCGACCCATGAGGTGTTTTCCTTGACCGATAAAATAGCCTTGGTATTGGTTCCAACCTTTATTCATACAATTGAGCAGCGCATCTGCAGCGGCATTGCCGAAGCATTTTCCGATCAAGCGATAAGGGTCATCTTTGCGCCGCTGCAATATTTGCCGGAATCGGCGGCGCAACTGGATCGCTGTCTTTGGATCCATCATCAGTTTCGAGCGCTGCAGCCGTCGGTGTTGATCGGTTATGGCGGCGGTTTAGGTTATGTGTCGGGCAATGGCAGCTATGAAAAAATACTCGCCCTCTATCAGGGTATCCCAATCGTAAATATCGGCAGCGCGGTACCCGACGTGGCCAATGTCTTGGTCGATAATTTCGACGGCATGTATGAGCTAATGGTCGATATTGTGGCACGCCGCTCTACCGCCCGGTTTTTGTATCTGAGTGGGCCGGTGGGCAATGTCGACAGTCAGATTCGTCAGCACGCCTTGTATCGCGCCTTCGAAGAGTCCGGTCGTTCGAGCACTGACATTGAGGTGCTGGTCGGTAATTTCACCACCTTTGCCGCGCGCACCCTGATTGACGCCTATCTCGCCGCCGGGTCGTGGGCCGATGTCATAGTGTGCGGCAACGATCTGAGCGCCAAGGGTGTGCTCGACAGTCTTAAGGCGCACGGGATCGAATGCCCAGGACAGTGCTGGGTGACCGGTTACGATGATTTCGAATATGCCGCCGCCATGCTCCCGGGATTGACCACCGTGCACTTTCCAGCCAAAGCCTTGGGCAAGCTCGCTGGGGAGCAGGCCTTGGCACTGCTGGTCAAACCTAGTCAGCGGCTGGTAGACCGGGTGGTCAAAGGCGCGCCGGTCTTTCGGGAAACCACCGACAATTCGCCCCCTACGGTCAGTAATCACGATCAAAACCTGTCGGAGCAGTGGGCGCTAATATATCAACGGGATAATAAATCACGCAAACTCGACCTGTTGCGGCTGTTAAAGGCGCAGGTGCCACTGGCAGAGGTGATGGTCAGCGCCAAGGCACCCTTGGCGGAATTGGAAGTTGATCAGCTTTCGCTTTTTTTGCTGACCCATCCGGAAGATGGCAGTCGGTTTTTCAGCGAAATAAATTTGGCTGGGCAGGGCACCAACACACCCTATGCTCAGCCGATGATCCCGCTGTCCTTTTTAGAACCCGTTAGTTCGGGCAACTACTCTTTAATCTGTACGCTGGAATTCGATGACGAGCACTTTGGCTATATGGTGGCCAGCTGTGCTCCGGATGCAGCCGAATTTATTGAGGTTATCGGCGTCCAGCTGTCCGAGGTTTTGCACGCCGATGCGCTGGTGCGTACTAGCGAGCATTATCGTCAACTCAATGAAATGAACGCCCGCATGGCATCGTTGGGCAGTCTGGTCAGTGGCGTAGCGCACGAAATCAATACGCCGATCGGTACCGGCAAGTTAGCCGCCTCATCGTTATTAACGGCGACCCATGCATTGCAGACACAAATTTCAAACAACAGTATGACCCGATCGAACTTTGACGCCTACCTTACCGACGCGATCGAATACGCCGAGATTATTTTTCAAAGTTTAAGCCGGGCTGCCAATCTTATTTCGAACTTTAAGTTGGTGTCGGTTGACCAAACTGGCGAGGCAAAACGAATCTTTGATTTGGGTGACTACCTGACCAGCGTCTTGGTTAGCTTGCGCCATCAGTTGAAGGGCACCCAGGTTGAGCTCATAACCGACTTTGAGTCGGGCATTGTGGTCGACACCTACCCTGGGGCGGTTGCTCAGGTGGTGACCAATCTGTTTATGAATGCCTTAGTCCATGGCTTCGATGACGGTGAGCTGGCCGGTACCATCGAGATGCGTTTGAAGAAGACCCGATCGGGATTTGAATTGAGTACTCAGGATAACGGTAAGGGCGCCAATGCAGCGACTGTAAAGCAGATATTCGATCCCTTTTTCACCACTACGCGTGGCAAGGGCGGCAGCGGCTTGGGTATGCATATAGTCTACAATCTCTTATCACAGAAGTTGTTTTGGACCATTGAGGTGCAATCGGCACAAGGCAATGGTTTTCGTGCGCTACTGAAACCGGCCGCTCGTCATCAGAGCTTTGAGGCCGGTTCGATTGATCTCGTCGAGCCTAAATCCTAGGTGTGAATGGGGATTGTTGTGCCGGTCTCAAGCGCGCCGACTGGTCACTTCGCTGGACTTAGGCGCAGCAACCTTGGTCATCAGGCCAATAACATCAAGCAGCATAAACAGGCTGGATCCGGCCATCAGATATTTTCCTTGGCTAAAAAGTCAGTCAATAATTTACCGAAGACCAGCGGTTTTTCGGCATGGGGCCAATGTCCGGCGCCCTCGATCAGTTTGGCGCTCGACTGGGGAAACATCGAGCGGATCAACTCTTGGTCTTCGGCGGCTATATAGTGGCTGTTCATGCCTTTGATAAAGAGCGTTGGGCCGTCAAAGGGCTGAGTCGTGGTTGGTGCCTGCGCAATGCTCTCGTAACGTGACTCCAAGACCGAGAGATTAAAGCGCCAGGCCAGTTTGCCGTCGTGTTTATAAAGGCTTTTTAACAAAAACTGGCGCACGCCAACATCGGTCACCAGATCGGCGATATCGGCCTCTACGGCTTTACGATCGGGTAGGGTAGCCAGGTCGGCGCGCTTGAGCGCCAAAAAGATGTCTTGATGGTGCGGTGGGTAAGGCTTGGGCGCTATATCGACTACGATCAGTCGCGTCAACTCGCCAACATGCTCGTTGAGAGCCAATTGCATGGCGACCTTACCGCCCAGTGAATGACCAAGCAGTCGGTAGCGTTCGATACCTTGATGGTCGATCCAGTCATTTACCGCCGCGGCGAGATTGACCAAGGTCGGATCATCCAGCCAGGGCGAGCGCCCGTGATTGGGCAGGTCGAGCAGATGTACCCGATACCGGTCACTCAGTTGCCGGCCAATACTGCGCCAGTTGTCACCGGCACCGAATAGGCCATGAAGGAAGATTAGATCCGGGCCCGAGCCTAATGTTTCGCTGTAAATCATTGTGCTACCAGTATGCGAAGAGTCGCAGCAGTTTACCGAGCGAAATTTTTAAAAGCCATCTGCTATTTGGCCGACCCATGCACCCCGAGGTTGACGGTTAAGCGTCGAGCTATGCTGGCCTAGCAGCCCAACCGGATACTGGCTATAGTAGCGCCGATCGACAACGCAGCTACGTCAGAGGATAAAATCACCTCGACTGCTCGAGTGCGGATAGGGCGTAAGGCGCTAACATTACACACTGAGGTTAGGAATGGTTATGGAATGTCGAGAAAAGTGTGGCGCCTGCTGTATTGCGCCGGCGATTAAGCAACCATTTTATGGCATGCCACAGGGTAAGCCTGCGGGTGTAGCCTGTGTGCATCTGGATCGACACCTGGGATGCCAGCTATTTGGCGACCCGCGCAGACCCCAAGTTTGTGCGGACTTTAGGCCAGAAGTGGCTTTTTGTGGCACGAGCCAACAAGAGGCGATGCAGATTATGTTGACCCTAGAAGGGCTGATACCTGAGGAAAATCAACCTCAGCCGCACTGTTCAAATGAATGGCTAGCCCTAGAAAAAGGCTGAGCTGCTCTGTGCCACGCGGATTGCCAGCTGGGCATAGAGTGGGTCTTTTTTATCAGTAGGCAGGTTAAAGGTTTTGAACAGTGATAATTCTTCCCAATTCTGGAGCCCCCAGCCAATGTGTCGGTCCCGATTGTGGATTAGATTGGCCAGGGTGATCAACCCAGCGGGGTCTGGCACCGATGAGGCCCGACTAATTTTGCGGTACAGTCGGGGAACGTCGGCGAGCTTCTGCGGAAACGACCATTTTTCTAAGATGGCGGAGCCCAAGGGCCCGTGCAGCCGATCGATGACCTTGCCCAAGGTGATATTGTCCTGAATTAAATCATCGCGTGCTTCAGCATAGGCTAGGATGGGGAGCGCACCCAAACGATGGACAAGGCCCGCTAGCAGGGCCTCATCGGGCGGCACTAGATGGCAGTGCGTGGCCAATACGGTCGCCCAGTTGGACACTTGTCCGGTCAGTTGCCACAAGGCCCGCAGGCGCTTTTCAATCATCTCGCTGGTGGCTTGAAACATCTGCTCCATGGCCAGGCCGATCGCTAGATTTGAGGTGTAATGCATGCCCAGTCGACTGACCGCGACGGTGAGATCATTGACCTCCTGTGGCGCCCGCAATAGCGGACTATTGACTACGCGAATAATGCGCGCCGATAAGGCGGCATCTTGAGCGATGATTTCGGTCAGGTTTAGGATGGTGGAATTGTCGCATTCAGCGACATCTCGAACCTTTAACGCCACTTCCGGCAGGCTAGGCAGGGTCAGCCGGTCGTTTTGTAAGGCGGCCAAGATGTCATTCGCTATCGTTTCAACTAAGTAACTCATGCTGCCGATTAGGTTCCATAAGATTGTTAAATCTCAGTCTAGTCGCTCTGCTACAACCTGCTGATTGTTATCAGCATAAAGAGTGGGGTGATCGGGTCCGATTTTGAGAATCGCTAAGGCTAACTGTGACGTTTCAGTAGCGCCCGCCTGTACTATATCCCCGATGGCTACAGTGCCTTGGTATATCTTGCCATCGGCCGATGGCACTTGGCCGGACCAGCGCAAGGCACAGAGGCTTTTTTTGCTGGCCCCTTTAAAATGTAGCCGGGCAATGACTTCTTGTCCCGTATAACAGCCTTTTTTGAACGAAATACCGCCCTGTTTGTCCAGGCTGAAATTCTGCGGAATCCACTTTTCGGCCTGGTCGTCGGTCAGCCAGAGCGTTTGACTGGTGATATCAGCGGCCTGCCAAACACCGCTGTCGCTGGCCATTAATGGCAACAGATGGTCCATGACCGACTGATAAAACTGCGCATCGCTATCCAGCCAAACCAACCAACGACCGTCTGGCGCTTGGCACTGAAAGCGGCCCGTGGCCTCCTCGGGTAGAGTTGTGAGCCAGTTCTCGCCAGACTCACCGAGCAGTCCAAAGCCCTCAAACCGGTCAGAATTATCGGTCAACTGCGTGCCGCGAAAAAAAGCGATGTATTGGCTCAAATGTTTTGCCAAGCGGACGGCGCTGCTGCGATGACAGCAGAGGTGAATAATCGGCTCGGCAGCCTTGCTGCGAATCAACCAGACATTGGTGATGGCGCGACCCTTGGCGTTACAGAAGGCGCCGGGGCTGGCCTGCTCAGGAATCAGCAGGTTGATGTCTTGAGTGCATTGGCCCTGAAGGAATTTCACGGTGTCTTTACCGCTGATGGTGAGTACGGCGAGATGCTCCAGCGGATAGGCGGTTATTTGCTTCATAAGGCTCGGTTTGGTTACCTGTTGGTGTTAAACTTAGGCCTATAATAGGCCCTAATTGGATAATTGACAGTGGACACTATAGAAAAACAAGCAGAACAGCTACGCCGACTGGTTTGGCACAGCCGACGCGGGATGCTGGAGTTGGACGTATTGTTATTACCCTTTACTGAAAATCATTACAGCGCTCTTAATGAAACGGATAAAATGGTCTATCGTCGCATGATCGATTGCGAAGATCAGGACCTGTTTAATTGGTTTCTGGAAAAATCTAAATCGGCCGATAGTGAAATTCAGCGCATTGTTGAATTGGTTTTGGATAATGCCCGTAGTCATTGAGGCTGGTATCAGTGCGCCCAACCGACGCGCCGGATACCTTTGGCTGGCAACTTTCCAAGGCATGGTGCTCTCGACTCTGTTGTCTTGGCCGCTAACGACCCATCTACTGTGGTTCACGTTGCCCTTCTTAGGGCATTTTTTTTGGTCTGCGGAATATCGAGCGAAGCGGATTCGTTTGGCACTCGATGGCGTCCAGTTATCGACCGACACGGCCATAGAGCGCTTTCAATGGCACGGTGAAGGGCGCTTATCTCACGCTTTTATGCAGCTTGAACTAAGCCAAGACGACGGTCAGCGACTGACCCTCACCATCTGGCAGGACAGCGTCAGCGCGGCCAGCTGGCGCGCCTTGAATATGGGCTTCCGGGTAATGCAACCGACATTGCGCGCCGCCCAGGACCGTCAACATTTGCCAGATGGCGCATGGCTCAGGCTTTTTTAGGTGACAGGACGGTGATCTGGGCCTGATCGCTGAGCTCTGGATGACTGCGGGTGAAGTGCAAGCCGCGACTTTCTTTGCGTGACAGCGCCGATTCGATAATTAATTCGGCGACCACAACCAGATTGCGTAGCTCCAATAGATCGGCCGTGACACGGAAGTTCGAATAATATTCGCTAATCTCTTGCTTAAGCAATCCCACTCGTCGCTTGGCGCGCTCCAGTCGTTTGTCGGTCCGCACGATGCCAACATAATCCCACATAAAGCGGCGCAATTCGTCCCAGTTATGGGTGATCACAATCTTCTCATCGGAATCTCCGACTCTCGATTCATCCCATAAGGGCAGTTTTTCCGGATCAAACTGAGTGGCCGAGGACACTTGAATGTGTTCCGCAGCGGCCTGGGCATAAACGATGCATTCGAGCAGCGAATTGGAGGCCAGGCGATTGGCGCCGTGTAATCCGGTATAGGTGCATTCGCCGGCGGCAAACAGGCCGGCCAAATCGGTTGCGCCCTGAGCATCGATGCGGATGCCGCCGCAGGTATAGTGTGCCGCCGGGACAACCGGCAAGGGCTCCTTGGTCATATCGAAGCCATATTCCAGACAGCGGCGATAAATGGTCGGAAAATGGCTTTTAATAAAGTCCGGCGATTTGTGAGAAATATCCAGATACAGATTGTCGACGCCCAGACGTTTCATCTCATGGTCAATGGCTCGGGCGACTATATCCCGGGGGGCCAATTCGGCCCGTTCATCAAAGTGCTGCATAAAGCGTTCGCCATTGGGCAGCTTGAGGAGCCCGCCTTCACCGCGCAGCGCCTCGGAAATCAAAAAGGATTTGGCCTTGGGGTGAAATAAACAGGTCGGATGGAACTGATTAAACTCCATATTAACAATCCGGCACCCCGCTCGCCAAGCCATGGCAATGCCGTCACCGGTCGCGCCATCCGGATTGGATGTGTACAGGTAGACCTTGCTGGCCCCGCCGCTGGTGAGCACAGTAAAGCGGGCGCCAATGGTAACCGCCTGGTCGGTCAGGGTGTCGAGAATATAGGCCCCAACGCAGCGATTTTCCTGGTCGACAAGGCCGAGTTTCTCGGTGGTAATCAGATCAATGGCGACATGGTTCTCCAATATTTGGATATTGGGCGCCTGTCGGACGCGTTTGATCAGCGTCTCGGAAATGGCCAGACCGGTCGCGTCTGCGGCGTGAATAATGCGCCGTTGACTGTGGCCGCCTTCCCGGGTCAGATGAAATTCGACATCGGAGCCATCGACCCGAGTGAACGGCACGCCTTGCTCAATCAACCAATGGATGGCACTGCTGGAGCGCTCGATGGTATGGCGCACGGCGGCTGGATCACACAGGCCTGCGCCAGCATTGAGGGTGTCCTGGACATGCTGATCAACTGAATCGACCTCGTCCAGCACCCCAGCGACACCGCCCTGAGCCCAGGCAGTGGAACCGGTGCCGATCTTTCCTTTGCTGATCACCAGGATGTTCATCGAGGTGGGCAAGCTGAGCGCGGTTGTTAAACCGGCCGCTCCAGAGCCAATAATCAAAACATCGGTCGCAAGGCGCACAGACATGGGCTAAAGCCTCCAAAATAAGATCAATCATAAGGTATAGGGCGGGCGCTTGGGTATTGATTTACCGCAAAAGTCACTGTTACGTCCCTTTTGAGTGGTCATTTTGTTATGACATATGGATTTAGGGCGAAAAAAAGTGCCTAGGTGCTGTCGATTGCCTCGCCCGCGCTATAAGATGCAGTAAAGTTAAGGGCCAGTTGCAATGATAATTGAACAGGGTACCGTCGTGGCCGCCAACGCCGACTGGTTGGTGGTGGAAGTGTTGCAGACCTCGGCCTGCGGGTCGTGCAGCGCCCGGCAAGGCTGCGGCCAAGCGCTTATGAGTGAGTGGGGTGATGCCCCGACTCAGCAGCAGAAAAATCATTTTAAGGTGCCTGCCGTGCTTGGTGCCGAGGTCGGTACGCGAGTTGACCTAGGTATGACGCCAGATACGCTCAGTGTGGTCGCCCTATTAGTCTATTTAGTGCCCTTACTGAACGCTTTTTTAGGTCTGAGTTTGGCGGTTTGGCTGGGTTTGTCAGAACCGATCCAATTGCTCTGCTTGATCGCCTGCCTCGGTCTATCCTATCTGGCCTTAAGTCGCATTCACTTTGATAAATACACCCGTTTGGTGCCGCAAATAGTTCGGCTGCATGGGTTGCGTAAAAGTCCGGACCTAATCGCGTCAAGCCCGATGACCTAGGTGTAAATCAGATGTAAAGCGGCAGCCCACGGCAAGCTTCTGGCCGTACTCTACAGCGCGAAACATCGTCGAATTGGAGTACAACCTATGCAGCATCGATTACCAGTCGCCTTCCTGGCGGCCATGGCTTTTCTGGCCAGTACCCTGGCATATTCCGCCACGGTGGTATTGCCCGATTTCACAGTCCTAGTTGAGCAACAGTCCCCTTCGGTGGTGAAGATCAGCACCGTCGCCAGTCGTATGACCAATTCCCAAGGTCAAACTCAGGAAGATATCCCAGAATTGTTTCGCTACTTCTTCGGCGATCAACTCCCGGAAGGCTTTGAATTCAATACCCCGCAACCCAGTCAGGGTTTGGGCTCGGGCTTCATTATCTCTGCTGATGGCTATATTTTGACCAACAATCATGTCATCGAGGGTGCCGACGAGGTCAACGTGCGCCTCACCAATGGGGACGAATATGCCGCCACGGTGATCGGGGCCGATCCGGCCAGCGATGTGGCCTTACTGAAGATCGAGGCCAGCAAACTACCGGCCGTGACCTTTGGCAACAGCGATGAGTTGAAGGTCGGCGAATGGGTCTTGGCCATCGGCTCGCCCTTTAACTTCGAATACAGCGTCACCCAAGGCATCGTAAGTGCTAAGGGTCGTGCATTGGGCGGCAGTGACCGCTACGTGCCCTTTATCCAAACCGATGTCGCGATCAACCCCGGTAACTCCGGTGGGCCCTTGTTTAATCTCAAGGGTGAAGTGGTTGGCATCAACTCGCAGATCTATACCCGTTCGGGTGGTTTCATGGGTGTCTCTTTCGCGATACCGATTAACATTGTCAAGAATGTTGCCGAGCAATTGAAAGAAAATGGCTCGGTTCTGCGCGGTTGGCTTGGGGTCGAAATGTACCCTCCTTTTAATGATGATGTTGACCTGGCCAAGTCCCTCGGTTTGGAGCGACCCGAAGGTGCACTGCTAGCGCGAGTTATCCAGGGTAGCCCCGCCGCCGACGCGGGCTTATTAGCTGACGATGTGCTGGTTGAGTTTGACGGCATTAAGATCAAGCGCTATTCCGACTTACCACCTCTAGTCGGCGTGATCAGTCCCGGTGCTGAGGTTGAGGTCAAGGTGGTTCGGGCCGGCAAAAATAAATCTCTGACCGTTAAAATCGGCGTGTTTAATCCGCAAGCCATGGCCCGGAGCGTTACCCCAGCCCAACCGCAAGCGGACAACCCACTGAACATTATCATCGAAGATGCCGGTGAGCGAAATGGCGTGGTGGTGTTAGATATACTCGACGGTCCGGCTCTCCGCGCCGGTCTGCGCAAGGGGGATATCATTACCATGATGAGGAATGAGTTTGTCCGCGATAAGGGCGACTTTGACCGCATTGTGACCGATTTGCCTGAAAATGGCGCGGTAGCGGTGCGCATTTTGCGGGGCGAGAACATTGTTTACCTGGCCATCCCGACCAAGTAAATAACCTAAGGCCCTGCCACCGCGCAGGGTCCTGACGTTCGGCCGTTGGTTTTTTTAAGCCCCTCAGCAATTGCAGTCCATGCCACCGCACCAGCCCCCGCTGTGGCTTATATCGAGTTTATTGCCCCGTTGACGATAGTGTTCGCAGGTGAAATGGTTTAAACTCGCCGCCCCATTTTTAGCAAGTGAACGCCTACGTGAGCAGCGATTTATCCCATATCCGCAATTTTTCAATCATTGCCCATATCGACCATGGTAAATCGACCCTGGCTGACCGTTTTATCCAACATTGCGGTGGCCTAGCCGACCGCGATATGGCGGCCCAGGTGCTCGATACCATGGATATCGAACGCGAACGGGGCATCACCATCAAGGCCCAGAGTGTCACCCTGAATTACCCAGCCAAAGACGGTAAGGTGTACCAGCTGAACTTTATCGATACGCCTGGCCATGTCGATTTTTCATACGAAGTGTCGCGCTCCTTGGCCGCCTGTGAAGGTGCCCTCTTAGTGGTCGATGCCGCCCAGGGCGTTGAAGCCCAGTCGGTCGCCAACTGCTACACTGCGATCGAACAGGGTTTGGAAGTGGTTGCGGTATTGAATAAGATGGATCTGCCGCAGGCCGAGCCGGATCGAGTCGCCAATGAAATTGAAGAAATTATCGGCATTGAGGCCCACGACGCGGTGCGTTTGTCGGCCAAGAGCGGTATTGGCATCCAAGACGCCTTGGAAGAAATTGTGCGTCGGGTTCCGCCGCCGGTAGGCGATCTTACAGAAGACCTGCAAGCCTTGATTATCGATTCTTGGTTCGATAATTATCTCGGTATTGTCTCCTTGGTGCGGGTCAAAAATGGCGTGCTCAAGAAGGGCGAGAAAATATTAATCAAGAGTTCCGGACGCACCCACGTAGTGGATCGTCTGGGTATCTTTACCCCCAAGATGACCGATACTAAGGAGTTGAAAGCCGGCGAAGTCGGTTTCATCTGCGCCTCCATCAAAGAAATTAAGGGCGCCCCCGTCGGGGATACCATTACCGCACATAATACCCCCGATGTGGCTCAATTGCCCGGTTTCAAGAAGGTTAAGCCGCAGGTCTATGCGGGCTTGTTTCCGGTCACCTCAGACGACTTTGAAGCATTTCGAGATGCCTTAAATAAGTTGCAGCTCAACGATGCTTCGCTCTTTTTTGAACCAGAAAGTTCCGATGCCTTGGGCTTTGGGTTTCGCTGTGGTTTCCTTGGCATGTTGCATATGGAAATTGTCCAGGAGCGCCTCGAGCGGGAATACAATCTCGATCTAATTACCACCGCTCCGACCGTGGTATACGAGATTCTCAAGACCGATGGTACCGTGGTGATGGTAGACAATCCGTCTAAGTTACCGGCAGCTAATAATATTCAAGAATTTCGTGAACCCATCGTGTTGGCCAACATACTGGTTCCTAAAGAGCACGTTGGTAACGTGATCACCCTGTGCATCGAAAAGCGCGGTATACAACGTGAGATGCAATATATCGGTGGCCAGGTGTCGCTCAGCTATTATTTGCCCATGGCCGAAGTGGTTCTGGATTTCTTTGACCGATTAAAATCAGTCAGTCGGGGCTTTGCTTCGCTCGACTTTAGCTTTGATCACTTCGAAGACTCGCGTCTGACGCGCCTGGACGTGTTGGTCAATGGTGAGCGCGTCGATGCGTTGGCGATCATCATGCACAGCGACACGATCCAGCGCCGCGGTCGCAGCCTGTGCGACAAGATGAAGGAACTAATTCCCCGTCAGATGTTCGATGTGGCCATTCAAGCCGCGGTCGGCAGTAATGTGGTCGCTCGAACCACGGTTAAGGCGCTGCGCAAAAACGTTATTGCCAAATGTTACGGCGGTGATATATCGCGCAAGAAGAAACTGCTGCAAAAGCAAAAAGACGGTAAGAAACGCATGAAACAGGTCGGCTCGGTATCCATTCCTCAGGAAGCCTTCCTAGCCGTGTTGAAGATTGATAGCTAGGCTGAAGCTACCGATGGTGGCCAATACAAAGAGAAAGGTGGGTCACCTAAAGGGTTCGCAGCCTTGTGTAAACAGGCCCATTGCAGCGAATTTATATGACCAAGGGCACTCTGCGCACTGAATGCCCGCCACTAGAGTGACGTCTTAATTTGCTAAGGGTGGGCTAGAACCTACTTTTAAGGAGAATGAATGAGTTTGTATGGCTTATCCGCCCTAGTCTTACTGTTAGGTACTGTATTGACGGCTTTAGTGTTTCTCAGCTATCGAAAACGCTTGGCTGAGCTCACGGTCGAGTCTGACGTCACCGAAATGTCGCTGCAGCAGATGTTCACGTCTACGCCACTTGAGCGCGGTTTGGGCTATGCCCTGGTGGCTCTGATCGGTTATCTGATCTGGCAGACCATCACCCAAGGCTTTGATTTTGCCTTGCTGATGATTGGTGCGACCGGCTTTACCGGCTTCGTCTATCTCCTTGATTACCGCCTTACCCGCAAGACCCGTCTGGCCATCCTAGAGCGGGCGAGCGTGCAGATTCCCGAGTTTGAGGAGACCGTTGACACGGCCACATTGGAACCGGGTTTGATTGAAAATAGCCGGGCCTTTTTCCCCATCCTGGTCTTCGTGTTTGTCTTGCGCAGTTTTCTGCTCGAGCCCTTTCAAATTCCGTCTGGGTCTATGAAGCCAACTCTTGAAATCAGTGACTTTATTCTGGTCAATCGCTTTGTCTATGGCATCCGCATGCCGATTTCCAATAAGGTGATCATCCCAATCGGGACGCCCCGGCAAGGCGATGTGATCGTCTTTAAACCACCCCATGAGCCGGATAAGAATTTTATCAAGCGGGTGATCGGTGTGCCGGGTGACCTGATTCAGTACGATTATTCTCGCAAGATCCTGCGCGTCAATGGCGAGGTGGTGCCTAAAGACCTGATTGAAAAACGCACCGATGAGGCCGGTCGATATAACCTCTACAGTGAAAATCTGTTCGGTCGTGAGCACCAGATCTACAACAATCAGTCTCGAGCGATACGCCGTCCCGATGAATGGTTGCCGATCAATGGTGTTACGGTGCCTGAAGGTAAGTACTTTGTGATGGGCGACAACCGCGACAACAGTCAGGATGCCCGTTATTGGGAAGGCACTCGACGGCTGCAAACCGGCGATTTTAGCAACAATGGCAACAATGCCTGGGGTTTTGTTGACGAAGATTCCATTCTGGGCCAAGCTTTCGTTATCTGGATGCATTGGCAGGGGTTCTACCCCAGCTTTGCCCGCACGGGCTTTATCCAATAATTGACCGGACAGTAGGCAGGAGACAAACATGAAGAGTTTGCACCGACAGCGCGGTATGTCACTGTGGGGCGTTGTGTTCCTAACTGCGTTGGTGCTGTTCACCGGCTTGCTGCTCGTCAAGATGTCCGGAGTTTATTATGATCATCAGACCCTGAATAAGACGATCCGGAACGCGTTGGCAGGCCAAACTGCCACCGGTTTTTCCGAGTCTGAATTCTTCGATCGGGTGGCCAAAAACATGCAAATCAATGGTATTCGCATTGATTTAAAAAAAGAACTCACCTACGACAAACGCCAAAGTCCGCCTGTTGTGGTGCTCAACTATGAAAAACGCGAACATCTGTTTTTGAATGTTGATGTGGTTATGTCTTTCCATCAAGAATATGAGTTGTAGCCTTGTTAACCCACTATCCACGCCTCTTTAAGTCGATTCAATACACCTTTCAAGATCAAGAGCTGCTCGAGCAGGCCCTGTCGCATCGAAGTTTTTCCCGCAAGAACTATGAACGGATGGAATTTCTCGGTGATGCAATCTTGAACTGCACCATAGCCCAAGCCCTATTCGAGCGTTTCCCTAATGCCAAAGAAGGTCAGATGTCGCGTCTGCGGGCCCAATTGGTCAAGGGTGAAACGCTGGCCGAGTTGGGCCGAGAGTTTAATTTGGGTGATTTCCTCAAGTTAGGCAGCGGTGAGCTTAAAAGCGGCGGTTTCCGGCGCGACAGCATTCTCGCCGACGGCGTCGAAGCGATCATCGGTGCCATCAGTCTGGACGCCGATTTGGCTCAGGCGCAGCGGGTGCTGTTAAGCTGGTACGAGGATCGCCTGTCCCGCCTAGATCTAAGCGAAAACATTAAAGATTCCAAAACGAAATTGCAGGAGTACCTGCAAGCACGTCGAATGCCACTGCCTGATTACCAGGTCACGGCCATTGCCGGTGAGGCCCATCAACAAGAGTTTACGGTTCATTGCGCGGTTGAAACGATGGCGGAACCCTTTGTTGGGGTGGGTAATAGTCGGCGCATCGCCGAACAAGAAGCGGCTCAGGCCGCGTTAAAAGCATTAGGCGAGGACCAATAAGATGACCGAACAGTTTACCCTGGATACCCAATGTGGCTTTGTCGCCATCGTTGGACGACCGAATGTTGGCAAATCGACGCTGATGAACCATCTCTTAGGTCAGAAGATTTCCATTACCTCGCGCAAGCCCCAAACCACTCGTCATCAGATTACCGGCATCTGGACCGAAGAGCAGACCCAAATCGTCTTCGTTGACACCCCGGGCATGCATCGTGGCCAGGAAAAGGCCATTAATCGGGTGATGAACAAGGCGGCGGACTCAGCCCTGAATGATGTCGATGCTGTCTTGATGGTGGTTGACCGCACCGTCTGGTCCGATGAAGATCAATGGGTGCTCGATAAGCTGGATGGCATCAAGGCACCGGTTATCTTGATTATCAACAAGGTGGATCATCTGGAAAACAAGCAGTCCTTGTTGCCGCATCTTGAGCAGGTCAATAAAAAATACCCCTTCGCCGATGTGATACCGGTGTCGGCGCTGCAGGGCCACAACCTCGATACCCTGATCAAAGTCTTGAGTGCAAAAATACCGGCGGGTCTGTTTCATTTTCCCGAAGATCAGGTTACCGATCGCAGCCAGCGCTTTATGGCCGCCGAAATCATCCGTGAGAAAATCATGCGCCAGTTGGGTGCCGAGCTGCCCTATTCGACGGCCGTTGAAATTGAACAGTTTGAGTTTGAAGACCGGATTCTGCATATCCACGGTTTGATTTTGGTTGAGCGCTCAGGACAAAAGCGCATCGTGATCGGTGACAAGGGCGAGCGAATTAAAAAAGTCGGCCAAGAAGCCCGTGTCGATATGGAAAACTTGTTCGAAACCAAGGTGATGCTCAACCTGTGGGTGAAGGTAAAGGGCGGCTGGGCCGACGACGAACGAGCGCTGAAAAGTCTCGGTTACTACGACCAGTAATCATGGCGTTCGCACGTGTTGTCCGCACCGAGGCGCTATTGATCCACGCCTGGCCCTATCGGGAAACGGATTTTCTGGTCGAATTGATGACCGAAAAATGCGGCCGGATCCGCTGCCATATGCGCAACAGCCGCCCGGAGGCATTCCGCCCGTTTGAGATTAAAGTAACCCAAGCCAAGGGTTACTTTTCGGCAAGCGACTTCCGCTACACCCAGTCGCTGTTGATTCGCCATAACGAAGCACGGCTGATCGGGCTCTATGTTAATGAACTGGTCTACCGCCTCGTCCCTACTGCGCTGGTGGATGAATCCCTATACGGCAGTTACCTGGCCACCCTGGCGCATCTTGAAGTGCGCATTCGGGTCCAGGCAGCCTTGCGGTTTTTTGAACAGCGGGTCCTGCAGTTGATTGGGCATGCGCTTGACTATCGCGCCGACCGAAACTCTCAGGCCATTGTCGAACAGCAGCGCTATAATTTCATGGCCAATAGCGGCTTTAATCCAAGTGCCGATGGGCGTTACACCGGGGCCCAATTGCTCAGTGTGGCACGCGCCGATTATGATATAGCTGGTGCGCTGACCCTCGCTCGGGAATGTCAGCAGCAGCAGATCGAGGCGATCCTTCAGCCCCAAGCCCTATTTAGCCGCAAGTGGTCTATCGCCACATCGGCACCGCATCGAGAATCGTCCAAATGAAAGGCATTGGCACCGATATAGTCCAGATTTCACGTATCAAGACGGTCTATGACCGACAGGGTGAGCGTTTTGTCGCGCGGATCCTGTCGTCGGCTGAGCAGCAAATTTTTCATCAACGGCACCAAGCGATCAGTTTTTTGGCCAATCGCTTTGCTGGCAAAGAAGCCCTCGCCAAAGCCTTGGGTACCGGAATCGGGCAGGGCGTGCGCTTTGTCGATTTGGAAATACTGCCCAATACATTCGGTCAGCCGGAGGTGACGCTCAGGGGAGTGGCACTTGAGCGGCTAACCGCCTTGGGCGCGACGCAGGCTAAAATCAGTCTCAGCGACGAACAAGACTATGCCGTGGCCTTTGCCGTGCTCCTCTAGCCGGTTTATTAGCCGACGCACGGTCGCTGGGTTATGCGCCGAACAATGGCTTTTAGCCTAGAGCGTTGGCATTGTTTTAGCCGAGGCGTTGAGCCGAAGGGCATAGACCTTAAGCGCCCGCTCAAAGCCTCGATCGACATCGTTTTCACCCACCCAACGCGCTACACTCTCGATCTCCTGATTTAACATCACCAAGGCATCATCAAGCCCAGAACGGTGATCCTGTTTGAGCAGCTGTTCGGCATGCTTAAGCGTCATTTGCAACCTGGGAAGACCGCAATAGAGAGTGGCCCCATGCAATCGATGAATCCTTTCCAGCAGCGCTGTTAGATTATCCTGACGATAGAGCAGGTTGATCTGCGCCTGATCGTTACTCAACGAATCCGCTAGCATGGCAAACATATCTTTGGCCAAGCCGAGTTTGCCATTGGCCTTTTGTAGGCCACTCACCAGGTCGACCGGCTGCTCGGCGACTAACATCGGTTCGAGTCGGACCGCTGGCTGATCCTCTTGTTCGAACGGTTCGGTCTGATCTTGTGGCGCCAGAAGCGTGACACCAGTCCATTTCGATAGGGTCTTGTGCAACTGGTCTTCATCGATTGGTTTGGCTAAATAGTCGTCCATGCCGGCCANTAACATCGCTTCGCGTTCGTCAGCCAGGGCGTGTGCGGTCAAAGCGACGATCGGAACACGCTGCGGCTTAAGCTCAATTTTGCGTATTTGGCGCGTCGCGCTTAAACCGTCCATTGTTGGCATCTGAATGTCCATAAAGATAAGATCATAGGCTTGGACTCGGGCCTTGTTGAGTGCTTCTTCGCCACCGGCGGCGGCATCGACCGCGACCCCAATATCTTCTAAGAGGGTGACAATCAGTTTGAGGTTGGCGGCATTATCATCGACCGCCAATACTTTAATAGTTGACTTCAGATCGCGCAATTGCAGCTCAGTCTTTGCATTTGGGTTATCGATATGCGGTGTAATCATCTGTTTAACGGTTTGATATAGATCGCTGTTTCGGACCGGGCTGGTCAGGTAAAATTGACTACCCTGCTCAACTAAGCGGGCGCTTATATCGTCGTCGCTGCCATCGGCAATAACCAACGCTGGGCAGGCCAGGTCGCGCTCGATCTTGAAGAGCGCACGACAGAGTTCGTCGTCTGTTGGCTGCTGCGCGAGAGCAATGACGGCTATATTGGGTCTGGGTGATATATTCTGTTCCAGGTGAGCAATCAATTCAGCCGGCGTATTGAGTTCGAAGGTCATGGCACCCCAGCCTTCGAACTGATGGCGGAAAGCTAAGCGAGACATTTCCCGTTGTTCCACCACAGCAACCGTAAGGCCGACCAATGCCGTTAATTTTGGCGGTTGCTGCACCGCCGGCGCGATGTCGGCGCGAATATTGAACCAAAAGGTTGAGCCCTTGTCTTTCTGGCTTTCCAGGCCGATATCGCCGCCCATCTGCTCAACCAAGCGCTTGGAAATAACCAAGCCCAAGCCGGTTCCGCCAAATTCTCGGGCCGTTGACGAATCCGCCTGAGAAAAGGCCTGAAAGAGGGTCTTCTGTTGGATCTTGGTCAAGCCAATGCCGGTATCTGTCACGCTCACGCGGACCGTAACCTTATGGCCCTGATGTTGTTCGATCATCGTGCGCACCACCACGCTGCCGTCGTTGGTAAATTTGATCGCATTGCTGATTAGATTGGTGAGCACCTGTTTCAGCCGCAATGGATCAAAGATAAGTTGTTCGGGTACATCGTTATAGAACAGCGACACCACCTCTAGGTTTTTCGCCGCTGAGGCCGGATTGAGCATCGCCAAGACCTCCTCGATGGCGACACGAAGATTGCTGCTGCGATTATCCAGGGTCAGTTTACCGGCCTCTATCTTACAGAAATCCAGTACATCATTGATTATGGTTAACAGGACCTGCGATGACGACATGATGGTGTCGACCTGATCCGCTTGTTTTTTGGTCAGATTCGAGCGACCCAAGAGACGCGCAAAGCCGAGGATGCCATTAAGCGGCGTGCGGATTTCGTGGCTCATATTGGCCAGAAATTCAGTCTTGACCTGGTTGGCCCGCTGCGCGTCACGTCGGGCCATATCCAACTCGATGTTTTGAATCTCAATGGTTTCTAAGGTTTCACGCAGATCCAAGGTGGCCTGTTCGACGCTATTTTGCATCTCGTTGTAGGCATCTTTGATGGTTTCAGCCATGGCATTGATACCCACCTCCAGTTCGCGCAGTTCGCCCTTGGAATGGGTCGGCACCCGAGACTCCAGGTTGCCCTCGCGAATCTCAATGACGGTCCGAATCATATGGTGCACCGGCCGAATAATGGCTCGATTCAGATAGAAGGCAATACCGGCGATGATAAAGAGGGTGGCCAGCAGCAGGGTCAGATTAAGCAGTATGGATTGGTAGTGGCCGACCCGGGTATTGGCATAGTCGAACTCGCTTTCCACCCAGGCAATCGGCTGCGGGTTCGCCGTGCGCAGCTCTATATCCTGCGGCGCTAAGATGGGCGCCAGAAATCGATAGCTGGCGTGACTGATATGCAGGCGGGTGGCCCGCGTATCGCCGATGGCAAAGGGATAGGCCGGCCCCATGGGATTTGGGCCCGATACCAGCCACTCTGAGGTCGATGCATTATAGAGCCGAATTGAACGTGCATCCTGCTCATTGAGCGCCCTGCGGATCAAGGCATCGAGTAGCGGCGTGTCGGTCTGAGCTACCGGCAACGACAGGGTGTCGGCGAGGCGGTTGGCCACGGCCTCGGAGCGTTCCATAAAAGCCTGTTGTTGATGTTGGATGTCGGTCAGGGTGAACCAGCCAAGGGCCAGCAGGCCCAGAAATAGGGCAGGAATCAGTGAAATGTAGAGCAGTCGGTTCTGCAGACCCATGGCGTTCATATCCAGCCTTATCTTGTTGTAACACCGAATCAGGTAGCCGGTTGTTATCGGGAGAGACCAGCAAGCTGTATTATTATGGTCCACAAGTGCAAAAAATGGAGGAGAATTTGCCGTTAATTGTGGCAAATGGCCGGTGAATTAAACGTCCACTGTTTGGTTTGGTGGCTTTGCGCTTCGGCTGGGGCGGCTAATAACCCAAATTCGATAAGTTGTGCCCTTTGGTTATTATTTCTTTGAGTTATAACAAGCTACAATAGGGTGGAGATTACTGAATTTGGAAGTCAGATGAGCCCATTTCCCACCATTGAAGACTTTATCGGGCACACCCCGTTGGTGCGGTTGCAAAGAATGAACCCCAATCCGAGCAATACCATTCTCGCCAAGCTAGAAGGCAACAACCCAGCCGGGTCGGTTAAGGATCGGCCGGCCATGAATATGATTCGTCAGGCCCAATTGCGTGGCCAGATCAGTCCGGGCGATACGCTGATCGAAGCGACCAGTGGCAATACCGGTATTGCCTTGGCCATGGCTGCGGCCATCATGGGGTATAAAATGACGCTGATCATGCCGGCCAATCAGTCCGAAGAGCGGCGCGCGAGCATGCGTGCCTACGGCGCCTCGATCATCTCGGTGAGTGCGCAAGAGGGCATGGAACATGCCCGCGACTTGGCCCAACGCATGCAGGCCCAAGGCTTGGGGATCGTGCTAGATCAGTTCAGTAATCCGGACAATCCACAGGCACATTACCTCAGCACCGGGCCGGAAATTTGGCAGGACAGCCAAGGGCAGGTGACGCATTTTATTGCCTCCATGGGTACCACCGGTACCATTATGGGTTGCTCACGCTACCTGAAAGAACAGAATCCAGCGGTGCAAATTATTGGCTTGCAACCGACCGATGGCGCCCAAATCCCGGGCATTCGACGTTGGCCGGAGGCCTACCTGCCGTCCATCTTTGACGCCCAGCGCGTCGATAGTATTATCGATATGGACCAGTCAAGCGCTGAGCACGCCATGAAACGCCTAGCCGCCGAGGAAGGCATCTTCGCCGGGGTCAGTTCCGGGGGGTCGATCGCCGGTGCCTTGCTCTTGTCAGAACGGGTAAATAATGCCGTAATTGTTGCCATAGTGTGCGATCGTGGCGACCGCTATTTATCAACCGGGGTATACAACAGTTGAAGCGCAAACCGAATCAATTTTCCAAAGCCAGTTCAAAACCGTTACCAGCGCCGTTAACCCTGGATATTCTGCGCTATAGCCACGATGGGCGCGGCATTGCCAGTCACGAAGGGCGCGTGGTAATGGTCGCCAATGCCTTGCCCGGTGAGCAGGTCGTCGCGACGATCGATCAGGCGGGCAGCAAGCTATGGCAAGGCCGCAGTACCAGTATTATCACTGCCAGCCCAGTGCGTTTGGCGGCACCTTGCAAACTCTATGGCGTGTGCGGCGGCTGCCAGCTGCAACATCTGCAGCACGCCAATCAATTGCCGGTTAAGCAGCAGACCGTAAGTGATCATTTACGTCGAAATGGATTTAAGGAGCAGGCCTGGTCTGAGCCATTGCTGTCGGAGCCCTATGGCTATCGCCATCGAGCCCGATTCCATGTCGACAAGAAGGGCCAGGTTGGCTTTCACGCCGAGAAGGGTAATCGGCTGGTTCCAGTCGCTCAGTGCCCGGTGTTAACGCCGGCGCTGGAGCAGGCCTATCAGACCTTAGTGGCGTCAGCCCCGATGGTCGGCATCGTGCAATTTGAACTGGTGGTGGACGATCAAGGCCAGATCGGGGTTGTGGTTTTGGACGGCAAGCCGATCGCCAGTGCGGACTTTTACCTCTGGTCGAATAGCCAGGGCTGGTGGTCCACTCAAGCGCTCAGTTATCAGGCCGGCGCGGCAACCGTGACCGCTTTACCCGGTGAATTCACCCAGGTGAATCGCTCGGTAAATCAGCAGATGATTGCACAGGCGCGTCAATGGCTGCAATTGACCGCTACCGATCGCCTGCTCGACCTGTTCTGTGGCAATGGCAATCTCAGTCTGGCGTTAGCCGATGAGGTTGCAGCTTGCTTGGGTTTGGAAGCCAGCCATTCGGCCATTACGCAGGCGACTAGTGCCGCGCAAGGTCGTCCGCAGGTTCTGTTTGAACAGGCCGATCTCTTTACGGTAGATCTCTCCAAGCTGGCCGCGGTCCGCAGCTTTGAGCCAACGGTAATGCTACTCGATCCACCCCGAGCGGGCGCTGAAGCTCTTTGTGCGGTGTTGAAGAAGATACCCTCGGTGAAAAAGATCCTTTATGTGTCCTGTGATCCGGCGACCTTGGCGCGTGACCTAACGCTCTTGGTCGACGCGAAGTGGCGGGTTCGGAAAATCGGCCTAATCGATATGTTTCCCCAAACTCGTCATATTGAGACGATGGTCTACTTAGAAAAGCGAGCCAAATCTTGAAAGTACGTGAAGATCAGCCAGTGTTCAGCGACGGAACCGTCGACCTAAATGCCTGGCTGGAACGAGTAAAAAGCAAAGCCACGATCGTAGACGAAGAGCAACTGCTGCGCGCCTGCCGTATTGCTCGCACCGCCGAACAAGAGGCCGACCATCGCGCCAATGATTGGGGCACAGACGCCTCGGCCTTTAAAACCGGTCTGGAAATGGCTGAGATTCTGGCGGACCTGAGCCTCGACCAGGACGCCATAGTGGCCGGAATCTTATATCGTACGGTACGTGAAGAAGAATTGGAGTTGGACACCGTTAAGGATCAGTTCGGCCCTAAGGTTGCCACCCTGATTAATGGCGTGGCGCGCATGGCTGCGATCCATCGGCAACAAAAGTCGACCAAATCGAGTGTGCTCGGGCAAACCGAAACCCAGGGCGAGGCGGTTCGCAAGATGCTGGTTGCGATGATTGATGATGTGCGCGTGGCGCTGATTAAATTGGCCGAGCGCACCTGTGCCATTCGGGCCGTCAAAAACGCCCCGGTGGCGCGCCGTTACAAGGTCGCCCGCGAGGTTTTTGATATATATGCCCCCCTGGCTCATCGGCTCGGCGTTGGCCACCTGAAGTGGGAGCTTGAGGATCTGGCCTTCCGTTATCTGGAGCCGCAAGACTATAAGAAAATCGCCCAGTTGCTCGATGAAAAACGGCTCGACCGGCAGGACTATATCGAGAAAGTTCAGAGTTTGATTACCGAGCAAATCGAAGCGGCCGATATTCACAAGGCGCAGATTCAAGGCCGCGCCAAACACATCTATTCGATCTGGCGAAAAATGAAGCGCAAGAATATTAGCTTCAGCCAGGTCTATGATATTCGTGCCTTTCGCATTCTCGTCCCCGCCGTGCGCGACTGTTATTCGGTGCTCGGTATCGTGCACTCACTCTGGCGTCATATCCCGCGTGAGTTTGATGACTACATCGCTTCGCCTAAGCAAAACGGCTATCGCTCATTGCACACCGCGGTAATTGGCCCGGAAGGTAAGGTCGTCGAAATACAGATTCGGACCGCCGATATGCATGAGGACGCTGAACTGGGCGTCTGTGCCCATTGGCTCTACAAGGGCACCGATGCTAAGCGTTCTCAATCACGCGGCTACGAAGAGAAGGTCGCCTGGTTACGTCAAGTGTTGGAGTGGCATGATGAACTTGGTGGTATCGACGAGATGGTCGAGGAACTGGGCGCCGAAGTCACCGTCGATCGTATCTATGTGTTAACGCCAGAGGGCCATGTTGTCGACCTATCAGCTAGTGCTACGCCAATTGATTTTGCCTATAAGGTCCATACCGATATTGGTCACCGATGCCGAGGTGCCAAGGTTAATGGCCGCATTGTCCCGCTGAATACCCCGCTGAGCATTGGCGACCAGATAGAAATCTTGACCGGCAATGAGGCTACACCGAGCCGCGATTGGTTGAACGCCGATCTGGGTTTTGTGCGCTCATCCCGGACGCGCGCGAAAATAAAGCATTGGTTTAAATCGCAGGACCGGGACATCAATATCCGCGACGGCAAAGACATGTTGGTGCGCGAACTGCGCCGCTTCAATATCGATAAGATCGATATGAAACAGCTGGCCCAGCTGGTCAATTTCCACAGCGACGACGATCTCTTTGCGGCCTTGGGTGCTGGCGATGTGCGCCTGATGCATGTCGTGCATCACGCCGAAGACATGGTCAATCCGCCCAAGGTTAAAGCCATTAATTTAGCGGTGCCGAAAAAGCAGAACCATTCAAGCGATTTAGTGATTCATGGCGTCGGAAATCTCTTAACGACCATCGCCAATTGTTGCAAACCGGTACCGGGCGATGCGGTTGAAGGCTTTATTACCGTGGGCCGCGGGGTATCGATACATCGCGATGATTGCTCGAACCTGCTGCAGTTGAAATCCATTGAACCGGAACGGATTCTGGACGTGTCCTGGGGTGGCGAGGTACGCACCACCTATCCGGTCGAGTTGTTGGTGGTCGCCTATGATCGAACCGGTCTGCTCAAGGATATGATGACGGTGCTGGCCAATATAGGGGTTAATATTATCTCCATGAACAGCTTGTCGAATAAGGCTGACAACACAGTGGAAATGAGACTCACCGTGGAGGTCGAAGACTTGCACGGTTTGGGCCGGGTTATGGCACTGTTGTCAAAGGTTGCCAATGTCGCCGATGTTCGGCGCGTGTACCCAAAAATTCATTGATTGGAGTTAGGCAGATGACGGCACGCTTCGACTATGCGGATTTACAGACCCTGATGGCGCGGTTACGCGACCCGGTGGATGGCTGTCCGTGGGATATCAAACAGACCTATGCATCGATTGTCCCCCACACGCTCGAAGAGGTCTATGAGGTGATCGACACCATCGAACGCAATGATTTGCCTCATCTGGCCGAAGAGTTGGGTGATCTGTTGTTTCAGGTGGTTTTTTATGCCCAAATTGCCGCCGAAGAGGGCCATTTCTCGCTCGATGATGTGGTCCATGGGCTGGTGACCAAGCTGGTTTATCGTCATCCGCACGTCTTTCCCGATGGCTCTCTGGCCAGTCGAGCCGGCGCCTCAGCTATAACCGACGGTGCCGTGAACGATCAGTGGGAGCGCTTGAAGGGTCTGAAGAAGCCGGCTAATGCTCGCGTGCTCGATGATGTGCCCTTGGCCTTGCCCGGTCTGTTGCGGGCTAAAAAATTGCAGGCGAAGGCGGCGCGGGTCGGTTTCGATTGGCCGCTGATTGCCGATGTAATGAGCAAGGCCGATGAAGAGTTGGCAGAGCTCAAAGAAGCGATCGCCTCCGGAGATGCCGATGCCATCGAGGACGAACTCGGTGATCTGCTCTTCGTTCTGGCCAATGTCGCCCGCCATACTGGATTGGATCCAGAGCAGGCGGTGCGCCGAACCAATCAGAAGTTTAGCCGACGTTTCGGTCATGTTGAGGATCGGGTCCGTGGCAGCGGCCAATCTTGGCCTGATTTTGAGCTGGACAGNCTGGATGCGTTTTGGCGTGAAGCGAAGGATTTGGAGCGCAAATAGACCCACTAGCTGAATTGCACCCTCGACTTAAGCAGCAGCTTGATTTCTCGCTGGGGTACTCCGCAGTTGGGCCAATATAATTGGCCGGCAACTGGCCCAGATTGGCTCCGGAACTGGCTTAATCTATATCGATTCGTTATGCTTAAGCCTATATTTATTATGACGTAACCTATTATGAAGCATCATTTTTCGCTGACTTTTAAAGTCACAGAGCGCCAGGCTGTCGACGTTAAAAAAGTTGCGCAACGTATTGCCGGCAGTGACTTCCATGTTGAAACTGCAGATTTGGCCGGCACCGAGTTCAGTGTCCATTTTGCCCGGGAAGGCGACCATGCCGCGGATCTCTTGAACTATGCCCGGGAGCAGGTCTTGAATGCGATGCCGGGTGCCGAGTTGGTGTCGGTGGATATGTCGGAAGAGCCTCCCATGACGGGAGCGGTCGATGATATTACCAAGCTGGTCATCCGTGCCTGTCAGGTGCTGGGTGAGCCGGAGTTGGCTCATGCTTGGTTAAATAAGCCCCAGTCCCGTCTCAACGGCCAAGTCCCCAAGGTGTTGATGGTCGACGCTCAGGGGCGAACCTTGGTCTCTCGCATGCTCACGGCGATGGAAGCTAAGGATTGATCGGTTCGTTACGCCAGCCCAGATGAAGCCCTAGCAAGTTGCCACCCCAACCGGACCTGTTCGACACGAGCGGCAACTTCGTTTGCAGCGTCCCTTGGAGACGCCCGTGTCGCCTAGCCACCAACCTCGGTTTGCGCCATGACATCGGGCCGGATGGCGCTGACTAACCCGGCACTGCGCTCGCGTCGCGGCGTCTAAGGGTTACCGCCGTGCGTAATCGCCCGGAGCCAAAGGACGACATTTTCTCAAAGTCATCGCGCGCCAGCGGCAGATATTGGCAGTCGATGGGTCGTTGATGTTGCTTGTCATCGAGATCGGGATCGTGCACATAAAAGCAGAACTCATCGATCGTGGTCACCGTGACCCAATGCGGACTCTTTTTACCATCGAGCCTATAGGTGCTGATCAATATCACAACCCCTAGGCCTTCTTGTAACCATTGCTCTACTTGATGCTGACTGATGTCCTGGTAATGGAGCGCAACGCTCTGCCGTTGGGCCTGATAAACAAACTGATCGTGGACCGTGGCCATAATGGCCTTTTTCTTGGCGGAGCGGACTCCGTCGACAAACAGGGGCTGGTCGGTATTGATATAGACGGCGGCTTCAAAGCCTCGTCGGTGCGCCGCCAAGGCCAAACCTACTGGGTGGCAACCGCCGTGACCCGAGGTCATAAAGATGGTTGTCGCTTCGCGCCAGAGATCGAGTTCAACCGTCTGCTCTAACGCAAAGTGGGAGTCAAGGCTGGCCATAGCCATCATCAACGCGGCCGGCCCACAGGTGAACTCGGTGGTTTGTTGGTACCAGGGCGTGGGACGATGGATCTGCTCACTCTGGATCAGGCGGATAGTCTTCTGCATCCGCAGGGCATCGCTGTGATCGTCGTAGTAGTCGGAATATTCACCGAAAACTCGATAGCCACAGTGTTCATAGAGTCGAATGGCGGCGCTATTGGGTTTGGCCACCTCTAAACGCATAAACAGTCGATTGGCCCGTGCCGCGTTGGCCTCCAATGCAGTCAATAATTGGCGCGCCAAACCAGAGCCGCGCATGGCCGGCAGGACTGCCAGGGAATACAGGCGCGCCAGGCGAGTGCCCTTATTGCACACTACCAGTCCATAACCGAGTACCAATCCATCTCGTTCCGCCACCAGCAGTATGTTGCCGCTGGACGCAAGCCAACGGCGGAAGCTGCGCAAACTAATACGGTCCGCGCTAAAGCAAGCCTGTTCGATGGCCATAAGGGACTCTAGATCGCCCCGTGTGGCCGTCCGATAACTGAAATCATCAAGAGGCGTCATCGATCTGCAGCCTAGCGGCCGCGAGCTTCGAGGCGGCGTTGGAATTCAGCCATGATTTGCATATAGAGCTCATCGCCCAGATAGGCGTCTTCCACCTTATGATCGATACTTGGGTTGTCGTTCACTTCAAGCACATAGGCCTTGTGATTCACTTCCTTGATGTCCACGCCATACAGGCCCTTCCCGACCACCTGGGTGGCTTTAAGGGCGGCGTCGAGCACCGATTTGGGTACCTCGAAGGTCGGTAGCGTATCAAAGCCACCGGAAATGCTTTTTGTACCCACATGATTATAGATTTGCCAATGGTTGCGGGCCATCAGATAGCGGCAGGCGTAAATGGCGCGACCGTTGAGGACGCCGATACGCCAGTCGTATTCGGTATAGAGATATTCCTGCGCCAAAACTAATGCGCTGTCGACAAAGAGCTCCTGGAGCCGAGCGCTCAATTCGGTGCGATTAGCGACCTTGAACACTCCACGGGAAAAAGAACCTTCTGGCATCTTCAGTACCAGCGGGTAACCAAACTTCTGTTCCAAGAAATCCATGGTGGCGGCACTGTACTCATTGACCACTTCGGTAATAAGGCTAGGGACCTTTTGATAACTGAAGGCGTCGTGCAAATAGACCTTATTGCAACAGCGCAGAATGGATTGGGCATCATCCATGACCACCAGACCGTTGTTTTCCGCTTGGATCGCCAAGCGGTAAGTGTAATGGTCAATCGCCGTGGCTTCACGAATAAAGAGCGCATCATAGAAGTTGATGTTTTGCAGCTGATCGATGGTCAGCGCTTGGGCGTGAATACCCTGTTTGGCAGCGGCCTTAATAAACCGACTGATGGCCTCCTTATCACTCGGTGGCGTGCTCTCATTCGGGTTTACCAGGATGGCCATTTCCCAGCGATGTTGCTTCTTGCGCGCATCACGCCAGACCTTATTGGTAAATTCATCGAGGCGCACGAGCAAGCGCGCTCTGGCATGCTCATCCAGTGCGGCATAGGCCACGCGTTCGGTGTGCACCGACAAACTGGCCGTCTCGGCGCTCAGTTGTATCTTGAGGATCGGCGCCTGATATTGGTTGAACACCTTGGTGGCAATTTTTTGCAGTGCCGGCTGGTCAATCTTGCCAAAAAACACCCAGTGGGCTCGGTTCAGTTCCGTATCGGCCAGCTCGCCGAGATCATTCTTGGAGGTGATCATCATCTCATTATTGAGCGCGTCATTGCGCAAGGCGTTGATGGTCTTAACGCTTGGCAACACCTTGTGATTGCGGGCTTCAGCCAACAAGGAACAGTAATAGCCCTTACTCAGATAGGTTTGGGTATCACAGAGGTTAATAATTCGGGTATTGGGTTCATTAATTTTTGGATACTCTTTGAGATAGGTATCAAAATCAATCACATTGGGATGGTTGTCACCTAAATTCAGATCTTGATCAACGACGATGAGCGTTTTGTCCACTTGAGGGCCTTTTCAATGAATGGGGTCTGCCGCCAGTATAGGGCTGGTTTGATCGCGCAGCGGCGCGCGATCAAGCAACAAGGGCTCCGCAGTAGTCAGCACCCGAACGGGTTGACGACTAAAAACACAATGCTGGAATGCTATATAGGCTCTTTTCGGCATCTGGGCAAGCGATCTTTTGAGTCCACATTGAAAAGTCTAACCAGCCCCAGTCGAGCGTGCAGCTGGCTGGTCTCAAGAAGGCCCAGCGACCCCCAGCAAACGCTATAAAATAGCCCTGGATCTGTCGGGTGACTATTGATTTGGCGCGCTGGCAGGGGGCTACTTGCTGTGCGTTTTGTCTACGGCGGTCAAGAAGCCACGCAGTAGGCTGAGCTCTTTGCGGGTTAAGCGCGCGCGCCGGAACAGCGACTGCAAATGTTCCAAAACCTGGCCCGGATGGCGATCATTGATAAAGCCGATGGCGTGGGCTGTACCGGCCAGGTGTTCTTGGAAGAGCGTCAGCTCTTGGTGCAAGGGATAGGCCTCCGGTACCGCTGTAGGAGCGATCAGGCTGGCCTTATGAATCTCATAGCAGACGAGCTGAACGGCCTGGCTGAGATTCAAGACCGGATAATCGGGACTGGCGTCAATATTGAGTTGGAAATGACACTGTTGAATTTCATCGTTATGCAGCCCCATGCGTTCGCGGCCAAAGACAATAGCAACAGGCGACTCGCTCTGTTCGGCTACAGCCTTCTGGGCACTCAGCTCGGCGCTGAGTGCAGGTAGGGGGATCGAGCGGTCGCGGGCACTGGTACCTATTACCAGCGCGCAATCGGCGATCGCTTCCGCCAGGGTGGCCACGACCCGAGCATTGGCCAGGACATCGGTTGCCTGGCCGGCACGGCTGGTGGCTTCCGCGCTGGGAAAGTCGACCGGGTCGACCAGCACCAATTGCGCAAGGCCCATATTCTTCATGGCGCGAGCCACAGCGCCGATGTTGCCGGGGTGCCAGGTTTTTATCAGGACAATGCGGATATTAAGCGACATAAGATTGGGACCGGTGTAGTAAAAACCCGGTGAGTCTATCACTGTGTGTCTCAGGATGGGTAAAAAAGGGCGTCCGTTCAGGCTCGGAACACCCTGATAGCTGAGCTGTTAACCGGTAATATAGATGGGTCCGAGGCCGATGCCCCAAATGATCACGGTTATCGCCAACAGGGCGACAAACATCACCATGCCAATGGTCACGATGGCGCTGGCAAAGATAAAACCTCGTTCTTTGGGGATATTCATTAATATCGGAATGCCTTCGTACAAGAGGTAGACCGAATAGGCCAAGGCCACCAAGCCGACGATGAGATCGAGCCATAACACCGGGTAAAGAGCTACCAGCCCGCTGAGAAAGAGCGGTGCCGTAGTATAGGTGGCCAAGGCAATACCCCTGGGTGTGTGGTCATCGCCGCGAAAAGTCTCCGCTAGGAAGTCGATAAATTTGCCCAAGACGATTACGCCAACAATCATCGCACCGTAAAAAAGGATGCACAGAAACAGCGCGCTTTCGGTGGTCAGGCGGTACACCGTATCGCTGGCACCGACCGTCCAGCCGACCTGGGTGATCCCTATATAGCCGCACACGGCCGGAATGGCGGCGAGCAGCAAAGCGTGGGTGAAGTAGTGACGGCTGAGGGTATTGGGTTCGGCACGGATGCTTTCCCACTCTTCATCGGGATGAGCAAATATGCCCCAGATATGGTTTAGTATCATGCAGTACCTACTCCTTCTCTATTTTTTATTGGGTTTGTCGGGCATGTGCCGCCGAGGTCGACATGGCCTCAAGCAATCTTATGCACAGGGCCCATTGCTTATTGATACAACAGCTTTGAGTATAATCAGGCGGGCCGAATAATAGCAACCATCTGCGCAACAAATGGTAGTCCTATAAGGCTTGCCGCGCTTGCCCAACGCGCGGTGCTGACTGGACCGTTATCGGTCCGATTCGGTCGGCAACTTGCCTAAATAACGAATACGGGCGGCGGTCACCGCGTTGTCCTTTATTTGCAGGATTTCAATCAGAAAACGATCTATCTTGATGCTTAGGTTGGCATCGGGGATTTCCTCAATATACTCGAGGATGAGGCCGTTTAAGGTTTTCGGTCCATCGGTCGGGAGATCCCATTGCAGAACCTTATTGATATCCCGTATTGACGCGGTGCCATCGATAACGAAGCTGCCGTCGCGCTGAGGATGTATTTCCTTGCTGTTGTTGGTTAGGTCGGTAGTAAATTCGCCGACTATCTCTTCCAGCAGATCTTCCAACGTGACCAGCCCCTGAATATCGCCGTATTCATCAACTACCAGTGCCATACGCAACTGCAAGCTCTGGAAGTTCAGCAGTTGAGTGTGCAGTGGCGTGCCTTCGGGGACAAAGTACGGATCTTTAGCGGCCTTGGTGAGCATCACCTTGGTCGGTGCATCGGCATACAGGAACTCCGCGGCATCGCGGATATGTAGGATGCCGATAACCTTGTCGATATCGCCTTTGAACAGCGGAAAGCGGGTATAGCCATTCTGGCGAATGCTGTCGGCGATCTGCTCAATACTACCCTCTATATCGATACCATTGACCTCGTTGCGCGGCACCATAATGTCGTCAACGGTAACATTCTCCAGCTCCAATATGCCTAACAACATCGACTGGCGCTGTACTGGCAAGGTGCTGCCGGATTCGTTGACCAGGGTCTTCAGTTCTGCCGAGGACAGGGCCTCAACATTTTCATTACCCTTGCCGATACGCAACATCCAGAACAGTATGCGCACAATGCCATTTATAAACCAGACCGCCGGGGCGAGTAACCAGGACAGCATGCGCAAAACGTAAGACGCTGGGAAGGCGATTCGCTCTGGATGGCGTTGGGCTATGGTTTTAGGGGTGACCTCGGAAAAGATTAGCACCGCGAGGGTGAGCGCGATGGTCGAGATGGTGATGCCGAGCTTTTCATTGTCCGGGAGCAACTGCTGGGCGATCAGCGTGGCCAGGGTGGCGGCCGCTATATTCACCAAGTTGTTGCCGATCAGAATCACACTGATCAGCTGCTCCGGTGTTTCCAGGAGCCGCTGGGCGAGTTTTGCCGAGCGATTTCCTTCATTAGCTAAATGCTTTAAGCGATAACGGTTGAGCGACAGCATGCTGGTTTCGGAACTGGAAAAGAATGCGGAAGCCAATAACAGCAGGGCGAGTGCGCCAAAAAGCAAGCCCAAGGGTAAATCGTTCAAAAGCGAGAAGCCTCATTAACTAAGTTAAGGTTTTTTAGCGGTATGTCGAGTCACTGTCAAGCGTTGCACGACAAATAGGCTGGAAATGGTCGAGATTCACCCAATTAAGGGTGCAAGCATGACCGAACGAACAGGGTCGCTTAAAAAGTGTGCAGCAGATATTCCAAGACGAATTTGGATCCGATGAAGGCAACCAACAAAAAGCCGAAACCGACATAAATTAGCTTGCTGGCGCGTCGACCGCGCCAACCCAGATAAAAATGACCAAAGATAAGGATAGCAAAGAAGCCCCAAGCGATGAGGGTTAAGACCGTTTTATGAATCAGATGCTGAGCCAACATATCGTCGACATAGATGCCGCCAGTGATAATCGAGGCCGTCAAAAGCACAAAGCCGATCATTAGCCACTCAAACATCAAGCGTTCCATAGATTGCAACGGCGGTAAGATGCGCGATATGCGATTGTTTAAGCGATGCTGCTGCAGATCGTTACTTTGGATGTTGACCAGAATAGCCTGCAGCGTGGCAATAATCATTACGCTGTAAGCCAAGAGTGAGATAAATATATGCACCAACATGCCCGTGGTGTAGGCCCTTGGGGCTGGCCAGATGGGGTGCAAACAGGGCTAAAACCAAAAAGGCCGCGCCGACCGGCATTAAGAAAACAAAGAGGTTGTGCAATGGTTTGGATAAAGATGAGATCAAAATCACCGCAATGGTCATCCAAACACAGATGGAAATGGTGTTCAGCAGGCTCATTTGCAGCATCCCGGCGACCATAACCTCGGAAATNAATTGCGCCGAGTGCGCCGCTAAGCCAATAAGGGCTGGGCCATAAAGCAGCCACGGGACAATGGGTCGCTGTTTAACTAAAGCGCTGAATGCCGCCAGTCCGCTGATGAAGTAGGTGATGATTGCGAGCCATAAAAGCATAACGAAGCCTGTGAAGGTCCAGAAATTAAAAATTTGAGCCAGTGTGCCACTAACCGCCCAGCTTTTCACTTGATAGCGGAGCATAGCCATGAATATAGCCGCACTGCTATACTATTGCGATTGATTGCAGATGTGAAACCAGCATGTTTAATAGTTTATCAGAACGGTTAAGCCTAACCCTAAAGCAAATTACCGGTCAGTCTAAACTGACCGAAGACAATATTAAGACCTCCCTCCGGGAAGTGCGCATGGCCTTGTTAGAAGCCGATGTCGCCTTGCCGGTGGTGAAGGCCTTTATTGATCGGGTGAAAGACCGAGCGGTGGGCCAGGAAGTGGCCGAAGCGCTCAACCCCGGCCAACAGTTTTTAAAGATCGTTCAGAGCGAGCTGGTCCATGTAATGGGCGAGCAAAACGAGGTCTTGAACCTCAAAGCACAGCCGCCCGCGATCATCCTGATGGCCGGTCTGCAGGGTGCCGGTAAGACCACAACCGTTGCCAAGTTGGCCCGATTCCTGAGTGAGCGGGAAAAGAAGAAGGTTATGGTGGTGTCAGCCGACATATATCGTCCGGCGGCAATTCAACAATTGGAGACGCTGGCGGCAGAAGTCGGGGCCCTGTTCTTTCCCAGCGATAGCAGTCAGCAGCCCGAGCGGATAGTCCGGGACGCGGTCGATGCGGCCCGCAAGCAGGCCGTTGATGTGTTACTGGTCGACACCGCCGGGCGTTTGGCGATCGATGAGCAGATGATGGCCGAGATTAAGGCCTTGCATAAAGCGATTGAGCCGGTCGAAACCCTGTTTGTCGTCGATGCGATGACCGGTCAGGATGCTGCCAACACCGCCAAAGCCTTCAACGATGCCATCCCGATCACCGGTGTGGTTCTGTCTAAGGCTGATGGCGATGCGCGCGGCGGTGCCGCCCTGTCGGTGCGTCATATCACTGGCAAGCCGATTAAATTCATCGGTATGGGCGAGAAAACCGATGCCTTGGAAGCCTTCTATCCCGATCGGATCGCCTCTCGTATCCTTGATATGGGTGACGTGTTGTCACTGATTGAAGAAGTTGAGCGCAAGGTCGACAAGGTTAAGGCCGAGCGACTGGCTGGCAAGATTAAAAAGGGTAAGGCCTTCGACCTGCAAGATTTCCGCGAGCAGCTCGATCAGATGAGCAATATGGGCGGCTTGACGGGCATGATGGACAAGCTACCGGGCATGGGTCAGATGGCCAAGGCTGGCAATCAGCTCCAAGGTGCCGAAAAGCAATTCCATCAGATGGGGGTAATCATCGATTCGATGACGCCGTTGGAACGCCATTTTCCCGACAAGATAGTCGGCTCGCGTAAACGTCGTATCGCGATGGGCTCGGGCACCCAAATACAGGATGTTAACCGGCTCCTGAAGCAGCACAAGCAGATGGCCAAGATGTTTAAGAAGGTCGGTCAAAAAGGCGGCATGCAAAAGATGATGCGCGGCATGGGCGGTATGATGGGCGGGCAGGGTGGCATGGCCCCCGGTGGTGGTCTGCCACCCGGACTGGGCGGCGGCAAATCGCCGTTCTAAGACTGCAGATCCAAATAGGGCGCCTAGGGCGCCTTTTTTAATGGCCCGACGCCGGAGCCAAAAAACAGCCCCCACGGCGCCACGTCTGAGCCTTATTTGCCCCAGTCCACTGTTATCCTTGTAATATTGGGGGTATTCCGTATACTTCGCCGGCGCTAATTTCCGAGTTTTGCTCGGGTAATTTAAACTTTGGACACTGAATAAAGGTAACCCCTTTAACATTCCAAAATGGCAGGTGATTTTAAAGCTTGCCCAACTAGGAGAACGCGATGGTAGTCATTCGACTTTCACGTGGCGGGTCTAAGAAACGCCCGTTTTATCATCTATCTGTAGCCGACAGCCGAAACGCCCGTGATGGACGTTTTATTGAGCGTGTTGGTTTCTTTAACCCAGTAGCCCGTGGTCAAGAAGAGCGCATTCGCGTTAGCCTAGATCGTGTTGACTATTGGGTAAGCAAGGGTGCACAGGCTTCTGATCGTGTCGCCCATTTGCTTAAAGAGTTTAAGAAAGCCCAAGCCTGAGTGATGCTGAGGCAGAGGGTTTCGTTATGACACCGTTACTACCAGAAGATTATGTCGTTTTAGGAAAGGTTTCCTCCGTTTACGGAGTAAAGGGTTGGGTGAAAGTCTTTTCGTTTACCGAACCAATGGATCGTATCCTGGAATATGGTAACTGGACGCTGAAGCAGGGTCAGGATCTGATTCCGATTGAAGTGGACATGGGACGGAGTCATGGCAAGGGGATGGTCGCGCATTTTAAAGGGGTCGATGACCGCGAAATTGCGAAGAGATATTCGGGTGCCGATATTTGTGTACCTCGAAGCCGTCTTCCCGAGTTGTCCGAAGGTGAATGCTATTGGTATGAACTGGAAGGCTTAACGGTGATAACAACGCACGACGTTATCCTCGGCACAGTAGATTATGTAATGAGCGCAGGCTCTGGCAATGATGTATTGGTGATCAAAGGCGACGCGAAGAGTATTGATCGACGCGAACGACTTGTACCCTACATCGACCAATTTGTAATTGAAGTTGACCTCGGTGTAGGTCAGGTGATTGTCGATTGGGATCCAGAGTTTTGATCGAAGAAGGTGCTTCACAACCAGCACTTGAGTTTGGCATCGTTACCCTGTTCCCGGAGATGTTTAATGCATTTACCGACTACGGCGTAACGGGGCGGGCCGTAAAGCAGGGGGTTGTTTCAGTTCAATGCTGGAACCCGCGTGACTTTACCACTGACCGTCACCGAACAGTGGACGACCGACCTTTTGGCGGTGGTCCCGGAATGTTGATGAAAGTACAGCCCTTGCGGGATGCAATTACGGCAGCGAAAGCGGCCAGCGCAGTGCAGACCAAGGTGATTTATTTATCACCGCAAGGGCGGAAACTGGATCAACAGGGTGTTACAGATTTGGCTCATAATGAACGTTTGATTTTGGTCTGCGGACGTTATGAAGGCATAGATGAACGGTTGCTGGAAGCCGATATTGATGAACAGTGGTCGCTGGGGGATTTTGTACTCAGCGGTGGTGAGTTGGCGGCAATGTCCTTTATGGACGCGGTCAGTCGACTGGTCCCGGGTGTACTCGGTCACGCAATGTCATCAGTTGAGGATTCTTTTTTCGATGGTTTGTTAGATTGTCCACACTACACTCGGCCTGAAGTGCTCGATAACAAGGGTGTACCGGATGTGCTGTTAAGCGGTCATCACGAAAATATTCGTCGATGGCGTGCCAAGCAAGCGATAGGCCGGACATGGGAAAGACGACCTGACTTAATAGAGGGTCGCCAGTTGACTAAAGAACAACTGACTCTTTTAGATGAATTTAAAAGTGAGCAAAAGCTCACGCGACCGATCAGGAGCTGAATCATGAGCAATAAGAATCTGATTATTCAGCAAATTGAAGCTGAACAGATGAACAAAGTAATTCCTGCGTTTGGCCCCGGTGATACCGTGGTTGTCCAGGTAAAAGTAAAAGAAGGCGAACGTGAGCGTTTACAGGCCTATGAAGGCGTTGTAATCGGTAAGCGTAACCGTGGCTTGAACTCTGCTTTCACCGTGCGAAAAATTTCTAACGGTGTTGGTGTTGAGCGTTCTTTCCAGACCTATTCAATGCTGGTTGATAGCATAACTGTCAAGCGTCGTGGTGACGTTCGTCAAGCTAAGCTGTACTACCTGCGTGAACGTTCTGGCCGGTCTGCTCGAATTAAAGAGAAGATTCCAGCCAAAAAAGCTAAGTAATAGCCTAGCTTTTCCAATAAAAGGCAACCTACGGGTTGCCTTTTTTGTTGAGCGAGCGGAATGTTTTAATGCAGCATCACAATATTTAACCGAGTGCCAGTTAGCGCCCCTAGTATCGCCACATCAGACCCCTGCAGAGGCTGAAAACATTTTCAGTTGGGCTGCAACGACTCGTTGCGAAATGAGCACGGTCATTTGGCGCTGCCCAGGCATAAAAAGAGCTTTTGTCCGTTGACCTATCGGAGCGGCTTAAGTAATGTTCGAAGCATTGAATTAACCTAATAATGAAATAACGAGGCCTGTTTTGAAACCAGTAAACGTCGGTATTTGTGGCTTGGGCACTGTTGGTGCCGGGACCTTTAATGTCCTCCAGCGAAATTTGCACGATATAGCGCGCCGTGCCGGTCGACCGGTACGCATCGTTCATATCGGCGCCCGGCGTGACAATCCGGCCTGCCAACTGGACGGGGTCAAGGTATCGCGTGATATCTTCGCTGTCGTTCGCGATCCCGACGTCCATATAGTGGTCGAGTTGATCGGTGGCATGACGGTCGCCAAAGAGTTGGTGCTGGCCGCAATCGCGGCCGGTAAAGACGTAGTCACTGCCAATAAGGCATTGATTGCCGTGCACGGTAATGAAATATTCGCCGCAGCCGAGGCCAACAATGTCGTGGTCGCTTATGAAGCGGCGGTCGCAGGCGGTATCCCGATCATCAAGGCGATCCGGGAAGGCCTGGTGGCTAACCATATTCAAAGCCTGGCCGGGATTATCAACGGCACCGGCAACTTTATTCTGACCGAGATGAGCGAGAAGGGTCGTGCCTTTGCCGATGTCTTGGCCGAAGCCCAAGCGCTCGGCTATGCCGAAGCCGATCCGGCGTTCGATGTCGAAGGCATCGATGCAGCGCATAAGTTGACCATTCTGGCCTCAAACGCCTTTGGTATCCCCTTGCAGTTCAGCAAGGTCTATACCGAGGGTATTACCGAAATAACCAGTGAAGACGTGCAGTTCGCTGAAGAGTTGGGCTATCGCATTAAGCATCTGGGCCTAGCCCGCCGAACCGAAGAAGGGGTTGAGTTGCGTGTGCATCCGACCTTGATTCCGGCCAAACGACTGATCGCCAATGTCAATGGCGTGATGAATGCCGTTCTGGTGTTTGGCGATGCCGTCGGACCGACCATGTACTACGGACAGGGTGCCGGTGCCGAGGCCACCGCCTCGGCGGTGATTGCCGATATAGTCGACATCGCGCGCGATATTGACAGTCCCGGTCTGGTACCCCATTTGGGTTTCAGTGTTGAGACCACCGATCTGCCGGTGCTGCCGGCCGAAGCCATGGTCACAGCCTACTATTTGCGAATTTCTGTCAAAGACGAGGTCGGTCAGATGGCCAAAATCGCCGAGACACTGAGTATGCATGGCATCAATATGGAAGCTATCATCCAGAAGGAAGCGCCAGAAGGTGAACTCTTGGTGCCCCTAATCCTGTTGACCCAGCCGGTCAGGGAGAAGGCCATGAACGCTGCGATCTTATCGATTGAGGCCTTACCGGCGGTGACCGAAAAGGTCGTGCGCATTCGCGTTGAGCGCTTGGATAGCTGAGTAGCAAGCTCTGCATTGCTGCCTGGCCTTGATCGGTCAGGCCATGCCGCGCACTGGTTGTGCGGCCCTATTTTGAGAGAGACGAGACAGTGAAATATATTAGCACCCGCGGCAACGCACCCGAACTGGAATTTGAAGACGTACTGTTGGCTGGTCTGGCATCCGATGGCGGGCTCTATGTGCCCAAGGATCTGCCGCACTACAGTCTGGACACTATTCGCAGTTGGCGCGGCCTATCCTATTCTAAGCTGGCTTTTAAAATCATTCAGCCCTTTGTCGGCGGCGCCATCGACGATGCGGCTTTGCAGCAGATGCTCGATGACACCTATGACAACTTCGGCCACAAGGCGGTCGCGCCCCTGACGCAGCTGGATAACAATGAATACGTGCTTGAGCTGTTTCAAGGCCCGACTCTAGCGTTTAAGGATTTTGCATTGCAGTTGCTCGGTCGCTTGCTCGATCATGTCTTGACCAAGCGCAATGAGCGCGCCGTGATAGTTGGCGCCACCTCCGGTGATACCGGCTCGGCCGCCATCGAAGGTTGTAAGCACTCCGAATTCGTCGATATCTTTATCATGCATCCGCACAATAGGGTGTCCGAAGTGCAGCGCAAACAAATGACCACGGTGCTGAGTGATAATGTCTACAATATCGCCGTCGAAGGCAATTTCGATGATTGTCAGAATATGGTTAAGGCCTGTTTTGCCGACCAGGGCTTCCTGCGCGGGGAACGCCGTCTGGTCGCGGTCAACTCGATCAATTGGGCGCGCATCATGGCGCAGGTGGTCTACTATTTTTACGCATCGCTCAACCTGGGCGGCCCCGATCGTAGCCTGTCCTTTTCCGTGCCAACTGGTAACTTTGGCGATATTTTTGCCGGTTATTTGGCCAAGAACATGGGGTTGCCGATCGATCAATTGATCGTCGCGACCAATAAAAACGACATTTTGCACCGCACCATCAGTCAAAATCGTTATGAAAAGCACGCACTGGCGCACACCTTGACGCCCTCTATGGACATAGTGGTATCGTCAAACTTCGAACGCCTGCTGTTTGACATCTACGGTCGCGATGGGCAGTTGCTGGCCGATCTGATGACCCGCATGAATAGCGAACCGGTCGAGCTCGACAGCGCTCGGATGGCCAAGGTGCGTGAGCTATTCGACAGTCATGCCGTCGACGATCCGCAAACCTGCGCGACCATCGCCACGGTTTTTGCCGAAACCGGCTATTTGCTCGACCCCCACACCGCCATTGGCGTCGTCGCTGCTCGGGCCTGTCGCCGACACAGCGACCGACCGATGGTCACGCTCGGTACCGCGCACCCGGTCAAGTTTGGCGAGGCTATTAATAAGGCGGGCCTAGCCACGCCGGCGCTGCCGCACCATATGGCCGACCTGCTTGAACGCGAAGAGCGTTGTAGCCTGTTGCCGAACAGTCTCGCGGCCGTGCAGGCCTTCGTGGTGAAGAACGTGTTCGATGCCTGAGTCGGTATCGAACGCCATTGCCGGGTTCGATATTCGAACCCGCGCCGTCCCCACAGACCTGACCTCCTTGCATGCCAACCCGCTGCTGCACCGTTTGTATGCGGCGCGGGGCATCCGTTCGTCGGACCAGCTGGACACCTCCTTGGCCGGTTTGCTGCCATGGCAATCACTCAAGGGTATCGACCAGGCTATTGACCTGCTGATCAACGCGCGCACTGAGCACCAACGCGTGCTGATTATCGGCGATTACGACACCGATGGCGCCACCGCCACGGCCTTGGCTGTGCTCGGTTTGCGCTCGATGGGCCTGAGCGTCGATTTCCTCTTGCCCAATCGCTTTGAGTACGGCTATGGCCTGTCGCCGGAAATTGTCGACCTGGCGCTAACCAAAGCGCCCGATCTGATTATTACCGTCGACAATGGCATCGCCAGCTTTGACGGCGTGGCTCGGGCCAAGGCCGCCGGGGTGCGTGTGCTGATCACCGATCATCACCTACCTGCCGAGGGTCTGCCTCAGGCCGACGCGATCATTAATCCCAATCAGCCCGGTTGTGCCTTTGCCAGTAAAGCGGCGTGTGGCTGTACCGTGTTCTATTATCTGTTGATTGCTTTGCGCGCTCGACTGCGCGCGGAGCAGGTAGCGGACCTTCCCAACCTAGGGCAATGGCTCGATCTGGTTGCCGTGGCTACCGTCGCCGATGTGGTGCCCTTGGATGCCAATAACCGACGCCTGGTCCAGCAAGGTCTGCAGCGAATTCGTAAGGGCCAATGCCGACTCGGTATCAAGGCGCTGTTCAGTGTCGCCGGGCGCAGTTGGCAGACCGCTCGGGCGGCCGATTTTGGTTTTGTGGTCGGGCCGCGCCTCAACGCCGCCGGTCGTTTGGACGATATGACCATCGGGGTGGCTCTGCTCTTGGCCGATAATGAGCTCGAGGCGACAACACTGGCCCAACAGCTACAGGATTTAAATATGGAGCGCCGGCAGATTGAGGCGTCCATGTTGCACGATGTTGAGGTCAAGATGGGCCGGCTGGTCTTGGACTCGACCCAGCACGGCTGTGTGATCTATGGCGATGATTGGCATGAGGGCGTTATCGGCATCTTAGCCTCCCGGGTAAAGGATCGCATCCATCGGCCGGTCATCGCCTTAGCACCGGGCGATAATGGCTTATTAAAGGGCTCGGCCCGCTCCGTAGTGGGCGTGCACTTACGCGACAGCCTCGATTGGATCAGCAAGCAACAACCCCAGCTGCTTGAGAAGTTTGGCGGCCATGCGATGGCCGCGGGCCTAACTCTAAAAGCCGAAAACCTCGACGCCTTGCGCCATTGGTTCGATCTGGCCATTGCCCATTTCTCCGAGCCCGATGCCCTTACCGCCCACCTATGGACCGATGGTGGCTTGCCCGCTGAGTGGCTGACCCTAGAGAATGCGTTGATGTTAGAGAGTGCGGGGCCCTGGGGTCAGGCCTTCCCGGAACCCTATTTTGTCGGCACCTGGACCCTGGTGGCGCAAAAGATACTGGCCGAAAAACACCTCAAGATGACCCTGCTGTGCGGCCAACAGCAGATTCAGGCGATCGCCTTTAATGTTGATCTGGACCAGTGGCCGACCCAGCGCAGCCAGGTGCGTGGGGTCTATCAATTAAGCTGTAATAGATTTCGCGGCGAAGAAAGCCTGCAACTGATGTTCAATCGTCTGGAACCTGTCTAATGACCCAGCGTGTTGCTGGGTAAGGGCCAGGCAATCGGTAAAAGTCGCCCAATAGCCCGATTCATCGCTACCTTAACGGGTCGTTATCCGGTAAAATTTCGCCCCTTTGAAAAATTATTTGCTCTGATCCCCATAGCAGGCCATTTTTATTTTTTGCTGACAGTTTCTAGGTAGGAGTCCACGTGGAAGTTAATCCAATTCGAGAACAGATCAAAGACTTGAGCGCCCGCACCTCTGTGCTTAGGGGGTATCTTTGACTTCGATATACGCAAAGAGCGGCTCGATGAAGTCGAACGCGAGTTAGGCCAGGCCTCAGTCTGGAACGATCCCGCGCGAGCCCAGGCNTTAGGTCAGGAACGCGCAACGCTGGACAAAATCGTCAGTACCATCTTGTTGCTTGAAGGCGGTCTGGCCGATGCCGTTGACCTGCTCGACATGGCGGTGGAAGAGGATGACGTTCAGGCGGCTGATGAAGTTCAGGCCGAACTGAACAGCATGCAAGCGGAGCTTGAGGAATTGGAGTTTCGGCGTATGTTTAGCGGCGAGATGGACCCCAACAGCGCCTATCTGGATATACAGGCCGGCTCCGGCGGAACCGAGGCGCAAGATTGGGCTGAAATGCTGTTGCGCATGTATTTGCGTTGGGGTGAAGAAAAGGGTTTTAAAACCGAATTGATGGAAGCGTCATCCGGTGACGTGGCTGGTATTAAGTCGGCGACTATCCGTTTCGACGGCGAATACGCCTACGGCTGGTTGCGCACCGAGACCGGCGTCCATCGCCTGGTGCGCAAGTCGCCCTTCGATTCGGGTAACCGGCGTCATACCTCCTTTTCCTCCGTCTTTGTGACCGCGGAAATTGATGACAACATCGAGATCGATATCAATCCCTCCGATCTGCGCATCGATGTCTACCGCGCCTCAGGGGCCGGCGGTCAGCACGTCAACCGGACCGAATCGGCGGTGCGAATCACCCACGAACCGACCGGTTTGGTGACCCAATGCCAGAATGATCGGTCACAGCACAAGAACAAAGACCAGGCGATGAAACAGCTCAAGGCTAAGATGTATGAGCGTGAAATGAACCTGCGCCAGGCTGCGGCCCGCGTGGTTGAGGACAGCAAGTCGGACATTGGTTGGGGCAGTCAGATCCGCTCCTATGTCCTGGATGATTCTCGCATAAAGGATCTGCGTACCGGGGTGGAAAGCCACAATACCCAAAGTGTATTGGACGGCAATCTCGACCCCTTTATTGTCGCATCCCTGAAGCAGGGTCTGTAAGTATCGTTACAATGGGCCACCGGTCATGCTTGCGCTCGATGGTGAACTGCCCGCTAAAATTTTGCACAACAGCTTAGGAAAACGAGATGAGCGACAACGCAACAGAAAACAACCCGGCCAAAGTGCCCGAAGAAAACCACATTATTGCGGAGCGCAAACAGAAGTTAGCCGAACTGCAAGATAAGCGCGGCATTGCCTTTCCAAACGACTTTCGGCGTAAAAATAAGGCCGGTGACCTACAAGCCGCCTATGGCGAGCTGGATAAGGAAACCCTGCTCGAGCAGCAAATTCCGGTCGCGGTGGCGGGCCGGGTTATGCGCCGTGGCGGACCCTTCGTTGGCATCTTGGATGTCACCGGCACCATTCAGTCCTATGTCGGTAAGGCCCTGCAAAAGGACAGTGACGATTGGAAACTGCTCGATATCGGCGATATAGTCGGCGTCACCGGAATCCTGGCTAAGTCGGGTAAGGGTGAGCTCTACGTCAATGTCGAAAACCTCGCCGATTTTCGCATTCTGACCAAATCCTTGCGCCCCTTGCCTGATAAGTTTCATGGTTTGGCCGATCAGGAAGCGAAATACCGTCAGCGTTATGTCGATCTAATTATCAATGAAGATACCCGCAGCGTGTTTGAAACCCGCTCCAAGGTCATTAACGTCATCCGCCGCTATCTGAGTGAACGTGACTTTATGGAAGTGGAGACGCCGATGCTGCAGGTGATCCCGGGCGGCGCGACGGCACGGCCCTTTATCACCCATCACAACGCCATGGACCGTGATCTGTACCTGCGAATCGCACCGGAGCTCTATCTCAAACGTCTCGTGGTGGGTGGCTTTGAACGGGTCTTCGAACTCAACCGTTCGTACCGGAATGAAGGAGTCTCGGCGCGCCATAACCCTGAATTCACCATGTTGGAATGGTACCAGGCCTATGCCGATGTCAACGATCTGATGGATACCACCGAAGAGATGCTGCGCACCGTCGCGCTCGAGGTGCTCGGCAGCACAGACATTCATTATCAGGGCCAAGACTACAACTTTGCCCTGCCGTTTGAACGCATCTCCATGTTTGCATCCATTCTGCACTACAATCCCGACATCCGCGCCGAACAGATCCGTTCGTTAGCCGGTGCCAGCGAAGTGGCCGAGGGCTTGGGCATCCGGGTCAAAGATCATTGGGGCTTGGGCAAGGTGCAAACCGAGATTTTTGAAGAAACAGTCGAGGCCAAGCTCACCGGGCCGGTCTTTATCACCGAGTATCCCGCCGAAATATCCCCCTTGGCGCGCCGCAACGACCTGGATCCGGAGATAACCGATCGCTTTGAATTTTTTATCGGTGGCCGAGAAATTGCCAATGGCTTCTCCGAGCTGAACGACCCAATCGATCAGGCTATGCGTTTTCAAGCCCAGGTGGCCGAGAAAGAAGCCGGTGACGATGAAGCGATGTTCTACGATGCCGACTACATTACGGCGCTGGAATACGGTTTGCCGCCCACAGCCGGAGAGGGCATCGGTATCGATCGACTGGTTATGTTCCTGACCAATTCACCCTCGATCAAGGATGTCATCCTGTTTCCTCATATGAAGCCCAAGCAGGTTGACTAGGGTCCGTCTCAGGACTAACAAGGCAGGCTAAGCGTTAGAATTGGCCTACCCTATAGTCTTGGCTGAGAGGTAACGCATTGCTTGCCCCAAAAAAGCGCATTTATGCGCTTTTTTTGTGCGTGAAATCCGACCCTAGGATCCGAAAATAATTCAAAAAACCACAAATTAATAGCGTCTTCCGGTTGCAGTCGAGGTTCAAAGCCTGTAACAACTATCCCCAAGCAGTCTAAGACCCTTAGATCCTGGTTAAAAGTGACGCAGCTCACAAATCTGGTAATAAACTATTGCTAAAAAAATCTCTAAGTAACTGATAAATATAGGATTTATCATTTTTGATCAAAAAATGATCAATTCTGCCGTAGCGTTAAAGATAGGCCCTTTGGTACCCCCATACGGCGGTTGTCCACACAGTTATCCACAGAAATTGTGGACACCCGCCGCAGAGCTAGACGGGGTGCGGCGGAAGCCTATTAGTAAGTTTGGATCCCACTATTTGCATCTTTCTAAGTTGTCTACTACAGCCTTTATTTCGAACCCATGTCAAGCCCAATAGGCGTTAATCGGTGTCTGATTTCAGCTCTTTCGGGTATCCTACCTCAGCCAAATGACTGTTCAGCTTTGGTTCATGCGGTGCCCCTATCATGAGGTGGAAATCATATTTAACCGCTAGGAATGACCTATGAAGATACTGCCAGTTATAATTGCCAGCGGACTCCTTGGCTTAGTAACCATTAGCGCGCAAGCCGAGAACCGGGCAACCTATACAACCAGCCGATCAGTCGATTATATCGATGCCACCAGCGAGATCTTTTACGTTGAAGGCCGAGTGGTCAGTGCCACACCGATCTATGAAAGCACTTGGTATTATCGCTCCCGCGGTGAGGATCGACGCACGACCCTGACTGAAAACTGCCGTATTCGGGAAGTGGAGGTCTATCGAGAAGGCCGGAATGGGGGTACAGCTGGAGCCATAATAGGAGGCGCCATTGGCGCACAGGTTGGCTCAAACGCCGGTCGTTCGCCCGAATCGACCCTAGTGGGCGCCCTCGCCGGTGGCGTGATCGGCAGCGTGTTAGGCAGTGAGATCGATCGTAACCGGGGTGGCACGGTGCAGTATCGAGTTGAAGAATATTGCGATACCACTTATCGTACCGAGCAGCGCGAGTTGATCGGTTATGAGGTGCTCTATCGCTACAATGGCCGGGAGTTTTTGATGCGCACTGCGCAGCATCCCGGCCGCTACGTTGAGTTAAGAGTGGAGGTGCAGCCCACTTTGCGGTAAATCGAAGCGTTGAGGGCGAGATGATAAAGATAATAGCAGGGTTACTTTTTTCGATGGGTTTGGCGCTGATGGCGTCTGCTGACGACCCCGCGCGCCAGGGTCTACATCCTTGCACCGGTGAGAAACTGCCCTTGAGCACCGAAAAATCGATTGTTAAGGCCATAGAATGCCTATACCAGGGCCGAGTGGCCAAGGTCGAGATCATCCAGCGCAGCGGCAATAGCTGGTTCTATCAGCTCCGGGTGCTGATCCCCGGTGGGCGCATCAAGACAGTCGACGTCAACCCAGAGACGGGTATGCCGTTAGATGCTAAGGAATTGGAGGCATTATCATGAGGCTGCTGATCATCGAAGATGAGCAAGGCCTGGTCGAGCATCTGCGCGCCGGGTTCCGCAAGGAAGGCTTTGCCGTCGATATCTGCATGAACGGCAAGGAGGGCCTGTTTTTAGGTCAAGAAACCGAATATGATTTAGCGATTATCGACTTGGGTCTGCCGGAGATGGACGGCCTGGATCTTATCCGGGCGTTACGGCGCTTTGGCCAGACCTTCCCCATTATCGTCTTAACCGCTCGGGGTCACTGGAAAGACAAGGTCGATGGCCTGGAAAGTGGCGCCGATGACTATCTCGCCAAGCCCTTTGTGTTTGACGAATTACTGGCCCGCGTTAAGGCGCTATTACGGCGCAGTGTGGGGATGGCGAGCGCCACCCTAGAGCTGGGCATCTATCAGCTCGATACGGCCGCAAAGCGCGTCTGCGTGGCTGGTGACGCCATTGAGTTGACCAGCTATGAATACAATACCTTGGAATACTTGATGACTCACAAGGACAAGGTCGTCTCAAAAACGGAATTAACCGCCCATCTGTATGCTCAGGATTACGACCGGGACAGCAATGTAATTGAAGTCTTTATTCGTCGCTTGCGAAAAAAGCTCGACCCGGAGGGTGTGCGAAATCCGATCCTGACCCAGCGTGGCTTGGGTTACCGATTTAATATGGCAGGTGTTCTATCCCAGTGACAGCGGCGGGATCCTTTTCCCTGACCCGTCGGCTGCTTATCTCGGCCGCACTGCTGATGAGCTTTTTTCTCGGCTTGACCGGTTTGGCGCTCGATCGTGCCTTCGTCAACAGTCAGCTCGCCGGGCAGAGCGAGCGCTTGTTTATTCGCGTGTTTAATCTGCTTTCGCTTGCCGAACTCGATGACATTACCCTATCGCTGCCAGCCATCTTGCGGGAGGAACGCTTTAATGCGCCTGAATCCGGTCTAATCGGCATTGTCCTTGATGCCAATCGTCAATCCGCCTGGGAAAGTCAATCGAGCGAATGGTTTAGCGAGCTGGCGTGGTTGCGGGCCAAACCCAGCCTGGTCCCCGGCGGTGAAGAATTCGGCGCTTATGGCGGCTATGTTTACCAGCGCAATGGCTTTGTTTGGGAGGATGCTACCGGGCAGGATCGTTATTTCGAGTTTTGGGTCTTGGAGGACGCCGGGCCCTATAATCGCTCGATCCAAACCTTTAGGCGGCAACTATGGGGCGGCCTCGGTGCCGCCTCCGTGGCCTTGCTGGCGCTAATGTTTCTGGTTACCGCCTGGGGCCTGAAGCCGCTGCGGCAACTGGCGCTGCATCTAAATCGAATTCGTAGCGGGGATGCCGATCAATTGGTTGGCCGTTACCCTACCGAACTCACCCCCTTGACCGACAGTCTGAATCAATTGCTTAAAGCCGAGCAACACCAGCGCGAACGCTATCGCAAGGCCATGGCCGATCTGGCCCACAGTTTAAAAACGCCCTTGAGCGTGATCCGTACCCTGTCCGCCGGGGAGCAAAGCAGTCTCAATGAACAGGTCGATCGAATGGACCAAATAGTCCGCTACCAATTGCAACGGGCGGTCACCGATGCCCGCAGCGGTCCTGTGTTAGGCCAGCGCTGCGACCTGCATGGCGTCGTTGTGCGCCTGGCAAGTGCACTGGAAAAGGCTTATCGGAGCGAAGACAAGGTCTTGGATATACCGGAACTGGACCGAACCCTGTTTGTCGCCATGGACAGTAACGATGTTTTAGAAGTATTGGGCAATCTGATTGAAAACGGTTTTAAATATGGCCGCTCAGTGATCGGTGTGAGCTATGAACAGCGACCGGACACCCAGAGCGTGGTGCTAGTCCATGTTGATGATGATGGCCCGGGTCTGTCCGAGCTGGCTCGTGTCGAGGTGCTGACACGGGGTAAGCGCCTCGACACCATTCAGCCCGGGCATGGTATCGGTTTGGCCATGGTCAACGATATACTCGCCAGCTATAGGGTGGAGTTGCAGATTGGCAACGGTCCCTTAGGCGGGGCCCGCTTTAGCATGGCGTTGCCGATTGCCCGTTAGGCCGTGTTGCCGAGTATTTGCATCCAATAGACCGCATAGCCGATCACTGTTAAGCCGAGTAGGATCACCAGATGCACTCGCTTCGGATCGCTTCGCCGGCGCGAACGGAACGGCCGGACGCCCAGAGCCAATAGGGTGAATAGGGTGCAGGCGGCCAACGATAAGGGCAGCCACTGGACCCATTGGGCCTGCCAATGATGGCGAATTTCGATGCCATGATAGCGCACGATACCGGTATCGAGCTCCGGTGCCGCGACCCAGAATAAAATTTGCAGGCCAAATATCGCCAGCCAGCCCAATGACGCAGCAGTGCGTAACAGAACTTCCAGATAGTCGGTACGTCGACGGCGCCGATCCAACATAAATGCTCCTTATACCACGCGTAATCGATGGCCATTGTCGCGCAGCCAGCGGCGGTCTTGGACGTAGTTTGGGTGGGCCCGGTGTACCAATTGCCAAAAGGCGCTGGAATGATTCAGGTGCTCTAGATGGCATACCTCGTGTGCGACCAGGTAATCAATCACCGATTCCGGCGCCATCATAATTTGCCAGTTATATTGAATCCGCCCCTGGTTAGTGCAGTGGCCCCACTTGGTCTTGGTCTTGCGCAAACCGATATCAGCCAAGCGCGCACGCAGGCCGAGCTGATCGGCTATTTGATGGGTTTTCTTAACCAGCCAGAACTTTGCCTGTTGCTGGTAAAAGTCATTGAGTAGGGGCAATAGCGCGTTATCCGATGTACTTGGTACATTACATCTTAGACCGGCTTCATCAAGTTGCCAACTTGCGCTGACCGCGTCGGTGCGAATCAATTGCACGTTAAAACCCATAAAGGGGATCTGACTGGCCTGGCGATAATCGACCTGCTGGCGCAGCTGCAGTTCTTGCTGCGCCAAGGTCTTCTCCAGCCAGAGAGTCTTGGTCGCAAGGAAGTCTTGGACAAAAAGGTGCGGTGTGCGCCACGGCGCGCGAATTTCGATTTGGTTATCTTTGACGTGTAAGGCAATGGTTTTACGTTGACTGTAGGTCAGCTTGACGGGTCGTTGTTGCCAAAAAAGCGCTTCCGTCATTGGATCAGATCGGACTTGGGCATGAGTGGTTTGGTCAAGGGGGTCAGTAAGGCTTCGAGCCCCTCTGTTTTAATCAACAGCGCCAGGGCCATCAACTTGCCCAACCGGTTGTCGGGAAAACCCTGATTGGCAAACCAGAGTAAATAGGCCTCGGGCAGCTGAATCAGGCGCCGACCGGCATATTTACCAAAGGGCATGGTGGTGTTGGCAAGTTCGATAAGGCTTTCAGGTTCCAGGGTCATGGCAATCTATGCGTCTACTGATAAGAGGGAATGGGCCTATTTTGGCAGAAAACAGGCCCAAGGGGCCAGCCACCTTTTTTCATGGCCGGACTAAGGCGTCAAGATTCCCAGGGCCTATTTTGCTGCCAATAGTCGGAAAACAGCTGCATTGCGCGTTCCAGCGTGGCCCGGTCGGTACCGAAATTGAGCCGCGAATTGTCTGCCTGGCCAAAAAACTTGCCTTCACTGGGCATTAGGCCGGCTTTGATAAAGTGCTCATCGAGTGCCAGGCCCGGTTGAGTGCTCTCGATCCAGGCCAAGAAAGTTGCCGGCTGGGGCCGATAAACTAAACCCTCGAGGCGATTGATACGGCTATCGATCAAATCCCGATTGCCTTTCAAATGGCTGAGCAATTGAGTGTGCCAGCCCTTGCAGCTGCTAAAAGCGGCTTCGGCGGCGATCATGCCCATGAAATTAGGGTAGGGCACCAAATCGGCCATGCGCTGCTGCCAGTCGGCGCGTAACCGGGGGTTGGCAATAATCGCAAAGGAGCAGCCTAAACCCGCAACATTGAAGGTTTTGCTCGCCGCCATCAGGGTGATGCTGATGTCTTCCAAACCCGCAATGGAGCCGGCCGGATGGTGTTGCACGGGATCGAGGATCAGGTCGCAATGTATTTCATCGCTGCACACCAGCACATCGTACTGTTGGCATAAGGCCGAAATTTTAGCCAGATCCAGGGCGCTCAGCACCGCGCCATTGGGATTCATCGGATTACAGAGCATAAACAGATGGCAATCCGGGTGCGCCATTTCCGCTTCGAGTTGGGTCCAATCGAGTTGCCAGCCGTCGTTGTGCCAATGCACCGGCAAGGTGACGGTTTGGCCGCCTTGGCGTTCTGCAGCCTGGAGCATCGGCGGATAGTTTGGTGTTTGCACCAGAACTCGCCCACCTTTGGCTAGCAGATCGCAGGCTAGGTTAAAGCTCGGTACCACGCCGGGCATCCAGACGATCCAATTGGCCTCAATGGCCCAGTGATATTCTTGTTGGCACCAGTCAACGACCGATTGGTTTAGTGAGGGCCAGGGATGGGTGTAGCCGTAGATTGGATGGCGAGCCCGCTCGCTTAACGCGTCGACAATGGCTTGCGGACTGGCCAGGTCCATATCGGCGACCCACAGGGGAATCAGATTTTTGCCCTTATCGCGCTCCCACTTATAGGCATGGGTGCCTGCTCGATCCACCGGTCCAAACATAAGACTGCTCCAGCTGCGGTAACTTTTGAATTTAGCAGGCATTCTGCGCACAATTAGTAAAAAATGCCACTACGGGAAAAATTCCGTCCTGTTATACTTAAGCCATTGTTGTTTTAGTTTGCGCTCTGGAAGCCCTTTTAAATGAATGTATCGGAACGATTTGGCGGGACCGCACGACTCTATGGTCGGGCCGCCACCGAACGACTGGCTGCGAGCCACTTCGTCGTAATCGGCATTGGCGGGGTCGGCAGTTGGGCTGCCGAAGCCCTGGCGCGCACCGCG
>JGI20152J14361_10000084_pt1 | contig 71744 bp, 67 predicted proteins | sample COG_02_FD_14361 | JGI IMG/M metagenome (IMG submission 14361)
TACCACCTTACAAAATAACAAATCCAAGCCAATAAAGGGATTAGAGAGGTAATACCAACAATAGCAATAGATACAGGGGTGTTAATCGCAGACAATCACAGACATTTACGACACTATTAGACAATAACGGACAGGAAATAGGAGGGAAAACGGAGGGAAAATATTATATTTACATCAACAAAAGCGTTGATAATGAAACTCCTATACAAACAAGACATACGGAAAGCCACTAACCTCTCAAAGCCCCAAAGCATAATAGCATACTACAACGGACAAAGAGATGGCAAACAAACCAAAATTCAATACTCAACAGGACACGCAGTTTTACCCAAGTATTTTAGTAATGGTAGAGTAGTCAATACATACGAAAAACACGACATCAACGCCTCACTCAAAAAAATGGAGGCAATATTCCACGAAGAGATAGAAGAGGCAATACAGAAAGGATTAGACCCAGACAAAGCCCTACTGATAAGAACTATAAGAAAGGCACAGGGGTTAAACCCCGAAATACCCAAAAACCTATTCCTATTAGATTACATCTATAAGTTTTTAGATCAAATGGATAGAATGGAAAACAACAAAGGGGGGTTAGGATTAGCAAAGGGAACGCAGAAATACTATAAAACCCTATACAACATATACAAGGATTATGAGGCAATACAACAAAAGGAAGGAGTTAGTAGAACTACATTACAACACGCTACAATAGAGCAAATAGAAGGGTTTAGAGATTATCTCATCAAGCAGAAATACGCACAGGCGACAATAACAAAACGCATCAAATCAATCAAAGCGGTAGTCAATCACGCAAAAAGAAGGGGTATAGCAGTATCAAACGCTTTTAGCGATTTTAGAAATGCTCGAAACCAAACCAAAAACAAAGAAGAAATTATTTACTTAACAGAGAGAGAAATAAGCCAAATCACAAATAAGGATTTAAATCTACCCCCCTATCTCAAAAACACCCAAAGAATAGTTATAATACATTTAGCAACAGGACAACGGGTAAGCGATATTATGAAACTCAAAGAGGATTCATTTAGAGAAGAAAAAGACGGAACATTTACTGCATTTATAAGGCAACAAAAAACAGGCAAAGAAGTCAGCATACCTATAATAGAAGAAGAGGCATTAGAGGTTATAAGAACGGGGTTATTTAAAGTGATAAGCGATCAAAAATACAACGAATACATAAAGGAATTAGGCAAAAGAGCAGGAATAGATACAATCATTAAAGCAAAAAAAAGGAAAAAAGTAAAGAATGGGTATAGATTGGTTGAATCAGTGGGTGAGAAATACAATTACCTATCGAGCCACGTTTTTAGGCGTACCGTTCTGTCTCTTTATTACCAAAAGGGCATACCTGAATACTATATATTGCAAATTTCAGGACATTCAAAAAGTGAAACGTTACATGCATATTTAGGAATAGATCCAAATAAAGAAGCACGAGTTTTAGAGCTAAAACGAATTTTAATAGAAAATAATTAAAGCATTCATATAAAGCAAACTACACATTGAATTTCATCAAGTGTCCATAAAGGACACTTTGTATTGATAGTTTTACAAAAGAAAAGTGAAAGTCACTTTTAGTAATCTAAATCAATACTATTATGACTCAATCAACTAACATAAAGTTATCCCCTTCGATTGAACTAATTCTTAAAAGAATTAACGCTTCAAATAATCTAAGAAAAATTTTAGAAACTATTCTTGAGAGTAAATTTTTAGAGATTTATGAGAATCAAGTGATAAATGCTCTGTTAATAGCAGAGTCTGTATTAAACAAAAATGATTTAACAGGTCTTGTGGCTTCAATGCAATCAGGCAAAACAGATACTGCTTTTGTGCTTTCAAATTATATTTTACCTGAAATGGGATTGCTAAAATCCAATGAAAGTGTGCTTTTTGTGACTAGTATGAGAGATAAAACTTTATATAATCAGAATAAACTAAAAATTGAAAGAGATGCTTTTAGTTTTTCGGAAAACTGTTTCAAACCAAGCAACCTAAAAGTTGAAAAAATGGATGTATTTAAGAAAATTGGTTCTTATATTTTGAAGGACTTTAATATTAAGTACATAATTAGAGATGAAGACCAATATGGATGTGGTCAAGAAAGTAGTTTTGATTTAATTTATTTTAAAGAGCTTAAGAAAGTCTATAAAGATTTATCATTAATATCCATTTCAGCAACACCTTTTGATTTATTTGATTCAAAAGTGAAAGGGAACAACATAAATATTATTGATGGAGATAGGCCAAGTAATTATTTTGGAGTAACAGAAATGCTGGAAGAAGGAAATATTTATGATCTACCTGAAAACTATAAACCAATTAGGATCAGCATTATTGAGAATAAAAAATATACATTGATAGATGATGTTGTTACAAATTCCATTGAATATTTACTCAGACAAGATGATGGTTATGGCCTCATTAGAGTATCAAACACTAATGAAGGTGACATCCTTAGAAAAGAATTAAAAAAACATGCAAATGGGCTTTATGACACCTATATGATAGGGTCAAACGAATTAAACTGTGATTATTCTATTGAGGAAGGCTTAAAAGTTTTATCAAATGAAGTGATTAGAAAGAATAAAAAAGTTGTTGTAATTATAATACAGGCTTTAAGTGCAGGAAAAGATTTGGGGGGGCTTAAAAGTTATTTTAGATTTGGTATAGAATCTAGAAAATATCAGCTGGCAAATGGAGCTCAAGGAATTCCAGGAAGAGTTTGTGGATATCATGAAAACAGAAACTTCATTATCTACTCAAACAAAACTCTATTAACACATTATTCTGAATTTGAAAATGATCCAGAAGTATATGCAGATGAAGATTGGAGGTATTTCCTGATGCAGTTAGGTAAAATTAGGTCTATAAGCACACACACTAATCTTGAGCAAACAGTTAAGGAAGGGTTCTATTCTGATATAATTGATATTAGGACATATGGTGTAGATGAAATATATACTGATGATATCTATGAGGAGTTAGATTTTATGGGTAAAAAATCAATAGATAAACTGAGGAAATTATTTACCAAAGAATTTTATGAAACTAGATCAAAACATTATGTTTTAAGTGAAAGCTGTTCAGTAAGACTAGCTTCATCCTACAAAGATCCCCATAGACTATATAGAGAATGGGACAACAAATTGGGAGAAAATTTTTCAAAGACTTTTTTCAGAGGATCTAAGAAAGTTAAGTATGGACTCTTAATCAGCAATTACCCTCAAACTCATGAAAAAAATCAGATAAATTTTACTGGAATTAAAGTATTTATTTCAGGCGAATATAATTTTAAATCACATCTAACTAGTACAATTAATAGATCAATGTACGTAGAGCCCGAAAATGATTAAATTGTGGTAAAATTTCAAGTATGCAGTCAAAAAATAAATTATTAAGATTTTATCATTACGATAAGTTCTTCAGAAAAAATGATTTTTATGACTGGAAAAGAATTTTAAATGAATTACCTGATAATTGTAGTGTTCAAAAAAGTAGATTTTACAAGGATATAAAGGAACTCGAAGGAGAATACAAGGTTATTTGGGATAAAGAATTAAGAAAGGGAGGAATTTTCAAATATGAGGATTCCTCCTTTTCTCTTTTTGAAAAATCAGAATCAGGAATTGATGTAAATCAGCTAAAAGAACTGATCAATAATTTAACTGTGTTCAGAGGAGTTGAAAAATTTTCATGGCTAGACGAATCCATAGTTAGAATTGAAAATGAAATCGGCCAAATTGAAGATAAATCAAAAAGAAAAATAATTGGCTTTGAAAAAAAGAATAAAAGTAGAAGTTCAGAAAACAAAAAAAGTGGACTTATGGGTTTTTTGTATTCAACAATACAAAACAAACAAAATATAAGCATATCCTTCAAGAAACTTAAGGGTAAATCATTTAAAGATTATGAAATAACTAAATATATAGTTTCCCCTCATTACATTTTTGAGTCAAACGGCAGATGGTATTTGTTGGGCAAGGTTAAAAGATCGAGAATGATTCCAGATATTTTTTCTTTTGACGGAATTATTGACTTTAAAATCGAAAAAAAAGAAATAGAATTTATTGAATCTAAAATTGACTATAGTAAAATTTATGATGATAGGATAGGCACATCAAATACATATGGAGAATTAACCAAAGTGAAACTTGCTGTTTTATTTGAATTTTATCACTATTTAGATTCTAAACCATTTCATCATTCCCAAAAACCAATTGAGGTTGTAGAAATTGATAAAGTAAAATATGTAATTGTTCAATTAAGATTAAAGTGTAATAGAGAATTAGAAAATTTGATTTTGCATTATGGTGGTAGGATAACAGTGTTGGAGCCTGATTACCTAAGGAATAAAATAATTGACATATTAAAAAAATCAATCAATCTTCATAATAATTTGAGAGTGTCCAAAAAGGACACTATTGTCTAGTAGTTTTGTATTGAACTTTAAAATTTATCAATTATGACGACTACACAAACAATTAATTGCCCCAAATGCAAAACACATATTGATGTTGAAAAAGCACTTTCACTTCAAATTGAGAGAAATCTTAGAAACAAGTATACTCAAAAAGAAAATGAGCTAGAAGAAAAAGAAAATGAATTAAAACAAGTTGAAATTAATCAACAAAAATTACTTGACTCAAAACTTCATTTAATGAAACAAAAGATTGAGAAAGAGATTTCTGAAAAGTCAATTAAAGAAAATGAGGAAAAAATTCAATCATATGAACAAGAATTAAATGAGATGACTAGAAAATTAAAATTATTCCATAAAATGGAGGCAGAAATGTCTCGCCTAAAAAGAGAAAAAGAAAGTTATGCATCTGAGGTAAAGACTCAGACAATTAAGGCCATGAATGAGGAATTTAGCAAGAAAGAAGAAGAAATAAAAAGGAAAGCAGAAGAAGAGCTTGAATTAAAAGTTAGAGAGTTAGAGAAAAGATTATTAGATCAAAAAAAATTAACAGACGAGCAAAAAAGAAAACTAGAGCAAGGTTCTATGCAACTTCAAGGCGAAATTCAAGAATTATTAATTGAAGACACATTAAGAAGTCTATTTCCTAACGATAATATTCAAGAAATAGGTAAAGGCCAAAATGGTGCTGATATTATTCAATATATTAATCAAGAAAAAACTAATACTAAAGGAAGCATTTATTATGAAAGCAAAAGGACAAAAATTTTTCAAAAAAGTTGGATTAAAAAATTTAAGAAAGATTTAGGTGAACTTAAGGCAGATGTTGGAGTAATTGTCACTAAAACGATGCCAAAAGGTGAAGAAAAAATAGCTTTAATAGATGGTATATATGTATGCGAATTATCTGAATTATCAATTGTTTCAAGTATTTTAAGAAATTTTATAATTAAGCATAATTCATTTAAAGAATCTCAAACTAATAAGTCAGACAAGATGTCTCTTATGTATGATTATCTTACTAGTGAAAAGTTTTTTTCAATAATGAAGGAACTTGTGGGGATTTTTTGTGAGCAACAAGAGTCACTGAACAAGGAGAAAAATGCTCTAATGACTAGTTGGAAAAGAAGAGAAGATCAAATTGAAAGATTCAAGCATAACGTTACAGAGCTGTATAGTAAAATAAGATCAATTTCTTCAAATGAAAATTTTGAGCTGGAAGAATTAGAATTAAAATATATTTCGTTATGACAAAGGATCAGAAAGAAAATAATTATGCAAGAGAAGATTATATCTTAAAAAGATATTTGACGAGCATCTTAAGTTCACAAAGGGGTTACAATATTTTAACTAATGTGGAAATGGTTGAAGAATTGAATTTTTTAGAGAATTTTTCTATTATGTTTTCAAATAACTATATCGAAGACTCTGCATTAACTAGACAAAAGTTTGATTTAATAATCTTGAGGTTAAACCATGAATTTTTCGAAGCAGCTTTAACGCTGGACCTACCTGTAGGGAACACTGGGGTTGAATTTACAGACAATATGCGTTTTACAGATCGCTTCGATTTGTTTCATAATTCATTAAATAAAAATGGAAAGATAATTTTACTTACAGATAAAGAGTTGTCAACTCAAGTTCCTGTTACTGTAACAAAATGGTATTTTGACGGGAATTATCCAAATGAAGTTGAATTTCCTGACTTTCCTTATAATTATTTTTGGAAATCAAATTTTGGATTTGTTAGCACTATTTGTCAATTCTCAAATAACAGAAACCAATCATCTTTTTTATTTGAGTTCGAAAAAAATAAAGTTGATAATGCAAATTATTTTAACGAAGAATATTTTAATATTCCATCAATATTTTCATTGGTAAATAAAGATGAATTCTTAATCCTCAAAGATTTGTTTTTAATTAATAATGTAGAAAAAGTGAGGGTTTGCTACTGTTATGAAAATGGAGAAATTATTGCTGAGGATAAAGGTTTTTTGGATTTTCATGGTTCCGTTTACACAGAAGAAAATACAAAATCCCTGAAAAAACATAATTCTTTGAAATTTGGATTTGATGAATTAATATCTATTGGGTTTGAAAAAACAACCATAAAGAATTACCTTAACTATGATGGCCCATTTAAAACAATGTTCCCTATAATTGATGGAAACTTTGAATTAATTGGGTCCCTTAATAAACCTACTGAATTCTTCAGCGATATAATTCCATTTAATAATTATTCTACGCATCTATATTTAGTAGAATATCCCAATTTATTTTCCAGTAAATCAATAGAAAAAAACCAATTATCTGGTAAAATTAAGATTTTCAAAATATCAAAGTCAGAACAAACAAAGAATATAGAACAGTTAAACCAAGAACTATTTCTTGAGGAAATACTTTATTATTCAAATGAACCTCTAGTTGAGGGGACAACTTTTGAAAATATATCTATAGAATTTATAGACATTAACAATTATTATTCATTAAATGGAAAGTTTGAACTTATCTACATTGATCTCGACATATTGAAAAAAGAAGAGAGAAAGAGTTTTTTAGATAAAATATTAATTGATAACCTTAATGATAATAATATCGTTCACCCTGAATGTAGACTTTTTTTTAAGTTTAGCGATGATCAAGTCTTAGAGGAATATTCAAAAAATTTCTTCGAATTAATGACAGATTTAATTATCGTTGATGAGAAAATTCATCTAATTGGTTTAACAAAAGAATATACTAAAGAAATAAAGACTTTAAATCTATTAGAAGAATCTATCCCACCCAGTTTATCTTATAAAAGAGTCAAGCCAATTTCAAAAGAAGGAGTAGACAAAGATTTTATAATCAACAAAACCTTAAAAGAAATTTATAATGAACTAAAAAATATTGAAAAAATCAATATTGAAAATTCAAAGAAAGATTCGGTAAGTGCTACCGAATTTTTAAAAAAAATCGTGACAAATGATGGTGATAAAACTAGAGAAAACATCTTAAAAGAAGGATTATTAAATAGAAAACATACTACTAAAGAATCAAATAGAATTATTACAGAGTTAAAGTCTGAAATAGATTCATTGGAGAGTAATTTAATAGGCTCATTGAGAAAAGAAAAGCTTTCTGATATAGAAAGAATTAATAAGATTTATGATCATATAGATACACTTCAGATTGATAATGTCTTAGTTAATGACACTGACTTAAGTAGCTACAAATGGTATTCAAATTTTGAAAAACTAAAAGAGAACACAAAAGTTTTTTTGACTGAAGCTGAATTAATATCTAAATATATTCAAAAAGATTATAGCTCAGTTGTAGTTCAATATTTTAGAGCAATAGAAAATCAGTTGGCAAAACAGATATTTTTTGATTTTAAACAAAAATATTGTAAGGAAGAATTGATGTCTATGTTAGAAAATCAGGGTGAAAAAATAAAAGATAAAAGACTTTGGGATAGACTAACCAAACAACTTAGAGAACAGCTCACTGTATTCGACAATCCTAAATTTACTTTTGAAATGATATTATTTCAGTTGTCTTTCATACCCAGGTTTTCTTTTTTAGCAAAGGATAGAAAGGAGCATGATTTAAAAATGATCAACAGAATTTATAATCAAACTGAAATTTTAAAGAAATTAGAAAGCCATATCGAATCAAATTTCAAAAATCTCAATGATGAAGATTTATTTAATTCATTTTATAAACTTAAAGATTCAAGAAATGGGGGTGCTCATGACAAGGTTATCCTAATAGAAGAATTCGAAGAATTCAAAAAGGAATTTAATGAAACATTTTTTGAGTTTTCGAACAAAATAAATGTTTGATATATTATCAAAATAGAAAAGATAAGGCTCTTGTATACAGGCTTTTTCTTTTTGGAAATATTTATAATAAACATTCAAATATGATTCCAAACGATAATATTAGTTATTACACAAAGAGAGAGATTCAGGACATCTATAATATCAGTTTATCAATGATAGATCAGCAAATAGCATCAAAAAAATTGTGTGTTTTAAAAATTGGTAAGTGTGTCAGAATATCAAGTAAAGAATTGGAAAAATGGTTAGCTAAATATAATTAAGTATAAGTAACTATATTTCAAATAATACCTAAGCATAACACACAAGAAATATAACCACGTTTACTATCTATGAAAGAACTAAATCCTACTCAAAAAATTAGAATAAATAATTTAATCAAAAGCTTAATTTTTAAACCTTTATTTAAAATAAACAAACAAGGACTTTTATTTAATAAAAAAAAGTAATTACCTACTATAACCCTGAAGAGAATTTTTGGTTGACATTGAATTTTTCTATTAACCTCAACTATATAAATATATATAGTTAATGACTCATGATTGTTTTTTATTATTTCCTCATATGTATATAAAAGAATTTTTTGGAGTTAAGGGGCCAGTACCCACATACCCCTGGTACATCAAAAAATTAAAAAGTATAGTAACAGAATAAATTAAAACAGTGGACAGTAATAAAGCATTTAAAAACTATCTATTAAACAGCAATGATTGGAACTACTCGGCTACTATTCGAAGCAGCTTTAAATTAACGGATTTTAAGCTAGAAAAATACTGCAGTAGTATAATTTCATGGAACCCATCAATTAAAGCCATTATATACGTTCTAGAGGAGGATTCAGACCCTTATTCAAGTGATTCAATTGGCGAATGTTATTACACTAACTATATTTATGATGGAAATCATGCACATTTAATTATTAATTCTCAAGGGTATCAAATTGATAGGCCGATACCAGCAAGATTTAACCATAAGTTGCCATATTTTATACCTTATTGGGAGAAAATAAAAGGAATCAAAAATTACATCAAATATAACTTACCTAAAATCAGTAAGTCTGGTGAAAATTGGGGAATAGTTTTACAAGAGGTCTTGTAGGAATAGAATTCCCATAATTCTTAACTTAGATGAGTGAATCAACTTGAATTTATTGAGAAAGCAATCAGAATCCATGGAGATAAGTATGATTATAGCTTGGTTAAGTACGTAAATAATAAAACTAAAGTTAAAATCATTTGTTCTGAGCATGGTGTATTTGTACAGTCTCCAGGTTCCCATGTAAATCAAAAATCAAAATGTCCCTCTTGTTCAAGCATTAAACTAGACACCGATTCATTTATTAAAAAATCTAAAAAACTCCACGGGGATAAGTATGACTATTCTAAAACAAATTATGTCAACTCTAGGTCTAAAGTAATCATAACTTGCCCTAAGCATGGAGACTTCAGTATCCTTGCAAGAGCCCATCATTATTTGGGACAGGGGTGCAGGGCGTGTGGTCTTGAATCAAAAGAAGTAAGTTTTGAAGAGTTTGTTATTAGGTCTAAAAAACACCATGGAGAAAAATACAGTTACCCCAATCAGGAATTCAATGGTATTACATCTGTAGTAAGAATTATCTGCCCTGAGCATGGGGAGTTTCAACAAAAAGCAACATCGCATTCTAAAGGACATGGCTGTTATAAGTGTGCGAAAATTTTTAATTCAGATAAACATCGATTATCTACTGAAGAAGTTATAAAGCAATTCCAGGAAATTCATAGAAATAGATATGATTACTCTGAGGTAAAATATTTTTCAAACTCCAAAAAATTGAAAATAATCTGCAAAGAACACGGACCTTTTTATCAAAATGCAAATGCTCATAAGAATGGTCAAGGATGTGATATTTGTGGAAAAATAAAGGGTGGGAAAAAAAACAGATCAAAATGGGAGGAAATTTACCCTGAACTTATTAAGGTACATGGCAATAAATATACCTATGACAAATCCACTTACATCAAGTCATCTTCGAAAATGAAGGTATATTGTAAGATTCATGAACATGATTTTGAGATAAGTCCAACGCAATTAAAATTGGGACAGGGATGTTACCATTGTGGGATTGATAAAATCAAGGATTTTTTAACTGAAGATTGGGAATCAACTTACCCCCTTATTAGAAAAGTTCATGGGAAAAAATATAATTACAATAAGGAATCATTTACAGGAAGAAGACAAAAAATGGAAATCTTCTGTAAAAAGCATGGTCCCTTTTTGCAGGAGGTTAGCGTTCATTTGGCTGGATCAGGCTGCCCCAATTGTAATTCATCAATAGGAGAAAATTTTATTTCATTATTCTTAGAAAACAGGAATATAGATTTTGAACAACAAAAAACCTTTGAGGGGCTAAAGCAGAAGAGAAAACTAAAAGTAGATTTTTACATAGACAAATTTGATTTAGTAATTGAGTACAATGGAAGGCAGCACTATGAAGCAGTAGGCACCTTTGGTGGAAAGAAAGCTCTTTTTAATACACAAAGAAGTGATAATCTAAAAAGGCAGTATTGTATCGATAATCAAATTAATTTTGAAATTATTCGCTATGATGAGGATACAGAAACCAGAATGAATGAAATCTTAGAAAAATACAGCTAATGAAAACAACTATACATGATCTAACAGCAGAGGAGTTATTCACATGGGTTGAATTAAAGGATGCAGATATACAGTATGACCTTTTTGATCCTCATAAGCAGGTTCCAAAATTAAGAGAGACTTCTTAATAAATATTACTTGACAAATAGACAGTTTATATTTAATAAGAAAAAGGAACTATATTCGAGATATTTGATGATTGGTGACTTTACATGATTCAGATTAATGACAGTAGAGGTATATACATATATACCAATCAATTAAAAATAATATCTAAATGTTAAGGCATATGTTTTAGTAGCCAACCTATATCCTCATCTCGCTCCATTACACGAGATTTTAGGTCTATTATACTACAATAATCCTTACCCCGTATCTCTTTTACTTTTATCTCACCCGAAGCCTTCCAACGCTCAAATGTTTTAGGGGTTATATCAAAATAATAACAGACATCTTTTTTAGACCACATAGATTTACGCTGTAATCGTTGGTCTCGGGTTAGAGGCACCCCCATTTTATCCTGTATCTCTTTTACCATATCAAAGAGAGCATCTAACTTCTTTGTATCACTCAACCTATCAAAATCCTGTTTATCCATATATCAAAAATAGACATTTAAAGACACTAAACAGGAGGGAAAACGGGAGGTAAAAAGACCTAAAAAACCACATAACCTCTTGTATAACAATAGTTTATGAAAATAAATAGTGACCCAGAGAGGATTCGAACCCCTAACCCTCAGAGCCGAAATCTGATATTCTATCCAGTTGAACTACTGGGCCATTTTAAGTTTAATGCTTTTTTTTAAAGACTTTTTCGGCTTTTAAATTTCTCTTTTATTAAAAAAATCCAAAGACAAATCTACTGTTATCTTGAAGATCTACAAAGCGTGTTAGTTAATTTAAGCTCCCAGTTTTTGCTTTACCAATGTAGCTATTAGTTTTCCGTCTGCTTTACCTGCCATTTGACCCGAAGCCATTCCCATAACCTTTCCCATATCCTTCATGCCAACTGCTCCTGTTTTAGAAATAACTTCATCGATTACTTTTTCAACTGCTTCTTCAGAAAGTTGTTCAGGTAAAAATGTCATAATGACTTCTGCTTGTGCCTCTTCAGGTTCCGCAAGATCTTGACGATGCTGTGCGTTAAAAATAGCAGCACTATCTTTTCTTTGCTTGACTAATTTTTGAAGTAGTTTTATTGCTTCATCATCGGTAAGTTCACTAGAGCCTGAGCCCGAAGTTTGAGCCAATAATACAGCCGATTTAATTGCACGAAGTGCTTCCAGCTTCAAACTATCCTTTGCGCGCATAGCACTTTTAATTTCTTCAGTTAAGTTGCTTAAAATTCCCATATTTTTATTTAATCTACATTATCGTGTAAAAATGAATTATTAGAACGTAATTGTATATCATCATTCCCATCATTATCCAGAGAAATTCGAGAAGGGGCAGTAGGTGCTTCTGAATCCAAGTCTAATCCTTGTCGCTTGTAGGCAGGTTCTTTTTCCATTTCATCCACTCGTTGTAACTGGTGCGTGAACTTATGGTTAAAGGCCTTTAAATGTTCTCTGCGTTTTTCGCTTTGAGCAGAAATTGTTTGATCAATTGACTGCTCAAAAGGATCAACTTCTGCATCAATTTTAGGTAACTCTGCTTCTTCAACCTCAGGCTTAGACAACAAATCATCAACCGGTGAAAATGATTCTTCTTTAATTTCAAATTTCACTTCTAAAGATGCTCCTTCCAGTTCTTGTTGAAGATCATAGGGTGATTCCACAGTTATACTTTCATCAGAATTAAAATGAATACTATCTTCTGTTTTTTCTTTAGTAAAAGGTAATTCAAAATCCATCTGAATTTGACTTTCTTGCTCTACAACCTCAGGGTCAACTACATCTATTTCTGAAAGAATAGTAGAAACTTCATTAATAATAAATTCCTCCTCTTCATTTACCTCTGATACTAATGGTTCATTTTCGCAGAGAGATAGTGATTCTGATTCTACAGAAACAGCATCAAATTGGGGATTGAAAAATGAATCTCCTAAATTCATCTCCGCAATTTCATCCTCTAGCTCCGGTGAAACCTCTTCTTCTACTTCAGCCCCAGAATACTTAACCTCTTTAATTTCTGAATCCACATGTAAGGAAACAATTTCCTGATTTTTAGGTTCTTCCTCTAATTCAAATTCCTTGTTTTCATCTAAAAGAACAGGTTCAGAAGCTTCAAAAAGAATCGGATTTTCTTCAACTGCAACTACATTAATTTGCTTTTCAGGAAGTCCATTTGATACAACTTCAAAATCAACTTCAATATCATAAAGTATAGCATTCAAATCAATCAAAGGATCTTTATCAATCAAAATATCGGAAGTCTCGATAGATTGATTGGATTGAATTTGTTCCAAGCTTTCGTCAAATTTTAATGAGACCTCATCTGTTTCGAGATACTTTTTCTCACTGAGGTCATGTTCCATCTTTTGATCATCTTCAAGCGTATGGATTATTTTTTTAGCCTCTGTATTTGAAATTTCATTTTGTTGTTCTTGACCAAAACCTGTTGCTATTACGGTAACAGAAACTTCATTTCCTAAAGTTTCATCCTCCCCAACTCCCATAATAATATTAGTATGATTTCCAGCTTCAGTTTGAATATAATCATTGATTTCACCTATTTCATCAATTGTAATCTCATCTGTACCAGAAACAATAAGCAACAAAACATTTTTACATCCTGTAATTTTATTATCATTTAGAAGTGGAGAATCGAGGGCTTTAACAATTGCCTCTTGTGCGCGATTACTTCCAGATGCTGATCCAGACCCCATAATTGCAGTTCCTGAATTGGTCAAAACAGTTTTAGCATCTTTAAGGTCGATATTTTGCATATAATGGTGGGTAATAACCTCAGCTATTCCACGAGCGGCGGTTGCCAAAACTTCGTCTGCTTTAGCAAAACCTGCTTTAAACCCTAAATTACCGTATACTTCTCTTAACTTATTATTATTGATTACAATTAATGCATCTACAGATTCTTTGATTTTTTCTAATCCTTTTTGTGCTTGCTCTAGACGAAGTTTTCCCTCAAATTGAAAGGGCATCGTTACAATACCTACTGTTAAAATATCAAGAGACTTTGCCATTTTAGCAATGACGGGTGCAGCACCTGTTCCTGTTCCCCCGCCCATTCCAGCGGTAATAAAAATCATTTTAGTTTGTGTTGAAAGTATTTCCTGAATTTCTTCCTTACTTTCCAAGGCAGCTCTTTCCCCTACTTCGGGATTGGCACCCGCTCCCAAACCTTCGGTTAAGCTTGCACCCAACTGAATCTTTGTAGGCACACCACTTTCAGCTAGAGCTTGTGCATCGGTGTTACTCACAATAAAATCCACCCCTCGTATCCCTTGCTGAAACATGTAGTTAATAGCATTACTACCTCCTCCTCCAACACCGAGCACTTTAATCACATTACTTCTGTTTTTGGGTAAATCAAAATTAATTCCTCTTATTTCTTCTTGATCCATTCTATCTGATTGATTATGCATTATCTAAAAATTCTTTTAATTTTTCTCCAAATCGATCTAAAATTGACTTTCTTTTTTTGGCTACTTCATTTTGCGCTGGCTCCTCTTGATTCAATTCATCTAGTACAGCTTCTTTAGAAACTTCTTCCTGGGTATGGCTGTTATGTTCTAAAGCATTCATTAAAAGTCCAACAGCAGTTGCAAAAAGGGGACTTGAGACACTCTCCTGAGTATCCCCAGCCAAATGTTCACTTGGATACCCCACGCGTGTGTCCATTCCTGTGATGTATTCAACCAGTTGTTTTAAATGTTTTAATTGGCTTCCACCTCCAGTTAAAACGATCCCAGCAATTAACTTCTTTTTTTGTTCATTATGCCCGTAATTTTTTATTTCAAGGAATGTCTGCTCAATAATCTCAACTACACGTGCATTGATGATCTTAGAAAGGGTTTTTAAAGAAATTTCTTTGGGATCTCTTCCTTGTAAACCTGGAATAGAAACAATTTCAGTATCTCTGTTTTCTCCGGGCCAAGCCGATCCAAATTTTGTTTTTAATAATTCCGCTTGTTTTTCAATTATAGAACAACCTTCCTTAATGTCCTCAGTGACCACATTTCCTCCAAATGGAATTACGGCAGTATGCCGTATAATACCATCTTTAAATATCGCCAAATCTGTGGTTCCTCCACCAATATCAATTAAAGCAACTCCAGCTTCTTTTTCTTCATAGCTCAAAACTGCTTCTGAGGATGCCAGCGGCTCTAGGGTTATATTTGCCATATTGAGACCCGCACTTTTGATACATCGGCCTATATTTTTAATAGATGAAACTTGACCCACAACTACATGAAAATTTGCTTCCAAACGACCCCCGTGCATTCCTATAGGCTCTTTAATTTCACCTTGTCCATCTACTTTAAATTCCTGAGGTAACACATGGATAATTTCTTCCCCGGGAAGCATAACTAATTTGTACACCTGTTGAATTAATTTTTGAATATCATCCTCATCGATGACTTCTTCGGGATTTTCACGTGTAATATAATCGCTGTGCTGAATACTTCTGATGTGCTGCCCAGCAATACCTACAACTACGTCGTTAATTTCTTGTTTTGAATCTATTTTTGCCTCCTCAACTGCTTGCTGAATGGATTGAATGGTTTGAGTAATGTTGTTTACCACGCCGCGGTGAACACCTAAACTTTTGGATTTACCCATTCCCAAGATTTCGACCTTGTTAAATTCATTTTTCTTACCTACCAGTGCAACAATTTTGGTAGTACCGATATCGAGACCGACTGAAATACTTGTTTCTTTCATAATTTTAAGGTGTTGTAGCGACTACTTGATTAGAGTAGGTTAAATTTATTTGTTCATATCCACTTAGTGTATCTTGTACATTTTGAAATGCACAAAAAACTTTAAGTTTTTCTATTTTTTCATTTAGCGTATTGGCATTTCCTAAAATCACTTCAAAAGGATAGGATTTTAATCTCATTTTATATGTTGAACCTTCAAGAAAAAGGGTTTCTAATTCTAATTTCAAAAAAGGGTCATTAGTTAATTTACTTATGAGGCTAGCTGTCTCATAAAGGGAACTTGATGAGGTTTCTGATTTAAAAACCGGCAGATTTAAATCTTCTATCGAGACATAGGGAAAGACGGCGCCATTTGAATCCCCATAAAGAGGAGGATTAGCTTCAATCATGAAGGTTGGTGTACGCTCTGTAATTGAAACAGAAAGTTCACCTTGAGGAAGCATATATACTTCAGCATTTTCAATTTCAGCAATGCTTTTTAATTGGTCTTCTAGCATACTCAAATCTAAACTTTCTTTCTCCTGAACTGACTTCACATTCCAGTTTTGTGTTAACATTTTATTAACCAAAGTAGTGTCTAAAAAGCGTGGTGACTGGAAGAACTCTACCTCTATATTTTCTGCTTCCCGAGCTTGATTTCTTTGATAAGAAAACCAAGAAACTCCTATCAAAACAAGAAACATAAATACAAGAAAAAAGTAGGGTTTATTTCTTTTCATAATGATACAAGATGATTTCTTAATGATTGTACTTCTAATCCGATATCGCCAGCACCTAGAAACGCAAAAACATCCGCATTACTTGACTCCATTACCTCTTTGATCTCTTCCTTNTTAATCAATTTTTTATTGGTATGATCTAAATNTTTCAATAACTGTGATGAATTTATTCCTGGAATAGGTGCTTCTCTTGCAGGATAAATTTCTAGTAAAAAAACCTCATCAAACGCTGCTAAAACGCTCAAAAAATCTTTCATAAAATCTTGTGTTCTTGAAAACAAATGCGGTTGGAAAATGACACAGTTTTTTTGGTTAGGAAATGATCCTTTTAGTGTTTCCAAAACCTTTCTGATTTCAGTTGGGTGGTGAGCATAATCATCAACTACTATAGCCTTGCCCCATTCAAAAACATTCATGCGCCTATATACTCCTGGAAAAGTATACAGTGTTTTTAAAACAGCATCCAATGGAACACCCGCTTGATCTGCCATCGCAATTGCACAAATAGCATTTGCGATATTATGTTTTCCTAATTGGTTAAATAAAATGTCTTGATAAACTCCCTTTGGAGTTTTCAAATCAAAGAAATATCCTTTTTTAGTATTTCTTACATTAAATGCATTATAATCTGCGGGGACATCAACTCCGTAGGTAAAACCATGAATAGGTATCCCATAAGCAACAATTCTATTTTGCTCAATTTGACTTGAAAATTGAATGAAAGCTGCCTCAAATTCTTCCTTAGTTTGGTATATATCTAGGTGATCTGGATCCATCGAAGTAATACAACCAATACTTGGATATAATTGAAGAAATGAACGGTCATATTCATCCGCTTCAACAATCATAAATTCACTTCCTTCACCTATTAAATTAGAATTATTACCATTAAAAAAACCTCCCATAATAGAAGAAAAAGACTGCTCTGTTTCTAAAAAAATATGTGTTAAAATAGCTGATGTAGTCGTTTTTCCATGTGTGCCAGCAACAGCAAGCACCTTACTGTTTTTACAACAATCTGCTAAAAAAGTAGCACGCTTTCTTATCCGATTTCCTTGAACAGTATAATACATTAATTGAGGATGGTTTTCGGATATAGCTGCAGTATATACAACCTCTACGTCTTTACCAAGAACTTCTTTGGGCAATGCATCAATAGATGATTCATATGTAATAAAAACACCTTCTTCTTCTAGGGCATATGTTATGGGAGAAGCAGTTCGATCATAACCTAAAACAATATGTCCCTGTCTTTTACACAATCTTGCTAAAGCCGACATACCTACACCACCGATACCAATAAAATAATATTTATGAACGTTGCTCTTTTTCATAATAAAGCCATCATTTCGTTAACAATCACAATAGCAGCATCAGGTTTGGCCAATTCCTTAAGTTGGATTTGCATTTCCTCCTGTAGAGAATTGTTTTTAATTAAAGACTCAAATACTTCTTGAAATTTTAAATCCAATTCATTTTCTTCAAGCATTAAAGCAGCATTCTTTTTCACCAAGGCCTGAGCATTATGAAATTGATGATTTGCTGTCACATTGGGTGACGGAATCAAAAGCAAGGGTTTTCCCACACAGCATAACTCAGACAAGCTTCCAGCTCCAGCTCGTGATATAATAATACTTGCAGCTGAATAAAGCTGCTCCATTTCATAGATAAAAGGACGAACAATTATGCCCTCTTGTTCAAATGTTTTATACTGATCATAATACAAACTACCACATTGCCAAATTAATTGAAGTGAATGACTTTTAAAAAATTCAATTTGATCAGCAATCAATTCATTAATACGTCTAGCCCCCAAACTTCCACCAATAACCACAAGGGTATCTTGATTTGGATTTAAGTTAAAAAATAATCTAGCCTTAGAATTTGTAATAGTATTGTCAATCATAATTGGACGAATGGGATTGCCAGTCAAACAAATCTTATTTGATGGAAAAAAACGCTCCATATCTTGATATGCAACACAAATTTTATCTGCTTTTTTACTCAAAATTCGATTGGTAATTCCAGGATATGAATTCTGCTCCTGTATCAGTGTTGGCAACTTAAGCCATTGTGCCATTTTTAATAGAGGCCCACTGGCAAAACCCCCAGTACCAATAACTAGAGTTGGTTTAAATTTTTTAATAATAAAATAAGAATGCATTAAGCTTATGAGAACTTTTAATGGAAACAGAAGATTTCTAATCGAAAGAGAGCGCTGAAAGCCACTGATCCATATTCCCTTAATATCAAATCCAGCCTTTGGAACTTTTTCCATTTCCATTTTTCCTTTAGCACCAACAAACAATATTTCTGCAGTAGAAAATTGCTGTTTAAAAACTGTTGCTATAGCTAAAGCAGGATAAATATGTCCTCCAGTTCCTCCTCCCGATACGATTAGTCTATAAGGTTTCACTTAAAATACTTATTGGGTTTGATTCATTAATATCTTCATCATCTAATTGATCTTCAATTAGGTTCTTTTTAGCACTTACACTTAAAATAATTCCCATGGCAATACAGGTCATCCAAGCCGAGGTTCCCCCACTACTAATCATTGGCAAAGTCTGTCCAGTTACTGGAAGTACTTGTAAAGCAACTCCCATATTGATAAATGCCTGAAATATAATCGGGATTCCCAGTCCTATTACTACCAATTTTCCAAATACATCAGTTGCCTTGTAGGAGATAACCACAATTCTAAAAAGCAATAATAAGTAAAGAATTATAAGTCCTATCCCCCCTATCAATCCAAATTCTTCAACAATAATCGCATATATAAAATCTGAGGAACTCTGAGGTAAAAAGTTCTTCATTCTGCTTTTACCTGCACCTACGCCAAATATTTTTCCAGTGACAATTGCTGTTTTCGCACGCTCTACTTGATAATTTCCGTCTGCACTTTCGCCACTGCTAAAGTTTTCTATTCTACTCATCCAGGTATCTACTCGGTTTGGAAATACTCCGGGAAATGATTTTATCAATAAAAAAAACAACATGACTAACGCCAAGCCGGTTCCACAGATGGTTAACAAATATTTTATTGGGTATCCTGCAACAAAAGACACTATCAAAACCATCAAAAATAAAAGTGCTGCGGTAGAAAGATTTGAAGGAAAAATTAATAAGACTACAATGAATATAGGAAGCCACAATTCGATTAATGAACTTTTAAAAGAAATCTTCTTGTCTTTGTGTTTTGAAAAATATCGCGCTGTATATATCATAGCTATAACAGATGCCAAAGTAGAAGTTTGAAAACTAAGTCCTATGATTGGAATTCGTATCCATCTACTTGCATTAGCTCCATCGATTACAGTACCTTGACTGGCAGTATACAATAATAAAAGCATGACTACCGGAAGCATTAAAATTGAAATTCCTTTGAAATAATTATACGGTATTTTATGAATTGAAAACATCAAAACAAATCCAATACCTAAAATCACAAAATGTTTAAATAAATAACCCCAAGGCGTTCCTTTTCCAACTACGTAAGCTAAATTAGAACTGGCACTAAAAACAGGTAAAAAGGAAAATATAGCTAATAATGCTAATATTCCCCACAATACTTTGTCGCCTTTTAAAGAGTTAAACATAAATTATAGATTTCGAACTGCATTTTTAAATTGATTCCCTCTGTCTTCATAATTTTCGAACAAATCGAAACTTGCGCACGCCGGTGACAACAAAACAGTATCCTTGGGCGCAGCTACTTTGTGTGCTATTTTTACAGCCTCACTCATTGATTGAGTTTCAATAAAAATATCGGTAACCCTTTCAAATGTATTTTTTAATGCTTCATTATCTTCTCCTAAGCAAATAATTGCTTTTGCTTTTGTTCGAATTAAAGGAAGAAGGGTAGTATAATCATTTCCTTTATCTACCCCCCCAACAATCCAAATCAAAGGAGTATCTATACTTTCTAAAGCAAAATAAGTTGCATTCACATTAGTAGCCTTAGAATCATTGATATAACTAACGCGTTGAATTGTTAATACTTTTTCCATTCTATGGGGCGCCCCCTTAAAATGGGTTAGACTTTCTCTAATAGTATCTTTACTTATATCCAATAAACTTCCTATTGTTGCGGCAGCCATTGCATTTAAAAGATTATGCCTTCCTGCTAAGGTAAATTGAGTTGTATCTATCATTGTGTTTTTATTTCTATGCTTTAATATGAGGTGATCGTTTTCGTGGGTTGACCCTTCCCTTTTAACTTCAAAACCATAGGGCACTTTACTTGCTTTATTTTTGTGCTCCGAAATGGCTTCTTTAAGGATTGGGTCATCTGCGTTAAAAAGAAAAAAATCTTTTTGCGTTTGATTCTGAATTATCTTAAACTTAGATTTTATATAATTTTCTAAACTGTAACTATATCGATCAAGATGATCTGGAGTAATATTTGTAATTACCGAAATATGAGGGGCGAAGTCATGAATATTATCCAATTGAAAACTACTAATCTCAAGAACATAATAATCAAACTGTTCTTGAGCGACTTGACGTGCAAAACTAGTTCCAATATTTCCTGCCAAACCGACATTCAAGCCTGCATTTTTTAGAATTTCATAGGTAAGCATTGTGGTCGTTGTCTTTCCATTGGTACCTGTGATCCCAATTAAGGTGGCATTGGTATAATGAGAAGCAAATTCAATCTCAGATAGAATAGAACTACCTTGTTTTCGAAGCGCATCCAATAAAGAAATTGAATCTGGAATTCCCGGGCTTTTAATAACTAATCGAGCGTCTTTCATCGATTCTAGGGTATGCTTACCAGATTCCCATTTAATCGCTTCCTTATTTAAAAACTCTTTTAATTCTTCAGATATACTTTTTTTGTCTGAAAGGAATACATCAAACCCTTGCTTTTTAGCCAAAATAGCAGCACCTATTCCACTTTCTCCTGCACCCAAAACAACTAATCTTTCTTGCATCATCTTAGTTTGAGGGTTACGATGGTAAATACTGCCAAAACAATTCCTATAATCCAAAACCGAGCAACTATTTTACTCTCATGAAATCCAAGTTTTTGGTAATGATGATGTAAAGGGGACATTTTAAAAATTCGCTGTCCCACCCCTGTCTTGGACCGTGTATATTTGAAATATCCTACCTGTAAAATCACAGAAAGAGTCTCTATAAAAAACACACCACACAGAAGTGGAATCAATAATTCTTTTCTTACAATTATTGCAATAACAGAAATGACAGCACCTATGGCTAAACTGCCGGTGTCTCCCATAAAAACTTGAGCGGGATAAGTGTTGTACCATAAAAATCCAATCAAAGCTCCTAAAAAGGCAGCAATAAAAATGGCTATTTCACCCACATTAGGGATATACATTATGTTTAAATATGAGGCAAAATTTACATTCCCTGAAACCCAGGCAAAAATCCCTAGAGCAAAAACAATAATTGCAGAAGTACCTGCCGCTAGTCCATCTATTCCATCTGTTAAATTGGCTCCATTTGACACAGCGGTTATAATGAAAATGACTATTGGGATAAACACCAACCATGTATAATCTTTTGAATTATCTCCCATCCAACTGATGAGCGAATTATAATCAAACTCATTGTTTTTTAATAAAGGTATTGTAGTTAGGGTCGCTTTAATATTTTGGTTCGTACTTGCGACCCTCACATTCTCGATATTTCCTAATGCAGTTACATCCGTTCTTATTGTAACATCAGGATTAAAGTAAAGTATTGCACCTATAAAAATTCCAAGTAAAACCTGACCTATAATTTTAAACTTCCCCTTTAGACCATCCTTGTTTTTTTTGAATATTTTTATGTAATCATCAAGCCATCCTATGAATCCCATCCATACCAAGGAAACCAACAAAAGAATAATATAGATATTGTTTAAACGAGCTAAAAGAAGTACAGGAATTAAAGTGCTCAAAATAATTATCAAGCCTCCCATTGTTGGGGTCCCCTCCTTCTCTTTTTGCCCCGCTAACCCTAGATCTCTGATTGATTCACCTATTTGTTTTCGTTTGAGATATGCAATTATTTTAGCACCAAACACCATCGAAAAACCCATCGAAATGATAACTGCTGCAGCAGCTCTAAATGAAATATACTGAAATACACTTGCTCCTGGGAGTTGGTATATTTTTTCTAATAATTCAAATAAATAATACAACATAATTAGTATGGTTTTAAAAAAATCTCTTTGGCAATATCCATGTCACTAAATGGAAATCGCTCTCCATTTATTTCTTGATAGGTTTCATGACCTTTTCCCGCAATTAGAACAATGTCACCTTCTTTAGCTAGTTGTCCGGCCATTGCAATAGCCTCCTCACGAAGTGTAACTTTTAACGTCTTTTTATAATGTTCAGCAGGAACTCCTTTCATCATATCTGAAATAATCACTGCAGGATCTTCATTTCTTGGATTATCAGAGGTGAAAATTACTTTGTCACTAAAATTTACTGCAGCCTTTGCCATCAAGGGTCTTTTCTCCTGATCTCTATTTCCTCCACATCCAATAACTGTAATTAAGGTTTCATTCCTTGTTCTAATTGTCGCTATTGTTTGTAAAACATTTTCTAAAGCGTCTGGTGTATGAGCATAATCAACTACTACAGTAACTTTATTAGGTGTCTGAAGGGTTTGAAATCTTCCATTTACACTTTTTAACTCACTAATCCTCTTCAAAATAGATAAGCTTGGCAATTCCAAAAGACTTGAAACAGCATAGACTGCCAAAAGGTTTTGAGCGTTAAATGCGCCAATCAAACTGGTCCAAACTTCTTGAGATTGAATTTTTAATAACATTCCAGAAAATTGACATTCTAAAATTTGTGCTTTAAAGTCAGCATGTTGTTTGATTGCATAGGTGTATTTTTTTGCCACTGTATTCTGCAACATATAAGTACCATTTTTATCATCAACATTAGTCAATGCAAAAGCCGTCTTAGGCAGAGAATCAAAAAATTGTTTTTTGATATCGCGATAGTTTTTAAAATCACCATGATAATCAAGATGATCATGCGTTAGATTTGAAAATATTCCTACATAAAAATGCAATCCCTCAATTCTATTTTGAGCAATACCATGTGAGGAAACTTCCATAAAACAATGAGTAACTCCCGACTCAACCATAGCATGTAAATGCTTGTTTATTGATATGGCATCTGGTGTGGTATGAAGATTTTCAAACTGGTTTGTACCGTAAATGATTTTTACAGTAGAAAGTAAGCCACATGCATATCCCTCTGACGAAAACAAAGCGTATAACAAACTGGCAATCGTTGTTTTCCCGTTAGTTCCTGTAACTCCAACTAAAGTCAGTTTCCTAGATGGATTGTCATAAAAATTTGAAGCTAACACCCCAAGTGTTTTAGATGAATTTTCCACTTTAACATATGCTACTCCAGCAACACATTCCGCTGGAATAAATTCACAAACAATTACTTTAGCTCCATTTGAAATGGCATGTGAAATAAAATCATGTCCATCCACCTGAACCCCTTTTTGAGCTACATAAACAAAATCAATCTTAACGTTTCTACTATCGAAAACAACTCCTTTTACAGGAATAGTAGTTGCCCCTACTATTGCCTCTATAGATACCCCATACAATATGTCTTGAAGTGTCTTCATGAAAGATCGAGGATTATTTGTTGACTCACTTTAATTTTTTCTCCAGGTTTTATGGATTGAGTTTTCACCGTTCCTTCACCTTTTAAAACAACTGTTAGTCCCATCTGCTCAAGCGTAAAACGTGCTGCTTCCGATGACATCCCTGCAACATCAGGTACAGTTTTAAATATTATTTCTTGACTCCTCTGAGTTAAAACATTTAAGTCAGAACGTTTGATATTGACCTGATAAGGAATATCATTAAATATTTTCTTTGCAACTGATTTAAATACGGGCGCTGCAACGGTTGCTCCATAATATCCTTTTGTTTTATCAGGACGATGAATCACTACGATACAGGAATATTTAGGTTGCTCTGCTGGAAAATATCCTACGAAACTTGCTATGTACTGAACATTCCCTGTAGTATAATCAACCTGACAGGTTCCTGTTTTTCCTGCCATTGTTAGCAATGGATCTTTAATTGAATAGCCAGTCCCCCATTTCTTGTCTACAACATTAAACATCATACTCTGAACTTTAGCTAAAGTCTGCTCAGAACAGATTGAAGGATTTAATATTTGTTTTGAAAACACTTTAGTAGGAACATTTCCAAAATTGCTTATTTCCTCTAAAAATTTAGGCTTTACCATTTCACCCCCGTTTGCAATACCATTATAAAATGTCAAGGTTTGCAATGGTGTTAAACTAACTCCATATCCATAAGCCATCCATGGCAGGTCCAAACCATCCCAATCCGGATCAGAAGGATAAGGTAATTTAGGCAATCCCTCACCTTTAATCGAGAGACCCAAAGGCTTATTAAGACCCATATTATAAAGGCGATCCACAAACTGTTTTGGATTGTTTTTATAATTATCATAGACTATTTTTACCAAACCTACATTTGAAGAAACCTCAAATGCCCTTGCTGCAGAGATCGTCCCATATCCACCTCTTTTGGAATCTTTTACTTTATACTTGCCATAAAATAGCATCTCACCATTACCAGTTTCCACTTCCGTATCAACATCAATAACTTTATCTTCTAAAGCAGCAATCATACCCATTAACTTAAAGGTTGAACCTGGCTCATGAGCTTCTCCTACAGCATAGTTTAGTTTTTCGAAAGTATTTTCCTTCTTCTGTTCTTCCCAAATTTGCAATTGCTTTTATAGCCCCTGTTTTAACCTCCATAACCACCACAGTACCATGCTCAGCATCAAACTTTTCAAGCTGAGTTAGCAAGGCATTGTGGGCTATATCCTGAATGTTAACATCAATTGTAGTATGCAAATCGTAACCTTCTGTAGGTTCCTTTTCATTGGAATCACTGATTGGCTTCCATTGTCCATTTGCGATTCTTTGCTTGAGACGTAATCCGGAATTACCTCTTAAATACTGAGAAAAAGCCCCTTCTAAGCCTACCCTAAAAAAAGTTCCATCCTTATCCTTTAATTCATACCCGATAGTACGTTCTGCAATTTTGCCCAGCGGATGCTCTCGAACAATTTGTTGTTCTACAATCAAACCCCCACGGTAAGTACTTTTATTAAAAATGGGGAAGCTTTTATATCGCATATATTCTGAATACGAAATGTTTTTTGCCACTGACCAATACCTGTTTTTTTGCTTCCTTGCTTTAATTAGCTGATTCATGATTTTTTCTGGAGAAACTCCGGTGACCAAAGCCAATGAATCAGACAATGCTTTTTTATTGCTATCAAAGCTGAGTTGTGAAGGCACCAATGCATCCCAATGCAACTCATACCTGGAGATTGACGTAGCCAAAATGTTTCCGTCAGAAGCATAAATATTTCCTCTACTGGGCTCTAAAACAACATTTTTTATAATCGAATCAGGACTTAAACTTACGGCATCATTATTTTGATAAAACTGGATATAAATCAACTTACCTATCAAAAGGAAAGCAAATAAGGACAAGGAAACTACTAGCAGGTAAAACCGCGACATGATTGGCACATTTGTAACGGAATTATTATTCATCGCTAATATTTATTTTAATGGGTGGTGTTGCAGCAGGACCTATTCCCTTTTCAAACAACACTTGGGTAATTGTAGTTTCTTTCTTAAGTACCATGAGCACTTTTTTACCCTCAATAAAATCACTTTTCAATGCTCTAATCTCTGCATTAAGTGAGGCTATTTTGAATATTTTTCGGTCTGCACTATGTCCACTTGCTATCATAATCACTGCCAATCCAGATAAAAACAGAATCATCCTCCAATTCTTAAATGAATCATCTTTGATCAAAAACTCAATATTTAATATGGATAAAATCTTATTCATATTTTCTCTGCAATTCTTAATTTGGCACTTCTAGCTCTTCCATTTTCCTTTACCTCATCTGAAGAAGGAATAATTAATTTTCCAATTTTCTTCAAGGGTTTAATTGGATTTCCGTAGAAATCTTTTTCAAGTTCACCATCAAAACTTCCGGTCTGGAAATATCTTTTTACCAAACGATCTTCAAGAGAGTGATAAGAAATACAAACCAAACGTCCTCCTTGAACAAGGACTTCGTTAGCTTGAATTAAAAATGACTTTAAAGCTTCCAACTCATCATTAACTTCTATGCGTAAAGCCTGAAATAGTTGGGCTAAAATCTTATTTTCGATTCGTTTTGGAACTAAGGGTTTAACTAGCTCTATCAAGTCCATTGTGGTAATAATTTCACGCTCTTCTCGAGCTTCAACTATTGTTCTTGAAATAGTTTTAGAATTTTTTAACTCTCCATATGCAAAAAAGAGCATTCGTAATTTATCTTCAGAATAGGTGTTGATCACTTTGTGCGCATCCAAATCTTGTGACTGATTCATTCGCATATCCAAACGAGCATCTGTACGAATTGAAAACCCTCGCTCTTGCGTGTCAAACTGATGAGAAGAAACGCCAAAATCAGCCAAAATCCCATCCACCTTATCTATTTTATGATATTTTAAATACTGTGTCAAGTGACTAAAATTAGCTGCCACAAAGTCAAATCGGGAATCTTCAATATTATTTGCCAAAGCATCCACATCCTGATCAAACCCCAACAAACGTCCTTCTTTACCTAAACGATCTAAAATCACACGAGAATGACCCCCACCTCCAAAAGTCGCATCCACATATATTCCGTTTGGACGGATATGCAAACCTTCAAGCGAAGCTTGAAGGAGGACTGGATTATGATATTGAGTCATCATTTTTATCTCCCATAACTTCCTCTGCTAAAGCTCCAAAATCAAGTGCAGCTTCATCTATCGCTTTCTCATAAAGCGTTTTATCCCAAATTTCAAGAATATTAACAGTTGAGGAAACCACCACTTCTTTAGAAATTTTTGCGTAGGTAACTAGGTCCTTTGGAATTAAAAGACGTCCAGAAACATCCATTTCGACCGTTTTTACACCTGCAGTGAAACGTCGAATAAAGTCATTGTTCTTTTTATTAAATCGATTTAATCCATTTACACTTTCCATCAATCCCATCCATTCCTTCAAAGGATATAATTCTAAACATGGATTAAAAACAGCTCGTTTCAATACAAAACCCTCAGATACAAAGCCAGCCAATTGTTTTTTTATAGCAATAGGCATCATGATACGTCCTTTTGTATCAGCTTTACATTCATATGTTCCAATCAGGTGTTGCACTTTTCTGTATTGATTTAAAACTCAAATATAAAATATATTTACCACTATTTCCCACAATTTACCACATTGTTAATAAGTTTTACCACTGCTTCAACAGGATTAATTTTAGTTGGGTTAGAAATAAAAAAATAAACTAAAATTGAATTGTCTATATTTACCGTTTATTATTCGCGTCAGATATATGGAGCATCAGATTGTAAATGAAAAAGAATATAGGTATGTTGAATCCGGTTCGGGTCAACCTATTATCATTCTTCACGGCTTAATGGGTGGATTGAGCAATTTTCAAGGGGTGTTATCCCATTTTCCTAAAAAAGGGTACCGAGTTATCATTCCTGAGCTACCCGTATACAGCCTGCCTGTTTTGAACACATCTGTTAAATCGTTATCTGAATTTTTACATGAATTCATTTTACATAAAGAATTAAAAGAATTCATTCTTTTAGGAAATTCTTTGGGAGGTCACGTGGGTTTATTATTCACAAGAGATTACCCCGAATTAGTCAAAGGATTAATTTTAACTGGGAGCTCTGGACTTTACGAAAATAATATGGGAGACGGTTACCCAAAAAGAGGTAGCTATGATTATATAAAACTTAAAAGTGAAGCTGTTTTTTATGACCCTAAAACAGCCACAAAAGAAATAGTTGATGAAGTTTTTGAAACCGTAAATGACAGAAATAAACTTGTACGAACTTTAGCATTAGCAAAGAGTGCAATACGACATAATATGTCAAAAGATTTACCTAAAATGAAAACTCCAGTTGCTATTATCTGGGGTGCTCAAGATAGCGTAACCCCTCCCAATGTAGCAGATGAATTCAACACGCTTCTACCTGACTCTAATTTGTATTGGATTGATAAATGCGGACATGCCCCAATGATGGAGCATCCCGAACAATTTAATAAGACGATTGAATCTTGGCTGGAAACTAGAAATTTCTAGAAAACATGCAAATTCGTTCCGCAACTTTTGTAATTAGCAATTCGGACGTCGCCAAATGTCCTAATTCTCATTTACCAGAGTATGCTTTTATTGGCCGATCAAATGTTGGGAAATCTTCATTGATTAACGCCCTTTGCAATAAAAAAAATCTTGCAAAAACTTCATCCAGACCTGGAAAAACTCAGTTGATTAATCATTTTTTGATCAATCAAAACTGGCATCTTGTAGATCTTCCTGGATTTGGTTACGCACGTGTTTCCAAAACACAAAAAAAAGTGTTTCAAAAATTCGTTACAAATTATTTCAAGGAACGAAAACAACTTGTAAATGCATTTTTACTAATTGACATACGACATGACCCTCAGCCCATTGACATGAATTTCATGGAGTGGCTTGGAGAAAACCAAATTCCTTTTTCTATAATTTTTACAAAAGCAGATAAACTAAAGCCTGCTGCAAGAGAAAGAAACATTAAAGCATACACAGAAAAGATGCTTGCCACCCTCTGGGAAGAATTACCTCCCATTTTTATTACCTCATCGCTTCACAAAACAGGAGGAGAGGAGATATTAGAATACATTCACTCTCTTAATGAATCCCTTTCTGAATCAATCCAGAGTTAATCTTTTTTTAAAGCTAATTTTTCTGCAAAATAATCGCAAAAATCTCTCATAGTAGCAGTCATTTTCTCATCTTGAGTTGCCCTGAAAAAGGTATCGCTTAGAGACATTAACGTTTGGTAAAAAAACATCTGCATTTGGTCAACAGGCATATCTTTTACCCATAAATCCATCTTGAGAGCTTCTTGTTTATCTGAATCCCAAAAAGACAATAACATCGCCTTAGTTTCTTGATCGTTTATTCCTCCATCTTCAGCTGTCCATTTCATTTGTTCAGGAATGTTATTTTCATCAAGAGCTACATGAATTTTAATCTCAGTATTTTTTTTAATCGCCATATTATCGTTTCGGTTTGTATTTTGATAAATTAAATAGTTTTTGAGCGGGAAGTCTTAAAAGCTCATTTAATGGTGTTTCTGGATAATTTTTAGAATAACTTTTAACAATCTGCCAACCCAACCAAGAGCCAATTCTTCCAGGTGTTTCATTGTCCAGTTGTAAATAAAATTTTGAAAAAGGGGCGGGCTCAATAAAACGCTGAACCCATTCAGGTTGTGTTTGATACAACACTTGCTTTTCTACAAAATACTGCCAAACATATATTTCATTATCAAACGCCCAATTATATTCTTCTAATGAATATAATATTCTATTTTCAGGCGCAATATGAGGAAGAAAATAATCTTGTAAATAGAGTTTTTTTCCTTCATAGATCATTCGTGATAAAAAAGTACGATCCTCAGGCTGAGGAATTATAAATGATGCGAATTTGTCTGCAACTTGAACTTTAATATATTTTGGATCCAACTCCTTTCGTATGTAATTTGGAATACCATCGTACAGAGAATTATCTGATCCCAAAAAAGTGTCCAGTGAAAGTAAAATCAAACTATCTAAATAAACTGTTTTAATCTGATAATCAACATTATTTGTTAATGTTATAACTTTTGGAACTACTGTGCTGGGGAAATAAAATTTGATATGTTTAAAAAGATGGCTCAGCTCAGATTCAATTAAGTCTGTACTCTCAAAAGTCTTATTTACTTCATTTTGCAATAATAATTGTAAGCTATCGGTTTGCCTGCTTATCCAGATACTATCTGAAAATTGTTTGGGAAATAAAAATGGATATTGAGATTTCAAATTAGGAATCACCGATGCTGGTTGATTGTAAAATTTTAGGTCAAAACGATCTAAAGATATTTCAACAGGAATAGCGTCAATCTGAGTTTCATTTTCATTTTCAGATTGACAGGAATAACAAATAATGAAAAATAATAAAATAACTAGCTTAGGCTGAAGAAATCGTAAAAAAGAAACAAGTCTATTACTTAGAATTATTATCATATCATCAAATACTTTAATTTTGGGTAAATTTAATGGCTATAAATGATTTAATGATGAAATCACCTGAAAAAGTAGCAAACCACATTACTGAGTGGCTCACCAACTATCTTGAAGAAACCGGAATGAATGGTTTTGTTGTTGGAGTCTCAGGTGGAATAGATTCAGCGGTAACCTCAACACTTTGTGCAAAAACAGGCAAGAGCGTATTATGTCTTGAAATGCCCATTAAACAAGAGTCTAGTCAAGTAAATAGAGCTCAAGATCACATCAAATGGTTGAAAGCTAATTTTAAAAATGTTAAATCATTTAGACTTCCTTTGGATTCCGTTTTTGAATCCTTTACAGAGATTATTCCTACAGCAGAGGATAAAGAAGCTCAATTTTTAAGTTTAGCCAATACAAGAGCACGGCTTAGGATGACTAGCCTATATTATTTTGCAGCATTACATCACTGTCTTGTTGCAGGAACAGGAAACAAAGTAGAGGATTTTGGAGTAGGTTTTTATACAAAATATGGAGATGGAGGGGTGGATCTTAGCCCTATTGCAGATCTTTTGAAAACTGAAGTTTTTGAGATAGCAAAATACCTTCAAATAATTGATGTAATTCAAAATGCGGCACCAACTGATGGCCTTTGGGGGGATGATCGAACGGATGAAGACCAATTGGGAGCAACTTATCCTGAACTGGAATGGGCCATGGAAATGTATCAAAAAAACAATTCGCAAAGTAGTTTTAATAGCCGTCAAAAAGAAATTTTTGCAATCTACACCAAACACCACCTCCAAAACCAGCATAAGATGAAACCTATACCCGTATGTAAAATACCTAAAGAGTTTTTATAAATAAATTCTTACATTGCAACAACTTAGTGCCCAAATCTATTTCTAATGATCCAAATCGTTCTTCTAGATCCTCATCCTGTTGTGCAAAAAGGGTTTAAAACATTTTTTAACAAAAAAGATCATATTAAAGTACTTGGAACTTTTTCAAAGACCCAACAACTTTTCGATTTTTTGCAAAAAAATACCATTGATATAGTAATCATTGAGATGGAATTAAAAGATGTTAGTGCAGTACAAACAGTCAGAAAACTTAAATTACTATATCCAAATATATCGACTCTAATCTTTACCTCTCTTAGAGAATCTGTTTATGGAATTTCAATATTAAAGGCAGGGGCGAAAGGTTTTCTTTCAAAAGAAATAAGTAGAGAAACAATGATAGATGCCATTGAAAAAGTTTATCATAAAGGTTATCACATTACCTCTAATTTCGCAAATCAAATAAACAAAAATGTTGACCTTCATCGGCCTAGAAATGCCTACGGTACACTTTCATCACGTGAAATTGAAGTTCTAAAATACCTAATTGAAGGAAAAAGAAATGTTGAAATTGCAGCTACTCTGAAAATTCATCAAAAAACAGTAAATACTTACAAAAGTAGGTTGATGAAAAAACTCGAGGTAACTAATTCAGCAGATTTGTATCAGCAAGCATTTAATCTTGAATTAATCTAGAGCACTCTGTTCAACTTTCGTGAAAGTAGTTTTTTTAAATTCTGATATTGTATTACGTCTTCTAAAAACAGCTTGTCTTCTTCTGTAGCATCAGGATCTTTTGCCGCATCCATTAAACTTTGGATTTTTTGATCAATCAAATACCTTCTAAAGGTTAGGATTGTTTCACTGACTAGCTGTCCCACTGCGCTTTTACGATCTTTAACAAAGATATTTTTCTTTTCCCAATCGTGGAGTTGATAAGCCTCATCAGCAAACAAAATATCTGTTAAAATTTGCCCCAAATGTGGGTCTTCTTGTTGAATTATTTTCTCAGGTTTTACATCGCCTTCCATTTGAAAGTGCTCGATGAGCTGTTTGTATAAAATCTGAAACTCAGGCTGAATTAACTCTACTTCATCTTGCTGTAAATCTAAAAATATTTTTTCGTGCACTTTAGATTCGACTGTCTTAGATTCTTCTTTCAGATTCCCTTCTTCATCAGCACTTATAAATAACTCATCAAAGGCTGCTTCCTGGCTTCCGTATTGTAAAAGAATACTAATAATTTGACGCTCTAAAGAAAGTATTGGGTTTACATGGCCTAATTTTGAGGGTGTTTTTTGTATGACTGTTTCAGCCCCAACTGTCGGTGTATTTATAGAACGAACAGGAACTTTTTTCTTACTTTTTTCCTGGGCAAGGGCATTAAACAATACAGCCTCAGACACATCCATAGTACTAGCACATTGCTTTATATAAATCTCCTGTTTAATAGGGTCAGGGATTTTTGAAATACTTTGCACCAACTCACGAACCGTATTTGATTTTTTTACAGGATCATTATCAGCCTCTTGAAGTAGAAGGTCTGTTTTAAATTGAATAAAATCCTTAGCTTCATTTTTTAAATACTCTTTAATTTCTTCAAGTGTATGAGACTTTGCAAAACTATCCGGATCTTCTCCAACAGGGAATGTGCAAACTTTAACATTCATTCCTTGTTCAAGAATCAAATCAATCCCTCTAATTGCAGCTCGAAGACCAGCAGCATCTCCATCAAATAAAACAACAATATTTGAGGTGAGTCTTCTGATTAATCTAATTTGCTCTGAAGTGAGTGCAGTACCTGAAGATGAAACTACATTCTCAACCCCTTGTTGATACATTTGAATGACATCGGTATATCCTTCTACCAAATAACAAACATCTTCTTTTGCAATGGCTTTCTTAGCTTCATACATCCCATACAACACCATGCTTTTATGGTAGACGTCACTTTCGGGAGAGTTGAGATATTTTGCAGTTTTTGCTGTGGCTGACAAGATTCTACCTCCAAAGCCCTGAACTCTTCCTGCCATACTCCGAATAGGAAAAATAACTCGCCCTCGAAATCGGTCAACAAAACCACGTTCATTTTTGATTACTAAACCNGTTTCTTCTANTAAATTTTCTGCGTACCCTGCTTTAGTTGCTTTTTTATAAAAATGGTCTCTTTGTTCTGCTGCATAACCCAAACTGAAAAAACGAATAGATTCATCCGTAAAACCGCGCTCCCTGAAGTAACTTAAACCAATAGCCATTCCTTCAGAAGACTCCCAAAGGTCTTGAGCAAAACTGTCTTGGGCAAACTGGTTTATTAAGTATAGACTTTCACGAGTATTCGCTTTTTCTTTTTCTTCATCGGATTGTTCCGTTTCTTCAATCTCAATATTATACCTTTTTGCTAAAAAACGAATTGCTTCAGGATAGGTAAAATGCTCGTGTTCCATCAAAAAAGCAACAACATTACCTCCTTTACCACTACTAAAGTCTTTCCAAATCTGTTTTACCGGGGAAACCATAAAACTGGGAGTACGCTCTTGAGAAAAAGGACTTAAGCCCTTGAAATTACTGCCAGACTTTTTTAATACCACAAAATCGCCAATCACCTCCTCTACTCGAGCGGTTTCATATACTTGATCAATGGTGTTTCTTGTAATCAAAAATTAGTGTTTTGATAAATTTAAAACATTCTTGGCAAATGCTTTATGTTGAGAGTGAAGTCTTTAAATTTTTCGTTCAATAACGTAATTGAGCATCAATTCTAAAGCATCACGATATTCACTTTTTGGAAACTCAAATAAAATTTGTAAAGCTTCTTTTCTGTAGGTCTCCATTTTTTTTATTGCAAAATCCAGCCCTCCGTTTTCTTTCACTGTGGCAATTAATTCTTTGACCTTAGCTTTGTCTTTATTCTTATTTTTTACAATGTTTATTAGTGCTTTTTTCTCAGCTTTAGAAACAACGTTCAAAGTGTAAATAAGTGGTAGGGTCATCTTTTGTTCTTTGATGTCAATACCTGTAGGCTTTCCTATCTTTTGATCCCCATAATCAAAAAGATCATCTTTAATTTGAAATGCCATACCAAGAACCTCACCAAAATGGTGCATTTTTTCAACTTCTTCAACAGTTGCATTTACCGACTGTGCACCTAGAGCACAACAGGATGCTAACAGTGTAGCTGTTTTTTGACGTATTATTTCATAATAAATTGTTTCTGTGATGTCAAGATTTCTAGCTTTTTCAATTTGAAGTAATTCCCCTTGGCTCATTTCTCTAACTGCAACCGAAATAATTTTAAGTAAATCAAAATCTTCATTTTCAATAGACAATAACAAACCCTTGGACAGTAAGTAGTCCCCGACTAAAACAGCAATTTTATTTTTCCAAAGCGCATTAATTGAAAAAAAACCGCGCCTTTTATTACTATCATCTACAACATCATCATGAACCAACGTTGCAGTATGAATCAATTCAATAACAGAAGCACCTCTATAAGTTCTTTCATTGACCTTACCATTTCCCACTAATTTTGCAACCAGGAAAACAAACATTGGACGCATTTGTTTTCCTTTTCGATTGACTATAAAATGGGTGATTCTATTTAATAAAGCTACATTGGAGAACATAGATTGGGTGAACTTTTCTTCAAAAAGTTCCATCTCTTGATAAATAGGTACTTTAATACGTTCAACAACTTTCATAAGCCAAACAAATATATCAAATATTGAGTGACATCAAGCATCTAGCAAAGGTTTACTTTACATCAATCTTGTTGGCCAACTGACCACAGGCTGCATCAATATCCACTCCTCTAGAACGACGGTAAGTAACGCTAATTCGTGCTTTTGTCAAGGCAGCTATATAGGCATCAATTACAGTTTGATTTCCCTGCTTCATGGAAGAACCATCAATAGGATTATACTGAATTATGTTTACTTTAGATGGAATTCGTCTGCATAATCCAACCAATGCTTGAATATCTTCTTTCAAATCATTTACCCCTTCCCAAACTACATACTCAAACGTGATTTGTTTTTTTGTGTATGCATACCAATATTCCAATGATTCAATTAATTCCGTAAGTGGAAATTTTTTAGCAAATGGCATGATTCTCTCACGTACTTCTTGACGCGCACTATGAAGAGAAACGGCCAATCCAAATTTCACCTTATCGTCAGCCATTTTACGAATCAACTTTGGAATCCCAGAAGTAGAGAGTGTAATCCTTCGTGGTGACATTCCTAAAGCCTCAGTGTCGGTTATTTTTTCTATTGCAGCGAGGACATTATTGTAGTTCATTAAAGGCTCACCCATTCCCATAAAAACAATATTGGATAAAGGACGCTGGTGATAAAGTTTACTTTGCTGGTCCATCGCTACAACTTGATCATAAATCTCATCTGCGTTTAGATTGCGCATTCTTTTCAAAGCAGCTGTAGCACAAAAAGTGCAATCCAAACTACACCCTACTTGAGAGGATACACACGCTGTAGTCCTGGTACTGGTGGGAATTAAAACTGATTCCACAACCAAATTGTCATGAAGTTTAACAGCATTTTTGATTGTACCGTCAGTACTACGTTGTTGAAAATCTATATTAATATGTTTTATTTCAAAATGCGCATCAAGTAAATTGCGATGCGTCAAAGAGAGGTTGGTCATCAATTCAAAATCATGAACTCCTTTTTGCCAAAGCCATTGATACACCTGACCCCCTTTGAATGATGGGGCACCTTGCGAAACAAAGAACTCTTGAAGTTCTTCTTTGGATAGGGCTCTAATATCTTTTTTTACTCTCTCTTCCAAGATTCTTCTATAAAAAAACCGCATTACTGCGGTTTTGATTTGTTTTAAATAATTAACATGGCATCACCATAAGAATAGAAATTGTATTTTTCCTTGATAGCCACTTTGTATGCGTGTTTTATAAAATCAGGATCAGCAAATGCAGAAATCATCATTAACAGAGTAGATTTTGGGGTATGAAAATTAGTAATCATGCAATTTGCAATAGAAAAATCATAGGGAGGGAAAATAAATTTATGGGTCCAACCTTGATATTCATTGAGTAATCCAGCAGAAGAAACAGAACTTTCCAAACCACGCATTACTGTAGTACCTACGGCACAAATTCTCTTCTTTGTGGCCAAGGCATTATTTACTTTAGCAACAGCTATTGCATCAATGATGAGCTCTTCAGAATCCATTTTGTGCTTTGACAAATCTTCTACCTCAACTGGACTAAAAGTTCCAAGACCAACATGCAATGTAAGCTCAGCTAAATCTATCCCTTTAATCTCAAGACGTTTTAATAAATGTTTTGAAAAATGAAGTCCCGCTGTTGGAGCTGCAACAGCACCTTCATGTTTAGCATAAATCGTTTGATAGCGCTCTTGATCTTCTTCCTCAATGGGACGCTTAATATATTTTGGAAGAGGTGTTTGACCTAATTCCTTAAGTTTTGTTCTGAACTCAGCATAACTTCCGTCAAATAAAAAACGTAAGGTTCGACCTCTTGAAGTGGTATTGTCAATTACTTCAGCTACTAAACTCTCATCTTCACCAAAATAAAGTTTATTTCCAATTCGAATTTTACGAGCTGGGTCAACCAAAACATCCCATAATCGTTGTTCTTGATTCAATTCACGCAATAAAAATACCTCTATTCGAGCTCCTGTTTTTTCTTTATTTCCAAACAAACGTGCTGGAAAAACTTTCGTATTGTTTAATACCATCACATCACCCTCATCAAAATAATTGATTACATCTTTAAATGAATGGTGTTCAATAGTCTCCTCCTTACGATTGAGAACCATTAAACGAGATTCATCTCGGTCAGCCGCAGGCCTTTGAGCCAAAAGAGCATTAGGGAGTTCAAACTGAAAATTAGAAAGTTTCACAGGCCTGTATTTTTTAATTAAAATTAAATTTTATTAAATGTTTTAATAAATTTTGAGGTGCAAATATACTATCTCAACATAGGGGATGTCAAGTAAAAAGTGGTTTATCTCTAATTTAATTGAAAATTAAGCTTTTTCATATCCTTCCAAAAATCTGGATATGACTTTGAAACCACATCTGATGCTTCAATTTGAAGTGGAATCTTTAAGGCCAACGGTGCAAAAGCCATTGCCATTCTGTGGTCATTATAAGTGGGAATTGAACAGTTTTCTTTAAAATTGATCCCTGGGGAAAGGTGTAAACTATTTTCAGTAACCTTAATGGTGGCCCCCAATTTTGAAAGTTCTGTATTTAAAGCTTCCAAACGGTCTGTTTCTTTAATCTTTAGAGTATGTAATCCAACCAAATCACAACCGATACCCAATCCATAACATGAAACGGCTATTGTTTGGGCAATATCTGGTGCTTTGGAAAGATCCAATTTTAATGAAGTAGGGAGGGGTTTGTTTTCTTTTTTAAGAATCAAAGTGTCTCCTTCAAAATGAGAGGAAACATTCAAATTGTCATATATAGATCTTAATACAGAATCACCTTGTAAGCTTTCTTTACGAAAGCTTGTTAAATGAATTTCAGCCGTTTCTGAAAGTGCTGCTATACTAAAAAAATATGAAGCAGAACTCCAATCAGACTCAACAATTTGTATGTCTTTCTTAATTTCTTTCATTGGTGAAACACAGATTAGCTGTCCCTCAAAAGAGGTCGATACGCCAAGTGAATTCAACAGGGATAATGTCATATCAATATAGGGAATGGATGTGATTTTACCTACCAAATGCAACTCTAAACCTTGCTCCAAAACAGGTCCTAATAAAAGTAAAGCAGAAATATATTGGCTACTTACATCGGCAGGTAGCTCAACCTTTCCACCGGCAAGCTTTTTACCATGAATTTTCAAGGGTGGAAATCCTTCTTCTTTTTCATAGCTTATGGAAGCGCCAATATCACGCAAGGCATCTACCAAAATTTGAATTGGACGTTCTTGCATTCTAGAGGAGCCTGTCAGCACAACAGATCTTCCTTGTATATGAGAAAAATAGGCTGTTAAAAAGCGCATCGCAGTTCCCGCATGATGAATATCAATCCTGTCTGACGATGTTTGTAATGCTTTTTGCATCACCTTGCTGTCATCAGAATTAGAGGTGTTTTTTAATTCAAAACCGTTAAATAACGCCTGTAGAAGAAGGAGTCTATTGGTTTCACTTTTAGATCCGGTAATATTGATTGATCCTTCGCAGTGACCATTTGGGTGTGCAATTTTAATATCCATAAATCAGTTATGATTTTAATTTTGGATTGTTATGATGCCGCGCATGATCACGCTGTGTTTTTTTAGCTATTTTTTTTTCAAAAGCATGCTGTAAGTCAACTCCAGTTTGGTTTGCTAAACAAATAGCCACAAAAATAACATCTGCTAATTCCTCTCCCAAATCCTTGTCTTTATCACTTTCCTTTTCGGATTGTTCTCCATAACGTCTAGCAATGATACGTGCAACTTCACCCACTTCTTCTGTGAGCTGTGCCATGTTTGTCAACTCATTGAAATAGCGAACTCCGTGGTTTTGAATCCACTCATCTACTGCTTGTTGTACTCCTTTTAAATCCATTTTCAAAAATAGCTATAAATGTTGGTATGAGCATAACTCATCTTCCAAGTTTGACGTATTAAAACAATGATTTTAATTCTTTCAACGAATAAACAATTGGACATATATGATGCTCTTTTTCCCCATGAGAATTGAAATGGATGGCATACATACCTTGGTCTATAGCACCTAAAATATCAGCTTCAAGGCTGTCGCCTATCATGATTGAAGTTGCCGCCTGTGTCTCTGTGACTTTTAAAGCTTCAATGAAAATTTGAGGATGCGGCTTTTTATAGCCTACTTTTTCTGCTGTAAAAACATGTTCAAAATAGGATTGAATACCTGAATTTTTCATTTTAAAATGCTGAACTTCATCAAATCCATTAGTAATAATATGTAATCTATATCGCTTATGCAGTGTTTCTAACAAATCAATCGTTCCCTCAAATAAATGTGGAAATGTAGAGAGATAAGCAATATATAGTTCTGAAATCTGGCTAATGATTGTATCAGATACAGTTATCTTCAGAGCTTCGAAAGTTTTTGACAACCTGTTAAATCTTAACTCCTGTTGGGTGATTTTATTTTCTCTATACAACTTCCAATAGGCATGATTTATTGGGTTATATACTTCAAGAAATTCTTCTAGATTAACTGGCATGTTTACATCCTCAAAAACCTTGTCAAAAGTCAACCCCGAATTCTTTTCAAAATCCCAAAGGGTATGATCTAAATCAAAAAAAATATCTGTAATAATCTCAGGATTTATCATTTTATATGTTTTTGATTTCGCATTTATTATACCACTAAAAAAATGGATTAAAGTGAAAAAAATTAAAAATAAGTGGGGTGGATCAAACAGGGTTTTATAACAACCCTTCATCTGCGAAGCTAAAATAACCTTTTTTTGACACAATTATATGGTCTAATATTCTAAGATCAACACTAGCGGCTGCTAGCTTGAATTTTCTAGTGATTTGTTCGTCTGAACTACTAGGAGTCAACCCCCCTGATGGGTGATTATGTGCTAAGATTAATCCCGTAGCTCCAACTTCAAAAGCTCGCTTAAATGCTAGGCGAAGATCTACTGTTGTTTGAGTAATACCTCCTTTACTTAGCCTATATTTTTCCAACAAACGGTTGGATTGATTTAAATATAAAATCCAAAACTCTTCGTGTGGCAGGGTGTCCAAATCCATGTAAATTGATTCATAAACTATTTTACTAGAGTTTAAAACAGTTGTTTTGTCTGGCTGTTGTTTTTGAAAACGCTTTGATAATTCAACTACCGCTTTCAGTTTAATAGCTTTTACCTCACCTATTCCTTTAAATTCCACAAGACGTTCTATGGGCAACTGTTCAAACTTTTGAAGATCATTATTTATACTCAAAAGTATTCGCTTCATGAGCCCAACTGCACTTTCACTGGAAGATCCAGATCCAATTAAAACAGCAAATAGTTCTGCATTACTTAGATAGGATGCGCCTTGTGATTTTAATTTTTCTCTAGGTCGATCGGATACATCCCAATCTTTGATGGTGAATGATTTCTTTTTGAGGGGCATTTGGGGAATTTTTCAATATCACTAAAATATAAAATATTTAAGAACCCAAAAGAAGCAATAACTAAAATCACTTTTTACTCAGAAAATTGTAATCACTTGCTTTAATTTCTCCCAATCTAAATCACCAAAGTTTCCTGAACTCATCATCACCAGTACATAATTTACATATTCTTGTTCAAACAGCTCTTTTTGTAAAACTTTCGCTTCAGTGATTACCTCAATAGAAGAATGGTTAAAAGCTTTTTTGATTGCGTCAGGATCAATGGGGGCTCTGTTTTTTATTTTTAACGCCTCAGGGTCATAAAAAACAATAGCTTCATCTGCAGCAGTTAAGGAGTCTTTATATTGTTTTATAAAAGTGGCGTCTAAACTACTGTATGTGTGTAACTCCAAGCACACTTTGATTTTATGTCGTGAAAATTGACTTTTCACAGCTTTAGCACTAGCACTAACTTTACTGGGCGCATGAGCGAAATCTTTAAATAATATTGCTGTTTTACCCTTTGCAAGTCGTTCCATTCGTTTTGCTGCACCTGTAAAACTTGGAATTGCTTCATAAAAGTCAGAAACATCTACTCCCATGAGCTGTGAAATCCATCTGGCACCTGCAAGGTTCATTAAATTATGAGTACCAAAAACGGATAAAGGTAAACTTCCCTCGGAAGTGTTTAAATAAGTAATTCCATTATCTACAGTATGCTCAGGGGTACCATAAGGTATTTTTTTTACGGGATGCGAGCAATTTTCTACTAAAGATTTTAACTCCTTATCCTCCTCATTGTAAAACAACACACCTCCCTCAACAATAGAATAAATAAATTTTTCAAATTGAGAAATATAGTCTTCAAAAGTTGGAAATACATTAACATGATCCCATGCTATTCCACTGATTAAAGCAATTTCCGGTTTGTACCATAAAAATTTGGGTTGTGAATCTATTGCAGAAGATAAATATTCATCTCCTTCCAATAAAATAAAATCATTTTCATCAGAAATAGACAACGTCTCAGTAACAGCAGGAACGGGTGCTCCTATCATAAAATCGGTACTGACACCATGGTAATTTAAAACATGTAAAACCATTGCTGTAATAGTAGTTTTACCATGACTCCCAGCAACAACCACAGTAGATTTTTCTTTACACATTGATGCCAAAAACTCAGGATAGGATTGAATTTTTAATCCTAAAGCTTGCGCCATTATAAGCTCTGGATTATCTGCCTTAGCATGCATTCCTAATAGTACCACATCTATTTCATTATTAAGTTTTTCAGGATGCCAGCCCAATGTATCTGGAAGTAAATTTGCTTGTTCTAATTTTGTTTTGGAAGGGTCAAAGATGGCATCATCACTTCCTGTTACTCGATGTCCTAGGCGATGCATCGCAAGTGCTAAACTGTGCATTGCACTCCCTCCTATCGCAATAAAATGCAATTGCATCATAGTCTTAATTTATAAAGATCACGTATTTAAAAGTTTCCAGAGTGCATCTTTTAACTCCATTAAATGATATTGCGTTGCACTAGATATGATAAGATGAGGAATCTCTTTAAAAAGAGTTTTCATCTCTTTAGCATATTCTTCCTTCAACTCATCATCTAATAAATCGGCTTTAGAAAGCACTACCATAAATTGTTTATCTAAAAGCTCTGGGTTGTACTTTATAAGTTCTTTTTGAAGGATATCAAACTCTTTTTTTAAATTTTTGGTATCGGCAGGAATTACAAATAGCAGAATAGAATTACGTTCAATATGTCTTAAGAAATAGTGTCCTAATCCTTTTCCTTCAGCAGCACCTTCAATTATTCCTGGAATATCGGCCATTACAAAAGATTGAAAATCTCGATATTCAACAATTCCCAGGTTAGGTTTAAGTGTAGTAAATTCGTAATCCGCAATTTTGGGTTTTGCGGAAGTTAGTGCAGCCAATAGGGTAGACTTTCCAGCGTTTGGAAAACCAACAAGTCCAACATCCGCTAATACTTTTAACTCTAAAGTGATTTGAAAAGTTTTTCCTTCAATACCCGGTTGAGCATAACGAGGGGTCTGCCGTGTAGATGATTTGAAGTGCCAATTTCCTCGTCCCCCTAAGCCACCTTCTTGAATTATTACTTCTTGATTGTCTTCAGTAATTTCAAATAAAATTTCATTCGTTTCTGTGCTACGAACTACCGTACCCATAGGAATATCGATGTATATATCTTCTCCCTGTGCGCCACTACTCCTGTTTTTACTACCATCTCCCCCATGTCCAGCGGAAAAATGTTTTTTAAATTTAAAGGTATAAAGTGTCCAAAGTTGACTGTTTCCCCTCAAAATCACGTGACCTCCACGACCTCCGTCACCTCCGTCAGGACCACCCTTTGTAATATATTTTTCTCGATGTAAATGTATTGAACCTTTACCCCCATTACCGGAACTTACATAAAGCTTGACGTAATCAACAAAATTTCCTTCCGTCATAGTCTAGTTTAAACCACCTATTAACAAAGTCAAACGGTCAGTTATTTCCTGAATAGTACCTATCCCATTGACACTATGGAATTTCTGCTGGCCTTCATAATAATTACGTAACGGTGCTGTTTTTTGATTGTACTCATCAAAACGATTTCTTATTTTGATTTCATCTTGATCATCCGTTCTGCCACTTGTTTGACCTCTCTCCAATAAGCGTTGTACCAAAATATCATCATCAGCTTCCAACGCTATGGTTGCATTAATATGCATACCCTTAGTTTTTAAAAACAGATCCAAAGCTTCTGCTTGGGCTTCTGTTCTCGGAAAACCATCAAAAATAAAACCTTCAGCATTTGGATTTTGATCTACCTCAGCTTCTAACATATCAATGGTCACTTGATCGGGCACTAAATCTCCTTTATCCATATAAGATTGGGCTAATTTTCCCAGTTTAGTCTCATTTTTTATATTATATCGAAATAAATCTCCGGTAGAGATATGAACTAAATTAAAAGTTGTTTTTAAAAATGCTGCTTGCGTTCCTTTTCCTGCCCCAGGCTTTCCAAATAAAACTAAATTGATCATGGATTTTAATAATTTTGAACAAAGATATCCATTTTAAGTGGCTTTTTTCCATTCCAAAAAACTTATGCGTATTTTTGCAAAAAGGTTTTCATGGGATTTTTCTCTGGTTCACAAACAATTGGGATTTTAGGCGGTGGCCAATTAGGCAAAATGCTCCTTACTACAACGCGTCAATGGGACATTAATACTAAAATAATGGATCCTAGTGATCAAGCCCCTGCACGTATTGCTTGTAATTCATTTGTCGTTGGTGATTTAATGAATTATGATAAAGTAGTCAACTTTGGAAAAAATGTTGATGTACTCACCATAGAAATCGAAAATGTTAATACCGATGCACTTGCAACACTAGAGGAGCAGGGAGTAAAAGTTTATCCTCAAGCGAGTGTTCTAAAAATAATCCAAAACAAATGTCATCAAAAACAATTTTATAAATCAAATAATATTCCAACAGCTCCTTTTCAACTCTTTGAGTCTAAAAATGCATTAAAAGAAGCCGTAGGAAAAGGGACTGTTTCATTTCCTTTTGTTTGGAAATCAGAAGCCATGGGATATGACGGTTATGGTGTTCAAATTGTTCGATCTAATACAGATTTAGAAAGTGTTAATGAAGGGGCCTGTATGGCTGAAGACTTAGTTTCCATTGATAAAGAACTCGGAATAATTGTTTGTAGAAGTCCTAAGGGAGAATCCGTTTGCTACCCTTGTGTAGAAATGGAGTTTCATCCCACTGCTAATCAAGTAGAATATGTTTTGAGTCCCGCTCGAATTTCGAAATCACTAGCGAAAAAAGCGACAGCCCTTGCCCAACTCGTTTCACAATCTTTTGAGCATGTTGGTTTATTGGCGGTAGAATTATTTTTAACAAAAGAAGGTGAATTGATCGTCAATGAAGTTGCGCCAAGACCTCACAACAGTGGACATTTCAGTATTGAAGCTTCATATACTTCCCAGTTTGAACAACATATCCGTGCCATACTTGATCTACCTTTAGGAAATACAGAAAATAAAGTAGCAGGTGTTATGGTAAATTTAGTTGGGAAAGAAGGACATAGCGGACCTGTTCATTATAAAAATTTAGAAGATATTTTAGCTATAGAAGGGGTAAATCCTCATATATATGGCAAAAAAGAAACACGTCCTTTTCGTAAGATGGGACATATAACCATAGTCAATAAAGACCTTGGTACTGCTCGTGATATAGCAGAACACGTAAAAGAAACAATTGAAGTAATTACAAAATAATATGGCACAAGTAGGAATTATTATGGGAAGTCAGTCTGACTTACCTATCATGGAAGAAGCAATTGCTGTTCTAAAAGAATTTAATATTGAGACAGAAGTTGATATTGTTTCAGCTCACAGAACCCCTGAAAAAATGATGTCCTATGGGTCTGAAGCTCACAAACGGGGCCTAAAAGTTATTATTGCTGGAGCAGGTGGCGCAGCTCACCTTCCTGGAATGATCGCTTCACTTTCTCCTCTACCCGTAATTGGGGTTCCAATAAAATCGAGTAATTCCATCGACGGCTGGGACAGTATACTCTCTATACTTCAAATGCCTGGAGGGGTACCCGTAGCTACTGTTGCTCTAAATGGCGCAAAGAATGCTGGAATATTGGCTGCTCAAATTTTAGGAAGTCAAAATTCAAAGGTTCAAGAACAGGTTATTTCTTTCAAAGAAAATTTGAAAGAAAAAGTGATTCAAAGCAGTCAAAATATAAAAAAATAAAAATCTTGGGTAATCCTCTCTTATTAGACTTCAAAACCCCTTTTGAAGCGGCACCATTTACAAAAATTAAAACCGAACATTTTATTCCAGCCCTTCAATATAGTATTGATGTAGCGTTAAAAGAAATAAATAAATTAGTTCAAAACAAAGAAATCCCCACTTTTCAAAACACACTAGATGCTTTAGAGAATTGTAGAAGTCTTATTGGAAGAAATAGTTCACTGCTTTTTAATTTAAACAGCGCTGAAACTAGTGACTCACTCCAAAAAGTGGCTCAGGAAGCAGCACCACTTTTAACAAAGTTCCAAAATGATATTCGCTTAAACGAAACCCTTTTCAAGCGTATTCAATTTGTCTATGAAAATGAAAACCGCGAAAAACTCAACACAGAACAACTAACCTTACTCGAAAAAGAGTACAAGGGTTTTGTTCGGAATGGTGCCTTGCTAAAACAGGATGCAAAAGAAAAACTTAGAACTATTGATACCGAACTGGCACAATTGAGTCTTAGTTTTGGAGAAAATGTTTTAGCCGATACCCAAACCTACATTCTACATGTTCAGAAAGAAAAAAACCTTAAAGGACTTCCTGAAAACATTGTAGAAATGGCACAACAGATAGCAGAACAAAAAGGATTAAAAGGATGGATTTTTACTTTAGACTATCCCAGTTATGTTCCTTTTATGACCTATTCAGAAAATAGAGAACTAAGAAAGGAATTAAGTCTTGCCTTTGGAAAAAGAGGATTTCAGGATAACAATCATAATAATTCAGTTGTTATTTTAAAAATTATTAAGCTCCGCCTAGAAAGAGCAAAGCTGCTTGGTTATGAATCTCATGCTGCTTTTGTTTTAGAGGAGCGAATGGCTAAAAGCGAGAAAAATGTAGAATCATTTTTAAACAACTTAAGCAAAAAAGCACACCCTGTAGCAAAAAAAGAATGGAATACCATGGAAGCATTTGCTAAAGAAAACCTGGGTATATCTACACTTGAAAAATGGGATACGGCCTTTGTCGCTGAAAAACTTAAACAAGAAGAATTTGATTTAAATGAACAAGTGCTCAAACCTTATTTCCCTTTAAACAAAGTCTTAGATGGATTATTTCAAATTATAGAACGCTTGTATGGTTTGAGTTTTTATAAAACTACAGAAATCGATACTTATCAGGAAGAAGTGGATGTTTATGAGGTTAAAAAATCAGATCAGTTTCACGCCTTGTTATACACAGATTTTTTTCCAAGACCTGGAAAAAGAAACGGAGCCTGGATGACCAGCTACCGCTCTCAGAAAAAAGGACAGCGTCCACACATTTCAATTGTTTGTAATTTTTCACAACCCACAAAAACTCAACCTTCATTGTTAACCTTTCAAGAAGTGACTACTTTATTTCATGAATTTGGACACGCCTTGCACGGGATATTGGCAAATACTACCTATAGCGGCTTGAGTGGAACCAGTGTTTATTGGGATTTTGTTGAGCTACCAAGTCAAATCATGGAAAACTGGTGCTATGAACCTGAGGCTTTGGCACTCTTTGCAAAGCATTATGAAACAGATGAAGTCATTCCACACGGATATATTGAAAAAATTAAAAAAGCCGCACATTTTCAACAGGGTTTACAAACACTCAGACAGTTGAGTTTTGGCTATTTAGACCTTTCTTTTCATACTAAAAACGCTAACTTAATCGAAGAAGTAAAAACGCATGAAAAAAATCAAATAGCCCCACTGCAATTTACCAGCGACATTTCTGAAAATTGTATGAGCACTTCGTTTTCACATATATTTCAGGGAGGGTATGCTGCCGGTTACTACAGCTATAAATGGGCAGAAGTTTTGGATGCAGATGCTTTTGAATTGTTTTTAGAAAAAGGAGTCTTTGACTCACAAACTGCAAAATCATTTATGGAAAACATCCTATCTAAAGGAGGGACAGAACACCCGATGACACTTTACAAACGCTTTAGAGGAAAAGAGCCCGACCCCGCCGCTTTGCTGCGAAGAGCAGGACTCGCTTAAGTCTTTGATAAAATTTCATTATCTTAAGGATTATTTTTTATTATTAATCCGAGAGGTATGCCCCAAATCAAACCCTCAATACTTGGAGTTTTATTCTTTATTGGCACTTTTAATTTAAGTTGTCAGGTTACTTTTTTTGGTGATTTGTATGTTGGAAAAAATAAAGAGTTACATATTGCTTTTAAAGAAACCTATTTTAGTGGTGGAAAAATTAAAACCCATCGCCAAGATCCTGTAGGGATTATTTCATTTGGTTCAGAAAGTAAATGGACTCAATTATATGAAAATTCATATGTAGATGGAATTATTCGAATTTATCATGATGGTGTTTTTACCTTCCCTGTTGGTGACTTAAATATCTTTAGTCCCATTACTTTCTATTTAATAGGAAATGAAAACTATATTCAAGTTGAATACAACCATACTCTTAATCGATTATACTTTTCTAATTCAATGGAGATTGAAACTCCTCAACATCATTTTTGGAGCTGGAAAGTACAGGGAAATCCTTTTGCAAGAATTCAGACTTTTTGGTGGCCAAATCACAAAATAGTTAGTTTAACTAAAAATGAAGTGATAACCGATATTTTAAATATTGGATTACTTCTTAAGGGTAAATGGAAAAAATATTTTTCAAGCTTAACATCAAATCCTTTCACACCCGAATTTCCATTAAGTGCAAAATACGGATCAAGCATTGGAGTAGAACCTATATCGTTATCTGAGAATAGCGTAATCACTTACTTGACAAATAAGAAAGATCTTAAAATTGAAAAACTAGTCAGCCAAGTGATTACTCCAAATAATGATAATACAAATGATACCTGGAAAATACAAGGGTATCAATTTAATCTCAAAAGTGAGATTAAAGTTTATGACCTTAATCAAAAGCTAGTTTTTTCACATCTAGAAATTTACAATAATGACTGGGACGGGACGGCAGTGCAAACTGGTGAACCATTAGACAATGGAGGCTATTTTTTTACCTTGGATTTAGATGGGAAAAAACCCATTGAAAAAAAAGGGTGGTTATACATAAGAAGAAATTAATAATGAATGCAAATAAACAAATACTTGTTTTGTATTGTATCTCCCTTATTGGGCTACCTTCTCTTTGTGTAGGTCAAGAGGAAGATTTACTTCTAATTTTTCCAAAACAATTACAATGGATTAATCCTGCATCAATTGGCTTAGAAAAAGAAACAAACTTAGGCCTTCTTATCAATAGTAAATGGCTAGGAATTAAAGATGCTCCCAAGCAACAAACTTTATTTTACGAATCTTTTAGTGGAAAGAAAAATATTAATTTTGGTGGGCTAATAAGAAACCAAAGTCGTTTTGCAGAAAACAGCATCCAATTTTTTGGCCAATTCTCCTTTCCAATAAAGTTAAATTCATTTGTTGAACTTCACCTAGGAATTCATGGAGGAGGAGAATTTTCTGAATTAAATTTTGACTATTTACACTCTGTTGATGGAGTTATTATTGATCCCTTGTTACAAAAGCAAACTCATTTCACCCCTAACTTAGGAGTCGGTTTTCATTTAAAAATTTCAAACTATTCCATTCAAGGTTCATTTCCAAAACTTTTGGAGCGTTTTGCATTTCAAAAAATATTTCAGCTATCTATTCCCAATAGACTCTATTTTTTTAGTGAAGTAGAATGGTCTCAAAAGAGTATTCTTAAAAGCAATCTATTAAAAGTCACTCTTCAATATCACAACTTAGGAATTAATAAAAATACTGCACAAGTCAAAGCGAGTCATATCTTTCGCTTTGGGGAAATTTACCTAGGAATAAATTCGAAAAAAAACATGGGAATTGGTTTTCTTTTTGATACAAAGAAAATACTGAGTATTGGATATGCATTCCAATTTCCAATTGCTGTTAGCTCAGATTTAAAATTAAATAATCATTCCATTTATCTTCAGTTTAATATAAAAAAAAATAGCTCAGAAAATCCAAATTTATGATAAAACCTATGTCTCATGAAAAACCATTCTTTTAGTTTATATCTATTATTTATCCTTTTCACTCTTAAATCAAATGGGCTCTTTGGTCAAATAAAAATGGGAGATAATCCCCTAGTTATTGACCCAGCAGCAATTTTTGAAATTGAAAGTAAAGAACAAGGTGTTCTTCTTGCTAGAATGTCCTCTGGAGAACGAGAAAAAATTTCATTTTCTAACCTCCCTAATGGACTTCTAATTTTTAATACTGATTTGGATGGTTTTGAATATTATTCCTCCTTTTTAAAAAAATGGATTCCAATTTCATCCAATCTACCTCAACTAGTATTAGTTGAAAACAAACTTTCTATTTCCGCTGAAAATGCTGTAGATCTTACTCCTTTTATGGATAATACAGATAAACAAAGGCTTAGTTTAGAGGGTAATATACTTAAATTAGAACAAGGCGGTTCCATAGACCTGTCACCAATTTTGATTCAAAATAGTGCTCAACAACTTCAATTAAATGGAACTCATCTTATTCTAGAAAATGGAGGGTCTGTTGATTTAAGCCCAATCTTTTCAATAAATACTGATGCACAACAACTCTCCTTAATCAGCTCCACATTAATGCTGGAACGAAGTGGTAGTATTGACTTATCGAGTATTAATATAAACACGGACAACCAAAAAATTGATCAATTTCAATTAGTGAGTAATACCCTTTTTCTTTCCATTGAAAACGATAACCAAATACCATTACAAATAAATCTTCCAGACTCAAACACAGACGCTCAACAACTCTCCTTAGTTAGTTCCACATTAATGCTAGAACGAAGTGGTAGTGTTGACTTATCAGGTATTAGTTTAAACACTGACAACCAAAAAATTGATCAATTCCAAATAGTGAGCAATACCCTTTTTCTTTCCATTGAAAACGATAACCAAATACCATTACAAATAAATCTTCCAGAAACAAACACAGATAATCAAATGATCTCATTAAATAGTAGTTCAACTCTTTCATTAGAACGTGGAGGGATTATTGACTTAAGCTCTTTTAAAGACAACACTGATCAACAAAAATTAAATTTAACGCTAGTCAATTCTCAAACGGCAATAATTGGAATTACAAATGGAAATACTATTCAGTGGGCTACCAATGGTTCTTTAACTTTTTCAATGACATCTAGCAATGTGCTCATGATAGAAACTCAAAAAAGCCCCTTTAGTAGAGAAGCTGGTGTAATTTCAAATGGCGAGAGCGATTGGATGAATGAAAATTTTGTCTTTGGAAGCGATCGCTTAGATAATGATAATTCAATCACACAAGATAATAAACGCTTCTTTTTTTCAAAAAAATCAGGGGCTTTTAGAGCTGGCTTTGCACAAAGTGATCAATGGGACAGTAAAAACATCGGAACTTATTCTGTAGCTATGGGAAGAAACACTATCGCTTCAGGTTATAACTCCTCCGCCTTTGGCATAAGCACTAAAGCTTCAGCATGGTATTCTTCAGCCTTTGGTCAAGGTACCGAAGCAAATAGCCGCACCGAAATGGTGATTGGTAGTTATAATTCAAAAACAACTAGCTTGGGAGGGACAAGAGATTGGAACCCTCTTGATCGTTTATTTGTTATAGGCAATGGTACAGGAAGTACAACGGCAAGTAGAACAGATGCTTTAGTTATGCTTAAAAACGGAACTACTTTAGTAAATGGTATGTGGACAGGCCCGGGATTTACAATTTTATCAGATAGACGATTAAAATCAAAATCTTCAAAATTAAAACATGGAATTAAAGAACTAGAAAAGATCAATACTTATAAATATGAATTAAAAACAATTCAAAATAAAAAAAGATTTGGGCTCATGGCAGATGAAGTAGAAAAAATATTTCCAGAGCTAGTCACTACTCATCACAATGAAAAAAATTATAAAAGCATCGATTACATTGGACTTATTCCAGTTTTAATGAATGCACTTATTGAACAACAAAAGGAAATCGACCACTTAAAAAAACGCATTAAAAAGAGGTAAATTACCAATTCATAAATCCTCCCTCTAAATCGTAGATTTTAGTAAATCCAAGAGAATCCATTATTTTTGCTGCCTTTCCACTTCGGTTTCCAGAGCGACAATAAATTAAAAGTGTTTTATTTTTATTTAAGGCAGAAATATTTTCTATAAAATCAGCTGCTTTAAAATCAATATTCACAGCATTTTCTATATGTCCATTCTCAAATTCATTGGGTGTTCTGACATCTATTATTTGATGGTTTTCTTTTATAAGTTCAAGATATGCTTCTTTGTTTACGACTTCAATAAAACTTGTGTTTTGAGTGCACGAAATAAATAAAATTAGAATGAGTTTTTTCATAGTATTGTTTTAATAAAAATAAGAAATTAGATGGAAACTCATCCACCAAACTATAGGAATCCCCTCTATCCAAAAACTAGTAAAATAATTAGAGTCTTGAGGAGAACAATAAAAAAGAGCACTACCAAGTAACATAAAAGCAATAAAAGCTGGTGCTAAAACTAATAAATCATTTGAAAATACAAGAACAGTAAAAATAAGAGCAACCGTCAACAAAAAGAAACCAAGCTTTTTTGTTTTGTAAATTCCTAACTGCTGAGGAATCGTTCTCAAATGAATAGTGTCTTTTGAAGAATCTCTAATCTCAAAAGGCAAAGTAGCTACCCAAACATAAAAAAATTGAATAATAAACCATTTCATAAATAAGCTAAATGAAAAGTCTGATGAAGATGCAAAAGGAACCCCAACGGTCAGCAAAACCCAACTAAGAGCTACTAAGTATATTTTCCACCCTTTTTTGTTACGCCAATTTGACGTTTCACCAAAAAAAGGAATTGTATATAATACAACCAAGAGTCCCCCTAAAACAACAAACACCTTTGCTAAATTAGTGAGCGCAAAAAAAAATCCAAAAGTGAGTAATCCGCTAGTTACTAAAAGAATAAAAAGCCCTGGATTTTTTTTTCTTTTGGAAGAGGATATAAATATGGAGAAATACTTAATGAAATTATAGACAAAAAGAGTACTTAAAAAAATAAATATTAACAGGTTTTGAGAGGTGCTTCCATACACAGAACCATTCGCTAAGGCACCCATACATGTTACAGCTAAAGCCACATGAATACTGGATTTAACATAAAAATGAAAACAATTTTTAAATACTTTTAGCACATGTAAATATCGAAACTTTAAAGGAGTTGAAGTTTGTTTTTAAAAAAAAAAATAAGAACTGGTGAAAGAACAAAAAAAATGTCCTGTATATATTCTATTTTTGCTGAAATTTCTAATGTATGAGAACGGATAAGTTTGTTGAAAGACACATTGGCCCAAATGAAGATGAGATTAAGAAAATGCTTGCTAAAATTGGGGCTGAATCGATAGAGCAATTACTTGAGGAAACCATTCCCGAAACGATCCGCCTTGACACTGATTTGGATTTACCAGGTGGAATAAGTGAATATGCTTTTTCTGAAAAAATCCAAAAACTAGGTCGTGAAAATAAATCATTTGAAACCTATATCGGTTTAGGTTATCATGCAGCAATCACTCCCGCTGTTATTCAGCGTAACATACTAGAAAATCCAGGATGGTATACCGCTTACACACCATATCAAGCTGAAATTGCTCAAGGTAGACTTGAGGCTTTATTCAATTTTCAAACGCTAGTTTGTGATCTCACTGGAATGGAATTGGCAAATGCTTCACTTTTAGACGAAAGCACTGCTGCAGCGGAAGCGATGACAATGCTCTTTGGAGCTCGTACACGTGAACAGAAAAAAAATGAAGCACACCATTTTTTTGTTGACGAAAATATTTTACCGCAAACGCTCTCCTTATTAAAAACACGTGCTACACCACTAGGAATAGAATTAAATATTGGAAATCCAGAAGGACATACTTACAGCACAAACTTCTTTGGAGCGATACTCCAATATCCTGGAAAACATGGTGCAATTCCAAATTTAAAAAAATGGATCGATAGAGCTAAAGAGTTTGGAATATGTACTGTTGTGGCGGCAGATATTATGAGTTTGGTTGTTTTAGAATCGCCAGGTCAAAATGGCGCTGATGTAGTTGTAGGTACGACACAGCGTTTTGGTATTCCCTTAGGCTATGGAGGGCCACATGCAGCCTTCTTTGCTACTAAAGAGCATTATAAAAGAAATATTCCTGGAAGAATCATTGGACAAACACGTGATCTAAACGAAAATCCAGCACTTCGCATGGCACTTCAGACTAGGGAGCAACATATTAAAAGAGATCGAGCCACATCCAATATATGCACCGCACAAGTTCTCTTGGCTGTAATGGCAGGAATGTATGCTGTCTATCATGGTCCCAAAGGACTTCAATACATTGCTAATGGAATTCATAAAAAAACCTCATCGCTAAACGAAAAAATTAAGCACCTTGGACTAAATCAAAAAAATGAATTCTTTTTTGACACATTATCTATTGAAGCAAATGCAAAAAATATTAAAAAAATTGCAGAGAAAAAAGAGATTAACTTTTATTATCCCGACAAAAACACCGTTTGCATTTCAATAAATGAGACCACTTCAAATCATGATATTGATCAAATAGTAATGGTGTTTTCAGAATCCCTCGAAAAAGATAATTCTGATATAACTTCAAACGGAACAGTTCCTATAAAACTTCCAAAAGAAGACCTGAGAAAAAGTGCTTTTTTGACACATCCTGTTTTCAACTCTTATCACTCAGAAACGGCCTTAATGCGCTATATAAAGTCCCTTGAACGAAAAGATTTAGCTCTAAACCACTCCATGATCTCTTTAGGATCATGCACCATGAAACTCAATGCAGCTTCAGAAATGCTTCCCTTGAGTGATTCTAACTGGGGAGCAATACATCCTTTTGTCCCTGTAGATCAAGCAGCAGGTTATCAAAAAATGCTTTCGCATCTCACAGAACAACTTAATGTGGTTACAGGGTTTGCTGCAACCTCTTTACAGCCAAATTCTGGTGCACAAGGAGAATATTCTGGATTAATGGTAATACGTGCCTATCATGAATCAAGAAAGGATTTTCATAGAAATATATGCATCATTCCAGCATCTGCACATGGAACAAATCCAGCCTCTGCAGTTATGGCTGGTATGACTGTTGTTGTAACTGGAACCGATAAAAAAGGGAACATTGATTGGGACGATTTACAAGAAAAAGCTCTTTTACACAAAGACAATCTTTCTGCATTAATGATTACATATCCTAGTACGCATGGTGTGTTTGAAACTAAAATTAAGGAAATAACAAAACTTATTCATGATTATGGAGGGCAGGTCTATATGGACGGAGCAAACATGAATGCACAAGTGGGCTTGACAAGCCCAGCAGTAATTGGAGCAGATGTTTGCCATCTGAATCTACACAAAACATTTGCCATTCCTCACGGAGGAGGTGGACCGGGTGTAGGGCCTATCTGTGTTGCAAAACATTTAGCACCTTTTTTACCAGGAAACCCTGTCATTCAAACTGGTGGAGACCAAGCAATTACTGCAATTTCTGGAGCTCCTTTTGGCTCCGCTCTAGCTTGCCTTATTTCTTACGGATACATTGAAATGTTGGGAGGTTCAGGACTAAGAAAAGCAACAGAAATAGCAATTTTGAACGCTAATTATATACAGAAAAGGCTTGAAGGTGCCTATGATGTTTTATATACAGGTATAAAAGGGAGAGCGGCTCACGAACTTATTATTGATTGTAGGTCTTTTAAAGAATTTGGAATAGAAGTGGTAGATATTGCAAAACGTCTCATGGACTATGGCTTTCATGCTCCTACAGTTTCATTTCCAGTACCTGGAACAATGATGATTGAACCTACTGAAAGTGAAAATGTAAGTGAAATGGATCGTTTTTGTGATGCAATGATTTCAATCAGAATGGAAATTGCTGGTGGTGAAAAGGAACACCTACTTTTAAAAAATGCACCACACACATTAGCTATGGTTACTGATGACAAATGGGACTTCCCCTACAGCCGTCAAAAAGCTGCCTTTCCTCTAGAATTTGTATATGAAAATAAATTCTGGCCAAGTGTTAGAAGGGTTGATGAAGCCTATGGAGATCGTAATTTAGTTTGTAGCTGTCTTCCTCTAGATTCATATTTAAATAGTTGATAAATAGATTATTAAGAATTTATATTCCGTAAAAATTTAAATTAAAATAGATTTTAGGCATCGTAGCTGTTTTTACAAAACAAAGAAGCTAGATGTTCAAAAGAATACCTTTGGTTTCTTATTATGAACATAAAGATAACAGGCACCGGAAGTAGTATCCCAGAAAGGATACAACCAAACGTACAATTTTCTTCAAATTCATTTTTTGACGCCACTGGATCAAGAATTGAAAATCCCAACGAAGAAATTATTGAGAAATTTCAGGCCATAACCGGCATTGAACAACGCAGGTACATCAGAGAGGATCAAACTGTTTTAGACATTGCGTTAGAAGCAGCACAAAATGCAATAACTGACGCTTCTCTGGACGCAGAAAATTTAGATTATATCATTTTTGCTCATAACGTTGGTGATATTGCTCTCAACTCAAATCAAGTAAATACCCTTCCAAGTTTAGCCTCAAAATTAAAAGCAGCTTTGAAAATTAAAAATCCTGAATGTGTAGCTTATGATATTCTATTTGGCTGTCCAGGTTGGGTTGAAGGAATTATCCAAGCCAAAGCGTTTATAAAAGCTGAAATGGCTCAAAAATGTCTGGTAATAGGCGCAGATACTCTTTCAAGAGTTCTGGATCAAAGTGACAGAGATTCAATGATATATGCTGATGGAGCTGGAGCTGCCATTATTGAGGCAACCGAAGATGAAGGAGGAATTCTTTCTCACAAAACAGTAACTTACACTTCTGAAGGTGAAGCAGAATTTATTTTTTATGGCACCGCAAATGATTTAGGTAAAGGGACAAAGTATATTAAAATGTTTGGGAGAAGAGTCTATGAATTTGCATTAAGTAAAGTACCTCTGGCAATTCAATCGTGCCTTGAAGCTTCTGGAGAATCTATTGATGAAGTAAAGAAAATTTTTATTCATCAAGCTAATCTTAAAATGGATGATGCTATCGTAAAACGCTTTTACAGACTATACAAAAAACCTGTACCAAGTGATGTTTTACCAATGAATATTCAAGAATATGGTAATAGTTCTGTAGCTACAATACCCACACTCTTTGATTTAATTCGTAAAGAAAAATATCAGGGGCACCATGTTGAAAAAGGAGATCTTGTTATTTTTGCATCTGTAGGTGCCGGAATGAATATCAATGCGATAACCTATCGAATTTAAACCCTATAAGGGAACACTAAATTCATCTTTCTTAAAGATTCAATAAACTTAAAATCCTTACCTTTGATAGGGTATGAAAATCCTTACACACATTGGAAATTACTTCATAATGCTAAAGCTAACTTTTGGTAAATTCACCAAATGGAAGATTCTTAAGCAATTGATTTTAAAAGACATTGACACCCTAATCATTGGTTCTTTAGGGATCGTATCTTTCATCTCATTTTTTGTAGGCGGTGTAGTTGCCATTCAAACTGCCTTAAATTTAGAAAACCCGCTTTTACCAAAAAATTTAATTGGTTTTGCCGCTCGTCAATCGATTATTTTAGAATTTGCCCCTACTTTTATTTCAATAATTATGGCAGGTAAAGTCGGTTCATATATCACTTCTAGTATTGGTACAATGCGAGTTACAGAACAAATTGATGCACTTGAAGTAATGGGAATAAACACCCACAACTATTTGATTTTTCCTAAAATAGTCTCCCTATCACTTTACCCATTAGTCATATGTATTTCCATGTTTTTAGGGATTTTTGGAGGCTATATAGCCGCTGTGTATGGTGGCTTTTCATCAAGTGCTGATTATATTGAAGGAATTCAAATGGATTTTATTCCATTTCATATCACCTATGCCTTTATTAAAACTTCTTTTTTCTCTTTTATATTAGCGACCATACCTGCATATCATGGATATTATATGAATGGAGGAGCATTAGAGGTTGGAAAAGCAAGCACTGTTTCATTTGTATGGACTAGTGTTGTAATCATCCTTTTAAACTATCTCATAACCCAATTATTACTTACCTAGATGATCCGTGTAGAAAACATAACGAAATCTTTTGATGAGAATGAGATCTTAAAAGGTATCTCTACGGAGTTTAAAAAAGGGAAGACAAATTTGATCATTGGTCAGAGTGGCTCAGGGAAGACTGTTTTTCTTAAATGTTTACTCGGTCTTTTTAAAATTGATTCTGGCAATATTAGGTTTGAAGGTAAAATGCTCAAAGAAATGAACATAGAAGAGCGAAGTATTCTTAGACAGGAAATGGGAATGGTTTTTCAGGGTAGTGCCCTATTCGATTCTATGTCAGTAGAGGAAAATATAATGTTTCCGATGCAAATGTTTACCAAAAAAATAGATAGTGAAATTAGAGACAGAGCTAATATTGCTATTAAAAGAGTAAATCTAATTAACGCTAACACGAAATTTCCTGACGAAATTTCAGGGGGTATGAAAAAGAGAGTGGCCATTGCTCGAGCCATTGTCATGAACCCCAAGTATCTTTTTTGTGATGAACCTAATTCTGGTCTAGATCCAAAAACAGCTATTCTAATTGATAATTTAATCCAAGAAATTACTGACGAATATAAGATCACTACAGTAATAAATACCCATGACATGAACTCGGTTATGGAAATAGGGGAAAAAATTATATTTTTAAAAAATGGGAAAAAAGCTTGGGAAGGTTCGAATGAAGATATTTTCCAAACAGACAATGAAGCAGTATCCGACTTTGTCTATTCTTCTGATCTCTTTAAAAAAGTAAGGGAAGTCTATTTGAAAAAATAAGCTAGTCAATTTGTATCTCTGCATGAGGACTGAAAAGATAAATTCTACCGGTTTCAATCTCTTTACATTCAATTCTTTTTCTACGTTTCTTAATTTTTACAAAACGCCTTCCATTAGAAATGGAAAAAGTAACACCGTCTTGAATTTCAAAAATATATTGCTGCTCGTTTTGCTCATCATACTTTTTTAAGGCCATAACTAAATCAAAATCTCGATCTGAACTAGCCTTGGGGTTTTTCATATGTTTCGCCAATATCGTGCAGATAGGCTCTGGAAAAATAGTAGGATTCAAAAAGGGTAATAAAGTTTCTTGAAAAGCACGTTTCCACTCAAGACCATGTGGCTTAACTCTATTCCCAGATTGTCGTGAAACTTTAAAATGAGCTAACTCATGGAGCAGTGTAATTAAAAAACGATAGGGATTCAGAGAGTTATTTACAGTAATTATAGGTTTTTTATTAGGGTGAAACCTAAAATCGCCATGTTTGGTAAGTCGCTGTTTTGTTACTATAATATTTACATCCATATTCCTTAAAAAAGATTCAATTTGAATATGAGCAGCTTTAGGAATATAAGACAGTAGTTCCTCCATACCTACAATAAACTATGGAGTTGAAGAAGATACAGGAATCGTTTTTCCATTAAAGAAATTATGCCCTTCCATTGAAAATTTAAAGATATATTCTGCCATTTCTTTTGCACTTAATGGGGCTTTAAATCCAGGAAAAGCTTGGGCTAACATTTCTGTTTGTACTGCTCCCAATGCAAGAGAATTAAATGAAGGTCCTGTTTCTTTATATTCCTCCGCCAATAATTCAGTAAGTATATTTACCGCTCCTTTACTACTACTGTAAGCGGCCAAACCAGCAAATTTAGAGCTTCCACCAATACCGCCCATACTACTTATATTTACCACATGGCCTTTTGGAGCAATAATTGGTAATAATAATCGTGTTAGGGAGGCAAGTCCAAATACATTTACACTATAAATTTTTTCAAAATCTTCTTTTGTAGTTTCACTAAAAGGTTGATTAAGCAATGTACCTGCGTTATTAATCAAGGCATCAACTACAATTTTTTGCTCTTTTAGTATCTGAAGAAATTTTTCTAAAGCTATCAAATCAGTAATATCTATTCCAATAGGGTGAAGCGTTTCAGAGGCAATTAGAGTTTCTGTGTTTCGTGAAAGTGCAAAAACATTATGTCCTTGGGCAGCAATAAGGTTAACCAATTCGAAACCTATTCCTCTACTAGAACCTGAAACTACAAAAGTCTTTTTCATATTTAAAGATAGAGAAAAAATCCTCGCTTAAAAGGTCTTAATGGTTAGAGCAACATGGTTAATGGGTTTTCAACAAACCCTCTTAATGTTTGTAAAAATTGAGCTCCAGTTGCTCCATCTACAACGCGATGATCACATGCTAAAGTTAATTTCATGGTATTTCCAACCACAATATTTCCATTTTTCACGACTGGTTTTTGAACAATTGCTCCTACAGATAAAATAGCTCCGTTAGGTTGATTAATAATTGAAGTAAACTCCTGAATTCCAAACATTCCTAGATTTGAAATGGTAAATGTACTCCCTTCCATTTCGGCAGGGGTTAGCTTTTTTTCACGCGCGCGAATTGCGTAATCTTTAACTGTAGCTCCAATCTGAGGAAGATTAAGTTCATCGGTGAATTTAACAACAGGAACAACCAATCCATCTTCCACCGCAACAGCTACTCCAACATGAACATGGTGATGCTGTGTGATTTGATGGTCTTCCCATTTGGCATTAACTTGTGAATGTTGTTTCAATGCAAGTCCTGATGCTTTAACTACAATATCATTAAATGAAATTTTTGTGTCAGGAATCCCGTTGTATTGCTCTCTAAACGAAATCGCATTATCCATATCAAATTCCACTCCCAAGTAGTAATGTGGAGCTGAAAATTTAGAGGCAGACAATCGTTTTGCAATTGTTTTACGCATTTGAGAATTAGCAATTACAGTTACTGATTCTGTTCCACTTGGAACAAAAGGTTGTGCAAAGCCACCTTTCTGGGGTTGGAAATTATCAATGTCTCTTTTGATAATTCGCCCATGATCACCGGATCCTTGAACTTGATTTAAATTAATGCCTTTTTCTGCAGCTAATTTTTTAGCTAAAGGAGATGCAATTACACGACCAGATCCTGATCCTGAAGGTACTGCTGTCTGTTCAACTACTGGAGTTTCTTTAGCATCAGTCACAACAGCTGTTACTGGTGAGTTTTCAACTGTAGTTTCAGCTACTTTTAGATTTGGAGTGGCCTTACTTGCATGGGCTGCTAAAACGGTCTCCACATCAGTTCCTTTTTTACCTATGATAGCTAAAATACTATCTACAGGAGCCGATTCTCCTTCTTGGAGTCCAATATATAATAGGGTTCCCTGATAAAAGGATTCAAATTCCATTGTCGCCTTATCTGTTTCGATTTCAGCCAAAATATCCCCTTCGTTTACAGTATCCCCTACTTTTTTATTCCAAGTAGCTACTGTCCCTTCTTCCATGGTGTCACTCAGCCGTGGCATAGTAATGAGCTCTGCTCCTTCCGGCATCGCAACAATATCTTTGGATTCAACTTCTTCAGATAATGCCACAGGCTCTGAGATTGATTTATCAGCGAGTGTTGCATTATCCTTTCCATTTACTATGGAAGAGATGTCCTCATCTTTTTCACCAATAATTGCCAGAAGAGTATCCACTGGGGCAGTTCCTCCCTCTTTAATTCCAATGTAAAGTAACTCTCCTTCATTAAAAGATTCAAATTCCATGGTAGCTTTGTCGGTTTCAATCTCTGCAAGAATATCGCCCTCATTAATTTTATCACCAACTTTTTTAAACCATTTTGCAACAGTTCCTTCTTCCATGGTATCACTCAACCTCGGCATATTAATAATTTCAGCCATGCGCTATAATTTGTGTTTTATAAAAGGATAATCATCTTGTTCATAGACAGCATCATACATTAAACTTAAATCTGGATAGGGTGAAGATTCAGCAAATTTTTCACATTCCAGAACGCGTTCTTTTATAGACTTGTCAACTATATCTAAATCCTTTTGAGTTGCATATTTCTTAGTTAGTATAACCTCTTTGACTTGGGATATAGGATCAATCTTACGATATTCCTCAACCTCTTCTTTTGTTCGATAATGTTGTGCATCTGACATAGAGTGCCCACGGTATCGATAGGTTTTCATTTCTATAAAGGATGGTCCACCACCGGATCTTGCAAGACTTATAGCCTTGTCCATTGTTTTGGCTACTGCTACGGGGTCCATTCCATCGCAAGGCTCGCAAGGCATATTGTATCCTAATCCTAACTTCCAAATTTCTTCGTGATTAGCCGTTCTTGCAACCGAAGTGCCCATGGCATAACCATTATTTTCAACAACAAATACAACTGGTAGCTCCCATAACATTGCCAAATTTAGGGTTTCATGGAGTGACCCTTGACGGGCAGCACCATCACCTAAAAAACAGAGGGTAACATTATCACGATCAAAATATTTATCCCCAAAGGCCATACCTGCTCCAAGGGGAATTTGACCTCCCACAATTCCGTGGCCACCATGAAATTTGAATTCTTTAGAAAAAATATGCATGGAGCCTCCTAATCCTTGAGAAGTTCCTGTGGCTTTTCCATAAAGCTCAGCCATAACACGCTTAGGATCTACTCCCATCCCAATGGGCTGAACGTGGTTTCTATACGCTGTTATCATGCGGTCTTTTCCAATTTCCATTGCATGAAGTGAACCGGCTAAAACAGCCTCTTGACCATTATATAAGTGTAGAAATCCTCTGACTTTTTGCTGAATATAGACTGCAGCTAATTTGTCTTCAAACTTTCTCCAGAAAAGCATATTTTCATACCAATCTAAATACGTTTGTTTTGTTATTTTCTTCATAAAAACCTACTAAATATTCCTAATATCGAATGCCAAAATTACTCAATTAAGTTCTATGAGTAAAATAATCCACATTAATTATTCCCCAAAACTTAAGATAACTACTCCTGAAGTTCTTCTTCGGAAGGTGCTTGATAATTTCCGATATCCATAGCTAAAGAAAAACGTATTGTATTTTCCAATGGGTTTCTAACATTTGAAGTTGAAAATAAATAAGAAATATCTATATCTAAACTTTTAATATCAAACCCAGCCCCCATTGTTAGATAGCGTCGAGAACCTTTCTCTTGACTTTCGTTAAAATATCCTGTTCTTACTGAAAAGGTATCTTCAAAGCGATATTCCAATCCTATTGCGGCCGTGACTTCCTTAAACTCCTCGGAAATACCACTAGGAGCATCACTAAAGGAAGTGAAGATTCCTTTAAAAAAATCTATGTCAGGTTGATTGTATCCTATTAGGACAGATTCGTCATCATAAATTGCTACGGGAGTAGGAACTAATAATTTATTAAATTCTGTATAAATTCCTAAAACATTATTAGCGTCAAAAAGTAAATCTAAACCAAAACCTACTTTAAGATTTGTTGGAATAAAGTTTTTTTGACCTCCTATATCATAAACCAAACGAGGGCCAATATTTGAAATATTAAAACCACTTCTAAATACAGCAGTATTTACACCTAAATCAAAAACCTTACTTTCAAAAAATCCTGCTATATCAACTCCTAATGAATTCGCAGACGATGTATCTGCATCGGTTGCAATTTTTAAATCTGATCGGATATAACGTCCAGCAACTGCCATAGAAAAAGTTTGACTAAGTTTTAATGCATAAGATACATCAAGAGTTAGCTCTGAAGGTCTTTCTAATCCTTGGTCAACTATAGACCCCCCAATAAATTCATTAAACTGTATATCTCCAAGACTAAAATACTTTAAACTTGTAGCCCAAGAACTCCGCTCATTCAAACGATTGTAAAAGGTTATATTTCCTAAAAAAATATCATCAACTAGCTTACTCAAATAAGGCGTGTAACTAAAACCAAGTCCTTTATCTGAAGAAACAAATGCGTATTTTGCCGGATTCCATTGTTGAGAATAAGCATCGGCCGGAGTTGCTACTCCTAAATCCCCCATTCCTGCAGCTCGAGCATCTGGGGTAATCATTAAAAAAGGGACTCCTGTTGTAATTACACGGTTTGAATTCTGCCCCATGGAGAAAAAAATCCCCAGAAGAAAAACAACAGATGTTTTGAGCATTGCTTTTTTTAAAATCATTATTCATTTTAAACGCAAAATATATTAAAATGTTATTCAAATTCATTTAAAAAATTGAAACGGCATGATGCATCACAATATATTAAAGTTTGATTCGTTTAATGTGTATGTTTTGGATGTTGAAAATTATTCAAACATCTTTTAACACAAACATTGATTATTTGTATATTGCAATGCGTTTTAGAAACAACATCGAACTATATGAAAGTGAGTAATTTAAAACATCTACTATCCGTAATTTCTCTAACACTAATTCTAGTGAGCTGTGGAGGAAACAACACTTCTCGAGGAACAGGCTGGGATATCAACTCAAAAAAAGGAGGATTTCAATACAATGTTGAATTTGACGAACAAGAAACAGGTCCGGGTCTTGTATTTGTTGAAGGAGGAACTTTTACAAAAGGACAAGTTCAAGATGATGTCATGCATGACTGGAATAACACTCCTAACAAACAACATGTTATGTCATTTTATATTGACCAGACCGAAGTTACTAACCTGATGTACATGGAGTACTTAAATTGGCTAGAAATTGTTTTCCCCACTAATGAACCTCGTTACAGACAAATATATGAAGGTGCACTTCCTGACACTCTGGTTTGGAGAAATCAATTAGGGTACTTAGAAGAACTAACCACTAATTATTTACGACATCCTGCTTATGCTGAATACCCTGTAGTGGGTGTGAACTGGCTTCAAGCTGTTCAATATGCTGAGTGGAGAACCGACAGAGTGAATGAATATATTTTGGAACGTGAATCTTATGTTCAGAAAGATGTTCGTTATAACGATATAGATGCAAACAGCACATTTAATACAGCGGCATACTTAACCCGTCCTGAGACCGTTTATGGTGGAAAAATTGATAGTTTAGCAGGTAAAAATGGAACTGTCAAAAGAGATACAGCAACAGTAAATGTATATGCTGGAGTGGAAAAAGGACTATTATTACCTTCTTACAGACTTCCCACAGAAACTGAATGGGAATATGCAGCATTAGCTTTGGTAGGAGATCGGGAATATAATACGTACAGAGGAAAAAAGAAATATCCTTGGTCTGGTGAATACACACGTTCAAGTGATCGAAGAACTGAAGGAGATCAATTAGCAAATTTCAAACTCGGTAAAGGAGATTATGGTGGTATTGCAGGCTGGTCCGATGATGGAGCCGACATCACAATACAAGTTAAACAATATCCGCCTAATGATTTTGGAATCTATGACATGGCTGGTAATGTTTCTGAATGGGTAGCAGATGTCTATAGACCAATAGTTGATGACGAAGCAAATGACTTTAATTACTATCGTGGAAATGTTTACCTCAAAAACGTAATTGGTGAAGACGGTAAAGCACAAACGATATCTCCGGACCAACTAGTATTTGACACCTTACCCAATGGAAAAGTGCTTTTAAAAAGACTACCTGGAGATTTGGATCAGGTAGCGATTGATGAAGAAGAAACTTTTCTACGTCAAAATTTTTCCGAAAGTGACAATAGAAATTATAGAGACGGAGATGTAGAATCGTCTAGAAGCTTTGCAAATGGAAAACCAGAAGAAGGTTCTGAAAACTCGAAACCAGAGTCTAGTCTAATGTATGATGCTCCTACGAATGCAAAAGTTGCTTTAGACGTAGACGGGAATACAGTTAGAACTATTGATAAATCCACAAAAAGAACAACACTTATTACTGATGAAGTAAGGGTTTATAAAGGAGGTTCTTGGAAAGACAGAGCTTATTGGCTAGATCCTGCTCAAAGACGTTATCTACCTCAATATATCGCAACAGAAAGCATCGGATTTAGATGCGCTATGTCACGAGTAGGGTCCAAAAGCAGTGTCAAGAAAAGTGCTCGGCACAAGAGAAAAGGATAATATTTAAACATCAAGCATCTTATCATTAAGATGCTTTTTTGTTCTATGCAAATACAAAAAATATATAAACTTTTTATTGCCTCTTCTGGGATATCTACGGATACAAGAACTTTAAAAAAAGACGCGCTGTTCTTAGCGTTAAGGGGAGATAACTTTAATGGAAATTTATATGCTGAAAAAGCATTGTCTTTGGGTGCATCCTCAGTTATAGTAGATGATCCAAAACTTAAAAACCTAGGTGCAAATAGTATAGTGGTAGAGGACACTTTAAAAACCCTTCAAGAGCTAGCCACATACCATAGAAAACAATTAAACACCCCAATAATTGGCATAACAGGGAGTAATGGAAAAACAACAACAAAAGAACTTGTTAGAGAGGTACTTTCTCAAAAATATAAAATTCTAGCAACAAAAGGAAACTTAAATAATCACATTGGAGTCCCATTAACACTTTTAGAATTAACAAAAGAACATCAAATTGCTATTATTGAAATGGGGGCAAATCATCTTGATGAAATTAAAAATCTCTGTTGTATTTCACTTCCCAATTGGGGGTATATAACAAATTTTGGAAAAGCACATCTAGAGGGTTTTGGAGGAGTTGATGGAGTAATTAAAGGAAAATCAGAACTATACAATCATTTAATAGAACAGCAACAAAAAATTCTTATCAATGGGGATGATCCATTACAAATAAAGCAAACAAAAAATTATCCCGTAAGTAGTTTTGGACATGGGAAAGAAAATACTTTTCAAATAAGTACAAACGAAAAAGATGACGAATTACAATTAACTTATAATGATCAAATTTTCACAAGTAACTTATATGGTGCATACAATTTAAACAATATAGCTGCCGCAATACTATTTGGGTATATATTTGAAGTACCTACAAAGTCCATTCAAAAAGCAATTCAAAAATACCAAGCAACCAACAATCGTTCACAAAAAATAAACATAAAAAACACCTCCATTATACTCGATGCCTACAATGCCAATCCCACTAGCATGGAGCATGCAATAAAAGCTTTTAAAAAAATAGCTACACAAAAAAGTGTTTTAATCATGGGAGACATGAAGGAATTAGGAGTGGAATCTGAAAAAGAACATCAACAGATCGTTGACTATTGTTTAGAAATGAAGTTTGAGCAAATTGATCTTATTGGTCCATTATTTTCAAAAACAAAAGATGTGGCTGACAGGGTTAGAAAACACAAAAACCTAAACTCTTTCACAAATTTTATTAACGCTCAATCTCAACTTGATTTTGATCATATAATGATTAAGGGATCTCGTTCAATGAAATTAGAAACATTACTCCCACTATTTGAATCTAAACTATAACCTGTGAAAAAAATCTTAATAATTGTCTTGGGACTTTGTTTTTATAGTTGTCAAAAATCTGATGATAAGTGTGGGCAAATTATTCAAAAAGAAATAATTGAGTCTAAGTATTACTTTGTTTTACAAACAGATGAATACATCAATTATTATAATACTCCACAAGATTCGGCATTGCCCGATAATGGTGTAAGACAAGGAACTGTTTCAAAAGAGATATATGATTCTTTTGAAATTGGCGACGAATATTGCTCAGAAAATTAAACTTTATTTTATTTGAGCACCCGCTATTATTTGCTCAACTATTTCAGGATTTAACAAAGTAGAAGTATCCCCTAAGTTAGAAATATCTTTACTTGCAACTTTTCGTAGAATTCTCCTCATAATTTTTCCGGAGCGAGTCTTTGGTAGCCCCGGAACAATTTGAATTTCATCAGGTTTGGCAATAGGACCAATGATTTTTCGAACCGTATTTTTAATTTCATCAATCAATATTTCATTTGATATTCCATCTTCATCACAAATAACATAGGCATAAATCCCTTGTCCTTTTATATCATGAGGAAAACCAACAACAGCAGATTCAATTACACGTGGATGCTCGTTTATTGCATTTTCAACCTCAGCTGTCCCCATTCGATGTCCTGAAACATTAATAACATCATCTACTCGTCCTAATATTCTGATATAACCATCATGGTCGCGCTTTGCTCCATCACCTGTAAAATACATACCTGGATAAGCAGAAAAATAAGTCTCCTTAAAACGTTTGTGGTCACCATAAGTAGTTCGAAGCATTGAGGGCCATGGAAATTTTATACAGAGATTTCCCTCAACATTATTCCCTTTTAATTCATTTCCTTCAGCATCTACAATGATGGGTTGAATTCCTGGCAAAGGCAAAGAAGCGTGTGCAGGTTTGTTTGGTGTAATTCCTGCTAAGGGAGATATCATTATACCCCCTGTCTCAGTCTGCCACCATGTATCAACTAAAGGGCAGTTTCCCTTTCCAATATGGTCATGATACCAATGCCATGCTTCTTCATTAATAGGCTCCCCAACGGAACCGATTACTTTTAAAGAATCTAACTTATAAGGAGCAACAGGTCCCAAACCTTGAGCCTGAAGGGCTCTTATAGCAGTTGGAGCAGTATAAAATTGATTGACCTCATATTTATCTACTACCTCCCAAAATCTTCCAGGATGTGGATAGGTAGGAACTCCCTCAAACATTAGCGTTGTTGCGCCAGAAAGTAAAGGCCCATAAATAATATAGGAGTGACCTGTAATCCATCCTATATCTGCTGTACACCAATAAACATCATTTTGTTCGTACTGGAAAACATTTTCAAAAGAATATTGAGTATAAACCATGTATCCTCCGGTGGTATGAACAACCCCTTTGGGCTTCCCAGTTGACCCAGAAGTGTACAAAATAAATAACAAATCTTCTGCATCAAGACTTTCAGCAGTGTTTATCTTAGATTCCTCCCTAATAGCATCATGCCACCATATATCGCGTCCTGAGGCCATTGTCACTTCTGCATTAGTCCTTTTGCAAACAATAACTTTTTCAACCGTTGACGTTTTTTCTAAAGCTTCATCAACAACTGCTTTTACCGGAATATTTTTAGAACCCCTAAAATTTCCATCAGAAGTCAAAACCATTTTAGCTTCACAATCAATAATTCTATCGGCTAGTGCAGAAGATGAAAATCCTGCAAAAACCACTGAGTGAACAGCACCAATTCTTGCACATGCCAACATTGCCACAGCAGCTTCGGGAATCATCGGCATGTAAATAATAACACGATCCCCTTTTTTAACTCCTTGAGCAAGCATTGCATTTGAAAACTGACAGGTCAATTCAAATAATTCACGGTAGCTAATTATCTTATTTGCTTCGTTAGGATCGTTGGGCTCCCATATAATAGCAGCCTTATCTCCATGTGTAAACAAATGTCTTTCAAAAATATTTTCTGTAATATTCAGTTTTGCATTTTCAAACCATTTGACATGAGGGCCCTCATTATTCCATGACAAAACATTATCCCATGGTTTTTGCCAATGGAATGAATCCGCAATTCTTGCCCAAAACTTTTCAGGCTCATTTACACTTTTTTGATATTCATGAATATATCCAGATAATGATTGAATCTTATTACTCATACGAAAACTTTATTTTTTTTTAATGTGTTTGCCCTGATGGACTATCAGCACCTCTAGGAGTTCTAATGCGTTCTGTTAATGCAACAACTTCAGGTGGAGGTGGGCTGGTAAAACGAGACACCAATAACGCTACTACAAAATTTATTATCATTCCCAAAGTTCCAATACCTTCGGGAGAAATACCCCACCAGAAGTTTTCTGGAAGTCCTGGTCCACCCAACTGGGGTTTGAAATAAATGATATAAGTAGTGGTAAAAATTATTCCTATTATCATTCCGGAGATTGCTCCCTGTTGGTTCATTCGTTTATCAAAAATACCCAAAATAATCGCTGGAAAAAAAGAAGAGGCTGCCAGTCCAAAGGCAAGTGCAACAACTTGCGCAACAAAACCCGGAGGATTAAGCCCAGCCAAACCTGCTGCTACAACAGCAACAGCTATAGCAACCCGCGCAGCATAAAGCTCTCCTTTCTCACTAATATCAGGACGTAGGTAGTTTTTTAATAAATCGTGAGAAATTGAAGTTGATATTACCAGTAATAATCCAGCGGCTGTAGAAAGCGCAGCTGCCAAACCTCCTGCAACGACCAAACCAATTACCCATGGGGGAAGGTTAGCAATCTCAGGATTAGCTAATACAATAATATCTCGATCAACAGTTAATTCATTCAATTGCGCATCTGCAACATACTGAATAGTACCGTCATTATTTTTATCTTCAAATGAAAGTAAACCCGTCTTTTCCCAATTTGTAAACCATTCGGGAACCTGTGAATAGGGCTTATCTGAAAGTGTGTTTATTATGTTTGTTCGAGCAAAAACGGCAACAGCTGGAGCCGTTGTATATAAGATGGCAATAAATAATAATGCCCATCCGGCAGAAATGCGTGCATCTTTAACTCTTGGAACTGTAAAAAAGCGAACGATTACATGAGGCAATCCTGCCGTTCCGAACATGAGAGCTCCTGTAATGAAAAACATGTTGACCAAATTCCCACGATCAATATTGGTATAGGAATCAAAACCTAAATCTGTAGAAAGTAAGTTGAGTTTTTCCAGTAGATATACCCCATCCGTTCCTTTAGAACCAAATCCGATTTGTGGAATTGGATTTCCTGTCATTTGTAAAGAAATAAATATTGCAGGTACTGTAAAGGCAAAAATTAATACACAAAACTGGGCAACTTGGGTATAGGTTATTCCCTTCATACCCCCTAAAACAGCATAAAAAAAGACAATTCCAATACCTATTAAAACCCCAGTATCAAAAGGAACGTTTAAAAAACGAGCAAAAGCAACCCCTACTCCTTTCATTTGCCCTACAACATAAGTGAAAGAAACAAAAAGAGCACAAATCAATGCAACCAAACGCGCATTCTTAGAATAATAACGTTCTCCTATAAAGTCTGGTACGGTAAATTTTCCGAATTTCCTGAGATAGGGAGCCAATAGGAGGGCTAAAAGTACATAACCACCCGTCCAGCCCATTAGATATTGACCTCCAGAAAACCCCATAAAAGCAATCAAGCCAGCCATGGACAAAAAAGAAGCTGCAGACATCCAGTCTGCTGCTGTTGCCATTCCATTTGCAATAGGGTTTACGCCCCCGCCGGCAACATAAAATTCTTTTGTGGATCCAGCTCTAGCTACAATCGCTATTATAATGTAGACTAAAAAAGTAAGTCCCACTAAAAGATAAGTCCAAGTTTGAGTGCTCATACTTTTTATACTTTAAATTTCATCAACATCATATTTCTTATCCAACTTGTTCATCAAATAAACATATACAAAAATCAAAATGACAAATGCATAGATTGACCCTTGATGAGCAAACCAAAATCCCAAAGGAAATCCTCCAAGCATGAATTGATTTAAGTATTCAGCTAGAACAATTCCAAAGAGAAAAGAAACAATAAACCATATGGTCAGAAGTATAGCCAAATACTTCAAATTGGTTTTCCAATAAGTGTTTTTATTTTTACTCATAAATTGCTTAAATGTAAATAATATTTTTAGACTTTTTTGTCCTGAGAAAAATTATCTAACACTTCAATCCTACTACAAAGAATTGAAACTTTAGAATAGAGTTTTAATTTATGTTCTTGACACCTCAGTCCTCAAATGGTATGTTTGAACGAAAACTTCTATTAATCCAATCATAAGTTTCTACCATAAAAGTACTTTTTCCAGAATCAGATGCCATGACAGAAGTTATTTTTTCAACATCTACAGTATAATTAATTGGTAATTGTGCACCATTAGAATTCTGGAAAAGAATTCTAAAACTCTGAGATTCATTTTTAACTTTTACTTTTTCAAGTACCTCAACAATATCTTTTACAATTGTTCTGATAAGCAAACTAGATTCTAAATGATAATATTCCGAATCATTCTGAGTTTGAAAAGGCAATTCAGAGGGATAATTCAATTCATTATGTTGAGAGAACATGTTGGTTGAAAATAATAATATTATAAGTACTACAAGGAACTTAAATTGATTCATGGTGATAATTTTTATACTTCATAAATTTAAAAAAAAGAAGAGTAAAACGTGATAAAATCTCTAAATACTTTTTGATAAATTCAATTTAATAAAAGTCAAATGAAGTGGGTGTTAAGGGATTCGAACCCATGACCTCTACCCTGTCAAGGTAGCGCTCTAAACCAACTGAGCTAAACACCCGTAAGGGCTTAGTTCTTATTAACATTTGGAAAGTGCCCGTATGAGTGCCCAAATAATTAATTAAGAACTGTCAAATATATTACTTCTCGCTTAATTCATACCTCAACTTATAATATTTTGAAGCACTAATTCTTTTTCCTAAATATAGGAATTGCACCTTTCCATTAACTACTTTCTTCGTGAGTGAGAAAACCTATTTAAGAGGGTCAGAAATCCCCAAACTTAC
>JGI20152J14361_10000108_pt1 | contig 63606 bp, 62 predicted proteins | sample COG_02_FD_14361 | JGI IMG/M metagenome (IMG submission 14361)
GTGCCGGATGAGGGCACCGTACTGTGGATCGACTATTGGACGCTGAGCGCCAACAGTACCCAAACAGAGCTCGCAATGGCCTTCTTCGATTTTCTACTCGAACCGGCAAATAACGCTCAAAATGTACGTTATCACTACTCGGCGACCTTCAGCGACCAGGCCAAGTCGTTACTGCCGGCGGACATACGCACTAATGAGGCGGTGTTCCCGGCCAATGCCGACCGCTTTGAAACGCTGCAGCGGCCGTCCCGCCAAACAATTCGTACCATGATGAAGATTATCAATAACCTTGATATTGACTGAGCGATGAAGCTACAGACCAAATTCTTAGTCAATCTGGGTTTGATAGCCGCAGTGGCGCTGCTGGTGTTTGCGTTTTTCAACCGACAGATTATCGATCAGTTTAATGAGGATGAGATCCACAGCCGGCTGAGCACTCATCTACAGCTCAGCAGTGAACTGGTGGACAACCTCTTGGCCAATGTGAAATCCGACCTGGATTTGATCAGCAACGACAGCGTGATCACCAGTTACTTCGCAACCAATGAGATCAGCCGCTATCAGCTGTTCCATTCCGAGGGCACCCGGACGCTCAAGCGGTACTTTAAACATCGGGAATTCTATGCCGAAATTGCCATCGTGTTACCCGATGGTTTCAAAGACATCTATGTCAAGGATAAGGCCGTTACCGATACAGACCTGGACACAGGACTCCTGACACGAGCCGGAAATAGCGTGGCGCAAAGTGACACCATCCTCTTTGGCGTTGAGTTACTCGATCCCAAACGCGTCTTATTGAATGCCTACCAACCGATTCGGCAATTTTCCAGTCGGCTGATGACCGATCTTAATCCATTGATCGGTTATATTAAAATTTCCGTCGACCTGGTGCGTTTGACCAACAAGAACAGTTCCGAGCGTATTCTGTCGTCCTTTATTGTCGATGGCCAAAATTACTACGATCTTGACACGGCAGCCGAGCTGAAAATTGATCTCGCCTCAGTCCAAGCAAGTCGAGTCAATAGCGTCTCAAAACCGATCTTGGATCGGCTCATCCTGCAGTCCAGCTTACGCAACGATATTTACTTCGATGTCTCGACCCAACTGCTGCAGCGCGGCCTGATCATTATTATTCTCGTGGTGGTCAGCCTGTTAAGCATGACGGTGCTGTTGTTGCGAGTCGTTATCCTCAGGCCACTGGCGGTCTTTTCGGATTTAATCGCTCAATCCGATAGCCCTGCCGTCGGCGATATAAGCTTGCGCCAATACGATGACAATGAGTTCGGCAAACTCAAACAAAAATTTGATGGCCTGATGTACCGCCTGCGGGAATCCTCATCCAGCCTCGAACGTCAGGCCTTTTCCGACCCACTAACCGGCCTACCCAATCGAGCCGCCCTGTATCGCTTCTTGGCAAGCAATACCGGGGCAGAGGTTCTGCGACCCCTGTCGATTTTGTTTCTCGATCTGGATGGCTTTAAACAGATCAATGATATGTATGGCCACACCACCGGCGATTTAGTCTTGATTGCCGTCGGCAAGCGCCTGCGCCAACTGGTCCGCGGCCAAGCGATTGACGATCTGTGTCTGCACCAACTTGATGCCCGGCAAGACTCGGTGATCCGGTTGGGAGGCGATGAGTTCACCATTATTTTGACCGGTGATGAAAACGCGGAGTTTGTTGCCCGGCGCATCGTCGAGGGCTTTCAAACAGCCATAAATATTGATGACAAGGCCTTCTACACCGGCGTCAGTATTGGCATTTCGCAGTACCCAGCGCATGCCACGTCGCCATCTACCTTGATGCAATATGCCGATTTGGCGATGTATCAGGCCAAGAAGCAAGGCAAGATGCGCAGCGTGCTCTTTTCACCGGAACTGGTCGAATTTGAAAAGCAACGCCAACTCATTGAGACCGCTGTGCGTGAGGGCATCGAGCACGGTCGCTTCAGCGCCTACTTCCAACCCAAGGTGCGCATTGACACCGGCGCCATCGTCGGATTCGAAGCGCTCGCCCGGCTACGGGATGATCAGAGTGCACTGGTGCAACCCATCGCCTTTATTCCGGTGGCCCAGGACAGCGGGGTACTGGAATACATCACCTATGCGGTGGCCGAATCAACCTGCAAGTTACTCCAACAGTTGGCTCAACCCGGTTTGGTTGGGGCTATTAATATCTCACCCACACAGCTAAACGATTTGCGCCTCATAGCGGACATTCGTACCATCATGGCGAGCTATGATGTGGTGCCGCAACAGATTGAATTTGAGATTACCGAGGAGGAATTAATCGGCAATCCACAGATTGCCAAACAAAACCTAGATCTATTGCGTAGTTTCGGTTTTCGCACAGCTCTGGATGACTTCGGCGCCGGCTATTCCTCGCTCGGCCAGATTAAAAAATATGCCTTCGACACATTGAAACTCGACCAGCTGTTTGTCAATACCGAGGATTACAACAGCACCGCAGCCTATGGGGTGGTCAACTCAATCCAGGCGTTGGCCAATACCCTAGGCATGGCGGTGGTTGCCGAAGGCGTGGAAACAGCGGCACAAATGGATTTCGTGCGTGCCATCGGGATCGAGATCGTGCAAGGATTCTACTATTCCGAACCCTTACCTCTGGAGGCCTTCGTGGAGTTCTATTATGCCAATCAACGCACCCTAAAGCGCTCCTAGTTGGCGAGCATGTATGCAATTTAGTACAAGCAAATCGAACTCATTCACCGCAAGGGTCGATTGGGCCTAGCAATCGAAAATTTGTCGCCTAGAATACACCTTCTTATTTTTTACAGAGAAACTCATGACTGACTGGACCCCGGACTCCTGGCGCGGCAAAACGATCCGTCAAATGCCGAATTATCAGAACCCAACTGCGGTCACCGCCGTTGAACAGCAATTGGCCAACCTGCCGCCCTTGGTCTTTGCCGGTGAAGCCCGTCAGTTGAAAAAGGAATTGGCGAAGGTGGCTCGTGGCGAGGCTTTTTTACTGCAAGGGGGCGATTGCGCCGAGAGTTTCCGTGACTTCCGCACCAACCATATTCGCGACACCTTTATGGCCTTGCTGCAAATGGCCGTGGTGCTGACCTATGGCGGGCAGAGTCCGGTGGTCAAGGTCGGGCGTATTGCCGGGCAGTTTGCCAAACCTCGATCAACCGACAACGAAACCATCGATGGCGTGACCTTGCCCTCATATCGGGGCGATATCATCAATGATATTGAGTTTACCGCAGCGGCCCGAGAGCCTGACCCGGAACGCATGCTAAAGGCCTATCATCAGTCCGCTTCGACCCTGAATCTAATCCGCGCCTTTGCCCAAGGCGGCCTCGCGGACCTGCATCAGGTGCATAAGTGGAATCAAAATTTCGTTGAAAAAAGCCCCCAGAGTGCTCGCTATCAATCATTGGCCGAGCGCATTGATGAAGCCTTGGCCTTTATGAGCGCCTGCGGTATTTCGCCTGAAAATACCGCCCAGATACGTGAAACGCAATTCTATACCTCGCACGAGGCGTTGCTGTTGCCCTATGAACAGGCGCTCACCCGAAAAGACAGCTTTAGCGGTGACTGGTATGACTGTGCTGCGCATATGGTATGGATCGGGGATCGCACACGTCAGCTCGATGGCGCGCATTTGGAGTTCTGCCGCGGCATTAAAAATCCGCTCGGCCTCAAGGTTGGTCCGTCCACTGACCCGGAAGAGTTGATCCGCCTGATCGATATTTTGAACCCGAACAATGAAGCCGGCCGCTTAAATCTAATAGTGCGCATGGGAGCGGAACAGATCGGCGAGCACTTTCCGCGTCTGTTACGCCATGTCAAGGCGGAAGGCCGCTCGGTGGTGTGGAGTTCCGATCCCATGCATGGCAACACGATCAAAGCCAGTACCGGTTACAAGACCCGTCGGGTCGATGATATTTTGGCCGAGGTGCGAGATTTCTTTGCCATCCATAAGGCAGAGGGCACCTACGCCGGTGGGGTCCATTTTGAGATGACCGGGCGCAATGTCACAGAATGCTTGGGCGGTGCCTTTGAGATTTCAGAAACTGATCTGGCCGATCGTTATCATACCCATTGCGATCCGCGCTTGAACGCAGACCAGGCCCTGGAATTGGCCTTTTTGATTGCCGATAGCTTGAAGCAGTCACGCTGAAGGACAATTTAAAGGCAAAAAAAAAGCGCCCTCGGCGCTTTTTTTTTAAACCACTCGAATGTGCCAAGGCTCGTAGCGAACCCCTAGGCTGTTATCGGCGGTATAGCGAATCTGCACATAACCTAGATTCTGCAGTTTTTTGAACTCATCGGTGGCCGCAAAGGCGGAGGTGAAGTTCTCCAAACCGGCGCCAACCTGACCCACATCGAAATCACCGATAGCGTGGTACGAATGACCTGGCGGGGCGAGTGAACGGGATGCCCGGGACATGTTACCGCTGGCCTGAACGGTTTTGGCCATAAACAACTGGTACTGCTTCGGTACATTGCGGACGCCACTGGTTAGGATCAGCGACTCACCGACTTCGGTGCGCAATTTGCTGTAAAAGTTTTCTGACTGACCTCGAAACACATAGTGTCCGGTACCGGATATCTTAATTATGTCTTTTTCCGCAATCACATTAGTTTGCTTGGCGATAACCTTTTCACCGAAAAAGCCCAATCTGCTTGAGTCTGCGGTAAAAATCTCATCCAAAAAATCTTTCTCGGCTCGGGTAAATTCACCTATTCGGGCCGAGTATTTACCGTACTTATAGGTATCATCGAGCGACAAAACATTGAAATTGCCATAACCAACGTATTTTTGGACCCTGTTTATCCGCTCTAATGTTTGCACCAGCAGCGTGTATTGAGCGCCATCTAAGACGATATCGTCGGTGTAGTTCGCTTCGAAATTGGCAATTTTTTCTTGGCTGGAATCTGCTGAGGCCTGCATCTGGGATGCATCCTGTGGTGCAGTAGCACGTTTTTGCGCTGCGGTTAAGACAACCTCTTCAATAGGGGTTTCACTCGCCGGTTGTGCGGGGAGTTGGTCTATCAGCTGCTCGGCGCGATGTTGTTCAAAGGCCACGGCCGGTCGGGCATGACTTGGAGTCGCAGGCTGCATTGGGGCTTTTGCCTGGGTTGCCGGTCGCACCAACATGCCCTCATCCGATGACGGATTGGAACCGTTTAACACCTGCGCAGCAGCTTTGGTTGCGCGCTGGGCCAAGGGTATGTCGATCAGCGCAGAGCCTTGAGCCAGCATATCCCATGACACATAGCCTGCGCCCGCCACTAAGGCTGAGGCGGACACAGACTGTACAATAAATTCTCGACGCTTCAATTAGGTACTCCGCCCCGAAGGACACCAAATATCAGATAAAAAAAACACACTCATTGCTCAGAATAGCGTCTGTACTGCTGTCTGTGCAACTACTTTAGCACCTTGAAGTTGCACAAGATGGAAAACAGCCCGGCTCTAAGGCCTTTTTGTCTGAAAAACGCCTCGACGTCGATCTATCGGCGATCCAGGTCAGGTATTAGAGCCCGTTATCATTGTGCTGCGCTCGGGCTGGCAGCGGCCTTGGCACGAATAAAATGAGAATGGTGCAGGTGCAGCAAATCGGCCACACGGCGAATGCGGTGATCCTCATACTTATCGAGTCGACCGTCGGCATAGGCGACCCGCCACAGATCGACGATCAGTTCAAAGCGCTCGGTTTCACTCCACTGGCTATTGAGCACCGTGGTGAATTGGAATAGGTCACTACTGGCGTGACGCCGTTCGAGCGCCAAATCGATACAGGCTGCTATAGCGGCGGGGGTGTCGCCTGTACGACGGGCCAGAATGTCACTGATGCAATCACGCTCACGACGATCGATTTCATTGTCTGCCAGCATCACCTCGATCAACAACACCGCGGCGGATTCGTCCACCGTGAGCGCCAATGGGACTTCGGTCTTATTGGCAAAAAAGGCCATTATTTGGTCGAGCATTAAATTTCCCCTCCCCTCTTATTAGCGTTATATGGCAACATGGTATCACTTAGGTCGGCCCACGGCCCGCCAGCGAAGGCTAAGCCGCCGCTATTGGAACGGCTAGCTTTCAAATTCGGAGTATTTACGCGCATGTCCCTGACCACACCTGCCCTGCTTTTTCCGGCTATTTCCCTGCTCCTGTTGGCCTATACCAATAGGTTTTTGGTAATCACCCAATTGATCCGATCGCTCTATAAACAGAACGACACCAATCCCGATCTAGACATCCGTAAACAGATCCTGCATTTGCGAGTGCGTATTATCGCTATTCGCCGAATGCAGGTCGCCGGGATATCTTCTTTTATACTCTGTGTCGTGACCATGTTTGCGATCTTTGTCCAGCAACTCTATCTCGCCAATATTTTCTTCGCCGGCTCAATGGTGCTATTGCTGGTATCACTCTTTATCAGCCTGTATGAAGTCCAGATCAGTGGCCAAGCCCTGCAGCTGCAACTGAAGAACCTGGAACAGCTCAGCGACGACTAGGCCAATAGATTGACCATGATGCCGTAATACATTTTGGTCAACGGCTCTAGGTCGGCCACCGCGACACATTCATCAACCTGATGGATGGTTTTATTGGTCGGACCCAATTCAACCACCTGAGCGCCAGTCGGTGCGATAAAGCGGCCGTCGGACGTGCCACCGGCAGTCGACAGTTCGGGCGCATGGCCGGTGACTTCGGTAATGGCTTGAACGGCAGCTTGCACCAAGGCACCCTTGTCGGTTAGGAAAGGCTGGCCCTTTATCTCACAGCGCAGACTGTAGTCTAGACCATGTCGATCCAAAATTGCCCGCGTGCGCTGCTCCAAACTCTCGCCCGTGACCTCGGTACTAAATCGGAAACTGAACATCAGTTCCGCCGTGCCCGGTATCACATTGGACGCACCGGTGCCGGAGTTGAAGTTGGAGACCTGAAAAGATGTTGCGGGAAAATAGTCGTTGCCCAGATCCCAGACCTCGGTTGCCAGATCGGTCAGTGCAGGCACCACCAGATGTACCGGGTTTTTCGCCAATTGCGGATAGGCGACATGACCCTGCACGCCTTTGATCGTGAGGTGACCCAACATCGAACCGCGCCGACCGTTTTTAATGGTATCGCCCACGGTCACGCTGCTGGATGGTTCGCCTACTACAGCCCAATCAATCTGTTCCTGGCGTTTGGCCAGCTCAGCCAAGACCGCCACCGTGCCATGATAAGCATCGCCCTCCTCATCGGAGGTGATCAGGTAGCCAATACGGCCGCGATGATTGGGGTAATCGGCCACAAACCGTTCGCCGGCGACCACCATGGCCGCCAGACTGCCCTTCATATCGGCGGCACCGCGACCGTAGAGCATGCCATCGCGTTCGGTCGGCACAAAAGGTGGCGACGTCCAGTGCGCCGGGTCGCCGGTCGGAACCACGTCGGTGTGGCCGGCAAAGACCAGCAGTGGCGCACCCGTGCCATGGGTCGACCAGAGGTTATCGACATCTTCCACGCGCATGGGCTCATTAACAAAACCGTAATCGGCCAATCGACTGGCCATGATCTCTTGGCAACCCTTATCATTGGGTGTTACTGAATCGCGTTCAATCAACTGACGGGTCAGCGCTAGGGTTTCAGACTTCATTGGCAAGGCACTCACACTTTGATTTAAAAGACAGCTATCATACGCATAAAGCAATCCGTATTTAAGAGGCGTGCCATGAACTTCCGAGATCGACTGCATGACTGGTTGCAGCGCCACACTGGCGATCCCCGGCGTGCGATGACCTTTTTTACTGGCGGAGGGTTCGGCTTCGTGATTGGAATGATGATAATATTGATCAGCGAGCGCCTGATGACCCCCAGTTTAAATCAGGAATTAACGGCTTTGGCTGGCCTTTTAGTAACCTGTATCGGGACTATGATCGCGTTTTGGGGCTATATGGGTATAAGTCTATTTAAAATATTAATCTATCTACTCGAGCGGAAAACCAATAATGAGTAACGCACCCGATATTGAAATTTATATCCAGGAATTATCAACTGATCGGGCCATCGCCTGGCTTGAGTCGATCTTCAGTGAGGTTAAGGTTGCACAGAAGAAGAAAGGTATGCCGAAAAAAGCCCAACCCTTAACTATTAACTGGCAGGGGGCCACGATCCCGGCCGTGGTATTTGAAGACGTAGTGCCGGGCTTTACCAGCATATGGCTCGACAGCCCGAGTCTACCCTGGTCCGATGACCGAGAGTGCGCCAGTGCCGCGGCGCAGTTTTTAGACTTGACGGTGCGTGTTACCGCCGGCAGCTGGCAACAGGATGACAATGGCGACGCCTGGATAGAAGTATTGCCCAACGGCAGCACGCATGAGATTAGCTGGAAAACCGATTGATAACTCGGTGGCCATAAAAAAAGCGGCCAAGCCGCTTTTCAAAGCCGATTAAAAGGGTTTTAGTTCTGGCGCAGGATGGTCACATCTTCTGCTTGCAAGCCCTTAGAGCTTTCGACAACGCCAAACCGTACCCGCTGGCCTTCCTGTAAAGATCGATGACCTCGGCCGCGAATCGAACGAAAATGGACAAAAACATCCTCACCACTTTCACGGGTTACAAAGCCAAAGCCCTTGCTGACGTTAAACCATTTGACCTGACCCTCTTCGCGGTTATCTTCATCAAATTGTGCGGCCAGAGGTTGTACAATGAGTTGACCTAGCAGCATCAAAACCAACACGGCGAGGGCTAAGACTCCATAAGCGGCCATCTCACCACTTGAAAATTCCATATCGATCAAGGACGCGACGCTGTTATTCGCCACACCGGTCACCAAAGACAAGGCACCGGCTAAAATGATTGGTGCTGGCAAGGCCACCAATATACTGACACCCAAACGAACTAACCATATTTTACTGTTCATATCATCTACTCATTAAATTACACTATGACTTAACCGGTCGGACAACCGAACGGTGTGACTGACCCGCACCATCCCCAAACTGGGCATTTACGGTATTTAAATAAACCATTTAAACATTCTACATCTAGGGAACGTCTCGAACCCGATACTTTTTCGCCCATTTTGGCGACCAAAGCGGCATAATGCCAACATTTGCCCCCTAAAAGCAATTAACTAATAACCGAGAGCCGAATGACTGACGAAACCCGTATCATCGAATTGGAATCCCGACTGACCCACATGGACGACACAGTAGAACAACTGAACGATGTTATCAGCGCACAGCAACACCAAATAGACCGCGTGGAACGGTTGTTGAAGCGGTTAATGGATCAGCAGCAGGACCTAAAAGACCAGTTTGCGCCAGAGGTCAACGATACACCACCACCCCATTACTAGCTCTGACTCAGGCCGCAAACTTCAGGCCGCTAGGCGTTCGGGCGATTAGCGGTTAAAATAGTATTACTTAATTCAGGACATCAGCCTCTCTATGCAATCGTTACGTTCGAGCCTTCGTCGCGTGAGTCAAACAGTCCTGTTTTGGTGGGTCAAGGTGGGCGAAAACCCGCACCATACCGACATCGACTTACTTAAAAGTAATAAACACTGCGTCTTTGTTTTAGAGCATGAGTCAACCTCCGACGCCTTGGTCGCCGATCATAAATTGCGTCAACTGGGCCTGGCCGGACTCTATCCGAAAATTGATATCCCCGAATTGGCCGATGAGCCGTCTTTGCTCACAGTACATCCGCGCGCATCGATGATCCGGCGCAATAAGGCCGGCATAACGCCGAGAATACAGCGTATTCTGGGTTATCTGGCTGAGCACCCGGACGAGGACATCTTGTTGGTCCCGGTGGCACTCTATTGGGGCCGAGCGGCGACGAGCGGCAACAGTTTACTGAGCGCGTTTTTGAGTTCCAACTGGACTGTGTTCGGTCGCTTCAAAAAACTGCTCACCGTCCTGTTTAATGGCCGTGATACCTATGTTGAAATCAATGAGCCGATTTCTTTGCGCCAATTGGTGCTAGCTGACAAAGATCTGGCCGTCACCACCCGTAAAGTTGCCCGCGTCTTGCGCATACATTTTCGGCGTGTACGAACCGCCGTGATCGGGCCCGACTTATCGCACAAGCGCGTGATGATTGACCGACTGCTGCAAACCGAACCGGTCCGCAACGCTATCGCCCAACATGCCAAAGCCAAAAAAATCAGCCTGGAAAAATCGCGTGCTCTGGCCCGTAAACATGCGCTCAATATTGCTGCGAACGTATCGTATGGCACAATACGCATTCTCGAGATCCTGTTAACTAAGCTGTGGAACAAAATTTACAACGGCATCATTCTGCGCGGCATCGAACCGGTTCGAGAACTGGCGAAGGACCATGAAATTGTTTACGTGCCCTGTCATCGCAGCCATATCGACTACCTATTGCTGAGCTATTCACTGCACAACCACGGCCTCAATGTGCCTCATATAGCGGCCGGAGAGAATCTGAACATGCCCATCGTCGGCAACATTTTACGCCGCGGCGGGGCCTTTTTCATCCGTCGCAGCTTTGGTGGGGATAAGCTCTACACGGCGGTTTTCAACGAATACATCCACACCGTCTTTACCCGCGGCTATCCGGTCGAGTACTTTGTCGAAGGTGGCCGCTCGCGCACCGGGCGTATGCGGGCGCCAGCCACCGGAACCCTCGCCATGACCGTGCGCAGTCATCTGCGCGATAACAGTCGACCGGTCGTTTTTATTCCAGTCTACATTGGCTATGAAAAGGTCTTTGAGGGCGGCTCCTACCTGGGTGAACTCAAAGGTAAGGTGAAAAAGAAGGAAAATCTATTTGACCTAGTCAAAACCGTTAAACAGCTGAAAAACTATGGCCATGTGTTTCTGAATTTTGGCGAACCCTTGAAGCTCAATGACCAATTGAATGCCCAACAGCCCGATTGGCAGGACAAAACTTATGGTCCGGATGATCGACCGACCTGGATGTTCAACTTCATTGACCGCCTATCGATCGATGTGGTCACACGTATCAATTCCGCCGCGGCGCTCAATCCAATCAACCTCATTGCCACGGTTTTATTGTCGACACCGCGCCAGGCCATTGAAGATCGGTTGCTGCGGAACCAATTGCAGTTGTTGATATCGCTGCAAAAAGACGCGCCCTATAGCCCCTATGTCACCTACCCCGAGGGTAGCGTCGACGAGTGGATCGGCTATGCGATAAAAATGGGCAAGCTGCGGCTAATACCGCAAAAACTTGGCAACCTGTACGGCTTTGACAGTCAAAATAGCGTATTGATGGCCTACTACCGCAACAACATTCAGCACCTTTTTGCTCTACCTTCTCTGATCGCCGCGCTGGTCGTGCGCGCAAACGGCATTAGCGTTGAGCTTTTGTTGAAGCGCATTGCACTGATTTACCCCTATGTTCGCAGTGAGTTGTTTATTCAAGATGATCGCGACCAAGCGTTGGCAAAAACGGCCGATATCGTTGAACTGTTGCTCAGCTATCACTTAATTTGGCGCGACGATCAGGGAATATTACACAGTCCCGATAAGGCTCAAGATGAAAGCTTGCAACTGCAATATCTGGCAAACATCATGCTGCCAACGCTGGAACGTTATCTACTGACCCTGTCAGTATTAGCGCGCATGGGTTCTGGCCAATGCAGTCAGACGGTACTGGAGAACCAAGCCCAACAGATGGCACAGCGCTCGGCCTTACTCAATGGCCTGGATGCTCCGGAGTTTTTCGATAAGGCGCTGTTCAAGAACTTTATTCAAACCTTGAAAGCGTTGAAGGTTTTAACCTTGAATGAGGATTCCAAGCTGGATTTCGATCATCGCATACAGGATGTAATCGATCAGGCTGGATCGGTGATCCCGGACGACGTTTGGTACAATGTCTATCAGGTCACCAAACGCTCCAGCCCACCGACCTAAAACCTCGCACGCTGACGGGCCCTCAACGGGACCTAGCTGATAGCCTTTTTGGAATAGATGTCAAAGCGACTGCTCTTTCCAATATGGGAGGTAGTGGGAGCTTTGCCGGCCAAATGCGGCGCTTGCTTTGGCCGCTTAACCACTACCCGACACGCCGCTATGTCTAAGGCCGGTTCCAGAAGAGCATCGGCATCGGCATCATCCCCCACCAAGTCGTGAAACAGCACCATCTCTTTTTTAACCTTGGCCGATTTTGAGCGCTCAGGAAACATCGGATCAAGATAGATAACCTCTGGAGCGAATTCGCTCAGACTCGCGCTGCTGTCCAGCAAAGATCCGGATGCTAGGTTAAGTCGATGTTGAATATCATCCAGCTCTGCGTTGAACCCGAGCCTATATAGGCCATCCACCAGAAGGAGATGCACACCTCGATGCCGCTCTAACATGAGCACCTGCGCGCCCAGACTGGCCATTACAAAGGCATCGCGACCCAGTCCCGCAGTCGCATCGAGAATGCGCAGATTTTTCTTCTTGCCCAGACCGACGGCCTTGGCAATCGCTTGACCGGCGCCGCCGCCATACAAGCGCCGATGGGCTGCGGCACCCGACTGAAAGTCAACATACACCGGATGCACCTTTGGCCAACCGGCATCGGCGAGACCCAGCATGCCTTGATCAATAATCAGAAAAGGTTGTTCGATCGGCTTAGTGATTTGACTAACCCAATCCAATGCCGTCGTGTCACGCAGCAGGAGTTGATTTTCATAGTGCTTAGGATTTGGACAGTAGAGTCTCAGCTTCATTTTCCTAGCGTAGTTTGAATATAGTTAACTGCCCCTGCAGCGCAGGTGGCGCTCTAAACGTAGACATCAACACGATATAACCCGGGGTCTTGATTTTGAACGCTAAAGGTATCGGCCGCTTCGACTTGCTGATAACGACTGATAGCATCACTGTTGACCCTGGTCACCGCTTTTGGCAAAACCATTAACTCTTGACTCGCCAGCTGTGACTTTGCCGCCCCTGTTATCGACCCGAAAGCGTCTTTGCGGTTGTCGTTGGCCGGAGCTGAGGTCGTTTGAGGGTCTTTGGCGACGCGCTCAAACTTGGACCGATCCTGGTTTGCCGTGCGCTCGCTACTCTCGCTCGAACCGTTGGTTTTCCGAGCAGAATTTACCGAGCCTGAGGCGCCATGTAAGCCATACGAATTTGGAATCTGCATCAATCAATACCCGATAAAAACAAGTCAATTCGATTCCCGATCAGCTTACCATTTGAAGCGCGCCAGTGCGACCTACCCAAAGTAGACATAAAATAGGACCGCACCCAAGACTAAGCGATAGATCACAAAAGGCAGAAAACCCGATCTCTCTATCCATTTAAGGAACATCACAATGCAGGCAAAAGCGCTGACAAACGAGAGGATGGTACCAAAGAGGATCGCCGACAGATCAAACGCTGATGGGGTTTGAATCAGCTCGACTGATTTCAGCAATCCGGCCGCCAGAATCAAGGGAATCGACAACAGAAAACTGAACTTGGCGGTATCCACCTTGTTAATACCCAGCATAAGGCCAGCGGTCATGGTAATACCCGAACGCGAGGTGCCCGGTATCAACGCCACCGCCTGGGCCAGGCCAACCCAGATAGCATCCTTGAAGGTCAGGTCCGACAGTGCGCGAGTCTCTTTCGCCTTTACATCGGCCCACCAGAGGACCAAACCAAAGACGCTGGTGGTTACCGCTATCACCAAGATACTGCGCAAATGATTTTCGATGAAGCTTTCGGCAAGAAAGCCAACAATGACTGCAGGGATGGTAGCGATGACCACCATCCAACCTAGGTTGGCCGTGCCGCGGTCATGCTCTTGCCGGCCGATGGCTTTCAGGCAGTTGACGACTATTTGAACAATAAGCTGTCGAAAGTAGATAATAACCGCGAGCAGGGATCCGACATGCACGGCGACATCGAAGGCCAAACCCTGATCGGGCCAGCCAAACAGATGAGATGGTAAAATTAGATGAGCCGAACTGGAAATAGGCAAAAATTCCGTTATACCCTGAATGATTGCTAAGACGATCCACTGTGTCATTGTCATGTTGTATTGTGCGCCAAAGATTAAAATTATTAATAGAGCTGCCGATAGTAGAGCGAAAACACCACAGAAACCACCACCGAGGGGCTAAATATTGCCCAGCCCGCAGCCCACACCCGTCGCTGGGTTGGCATCGCGCGGCGCAATGAGTCCTTTAGGTACCGATTTTGGGTTTTTGCGTCCAGGTCACCTGGTTTCTTAGATAGACCGGCTGGGCCAATTCTGCTGCGACCGGCACCAGAAGGGTCTCGGCCACTAGCACCTGAGCCAATTGTGCGCTGGCCAAGGCATGCGGCAGTTTTTGTTCGAGCACCCCTTGCTGCAGGCACTCACTGAGCCGTGCGGGGGTTTCATAGTCAGTTGACCAGCCACTGCCAATAAATACCGTGCCGGCCTCGGGCAACACGTCTATATCGGCCAGAGGAGTGACCCGTTCGGCCATGGTCAGTTCGGGTATGCCCTGAGCGTTGACTCGATAGGCGGCAAAATAGACTTCGGACATGCGCGCGTCCAAGGCAACCCAAATATCTCGATGACCCAATTGCGCCGCGCTCCAAGCCAATGACTGAAGTGTGCTGATCGGTGCTAATGGGCATTGCGCCGCCAGGCCCAGGCCTTGGGCAACACCGGTAGCAATCCGCACTCCCGTAAAGGAACCCGGACCCCGGCCAAAAACAATCAGATCGAGCGCATCGGCACGGATACCGGCCAATTGCAGTAACTTCTCTATTTCGGGCAACAGTATTTTGGCGTGTTCACGCGGTCGCAGCTCATGAAACACAAAATGCTTTGACTCGAGTACCAGGGCAATAGAACAGATGTCTGCAGTGGTATCGATTGACAGTATATTCATTGTTGGCGACTTAACCCAAAAAAATAAGAAGCCCAGTTTACCATAGCGAGCGGCATAAAAAGAAAGCTTTGCGGACAATAAAAAAGCCGCTGAGCGGCTTTTTTATTGCTTAGGGCAAGGGGCTTAACCTTGGAGGTCTAGGCCTTTGCCTTGTTGACCTTTGACTTTGTGACCTTGGCTTTATTCAGGGCCGACACCTTCGCCTTAATCTTCTTCGCCGCAGCGGCAGTCTTAGCCAGCGCCTTTTTCTCGGCCAACTTGAGCTTACGAGCATTGCGTCGGGCGCGGGCAGCCAGCCACTTGCTCTCAAACGCTGCCAAAGCTTTGGCCAAATCGGCTTTCTGCTTGGCAGCCAATGTATCGGCCAGGGCCTTAACGGTGGCATCGGCTTTGGCAGACTTGGCTGTCAGAGCAGCTTCGGTGGCAATTACCTTGAGATCAAACTTTGCCGCACGGACTACTTTCTTGGCATCGGTTAACGCGGCGCGCGCTTTGGCAACGGCGGCACGAGCGGCAATAAGTTGATTCTTAGTGGTGGCCGAGTTACTGGTTTTAGCTTTAATAGCTAGCTGAGCTTTCTTGGCACTGGCTTTGGCCAAAACCACTTCGGCTTTGGCAACCGCAGCAATGGCCTTGTCAGCGGCTTTTTGACTGGCGCTCGCCTGATTATTGGTCGCTACAACCGCCTTGCGAACCGTTGGTGATTTTGTCGCGGCTGTGGCTTTCTTTGGGCTTGCCTTGTTACTGACTGTTTTTGCGGCTTTAGGTTTACGGGCTGTTGCCGGTTTTTTTATTGTGACCTTTTTAACTGAAGTTTGTTCGGCTACTTGCATTTTTGGGTCTGTAACAGATGCGGGTTTTTTCTTGGCGAGTGCCATTGTGGATTCCTCATATTAGGATTAAATAACGATACATTACATTTAAGTAATGTAAGTATGCCGCCTAATGCCATCACTGTGAATCGAAAAATAAACTTTTTTTGTAAAATTTAAAGCTTTTCCATATTTATTTTCATTTTTTGGCTAAATCGGTACTGCAGAAATTATCATATTGATCCATCAAACTATTTATAGACTTAAACCGAGAATATGGCGAATAAATGCATAGGCCTATTTTATCCACCGACTAAGCTAAAATTCATAATCGGTCTAACAGGTTATTCTATCGACTATAGTGAGATGCATGCATTGTCAATAGCGAGTGCGAAAAAAAAATTTACAACCTAAGTATTGGCAGCGTCATGTGTAATGGGGCCTTTATTATGTTCATAAAGATTATTATGAACGGCCGCCGTTAATATCATGGCGGTATCATTTGAACTGAATGAGGTTGGCCCGAACTTAGAAAATAAAATATTTATTGACGTCAATGCAGGCGATCAAAAAGTCAATTTGAATAGCATTTTAGAATACCGGGTTGGGATGTTGTTGCGGCTTGGAAAAATATTCGAATACATTGAATATAATTTAATATTTTTATTGATGCCAAAAAAACATGGTGACCTTAGCGCAACTGCGGGGGCGTATCGAAGCGCCAATCCGTATCGTGCCAATGGGCGGTCACGGTACCGGATTGCCGTTGACGGCTGGCAAGACGGAGCCGAATGATGTCGGACAGTCCATCCAGTGCGGGGGCCCACAGCCAATCTACCGCTTCGTCCAGTTGCCAGGCAAAGCGAAGCGCGTAAGCGGGTTGGCTGTTATTTTGGGGTAGCGGCTGCATAGTGTCAATTTCGATCACTCGAACCATACCAAGGGGTAAGGCCAAACGCACAGACGCGCCCGGCCTGGAAAATATTTGCACCTGCCCTATCAGCACTCGCTCTTGGTTATCGATACGCTTTTGCGCTTTCTGTTTACGGGTAAGCCAGCCTTCTTCGCTCAAAACAGTCAGCAGTGCAAGCCACTGAGCGCTGTCCAGCTGTTCGCTCGGCAGACTTATGGGCAAGCTTGGCAAACTCAGGGTTAACGGATAGTCTTGATAATAGGCGTCCAGCTTGGCCAAAAACAACAGCGTTAGGCGCTGCCTGTCGTGCCCACCGACAAGGTCTGCACTCACCGAACCGGCTAGGCATGACAGTACTAGGTATAGCCATATGGTTTTAACCAACATCGAATTTCCTTTCGCGCAAAGCACCCAGGCACGCCTCAGCCGGACAGACTGTGCTGTTGTGCGACCTATGCGCCAACATAGAGCTCTATTTGGGCTCCAGGACCATTAGCCGGTGTGCAGTTTAAACTGATTTGGACCCTAGGGTTAATCTTAGCAGTTGGCGGGCAAGCGTACCTATCGAACTGAGCCATGCAGACTTGTAATGGCTACAGGCGTTGTGTGACAACCAATAGACCGGCAAGGTGACGTCCTGTTCAACGGACTAAATAGACGAATAAAAGCCCCAATGCCACGCCGAAGCGCTGATTCTCACGCAGGCTTTTGCTACACTGCTGTTTTCCTTTGAAAGTCACCCCTTAGCATGCACCCAACACTCCAACTGTTAGAGCGCCACGACGCAGAATTACATCTCACTCCGGTCCATTGGTTTGATTTGCCCGAACCCACGCAGCTCACAAAACCGACGGATTTGGCTTTCAACCTAAACTGGTCAGTATCGAACGCGGCCACTCTGGCGCAGACCCAATGGCCTTGTGCGCCACTCAATATCTTGTTTTATCCAAAGGCTAAGGAACGTCTCGATTGGTGGCTAAACGTCATCTTCTCCACCCTCCAGTCGGGTCAACGACTCTGGGTAGTCGGTGAGAACGTTGGCGGCATCAAGAGTCTGCCTAAACGCTTGGAGGGTGTCTTTAGTTGTGTCAAGGTCGATTCGGCGCGTCATTGTGTCCTCTTTGAAGTTATCCTAAGCGAGAGTTTTCAGGGTCATGAAGGCTGGACGTCCTATCAACAGGGCGACCATACCATTCATTCGCTACCGGGGGTGTTCAGCGCCAAGCGCTTGGATAAGGGTACCGAGGTTCTGCTGTCGATCCTACCGGAACTCAAAGGAGCGGTACTGGAGTTTGGCGGCGGCGCGGGCGTGTTAACGTGCATGCTGGCCGAACAACCTAAGGTAACCTCGGTGACGGCCGTTGAAATCGACCTTTTGGCCGTCCGATCAAGCCTGAAAACCATTGCGGCGAACCAACTTGCCGATCGGGCGACGACGCTCTGGTCTGCTGGCACGGAAGCATTGCCTGAGCAAAAGTTTGACTTCATCGTCACCAATCCACCCTTCCATCAGGGTATTAAGACCGCCTACGGTCCGACCCAAGGCTTCTTTGCTCAAGCCAGCAACTGGCTGAAACCGCGCGGTCGTTTAATTTGGGTGGCCAATGAATTTTTAAATTATCAGGGTGAACTCGGCAAGACCTTTCATTCGGTCAAGGTGTTGGCCCATGAAAAGGGCTATAAGGTTTATCAGGCTAACAAATAGACTCGNGCAACGACCCTCGCGCCGGCTGGGGTCTATTGTTTAACGTCACCGACAAACAAATAACCCTTAGAGCGCACTGTCTTAATACGCCGGGGCCGGATTGGGTCATCCCCTACTTTCGGCCGGATTCGGGATACGCGCACATCAACCGACCGGTCTTGACCGTCGTACTCGATGCCGCGTAGCTTATTGAAGATGGCTTCACGGGTTAACACCTCACCAGCATGGCTGGCCAATAACCAAAGCAGATCAAATTCGGCACTGGTTAGTTCAATCGGCTGGCGATCAAGCCAAGCTTCGCGCATGCCATTATCGATGACCAGATTGCCGAACTCCAAGCGTTCACTATCCTGATTGGCCATGATGGGGCGGACATAATCACTGCGGCGCATAATGGCCTGACAACGGGCGAGGATAAGTCGATGGGCGGTTGTGCGCGCTATGTAATCGTCAGCGCCCATATCCAAGCCCAACACCTGGTCGAGTTCGTCGGTGCGATGACTGAGCAATATGATTGCGCCGGTGTAGTCTTTTCGGCTGAGCTTGCAGATCGTTAAACCTGACTCACCCCGCAGGTCGACTTCGATAAGCACGAGGTCCGGTTTTTCATCGCGAATCCGGCTGATCGCGGAGGCGGAATCGGTTTCCAATTCGACCTCCAGCTCATTGCTGTTTAAATAATCGCGCAAGCGACGGGCGTAGTCCATGTCATCATCTACGATTAGGATGCGTTTTTTCTTGCTTGCGTCTACTCTGTATCCCACCTGAGAAACCTGCCTTAAGCTCAATGACTAACGATTAGCTCGGCTGGACCCAAGCAACAGCGAGCCCAACTCTATTAACTTAGACGTTTTTGTGCAGAATGCGAGATTTATGTGAACAGATGTTAATAATTGTGAGTAACGGCGCGGATCAAGTCTGATAGCCCTGCTCCGCGCCAACAATTTGTCGGCACTGGGCGCAGAAAGGACTCGCTTTGGTTAAAATGACAAAATTTGCGCTTAACGGGTTCCGAACAGCTTGTCGCCCGCATCGCCAAGCCCCGGAACTATGTAGCCCAGTTCGTTGAGATGACTGTCCATTGCGGCAATATATATATCGACATCCGGATGCGCGGCTTGGATCGCATTGGCGCCTTCAGGGGCGCCAATTAAGCATAGGCCCATGATTTTTTTGCAGCCCTTTTGCTTTAACAAATCGATGGTGGCAATAAATGAGCCGCCAGTCGCCAACATGGGATCAACGATCAGGGCCGTACGTTCGGCGATATCCTCGACGACCTTGTCGAAGTAATAAACCGGTTGCAGGCTGGTTTCATCACGATACAACCCGACCACACTGACCCGGGCCGACGGGATTAATTGCAGCACCCCATCCATCATGCCCAAACCGGCGCGCAGGATCGGCACCACGGTAATTTTCTTCCCGGCTATGCGTTCGACGCTTAGCGTGCTGCCGTCCCATGCGGTTATCTCAACCTGATCGGTGGATAAGGTTCGAGTGGCTTCATAGGTCAATAAATTGCCGACTTCAGAGGCCAATTCGCGAAACTGCTTAGTAGAAATCCCTTGCTCGCGCAGAATGCCCACCTTGTGCGCTAGCAGCGGATGTTTAATCTCAATAATGGCCATCTATAGTCCCTCCAAAAAATCGAGTTCGGCCTGTTTGCGAATCACTTTACGATGATTGGCCCACAGCTCTTGAATTTTTTCTTGATTACAATGCTGGCGGTCGACCAATACCTTGGTCTGCAATTCACCCCGCATCTGCCCATTTAATAACGGTACCTTTGAAAACACAAATTGGTTCGAAATCATGTCCATAAAGGGACCAGACTTACTAGTCGGCATAATAAATAATAGCTGCAAACCCAGGCTCTCGGTTAAGTAACGGATCACTTCTTTGGACCGTGCCTCGTCCATCTTAGAGAAGGCCTCATCGACCAAAACCATGCGCAAATGGCTGTCGCCTTCATTAAAACGGAAGGCCGAGGTGATCGCCGCTGAGCGAATAATATAGGCCGGGGTCTCCAATTGGCCGCCCGATCCGGTGCCATATTGGCTCAGGGCGATCGGCTGTTTGCCTTCGGGTTGCTTGTAGATTTCATAGCTACGATAGTTGCGATAGTCGGAGATCCGTTCCAGCTCTCGCAGGGCCCGATGCTCGTCGTTGTCGAGCAACATGCTCATCAGTTGGTCGCGGATCTTGAGCGACCGTTCGCTGAGCTGGGTATCAAACAGGGTCTTACCTTCGCCCAAGGACGGGCTCTTATAGACCTCGTCAAAGAAGTGCCAATACTCCCGAAACTCGGCAACCCACTCATAACCGAACCAATATTTTTCTCGGTCAGCGCCGAAGCGATGATGCTCGAGCTCTTTGTTCAGGTCAGTGAGGACTTTTTTGCCCTCATTGATCGCCTGATAGATCGAATGACATAGATTGGTGACGAAGGCGCTGTTAAAACTTTCCCGCAGCAACGCCAGTTGATCAACCTTCTCGACCAGAACATTGTTTTTGACTCGGTTGTGCACCAGATCCGCATCGCGCTGCAACTGCACCATGCCGCGAAAGAATTCGACGTTATGCAGAATACTGTAGTTGAGGTTAACGACAATGGCATCTTGCGGCTGACAGTCCTGATTGTGCTCTTTAAGAAGCAATTCAAACTCGTGAGCCTTTGCATTTAAGGCACTTTCCAGTGCCATGCGGTTATTTTCTTCACGTTCGGCGTCAGCATCCTGTGCGGCAAGATCGGCCTCCTGCAAGCGGGTGTCGACCGCAAAGGCGGGCCAGACATCGACTATGTCGCGCAAATACTGCTCTTTTTCTTCTGCCCGAACCTGAGTCTTTTCTTGCTGATTGCTGAGCAGTTCGCAATGCTTGGTGAGCGCCAGAATGCGCTCCTGCAATTGGCCCTTTTCTTCGGCGCCACGACGCACCCGTGCCTCCAGTTCGCTGAGCTGTTCGGCGACGCTGCGGTATTCCGTTTCGATGCCCTGTACGTCGCGCAAGTCGAGCGCAGCCAACGCCTGTTCGGCGCTGCGCAGTTCGCGCTGGGTTGCCAACATGTCACGCATCAACTGGCCATGCTGCAAATGGCGTAACTGATTGACCCAGCCATAGAGATTTTTAGCTTCGAGCACCAGCGCCTGCAAGTCATTGGCCTGTTTGGCCAAGTCATTTAACTCGCGTTTCTTCGCCGCCGATGCCTTTTCACGGGCACCTTGACCGAATACTAGATCGCCCTCGGCCATATCGCACCGATACATGGCGTAGGCACCACTGCCCAGGCCATTGGCGGTGACACCACGGCGGGTGCGGCGCAGCTGCTCGGCATCGGCGCACTGCTCGACCATGGCATAGCTGGCGGTGATATAGGCCTGGGCAATGGCATGATCGAAGTGCATTAGGTGGATCACCGAATTGGCCGGCGCCTTGACACGGGCCGCATCTTCGCGGGCCTTGCTGCCCTGGATAACCCGGGCACGACTGTCGCGTGCCAGTCCTCGCACGATACCAATCGCCTCGGCTTCGTATTCCGGTGCCACCAAAATGGCGAAACGAGCTCCGCCCAAATAGCCTTCGAGGGACGACTGCCACTGCTCATCGAGCACCTCGACATGGTCACAGAGCACGCGTGGGTCGGCTTCGGGACACTCTCGTCGGATGGCCTCGAGTGCATTACGGACCTGGGCCGGATAATTGACCTGAGCGCTCGCCAGGCTGTCGATATCCTGTTGTTTGCGACTGAGGTTCTGACGCACCTGAAGCAGTTTCTGTTCGCGCCGGTCGACCAAGCGCTGCAACTGATCGCGCAAGGAGATGCGGTCGACCTGAGCACTTTCATCAAACCAGAGTTGGCGCCATTCGTTCAATTCGGCCTGCTGCACTAGGGCCTGGTCAAGATGTTGTTCCAACGGACTAATATCGATCCAGTCCTGATTGAGCAGACTGCGGAAATCGACACCGAGCGACTTCTGCCCGACCACCGCCTTAGCCTTGGCCGCGAGACGTTTATCGCCTAAGGCCGGAATATCCAGCGCCAGCGCACGGCTCAATAGGCTCTTATGAATTTCAAAACTGGCCGCCAGACTCTGCTCCAAACTATCATTTTGCACCAGTAGGGGCTCAGCTTGTTTTTGCAGTTGCGCGGTACTCTGTTCGATGCGCCGATCGAAGCGATCCTTATCCTGCAGCGCGTCGATGCCGCGCCGTTGAGCTTCCAACGACACCAGCTGCTCATGGGTCTGGGAGCGGCGTTCGCTGGTGATGTCCAGATCGGTATCGAGTTGATCGAGTTCATTACGGATCCGCTGTTGATCGGCCTTGGTGCTTAGGTAGCGTTTTTGATCAACGAGGAAGCGCGCCTTGGCCGCGACATAGTCGGTTACGTTGTAGTCGATCCAGTGCGTGATATAGGCATCCGATTGCAGTCGTGATTCCTGCAAGCGATCGATCATATTTTTCAGCCGATTGGCTTCCGTCTCCATACCATTGATGGTTTTCATCAGGTCGGAGACGGTGCGAATGGCTTCGCCTAAATCGCGTTTTTCAAGAATTTCTTGGGCCACAAAACCGTCGATACTCTTCACCGGCTTATAGGCCATAAACCGCGAGAAGGCACGGGCCGCGTTCATCGCTTCGCGTTCACTGATAGCATCTTTACGGCCGCGCAAAGCGGCATAGAGCCGACGCAGATACTGTTTTTTGGTGTCGTATTTTTCCACTGGGTCGATGCCACGACCGTTCAGATGGGCGACCAGGCGCTCCAACGGTATCACCTGTTGGCGACCGTCCTGCTCCTGCATAAAATCGGCCTTGGTCAACTCGGCGTCCTGAATAATCATATAGATCATATCGGACTGACGCGCGATGGCCGTAGCGCCGGTTCGGTCGATATAGGCGGTGACGCCGATGATCGCGGTAAAGGGCTCGGCGGTTTCGCCCTGGGTCGGGTGAAACACCGCCGCCAGGTAGCCAACCGTGGCTTCAGTACGCGCGAAGGCGCCATCGTCGCAACCCAATACATAGGAAGCCAAGGTGCGCACCTGCTTGCCCCGGCCGCGTTGACTGGCCTCATCCTGACCCGGGTTGTAATGAAACAGGGTATCGTGGGCCGCGGTCATAATGGTTTGCAGGGCGTCGGCGGCCGTCGTTTTACCGGAGCCATTGCCACCGGAGAATAGGTTGACCGGCCCGAAGTTGAAGTCCAGGGCTGGTATATTGCCCCAATTTACAAAGACGAAATTCTTTAAATGCATGCTGGCTTATTCCTGCTCGAGAACGCCGGGGCCATCGGCCGCTGAGTTTGGGTGGGTATCCGTCCGTTCAGAGTCTGAACCGGCCTCATCGTCGATCTCATCGGGCAATAGCTCGCTACCGCTGAGGATCGCCGATAAGACCTCATCGGAGACATAGCTGATAATCATCGGCCGAATCCGGATCCACAGGTCGCCGGATTCTTCGGTCAATTCCTGATTCAGCTGGATCAGTCGCAACTGTTTCAGGCGGCCAAACAGATGGCGCCGTTCAGTTAGTTTTTCCGGCAAGGTGCGCTTTAACAAATTGCGCAGCGCGATCACGATATTTTCGATCGAGACAAAAACACAGCCCTGGTCGTCCAACTGGCCTTCGCGTAAGGCACGGTCATAAAGGCTGCGCAAAATCAGCACGGTGGCGACTTCGGCCTGTGACAACTTAACCCGCATGCCATTGTTAAACGGCCGTTCCTCGTCGGCGAGACCGGGAACTTCCGCTCCTGGTGGAAACAGACGAACGAAATTAAAGCGGCTATCGTGCTGAACACGGACCCCGATGAGCGCCAGATATTCTTCCACCGGTTCGGCGATGCGCACAAATCGGTCGTACAGCAGCTGCTCGGTTTGGCTCTCGTCGCGACATAGCACGCCGTAATCGAGCAAGCGAATTAACAACTCGCTGTATTCGTTACGCGTGATGCCCGCCTGGTCGAGGTGTCGGTCTAATTCATGATGCATGGTTTTTACCCTGTTCCGGCGCCGTGAGCGTCTCACGTATGCGGATTTCAAACTGATCCTGTTGGTGAAAGTAAGCGCTCGCAACCGGTTCGCTGCCGCTATACTCAACGCTAAACTGCAGTTCGTCAGTCAGCGAATTGGCGCTGCCGACTTCGATGGCGTGTGCCAATGAGAGCAATTCCCCGGCACTGTCCACCGGCAAATCGCTGGTCTTAACGGCCTCACCCGCCAATAGGTGTCGCGCCAAAAAGCGTCTCACCTGAGTATCGTTAATTAAGAAGGCCTGATCGAGCCATTGCTGCACTACCAGCTCACGATGTGCGTCGCGGTCAAACTCTTCATCGCGATCTTCGGCGACATCGAGCTGGAAGGTCCGTTTGCTGCGGCGACTGTGCAAATACAGATGCACGGGGTCGACCAGGCCAACCCGCGGCACCGCCATCAGGTCACCCGCTAGGACCAGCAAGCGATCCTGTTCTGCGCGCGGCTGCGCGACCAGTTGCTGACACACCTTGGCCATATCGTTGTGTGACGAACTGGCCAGATAGCTCATCTGTCGGATAATGATGTCGGCCCGCTTGGTAAAGCCCTGCAAAGCCTTGCGCAAAGCTGGCAGCATAATGTCGCTGGCGGCCTGCAAACGTGACTCGATACTGTCGAGCAGGGTCCATAAGACACTCTGTCCCTCGTGCACCATTTCCGGCAACAGCTCGCGCAGGCGGCGCTCCACCTGTTGTTTAAAGTTGCGATCCTGATGGCGGATTTGAACAATTTTCTGGGAGATTTCATCACGGTATTTTTCGACATTGTCGGCCGAGAGGCGAATCGCCAAATCGGGCTGAAAGCGTTTTTCCATAAAGTCAAAAAAGTCGATGGTTGCCTGGTGCACCATGACCTGACTTTCCATCTGTTGCACCAAGGAGCGCTTGCGCTCGTCGAGCTCGGCAATTACATCGGTGAAATCGCTGATAATCCGCTCGGAATATTCCCACGCATCGAGCAGATCGTAGGCTTCGCCGGTTTCCATAAAAGAATTTATGGCATTGCGCACGTTGCGGGTATTGCGATGTCGGGTGCGGATACTGGCGCTACCGCTGGCGACAAAAGGCTCGGTAAAGGTTCGACCGTAGCGGCTGAAGTTAAAGCTGCTCTGCAACGACGCTTCGTCGACCTGCTTCTCGATCCAACCGTAGTCAATGAGCTGGTTCAGGACCCAATTGGCCTGCTCCCTATTGGTTCGAAAGCGGGTATCAGGCTCATCATCGTCGGCCGCCAGTATCGGCGCGCGCACCAGGGCCGCGCTGAAGGTGTCGATAACATCCTCGCGTGACAAAGCATGGCCATAATCGGCACTGGAACTGGTATAGAGACGACGATAGAGTTCTCGCAAACACTCGATTACCTGCTCACGATACTTACTCGTCAGTGGCCGGAAGAACTGGGCTCGGTATTGGTCAAAAAACATAAGAAAATCAGCCGGTTGGCGCGCCAAAAATAAGCGCTCTAGCATACCGGAAATTCATCCGCTGCACAGCCATGGGCGCTGCACAGCGGGCAAAACAATAGTTGAACGCGCCCACCGAGCCGGGTAGGCTAGAAAATTGCCTTGAATAAGTCCTATTCCCAGGCCAACAGCGGAGAAACATCCCATGAACGCCCTGACCCTACCCCCGACTGGCAGCCCTGCGCCAACCTTTAGCGCCCTAAACCAGCACGGCGAATCCGTCGCACTACAAGATCTTCTTGGCAAACGGGTGGTGCTGTATTTTTATCCCAAGGCCATGACGCCCGGCTGTACGACCCAAGCCTGCGGCATTCGTGACGCCCAGGCCGAGTTCGCGCAGCGCAATACCGTGGTGTTCGGCATCAGCCCGGATGCCCCGGCTCGCCTGGTAAAGTTTATCGCCAATCAGTCGCTTAATTTTGATCTGCTCAGCGATGAGGATCATCAAATCGCCGAACAATACGGCGTTTGGGCGCTGAAAAAATTTATGGGCAAGGAATATGTTGGCATCCACCGACTGACCTTTATCATCGATGAGACAGGCACGCTGGTGCACACCATGGCCAAGGTTCAGACCAAGAGCCACCATGACGATGTGTTGGCCGTGCTCGACGCCCTCTAACGGTGGGGCCTGGCAGCAATCCAAGTCGCGCTGGCGTACGTAAAGCCCTAGCAACCTCTATGAGAATTTAGCCTGTGCGCCAATCCCTGTACCTGCTCGTTACTGCCCTCCTAGTCAGCACCCATGTGCTGGCCTGGGATGATAACCGGATCGATACCCTATGGCGTACCAATGCCCCGGCCGAGTTGGGTCAAACACTCGACACGGATGGCTTCGGTCGCCTATACGCGCACTATCGACTGGGACAACTGGCACTGGAACGAGGGGATAAGAAGGCCGCCAAGGCCTCGCTCTATCTGGTTTTAGATGAGCTCAAAGACAACTATCAGGATAATGATCAGGCCGCCTTGTACGCCGCGAGCTTAGGCTTGTCGATCGGTCTAAAGCCCTGGCAAGCGGTGTTTATCGCGGGTCGGGCCGAGGATGCTATGACTGCTAGTGAAGCCATGGACACAGATCATGCGCCCACGGCCATGGTGCGTGGCATCGGTCTGTTCAACACGCCCGCGTTGATGGGCGGAGATAAGGAGGCGGCCTTGGGCCATTTCAACCGGGCCCTAGCACTCTATGATGGCAATGAAGCTTGGGGTTTAGAGGACGCTTGGCTATGGCAAATCAAGGCGTTAATGGCGCTCGACCGTCGGGCCGAGGCCGAAGTCAGTGCCCGAGCGCTGCTCGAGCGGTACCCAGATTTCATTTCGGCTACCGAGGTTTTGAACTAGCCATTGGTCTGAATCACTTGTATAGGCCTTGGGTAAGCCCTTACTATCGCCCTTTCGACACGGCAAGGCAGTAACACAGATGGCGCATTTTTTAATCATTAATACCGGTGGCACCATCGGTATGGTGCACGGTGACCGTGGCCTGGAACCCCGAGCCGGTGAAATTGAGGCGGCTTTGTCCGGCCAGCCGGCCTTGCGCGATTGGCAACAGCATCAGCTCTCTTGGCACCATTGGGACCCCTTGCTCGATTCCTCTGATCTGCAACCGACTCACTGGTATGACCTGGCGGCCACCATCCGTGCCCATGCTCATCTAGCGGGCGTATTAATTGTGCACGGCACCGACACCCTGGCCTATACCGCCTCTGCCCTGAGCTATCTACTCACCGATCTGAGCTTACCCGTGGTGATCACCGGCTCAATGTTGCCGATATCGGCGCCCGATACCGATGCCATCGCCAACCTACAATTGTCGCTGTCGGCACTGCTGGCTGCTAAACCTGAGGTTGTCGTGGCTCTAGCCGGACAGCTGCTGCCCGGCTCACGCGTTACCAAAATCAGTACCGAACTTGACAACAGCTTTGCGGCACCCGGTTGGCACGAACAACGTTGGGCCCTGCCCGCCAACTCTCAGCCCATGCGGATCCAAAAAAACTGGCGCCCAGCCGCAATTGGCGTGCTAACCCTGTACCCTGGCATTCCCATGGACGGTCTAATGAGCATGGTCGACCGTTTCTATCGAGCGATTGTGATTAACGCCTTCGGTAATGGCAACGCCGCCAAAGATCGGGCCCTGCAACGCATTTTGAGTAAGGCGCTGGAAAAAGGCATTCCGGTCTTTGTGCGCAGCCAATGCCTGAACGGTGCCGTCGACTTCCGGCTTTACGCCGCCGGCGCCGTTTTTGATGAAAACGGTGCCGTGGCCTGCGGTGCCATGCCGTTTGAGGCGGTGATCACCAAATTACAGATCCTCTGCTCCGAATTTGATCGCAGCGAGCAAGTCATCGCGGGTTTTAACCAACAGTTCGCGCGCGAATGGCAATAGCCGCCGCCCGCTAGACCTCGGTGAGCGGCAGGTCTAATGCCAACGGATGCCCGGCCTGCTTGGCTAGGTCAAGGTAGGTCTGAGCGCGCTGACTGTCTTGACTGAAGCCCACGAGCTTGCCCTCCTGGTAGAGCCGATGCAGTTGCCAGCACACTTTCGGACGCTCAACCGATACACAGCGCAGCAGGTACTGGGCCCCGGCACTGCGGCTGGGCTGATCGGCACCCTTGAACAACAACAGAAAGCCATACAGCTCCTGGGCATCGCCATCGCCTCGATCCGCCAAGCGGGCAAAACCTTTCATTAGATAGCCGTGAAGTTTTTTCGACCAGGTTAGCCAGCGCTGATGGAAGGCCCACTGCAGAATCCGAAACAACATGCTTTTATTTCCCATGGGTTAGACTTGAAAGCGCAATTTCACCATACTAACGACTTAACCTACAACCGGCAAAACACGCAACCGGCCGCGCACATCACATCATCGAGAGCACACTATGACCATTGGCACCTGGGACCCCGACGCAGACCAAGCGCATATCAGTCCCGAGCAACTGAAAGCCGCACTGGCTTACACAGATCCAGAGACCTTCCCAGCACAGGCGCCTGCCGAACTGATGCCGATTCAGGCCCTAATGAAAAGCCCACGCAGCGTATGGCAACCCTTGCTGGCAGCGCTGTCGAGCTCCGACTTGGGCGAGCTGTGTCGCTTCTTTACGCTGGCCGAAGCGCGTTGGGCCGACTGGTTTGGCGGTGACAAAAATCCCGTTATCTGGATCTATAAGGATTTAAAGGCCCGCGGCGACATGCCCGATAAGGCATTGGCGTTGTGGATCAAGGCCCATAGCGAAAATCGCTTCCTGCCCCATGGCAACCTGCTTGGATGAATGATGTTTTACCGGTCGAGGCCATTCGACAGAAGGTAATCCAGGCCTGGCATCAGGGCGGTTGCATTGTCAGCGCGCCACCGGGCAGCGGCAAGACCACCCGAATTCCCCTCTGGTTGCTCGAGCAATCCGAGCGGCCCATCTATTTGCTAATCCCAAAGCGCATCGCCGTCAAACTGGCGGCTGAACAGCTGGCCCGCAACCTCGGTGAGACGGTCGGCCAACGCGTCGGGTATCGCCTGCGTAATGATAGCAAGACCGGTGCCGCTACCCGAATCATCGTTACCACCTATGGCAGCTTTCTGCGGCTGTTGCTCAATGAACCCGACCAAATGGCACAGTCGACCATTATTCTCGATGAATTTCATGAGCGCTCGGTGGACCAAGATTTGGTCTATGCACTGGTCAATCAATACCACGATGGCCTAGACGACTCAGTCCGCAGAGTGATCATGTCGGCGACCTTAGATATAGCAAGGGTAGCCGAGCAACTCAGTCTGCCGGTCATCGAATCGCAGGGCTTCAGCCACCCGGTGCAGGTCGACTACCAAAAAACCGATGTTAAGCGTAGCGATCAGGTCGCCCAACTGATCCACCGCAACTGGTTGGCTAACGCCGATCACGTGCTAGTGTTTTGTCCGGGTATGGGCGAAATTCGCGCTATTGAACGCAACCTACCGGCCAGTTGTCCGATTGTGATTTTGCACGGCAAGCTGTCCCAGGCTCCCGACCTCGCGGCGCTGAACGACGCGCCGCCGAGCATAATTCTGGCCACCAACATTGCCGAAAGTAGCATTACCTTGGCCCGGGTCCACTCGGTCATCGACCTAGGGCAAGAACGTTACGTGAGCCTGCACCCGGTGACCGGTTTGGCCGAGTTGAAAACGCGGCGCATCAGCCAAGCCAGCGCCAAACAACGCACTGGGCGGGCCGGCCGGCTTGGGCCGGGTCACAGCCTGCGGCTCTGGAGTCGAGATCAGCAGGCCGAACTGATTGCGCACCAACCGGCCGAGCTAAGCTACGCCGACCTAACCGAAACCTATCTGCAATGTGCATTCTGGGGTGCCGACCGGGCCGACTTGGACTGGTTGGAACAGCCGCCAACCGGTCGCTGGCGAGCGGCCCATAACAGATTAGTGGCGTGGGGCGCGATCGACCCCAATGGTCAGATTCGCGCCCATGGCAAGCTGATGGTCAACGTGGGCCTGGAGCCCTGGCTAGGCCATTTCTTAATTACCGCCCAAAGCTTCGACTGCCTGAGCGCAGCGATCTATCTGGCCGCTCATCTGTCGAGCCAGGAAGCGCTGCAGTACGACCCCTTTTCCCAGCGTTCGGCGCGAAGTTTTAAGCCAGCGGTGATCGCAGAAGCCCAAAAACTGGCGCAACGCTTTAATCAACCCCATGTACTGCAGTTCGAGCCGATCACCGAACCGGCCCTGATTCAGGCCCTGGCCGACCGCCTGGTCTATCAACTCCAAAGCGAGCGCGCAATCCTGATTAGCGGCACCGAAGTGCGCAGCAAGGCACACTTTAAGGTCGGCCAATGGTGGTTGCTGTTGGACGGCATCCGCTCCGGGCGGCAAATTCTAGCCAGCGCCTGGTTGGCCGTGTCGACCGAGGCTGCATTAGCCCAGCGACCCATTAAAGAACGCACCGAATTCGACCCAAGCTTGGCGCCCAAACCCTTTCGAAAAATCCGTGCCGTCGGCCAGATACGCCTATCGAGCCAGCCATGCACCCCCAGTCGTGAAGAGAAAATCAGTGCTTGGGTGGCCTATATCGAAACCCACGGTGAGCAGGCCTTTACTTGGTCGAAGGCCTCGGCCCTGCTGCGGCAACGCTGGTTACTGCTGTCCGGAAACCAAGCCAGTTGGTTGAGCTGGCCAAAGCAAGATCAATGGCTTGACCTCAGCCTGCCCTTTCTGAACGGACTGGGGCAGTTACACGAGCTCTCTATGGTGGCCGTGCTCAATCAATATATGGGCTATGCCAATCAACAGACATTAAATCGTTTATGCCCAGACCATTGGTGCGCCCCCAGTGGCCGCAGTGTGCCGCTGACCTATGACCCGGTACACGGTCAGATCCAGGCCCAGCTTAAATTACAGGAAGCCTTTGGCCTTGCCACAGCGCCCACGATCCCGGCCGGGGTCCCCATTCGCCTAGCGCTCACGGCGCCCAATGGCCGACCGGTCGCCGTGGTCACCGATTGGTCACACTTTTGGCTCAACATTTACCCGCAGATACGCAAGGAATTACGCGGTCGCTATGCCAAACACCCGTGGCCAGATGACCCCCTGACCTTTAAAGCTACGGCAAAAACCGCTCGACAAATTCGCAACCCGAGCTAAATCGTTTTAAGATGGCTTTTTTAGTAAGTATCGATTGATGATGACAAGCGAAATACCCACACCTGAGCGCGTCAACGGCGTAAAACGCCTGATCAACGCAACCCGTTACAGTTGGCAAGGCTTACTGGCGACGGTTAAGCATGAGGAAGCCTTTCGGCAAGAGCTCTTACTCTTAACGGCGGCCCTAGTGGCAACGCCTTGGCTGGCACAAAGTTGGTTCCACGCCATTGCGTTAGTCGGTTCGGTGATTCTTATTTTGATCGTCGAAATGCTGAACAGCGCTATCGAGGCCTTGGTCGACCGGGTCGGTCTGGAATTTAACGAATTATCTGGGCGGGCGAAGGACATGGGTTCGGCCGCGGTATTCTTAAGTATCAGCCTAGCCGGCATGGTCTGGTTGGTGTCCCTAACCCAAAGATTGTTGTAACGGGTCGTTAGAAGTCTTTGACGGGCCATCGGTGTGCCGGACGATCTTCGATTCGCTCTATGGTGCCAATTTCTTTTTCTATATAGGCCATCAACAGCATAGCAAGTTCGAAATCGTTCTGTTCGTCCAGATCTTGGGTAATGACTGCGAAATAGAGCAAGCGGTGTGTTCGCATTTGGGTACGAATGGTGACAATTTCGGAGGAAAAACGATCTACCAAGGACGGTAGTTTATCTGAAGAATTGACCGGATCAATCAAGGCAACACGCCACACTCGTTCCCATGCATTGGCCGCCAAACGAACACGGGCCGGTAACGGGGGGTGCATGGCATCGTCATATACGGGCTTGTGCATTCGACGGATTTTCGCTTCTGTCATAGGTTCTGTGCCTCAAAACGTATTGCGCAGGACAGCTCCTCAACCTCAGGGAGCACACTAGAAGTATAGATTATCAGACGATTTGTCAAATTTTGAACCGATTTTGGGTCCATTTTTAGGTAAAAACGTGAAATTCATCATGAAATTGAACAATCTTGCCGTTATTGACGGCCAGTTGACGGATTACGCTCGTCAAGCGTCAGCGCAACTCCCACAAGCCTCGTTCGGTCTTGGTAAGGATGCCTTGAGGCGTCAATCGTCGACCCGACAATAGACATTATAGAGCACTTCGATGACCTGCTCAGCTTCGGGGCTGGAAATCCGATAGTAGACGGTTTGCGCTTCTTTGCGCACACTAACCAACCTATCTCGACGCAAACGGGCCAGATGCTGGGACAGGGCGGATTGACTCAAGGGTATACGCTCATTGAGTTCACCAACATTTTTTTCACCCGAGACCAGATTACATAGAATCAATAATCGGCTTTTATTGCTGAGGGCTTTTAATAGGGAAGAGGCATCACCTGCCTTGCTTTCCAACTGTTCCATGGGTAGGTTGTGGCTCTTCATAAGGCTGACCAAGGTTAAGAGCCTACAGTCTAATGCAAATTTACTCAGAGCTCTATTGGCAACGCTTGGCTAAGCTCAGACAATCCCCTATTCTGTTGCGATAATTCGCCCAACAAGGACTTTTTGTGCCCGTCGATCCAAAAACACCCACTTATCGTATCCTCGGCAGTGCCATTTACGATTGGCTCGTCATCTTAGGCCTGCTTATGATAGCGGGCTTTCTGGCGGTGCAATTAAACTTACTGATCACCGGCGCCGAGGCCATCGCCCCTCACAATCGGTTCTTTCAGATCTATCTAGTGGCCATCATTATTGGTTACTATTTCTATTTTTGGCGCCGCTCTGGCCAAACGGTCGGGATGAAAGCCTGGCGAATTAGACTGGTGACGCTCGACGGAGAGCCCTTGACCCTGCGTCATATGAGCCTGCGCATGCTCGGTGCGATACCTGCCTTCGGGGTGTGCTTGCTGGGCATCGTCTGGCACTACTGGGACAAATCGGGCCTCAATTGGCACGATCACATCAGTCAGACTAAGCTGACTTATCGGCCCAAACCGTCTCTGTGACAGAGTCTTGAGTACCCTTTGGAGCGCGCTCCGCCCAATCGAACACAGTGGTTGCCTTAGGGTGGCGCTGCATCCGACCAGGCCAAGGCCTGAGTTTCTAATTAAAATGGACCTATCCCTATGAAAATAACGTCTTTCCGTCCCGACTTTAACTTGATTAAACAAGACCTGTTAACAGCGTTCTATTTTGAAGATCAGGACACCGCCAGCTTTACCGCACTGAAGCAGCAATCCCCCGTGTTGATCGACGATCTGGTGAATAAAAAAGTACTCACCGCCAAACTCGGCTCGGTGACACCTCTGATTGGTCATGCCAACCTGCCCTGCAGTCATGTCTTGGTCATCGGCTGCGGCAAGAGCGCTGATTTCAACGAAAGTAGCTTTATTAAAACGCTTAAGACCTTGGCCGCCGAAGCGAAAAAAGCGGTCTCAACCTCCGTGGCCGTTGCCATTGATGAAATTAAGCCCGCCCATCGCTCAGTACAGTGGTCGGTCGAGAAAGCAACTGAGACCCTTTTGACTAGCCTCTATCAGTACGACGCGACCAAAAGCCAGAAGGCCGAGCCATCAGCACTCACCCATATTGCTTATATCGCCAGCGAGGAAAACCTCGAACTGGCTATGAAAACCGGCAAGTCCATGGCACATGGCATCAATCTAGCGCGTGAACTGGGTAATCTACCGGCCAACATCTGTGATCCGGCCTTCTTGGCCGAACAGTCGATCAATCTGGCCGATGCCTATGACGAAATTGACGTTGAAGTCATCGAAGAGCACCAGATGACCGAGATGGGTATGGGCGCGTTTTTGGCCGTCTCTCAGGGCAGCGACAAGGCCGGCAAGATCATTGTCATCAAGTACAATGGCGGCGCCGTCGGAGAAAAGCCCCATGTCCTGGTTGGCAAGGGCCTGACATTCGATTCCGGCGGCATCAGCATCAAGGCCGCAGCCGGCATGGAAGAAATGAAATGGGATATGCTCGGGGCCGCATCGGTCCTTGGCACCCTGAGTGCCATAGCGGAACTGAAGCCAGCCATCAATGTTATCGGCGTGATCGCCACGGCGGAAAATATGGTCAGCGGCGGCGCCACACGACCCGGTGATGTAGTGACCTGCATGAATGGCAAGACCGTGGAAATCATCAATACCGATGCCGAAGGTCGCCTGGTGCTATGCGATACCTTGACCTATGTTGAACGCTTTGAGCCGGCCAGCGTGGTCGACATTGCCACCTTGACCGGTGCAATCGTAGTCGGTCTTGGCCACCACGCTACCGGCGTTTATGCCAATGATGAGCAACTGCAGCATAAGCTGATCAGTGCCGGCTTAAGCAGCTGGGATCGCGGTTGGCCGATGCCTTTGTGGGATGACTATAAGGTCGATCTGGAGTCACCCTATGCTGATTTCCGCAATGTTGGTTCGCGCGCCGGCGGTTCCATTACCGCTGCAATCTACTTGGCCGAGTTCACCAAAAACTACAGTTGGGCGCATTTAGATATAGCCGGCACCGGTTGGAATAGCGCGAAAGAGGGCGCCTCCGGTCGACCCGTCGCTATGCTCACCCAGTATCTGCTCGATCGAGTGCAATAGCCTGGAGCGCCTTGGTCGACCTGACGGGCAATCGAGCCCTGAGTAGCAAAAAGACACCCTAATGATCCCCCTTTCGAGGGGAGATTTGGTAAGATTAGGTTTCTCACGACAGACATAACGGCGACTCCTATGACCAAGGTTGATTTCCATATCTTGGCGACCACACAGGAAAATGATTTCCTGACCTACGTGGTGCGCCTAACGCAAAAAGCGCACAGCCGTGGCCATCAGGTACTGATTGCAACCGATCATGCCGAACAGAGTCTGGCTTTAAGCACAGCCCTCTGGGGCATACAGCCCGATGCCTTCATCGCTCACAGTTCGGTTGACGAGGCGCACGATGCCATCCAGATCAGCGACAGCGAACAATGCGGCACTCACCATGATGTCCTCATCAACCTTCGCCAAGCCATACCCGATTTTTTTTCCCGCTTCGAGCGCGTGTTTGAGGTGGTCAGCCAACAACCCACCCTATTGACGGCCAGCCGACAGCGCTATCGGTTTTACAGCGACCGCGGCTATGCCCTGACCCGCCACGATTTACGGGATCGGGTCTAGCCATGGCCGATCACCGCTCACAACAGACCTTATTGGAAGACTTGGAAGCCATTCGTAACAGTCTCGACAAGGGGCCAGAGGCGCAGTCGATCATTCCAACGCTCGAGGATATAGTTGGTCAACGCGCTCCGACGTCGGTCAATTTGAAAAATCCATTCCTGTCCAGTAATTCCCTGTCCGAACTGTTGAGAATTCGTAATGACGCAGAGTCCGTTGCCGCACAAGAACTGTCTGAGCTCAAGCCGCTTTGGGCTCGAGCCGAGATGACCGACTCACAGAGCTTAGCGGACTGGAAACTCACGTCGGCGCCAGGGCTGGAACTTGAAGCGGAATCGAAACTCGAAGCAGGATTAGAACTGGAATCAGAGCCAAAACTGGAACCGTTACTCGAATTGGAAGTCATGCCCGATCCCAATCTAATTATCGGCCAGATGGAACAACTCCTTGCCAGCTGGATCGAAGACTCAGTCACCGAGCATATGGTCCGGTTTGAAAGCGAACTGCGTTCTCGGCTGCAGCAGGACTTCGACCAGCTGATCACCCACTGGTATCAGGAACAGGGTTTGGAATTACCGGCTAATGTCCGGACCCGGTTAAGCCTTGAACAGCCCACGGAGGCGGCCAGCAAACCCAGCATCGATGACGCGGGATTCGTGCCCTAGCCTGACCGGCTCGAACGGACGGGTCTGGACACCCTTTTTTTTATCCCTGAGGCAAGTCAACACTCGGCTCAAGCCTGACCTATGGCCCATAAGCATGTATAATCGCCAGCCTTATGGTCGCCCAACACTCACAGTAGATCAACCGAACAGTAAAGAGATATAGACCCTCATGGATAAAACCTACCAGCCGAATCAAATAGAACGTAAACACTACGACCACTGGGAAGCTCAGCAGTACTTTAAGCCCAGCGGCACGGGTACGCCCTATAGCATTATGATTCCACCGCCGAACGTGACCGGTAGTTTGCATATGGGCCATGCCTTTCAGCAAACCATTATGGATGCTCTGACCCGTTACCATCGCATGATGGGCCGCGACACGCTGTGGCAAACCGGTACCGATCACGCCGGCATCGCGACCCAGATGGTGGTCGAGCGCTTGCTCGCCGCTGAAGGTAAGACGCGACACGACCTGGGCCGAGAAAAGTTTATCGATCGGGTCTGGCAGTGGAAAGAGCAGTCCGGTGGCACCATTACCTCGCAGATGCGCCGATTGGGCGATTCGGTTGATTGGACGCGTGAACGCTTCACTATGGATGAGGGTCTGAGTGAGTCGGTCCGGGAAGTCTTTGTGCGCTTGTACGATGATGGTTTGCTTTATCGCGGCAAACGCCTGGTCAATTGGGATCCAGCCTTCCACACCGCGATCTCCGATCTGGAGGTTGAAAACAAGGAAGAACAGGGTCATCTCTGGCATTTCCGTTACCCGCTCGCCGATGGCGTCACCACCGATGCCGGGGAAAATTACTTGGTCATCGCGACCACTCGGCCGGAAACATTGCTCGGCGACTCGGCGCTGGCCGTGCATCCAGAAGACGACCGCTATCGTTCCCTAGTGGGTAAATTTATCGAGCTGCCATTGGTTGGCCGCCGAATTCCCGTTATTGCCGACGACTATGTCGACATTGCCTTCGGCACCGGCTGTGTAAAAATCACCCCGGCACACGACTTTAACGACTATGCCATTGGCAAGCGTCATCAGGCGCAATTGATCAATGTGTTCGACAAGAGCGCTGCCATTCTGCCGCAGGCGCAAGCCTTCGACTATGCCGGTAACCTGCTCGATGATTTCGATGGCCTGTTACCCGACGGTTTCGCTGGGCTGGATCGCTATGAGGCGCGTAACAAGATCGTTGCCGATCTCGACCAACTGGGTCTGCTCGACGGCATTAAGGACCACACCCTGATGGTGCCGCGCGGCGATCGTTCCGGCGCGGCCATTGAGCCCTGGTTAACCGACCAATGGTACGTTGCGGCCACCAAGATGGCGCAACCGGCCATCGACGCGGTGAAAAGCGGCCAGATCGAATTTGTTCCGAAGATGTTCGAAAATGAATACTGGTCGTGGATGAATAACCTGCAAGACTGGTGTATTTCTCGGCAACTCTGGTGGGGCCATCAGATCCCGGCCTGGTATGACGCCAGCGGCAAGGTCTATGTTGGCCGTGATGAGGCTGAGGTGCGCAGCAAACACCAGCTGGCTGACAGCGTCACCCTAACCCGCGATGAAGATGTGCTCGACACCTGGTTCAGTTCCGCCCTATGGACCTTTTCCACATTGGGCTGGCCCGGTGATATGACCATGGTCAATCGCTACCACCCGACCGATGTCTTGGTGACCGGTTTTGATATCATCTTTTTCTGGGTTGCCCGGATGATTATGATGACCACCCACTTCCTTAAGGATGAACAGGGTGCGCCACAAATTCCGTTTAAGAAGGTTTATATGACCGGCCTGATCCGGGATGAGCACGGCGCTAAGATGTCAAAATCTAAAGGCAATGTGCTCGATCCAATCGACCTGATCGACGGCATCGACTTGGAAACGCTGGTCACCAAGCGCGTCGGCGGCATGATGCAGCCCAAGTTGGCGGCCCAGATCGAGAAGAACACTCGCACCTCCTTCCCCGATGGCTTTACCGAATCCGGCACCGACGCCTTGCGTTTTACCCTAACCTCGCTGGCGTCCTTATCGCGCGATATCAATTTCGATGTCAAACGGCTCGAAGGCTATCGCAACTTTTGCAACAAGCTGTGGAATGCCGCCCGCCTAGTGCAAATGAATACCTTTGCCAAGATCGAGGACAGCGACGAGCTCGGCGCGCCACTCGATTGCGGCCAAAACGGCGGCGATCTTGAGCTCTCATTGGCCGATCGGTGGATTCGGTCACGCTTGCAGCAGCTCACCATAGATGTGCATAAATATTACCAACAGTACCGCTTCGACCTGATGAGTCAGGCCCTCTATGACTTTATTTGGAATGAATACTGCAGCTGGTATCTGGAACTGTCCAAACCGGTATTCTGGAACGAAGCCAGTACCGAGGCGCAATTGCGCGGCACGCGCAAAACGGTGGTCGGTGTCCTAGAAACCCTTTTGCGTCTGATTCACCCGATCATGCCCTTTATTTCGGAAGAAATTTGGCTCAGCTTGAAGCCGGTGTCGGGCGTCAGCGGCGATTCTATTATGCTCGCACCCTTCCCCGAAGCACAGGCTGATAAGGTCGACCCCGCGGCCGAAGCCGATCTGGAATGGGTCAAGGAGGTAATTATGGGCATCCGTAATATCCGCGGTGAAATGAATATCGCCCCGAGTAAGGCGCTGCCGGTACTGTTACAGAATGGCGCTGCGCAAGACCTGCGTCGCTTTAAAGACAACGAAACCTTTCTTAAGCAGCTGGCCAAGCTCGAGGACATTCGTTGGGTCGAGTCCGACGAGGCGGTGCCGCCTTGTGCGACCGCCATGGTCGGTCAACTCAAGGTATTGGTGCCGATGGCGGGCCTGATCGATGTGGCCGCCGAGCAAGCGCGCATCGCCAAGGAGCGCGATAAGACAGAGAAGGAATTGAGCCGGATCGAGGCCAAGCTGGGCAACGAGAAGTTCCGCAGCAAGGCACCGGACGATGTGGTGGCCAAGGAGCAGGCCAAGGCCGACCTAATGCAGACCAAGCTCAATGATTTGCAAAGCCAGGCCGATCAACTGCTGGCCCTAGCCTAGTCTATTGATGGGCCCGACCCGGACTCAGTCTGGGTCGGGCCCACTCTAGCACGCAACACCTCCTCTCAGCCTCGCACACCCCAGACCAAGGCGGCATCATGACAATCGACCTCGATTTTGACAGAGATCACCTCTGGCATCCCTATACCTCCACCAGCGCGCCTTTGCCGTGCTATCCGGTCGAGTCGGCGCATGGCGTGCGACTGAAGTTCGAAAATGGCGACACGGTGATCGACGCCATGGCCTCCTGGTGGTCGGCCGTGCACGGTTACAATGTGCCGGAGCTCAATGACGCGCTGATCAACCAAACCGGGAAAATGGCGCATGTAATGTTTGGCGGCCTCACCCACGAGCCGGCCATTGAGTTGGGCAAGCTGTTAGTCGCCATGACACCGGAGCCGCTGCAAAAGGTCTTCTTGGCCGACTCTGGCTCCATCGCGGTTGAGGTGGCCCTTAAGATGGCGATCCAGTATTGGTCCGGTCGCGACAAGCCCACCAAGACCCGTATGGTGACGGTCAATCGGGGCTATCATGGCGATACCTTTGGTGCCATGAGTGTCTGCGATCCCACCAATGGCATGCACAGCCTGTTTGAATCGGTCTTGCCCGAATCGCTCTTTCTCGGCGATCTGCCCCAGGGTTATAGCCAACCCTTAGATCCGGAGTTAATGCAGCATTTTGAACAACAGATAAAAGAGCACGCCGACACACTCGCGGCCTTTATCATCGAGCCTGTGGTTCAGGGTGCCGGCGGTATGCGCATTTACAACCCGCAATGGCTGGTGCAGATACGAGTCTGGTGTGAGCGTTACAACATCCTGCTTATCTTCGATGAGATCGCCACCGGCTTCGGCCGCACCGGTAAGCTTTTCGCACTCGAGCATGCTCAGGTGGTGCCCGACATCCTTTGCTTGGGCAAGGCACTGAGCGGCGGCTATATGACCTTGGCGGCCACCCTGGCGACCGATGAGGTGGCCGCGGGCGTTAGCGCATCGCCGGCCGGTGTTTTTATGCATGGCCCAACCTTTATGGCCAATCCGCTGGCATGCGCAGTCGCCGGGGCGGCCCTGCGACTGCTCGAGCAAAAAGATTGGGCCGTCCAAGTCGGCGCCATTGAAACCCAACTGCAACAGGCCCTGCTGCCGCTCGCGGCCTTGGCTTCGGTGGCCGAGGTTCGTGTTCTGGGGGCTATAGGGGTCATGGAGATGGTCGAGCAGGTGGATGTCGCTCAGGCTCAGGCCTTGTTTATCGACCGTGGCGTCTGGTTACGCCCCTTTGGTAAGCTAATCTATATTATGCCGGCCTATGTAATGACCCCGGCAGATTTGCAGACGGTAGTTGACGCCATGGCGGCCTTTGCCCGGTCATTAATCTTAACCGAACCCGTCTAACGGCGGCGGAACAGGCTCAACTCCCGAGCCCGGCATAGCGCACCGTTAACCAGAGTAAGACGCCATAGCGGGCGACCTTGCCGAGCAGCAGCCAGGCATAACAGGCCCTGCGCGGCAACCCCAGCATACCCGCGGCGACCGGTAAGAGATCGCCAACCATTGGCAACCAGGCCAAGCCGAGCAACACCGCGCCATGGCGCTTGAGTGCGACAAGGACGCGGTGCAGTCGAGCTGTCGAGCGCTGCAGCCGCTTCGCCAACCAGGGGGCGGCATGGATGGCCAACTCAAACATCAACACGGCTCCTAACCAATTGCCCAAGGCGACGGCGAAATACAATAACCATATCCGCTCTGGCTGCTGCTGCACCATAACCAAGAACACCGCTTCTGATGCTAAGGGCCACAGTGTGGCCGAAACAAAACCGACAAAAAACAGGGTTAACAACATCAAGCAGGTACCTTATTGAAACGGGCGTGAATTGCAGCATTTTGATTGCACCAGTGCAATTGCTCAAACTGTTTATCTGCTCGAAAAAGTTAATAGATAAGCCATGCTGAGCTCATGGGTTTGCTACAGGTTTCACCTGAATTCATCCCCAGAGTGTGGCAGAATACGTCCAACGGTCGCGGAGGATTGGAATGAGCCAACGCCAAGCTATTTCAACCGGCCTCAAGACCCACGGTGAACGGCCCGAGGGCGCCGGTAGCGAACGCTGCCACGACAATATCCAAGCGCGCCAACCGATGGAATCCTAATGTGACTACTTTTCGTTTTTTTGCCTACCTCGATCGACTCCGCTGGATTAAACGCTGGGGCCTAAAGCGCAACGTGATCGAAGAAAACGTGATGGAGCATAGCTGGCAGGTTGCGACTATCGCCCATGCATTGGCAATCATCCGCTTTGAAATACTGCACCAGCCGTCGAGCGAGTTTAGCCCCGATGAGGTCGCCACGACAGCGCTGTATCACGATTGCAGTGAGATCATTACCGGTGATCTACCGTCCCCGATCAAGTACCATTCAAGCACTATCACGGATGCCTACAAGCGCATTGAAGATGAGGCGGAGCATGAAATACTGTCCTTGTTACCGGCGCCCATGCAGCCAAGCTACCGCAAATTTCTACTCCACAAGGCCATTCACCCTGAGGTCGCTAGCCTGGTCAAGGCCGCCGATCTAATCAGTGCCTATCTAAAATGTCAGGCTGAATTGCACGCGGGCAATAAGGAATTTTCCAGTGCGGCCTGCGATATTGAAAGTACAATCCGCAACTTACAGATGATGGAAGTGGATTATTTCATGACCAACTTTGTCCAATCCTATCAACTGACCCTCGATGAGTTGCTCAGCCAGCATGAACCACATAATGGGCCAAGCTAGGCGTTATCGATTTTCAGTTGGGATGGTTAGGCCTAAGCCTCCGAGCACAATCATAGCGACTGTTGCGGTTGCATCTTGAAAGTCCTGTTGATCGTATTCTTTTTTACCCAGAGCCCAGCAAACCTGCGTTGAGAAGTCAGCGTAATGCTGGGTGCTGCCCCAGATCAAGAAGATCAGGTGATGAGGGTTCACCGCTTTCATCTTGCCGGCGTCAATCCAGCTTTGAATCACACTGGCCCGATCGTCCAGCCATACTTTCAAGTCTTGGGCTAAGAAAGCCTCTAGGTGGGGCGCACCCTGGATGATTTCCATCGCGAAGATGCGCGAGGCCAAAGGGTGGGTATAGGAATAGGCAACCTTCGCCTCTATGTAGCGATAGAGCGTTTCGGCCGGATCGGAGTCGATACTGGCGACGCTAAAGGCCTGATTCCACATCTCTAAAATATCGGCCAAGACTGCGCCGTACAGCCCGAATTTACTCTTAAAATAATAGAGAATATTTGATTTTGGCAGTTGGGCACGGTCGGCCACGGCATTCAGGGATGTTCCCTTGTAACCGTTTTGAGCGAATTCAATTTCAGCGGCCTTAATGATCTTGGCTTCATTTTGTTGGCGAATACGGCCAGCTTTGGTGCGAGTGCGAAAGGCATCATTAAGTCTTTTTTGTGCTGTGTCCAAGAGATATTCCTGCAAAAGAAGTCAAAAGTATAAAAGAGTTTGGGCTCTAGATAGCTAGGGTAGCCATAAATTAAAGACTGCACCGCCCGTTAGTGCGTCATTGGTTAAATCGATAGACCCATACCGTTCTTTATCACGGTGTAACCTTGCTATTTTTTGGCAAAAAAACAAGCCTAAACCGGTCTCGCCAGACTGGAACGATATCTGGTCCGGCTGGTCCAACAATTCCAACATACTCTGCGGATAACCTGCGCCATCATCGCTTATGCGGATATTAAGCCATCCATCCACCACCCCGACATCGAAGGCAAGGTGGCTTTTCGCATATCGAATGCTATTGGTTAGGATATTACTCAGCAGACCTTCAATTAGGTTGGCGTCCAAGTACCAGAGCCGATCCTCATCACCATCGGCAAACCCGATCGTCAAGGACACGCCGAGGGACGCCAACATGCTGGTATAACGTGAGGTCGCGTCGATAATAACATCACAGATCAAGGCTTCAGCAAAAACCGGCCTAAAGGTGCCCTGATCTAGCTTATAGAACGCCAGCATATGCACCATGCCATTATTGATCCGGCTGCATTCGAGCTGTATGCGACGAATCTCTTGGGCGCTCGCAAAATCAGCCCGATCGAGACGTTTGATCACATCGTTTAGCTGGCTATCAATCAGGCCGAGTGAGTTTTTCACGTCATGCACCGTCACGGCCATCATGGCTTGTACGTCCATGCTATCCCCTAGAGTTTTTCCACATTGTCCAACAGTTTCTTGTAGCGCGGATATTGATAATGTTCTTCGGATAAATAAAATAAACGGCTAATTGTTTCCAGACACATGGCCGTCGTTTGATCATTTTTTCCTCTAGCCTCCATCATATGCAGATGCGCTTGGACGAAATTCAACACGATACCAGGGTGACGAGGAGACACCTTGAGCGCCTTTTCAAAGAAGCGCACCGATTCGGGGTATTTTTCCTGATCGTAAAGCTCCATACCCTGGCCGTTGAGCACCTTGGCTTCACTGCGCAAAATCAGCGATATGGGTTCGGCCTGCAAGTCGTCTAAGGTTTTAATAAACTCTGGCTGGTCACTGAAACCGCTTTTAAAGGCTCGAACCATCTCATCAGCATCGTTAAAACGTTCTTGACCATAATAAAGCTCGGCCATAAATAGAGCGGTTTCTGGAATCAGGCGGTCGACCGCGTTGATTATGTCGTTATAGAGTTCATCTAGGTCTTGAGTTGTCTTAATCGCGGGAACGTCTTTAGCGTCTTGGATTTCTACGCCACGAGTAAATAGCTCTGCATTAAAGTCAGCCGCAAAGCTCTGCTGCATTCGTTTGGCGGTAAAGACGATTTCTTTTTCGATGTCTCGCTTGCGTGTATTGTCACTCGACAGCGCCTCGTCCTTGAGATTTTTTATATAGTTTTGAAATAGACCAACCGACTCATGCATGGTGTCGGTGGCGAGATTCAAAATATCTTTTTGGGCCTGATTGGCCCGTCGGAAGTTCAGATTTGTTTGTGCCACCTTGACCAATTTCAACTGCCGATCGATGCTTCTAGGCGCCCGAGAAATCACCTCCTCCAGCCAAGTTTGCGCTTCTTCGTCTTTCTCCTGTTGCACCAAAGAGTCAACCAGATAATCATAGGCAATCAGTTCATTGGGATCCAATTCCAAGACGGCTTTAAGACCTATTTCCGCCGTTTCGAGTTTTTTCTGCAGTAACTCGATGCGATGCAACGCAGTTTGGGCCCAGCATTGATAACGTTTTTCCAATACGTCAAAGAGAAAAGTTTCTGCCTCGGCCATTTTTTTCTGACGAATAAGGGCTTCGACATAGTGCTTTTGGGCGGTACTACGGTAGCGCGGATAGCTTTCATCAATGCTTTTTGCTGTGTTGGCCACGGCCTTCCAGTCTTTTTTATCGATCGACACCAGCATTGGCAGTAACACTTTTCGCCGCTCAAACCAACGACCCAGGCGCACTGACAGAACATCTAAAGTGAAGGGTTTGGCCAAGTAATCGTCGGGTTGAAATTCAATGGCACTGATCACCACGGAACGGGAGGTTTCACCGGTAATAAGCACGAAGATGGTATCTTCTGGCATAAGCTTTAAGCGACGCCATTCTTCCAATAGACGCATGCCATCACGTCCCAAACCCAGGTTAAAATCACACAGCACCAGATCGTACTTACTCTCTCTAACCAACTTGGTCGCGGAATCACCATCACTCGCTTCGTGGACGGTAACAAAGCCCAAGTCCTCTAACATCGCGGTGATAGACTGACGCACATTGGCGAAATCATCCACGACTAGGGCTTTTTTATGTTTGAGATCGAGAGATTCCATAAAGGCCTTTAATGCCTCCTCAATAAACCAGCCTAGAACGTACTGTAGGCAAAAATTAAAAATATCGCTTAAACGTCTACACGATAACAGAATTTAACAATCTAGCCGCGAAATCGTCCGTGAGCTGCTATTCTGCAACAATATTTGGTTATTAGTATATCGTCAACGGCAAAAGGTTACCCTAAATGCGGCTTATCTCACCATCGCTTGTATGTTTTTTGTCCAGCTGGGCATCTGCTGCAGACGTTAATATAGTACCATTGTTTGACCAAGGTAGCGCTCCAGTAACCGATTTAGAACGCATTTCTCTTCAGCCCATCGAGACCTTAGTAAACTTGGTAAATACCCAACAATGGGCTAACGCTCGCTTGACGGCCGACCTCATGGCCGAACAATTTGAGGGCCTACCCCGTTTTGACCTGTACTTAGGCTTGCTGCAGATGGCTGAAGGGAACTTTAACGAGGCCATCTTCAGCTTTGAACGTGTCTTGATATTTGCGCCCGATCAACATCGGGCACGCCTAGAGCTTGGCCGTGCCTATTACCTGAACGCCAACTATGAGCGCGCGCGCAGCGAGCTGGACCAGGTTTTGGCAGCGGCACCGCCGCGCGAGGTTCGGCAGAACATTCATCAATTGCTGGCACGGATCGATAGCGCGCAGTCCCAGACCGACACTAAGGTCTCCTTTGGCGGCACCCTGCAGGGCGGTTGGGACAACAACGCCAATGGTGGCGGCAACGCCAAGGGTCGGTTGGACCCAAACCTGTCTGGCGCCACGGCACTGGATAGCGCCTCCAGCGCTATCGCCTCGCCCTATGCCCAATTGACTCTTCATGCCAGTCGCTTCCGGCCAACCAGTCGAAGTGCGTCGAAACGCCTGAGCGCGGACTTTAGCACGAAGAACTTTATTGACCCTGAACTGTCCGATTCCAGCGCACTAACTCTGACCAATACGATCTTTAATCAAAATGAACGATTACGCTTCCAGCTCCCCGCCAGTGCCCAAGTGAGTTGGCTTGCAGGGCAAAGTTGGCAAGCCATGCTCGACCTCAGTCTGAGCCAACAGTATAGGATTTGGGGGCCACTATGGGCCGGTGTCAAGTTAGGAACGCTCGCAACCCTCGCCCTCGACCCAGCCAACAGCTCCGGTGCCAAGGATTTGGCAGGTTTTGTTTTTGACGCGCAGGAACGTGGACGAGTTCACAGTTTCTCGACTGTCTATTTGCAAACGCAGCTTGCCGGGCAGGATGATGGTCACCTCGAATGGCGCGGATTGGCCAATCGATACCAACTGGGTTGGCAAGGGCCTTGGCAGTTCCAGGCGAATATGGCGGTTGAGCACCAATGGCGATATTACCAAGCCAACGACCTGTTTTTCACCCTAGACTCTGCGTCCACAGAGCTTAAAAGGCGCCAAGACCAAGTCATTCAGCTTGACCTAGGAGCTAATTGGAGCTCGGCCGACTGGCTTCAGACCCGCACCGCCATCAGTTGGGAATGGGTCAGCAGTAACATTAACGCCTATGGCAGCGATCGATTTACGATCAGTCAGGCGATGAGCGTTCAGTTTTAAGGGGATCTATCTATGACTATTCGATTATGGCATCTATGCCTGGCAGGCCTATTAATGGCATTGCCGGCCACTCAGGTAATGGCCAATATCGGCACGATCATTATCGCTAAGGGCGAAGTCTATGCGCTCGATACAGCGCAAAAATCGCGAGCGCTCGAACGTCGCTCGGCCGTCTTAGAGGGCGATACCCTAGTCACCGGTGCCAATGGTGAAATTCAAGTTCGCTTTAACGACAATGCCATCTTGGCGTTACGTGCTGGCTCACGACTTAAGATCAGCGAATACCACGGCGCGCTTAACGATCGGCCCGAGCAGGTGCTCATGGAACTCTTATCCGGTGGTTTTCGCACTATTACCGGCACCCTCGGCAAATCCGACAAGGAGGCGTACCAAATTCGCACCCCGAAGGCCAGCATTGGCATTCGCGGCACTAATTATGAAGCGGTCTTAACCGGTGCGGATCTGGTGATTGGTGTGTATCAGGGAGGGATACGGCTCGAAAATGAACTCGGCAGCCTAAACCTCGGCCTGGACAGCCCATTCAGCTTTGCTCAAGTGGCCGGGCCCCAAGCGCCCATACAGGGTCAGTTGGAAGCGCCTAAGGCGCTGTCCACGCCCTTGTCGACCTTAGCGCTGACCGCTATCGATAAGGCAAAAGACGATGCGCCAGAGCAACCTGCGTCGAGTCCAGACCCCGATGCAGGCCTGCTCATCGAAAGCCTCTTTGATGACCTGACCGATGACCTAGAGCCGGCAACTACCCTGCTGGCAGAAGCCCTGCCGGCAGCGAATGATGATGCGCAACTGGCTCGTCAGGAAGACGCGCCAGAACTTGATGTTAACGAATTTAGTGCCCAATTCGATTTGGCCGCCTTGCAAGATGTTCGCCTGACCCAGACGCAAATCCGCGACTTGTCGGAGAATCCCAATGTCGGCTTTGTCGTGCTCAATGACCAAACCACTGGCTACTCAACCGCTCGTTATAGCTTGGCCCCCTTCTTGGCGACCACCCTGAGCGAAGACGTCAGCTTTGACATCAGCCTGGGCACGCTGACCTTTGCCGTCACCGTCTCGCAATCGAGCGCTGGTAATATCAATGCTGTGGCCAGTGATATCAATGCCTCAATCCAGAGCGTACTCGGCCAGATCGATGGCGTGCCGATTGCGGCGCCGATCGTAGTTAGCCAAGAGGCGGGAAAGTTAATTTTTGATGGGGTGAGTGGTGACTCGGGTGAATTTTTAGTGATCACCAATCTGTCCGGTGGTGATGTGCAGACCTTTGCCGCGTCATTGGGCCTGTGCAGCAATGCCAGCAACTGTACCGGAACCTATGACAATGGCGGCGTCACTATTGGCCAAGTTAAACACGCCACGCGCTTTGGTTATCTGATTGAGGGTGAGGCTGGGCCGGAATTGGTCAGTTTCAACAATGAACAGATTGGTGCCCTGCAAGGGGGCTTTGCCAGCCCGGTGAGTATTTTACGCGGCAACCCGAATGCGACGCGAGTCGACTTTATCGGTGTCGATGTCGATGGTGACGGTGGTAGCGATATTGACTGGGGCGAGTGGAATAACAGTGCAGCGAACCCGGCCCTACTACTAAAGGATGCAAAAAACATCGAGAATGCCGACACGGTTGCCGCGCCATTCTACTATGTCAGTGCCATGCCAGCCCCGGCGGCCAGTCGGGTAGGCATTAAGACCTTTGGTGACAGCAGCGTCGAGCTCGATACGGCACAGTGGCATGCCAACGCATCGACCGGCCAAATCTTGACACTGTCGGCCCAGCTGGCGGTTAATTTCGGTACCGCCGAGGCCGTCGGCAGCCTGTCGCTGGCCAACGCCGCCGACGGTACCTTCTGGGATGTCAGCTACGTCGGTCAGCTGCGCGGCGCTCAGTTTTTTAGCGATTATGGCTACGGCACGCTCGAAACCGCGACTGGCAACCACTCAGTAGCCGGTCAGGTCGACGGTCTATTCACAGGGTCGGCCACCGGTATGGGCTTTGTCGGCGGCTTTGGCCTACAGACCACCGATGATGTGCACAACGCTCAAGGCGTATTTGTGATCAAAAACTAACCACCCCGCCGGCCCCGGAGGCATCTCCAGGGGCCGAAACGGGCCAAAATATCGTCCTGAGCCCCCGACTACTGGGATTATCGCGCTCAATGGGCTGAGAATTAATGATCTTTTTCCTGCAAAGCACGAATAAACCCGCGTTTTTTTGCTATTGTGCACACAGCTAACCATAACTGTGGAAATAAACATGTCTGAACGTCCTTCATCTTTAGATAAAAACGATCTCATCGAATGCGGTCATGGCCGTCTGTTTGGACCGGGCAACGCCCAGTTGCCGATCGATAACATGCTAATGATGGATCGCATCCCGCTAATTACCTCTGAAGGCGGTGCTTTTGGCAAGGGCATGATCCGCGCTGAACTCGATATCAATCCCGATCTGTGGTTTTTTAAGTGCCATTTTCCCGGTGATCCGGTCATGCCTGGCTGTCTCGGTCTTGATGCAATGTGGCAGCTGGTCGGCTTCTATCTCGGCTGGCGTGGCAATCCGGGCAAGGGCCGGGCCTTAGGTGTGGGCGAATTGACCTTCAAGGGTCAAATTATGCCAGACGCCAAAAAAGTGGTTTATAAACTTGAAATCAAACGCATCATTGAGAGTCGTTTGGTGATGTGTATTGCCGATGGTATCGTCGAATGTGACGGCAAAGAGATCTATTTTGCCAAAGATCTTAAAGTAGGCTTATTCAAGCCCGAACAGATGAAGTGAGGTGAATCTATGAAACGCGTAGTCGTCACAGGAATGGGCATAGTGTCGTGTATCGGTAATGATATCGCGACGGTCACCGAATCGTTAAAAGCAGGCAAGTCGGGCATTCGCTTTAATCCAACTTATGCTGAATTGGGTATGCGTAGCCATGTCAGCGGGACGCCCGATATCAACCTGGCCGATCATATCGATCGTAAAGCCATCCGTTTTATGGGTGATGCAGCCGGTTACGCCTACGTCGCCATGGCGCAGGCCATCGCAGATTCCGGCCTGACTGAGGCGCAGGTATCGAACCCACGTGCTGGCCTCATCGCCGGTTCCGGTGGTGCTGATTCGCAAAGCCAGACCGCAGCAGCCGATATACTGCGCGAAAAAGGCCTCAAGCGTGTAGGCCCTTATCGTGTCACTCAGACAATGGGCTCTACCGTGTCGGCCTGTCTGGCCACACCGTTCCAGATCAAGGGCGTTAACTATTCCATTACCTCGGCCTGTGCCACCAGTGCGCACTGCATCGGTAATGCCATGGAACTGATTCAGCTGGGTAAACAGGATGTGATGTTTGCCGGTGGCGGTGAGGCCGAACATTGGACCATGAGCTCCTTGTTCGATGCCATGGGGGCCCTCTCGACCCAATATAACGACCATCCAGAACAGGCCAGCCGAGCCTACGATGCCAAGCGAGATGGTTTTGTCATCGCCGGCGGCGGTGCCATGCTGGTGCTCGAAGAACTCGGACATGCCCAAGCACGCGGCGCCAAGATCTATGGCGAACTGGTTGGCTATGGCGCCACCAGCGACGGTTACAACATGGTCGCACCGAGCGGCGAAGGCGCTGTTCGTTGCATGCAGATGGCGATGGAGCACGTTGAGGGCTCTATCGATTACATCAATGCGCACGGTACCAGTACGCCGGCCGGTGATGTCACCGAGTTGAAAGCGGTTCGCGAAGTCTTTGGTGCTAAGATGCCGCCCATCGCGTCAACCAAATCGCTGACCGGTCACAGCCTCGGCGCGACCGGTGCTCAAGAAGCGATCTACTCGCTGATTATGATGCAGGAAAACTTTATTGCGGCGAGTAAAAACGTCGAAGAGCTGGATCCTGAAGCCGGCGACGGCATCAATGTGGTCACCCAACGTTTGGACAACGTCACGCTGAACAATGTGATGTCCAACAGCTTTGGCTTTGGTGGCACCAATGCCACCTTGGTATTTTCGCGCTTTAACGGCTAATACCCCGGCGGGGCCTCAGTCGAGAGGCGCCGCCGTTCCTTCCCGAATACCTTGCAAGCCCCCCCACTCGATTCTCTCGGCAGCCCCGTCCACATGGCCCTATTTCACTCTGTCTCTGACTTTGTGCACGAATCTGGCTAAACTGATTTCTTTATTGGATAGGATACCAAACGATGCCACCGGCCTATGACATTCGAGCTTATCAACCGACCGATCAGACACCGCTCATCGCGCTATGGCAGCAATGCGGCTTGCTGGTACCCTGGAATGACCCCATCAAGGATATAGAGCGCAAACTCAGGGTGCAGCCGGGTCGACCCGCGGATACCTTAGAGCATTAGACCGCGAATGCCATTGGCAACAAATTGAATCGCCAAGGCTGCCAAGAGGACGCCCAATAGACGTTGGATGATTTCATCCCCGGTCTTGCCCAGCCAGCGCCGCAATCGAGCCGCCAAGAGACTGAGGGCAACCGTCGCCAACAGTGTCAAGCCGGCCGCCAAGAGCACCTGAGATTTCTCAATCGAGCTGCCACTGTCGGCCATTAACAGCACGGTCAGCGTCAGCGTCCCGGGGCCAGCCATCAACGGGATGGTCAGGGGGTAAACGGTAATATCACCCACTTGCTGGGTATGCGGTTTATCTGGTACCGGTTCGCTGGTGATCATGCGGAAGGCGGTGTTGAACAGGAGTATTCCGCCGGCGACGCGTAGAGCATCCATGCTGATCCCCAAAGCGGCCAAGAGCTGCTGACCGTATAGGCCGAACAAGACAATAATAGTGGCGGCAATACCGAGTGCTTTTAGCAGCGTTCGGGCACGGCTTCTGAAGCTCTGCCCTATGGTCAGAGAGTAGAAAATCAGCGCACAACCGATTGGGTCGATGACCACCATGTAGCTGGCGAGCGCATTAAAAAAGAAGGTACTATTCACTATCTTGGACGCCTGTGTAAGGGACTGCCGCTTGCGATGGCATGAAATGGGGTCATAAATGTAGCTTGCGCTGGCCTTAGTCCGCCAGAGTAATCCGACTCGACCGCCAGCCCAGTCTGCAATAGAGATCTTGCCGGCGAATCCCAATGGCAAAAGGGTGGGTCATGATGGTTGCGAGTCTAACCCGAATAGGCTTAATCCCGCTATCATCTGCCCGTTTTCGTCGCTTTTAAGACCTGAGCCACGCCCGGAGGGTAGGCCAGACTGGCTATCATATTGGTTCGCACATTTGAATTCGATTCTATAAACCTTTTGAATTACGTCACAAAAGCTAGAAGACTTCCGGCAACTTTGTCACAATAGGCTATTAATGATAGAAAATATCTGCCCATCGGCAGGTTCAAAAACGGAATTGTATATATTAACCACATTGGCAGGTAATTGAGACATGGCAGGATGCTGCTGCTCAATTAATATTGCCAGTGACTGTAAATCGAGGGATGCAATGGACCAGGAATTAGACGGATTGGAACACGCTATCGAACAGGCAGAGGTCGAAAAGCGTGCTTTCGTAAAAGAAAACCCCAACGGTGGCGGTGACAAGGGTGAGCGCATGCGGCTGTATGGCAAGGTAGAAGGCGCACGCAAAGCATTGCGCAACTATAAACGAGCCAACCCGCATCTGTTATAGGTCCAATCGGTGCGCAACCGCCCAGGTTGCGTACTCAAGCCCCGATAGAATTCCATCCAGCTAACGCCCCCAGACAGGCTAGAATCCGAACCTAGGTCGAATTTCCGACGGTTAGGAGCCCTTCAAGCCATGCGCGCACTACCAGCAGCCATGCTGCATGATAGAACCTTAGGCAATAAAACCGAGTGTTTGGTCACCAATGGAACCGGCAGTTTTGCCAGCCTGGCCATCAACGGTGGTTTGAGCCGGAAATTTCATGGCCTATTGATCCACGCGGCCGTCCCACCGATGGACCGGATGCTCACCTGGCACGGCTGCATCGAACGCCTCGATGGTCACAGCCTCGATGCCCGCTGTTGGCTCAGCGGCAACGACGTCGCCGGTGACGCCGGTGAACGCTATCTGACTCATTTCTGCGCGACACCATTACCCACCTGGCTGTATCAGGTCGGGGGTAGCCTACTGCAAAAAGAACTCTTTATGGTTCAAGGTCAAGACACCACGGTGATCCGCTATACGCTATTGAGCGCGCCTACCCAAAGCGTGACGCTTAACCTGGCGAACTATGTTCACTTCCGGCCCGCCGGCGAGCACTGCCAAAAATTGAGCGCCCATAACATTCAAGATTGGGCCGTTCATGCGGCACAGCATTGTGTCCAGGCAATGGGCACTAGCCTGCGTCTGGATTGCCAAACCCCTGGTGAACGGAGCCACCAGCGCTGTCATTGGCTGGCACCTTGCGTCGACCAACAATGCCACGATCTACTCTATGCCATCGAATTGGAAGATCAGGGCTACCCACAACGCGATAGCAGCCTCAAGATCCATCAGGCCAATATCGACCTCTATGTGGGCGAGAGTTGTTATATGGTGGGCACATTGGCCGAGCACTGCCCCGATGGCTCCATAGAATACCAGCGCACCCTGACCCGCCGTGAGCAGCGCTACCACCCCAATGACTTCGCCAACGATCTGGCTCACAGCGCCCTGCAACTGGTCGCCGATCGGGAATCGGTTCAGAGCAAGACCATTCTCGCCGGCTTTCCATGGTTTGGTGATTGGGGGCGGGATACGATGATTGCCCTGCCCGGCATGACCTTAGTGACCGGCCAGTTTGATATCGCCCGGTCGATACTGAAAACCTTTGCCTATTACCTTAATGGTGGCATGTTGCCCAATAAGTTTCCAGATCGCAGGGGCGATGATCTTAAATACAACAGCATCGATGCCACCCTATGGTTCTTTTGGGCCATCCAACAGTATATTGAGTACAGCGGCGATTGGGACTTTGTTCAGGCAGAACTCTATGACGACCTTAAAGATATTATCCACGCCCATCAACGAGGCACCCGTTATGGCATCAGCATGGCTGACGACGGCCTAATTCAGGGCGGCGATAGCGACACTCAGCTAACCTGGATGGATGTTCAATTCGATGGCTATGCAGTCACCCCCCGCTACGGCAAGGCCGTGGAAATAAACGCTCTCTGGTACAACGCCCTGTGTTTTGCGCAACAGTGCTCTGACCGCTTTGAGGACCACGCCAGCCAGTATCAAGCGCTTATGCGCACCGTCAAAAGCAGTTTTCAGACGTTATTCTGGAACGACACACTTCAATGCCTGTACGATTGCGTCACCCCAGAGCAGACCATCGACGACGTCCGCTGTAACCAAATTATCGCCGTCAGCCTGCCCTACTCGCCACTCGACCCCGCACAGCAAGCTGCGGTGCTGCAGGTGGTGCACCAACAACTCTATACCCCCGTTGGTTTACGCAGTTTGAGCACAGGGCACTCGGACTATAGAGGCCAGTATTACGGCGCGCTGCGGGAGCGTGACCTGGCCTATCATCAGGGCACCGTTTGGGCCTGGCCGATGGGCGCCTTTATCGATGCGGTCATGAAAGTTCACAACGATCCCGTCTTGGCGGCGCAATTGCTCACCGGTTTGAAACATCACTTTTATCATGAGGCTGGCATTCAGGGGGTCTCAGAGGTGTTCGATGGCGACGCGCCGCATAAAGCTCGCGGTTGCTTTCATCAAGCCTGGTCGGTCGCCGAGTGTCTGCGCGTGGTCAGCCAGTATGGCTTGGAGGTGCCGGATTAATGAGGCGGGTTATCCGGACGGATAACTCGCCTAGTCCTACCAAAGGCCAGAGCCCTTGGGCTTGACTCTATTGGTCTGAAGATTCCCCAGCATTCGGTTCGTTCTTCTTGGCTTTACCCCAAGGGTTAGCGTCCGCATCATTCGGCTCGCGGCGTTTGGCCTTGCCCCATGGATTGGCATCGTCGGTTTTCGTTTCACTGGCTTTAGCCTTGTCCCATGGCTTGGCATCACCGGTATTCGAATCGTTAGCTTTGGCCTTGCCCCACGGATTGGCATCGCCACTACTCGAGTCGCCGGCTTTGGCCTTGCCCCACGGATTGGCATCGCCACTATTCGAGTCGCCGGTTTTAGCCTTGCCCCACGGATTGGCATCGCCACTATTCGAGTCGCCGGCTTTGGCCTTGCCCCACGGATTGGCATCGGCGTCCTTAGAGACACTGCGCGAAGCCTTGCCCCACGGGTTACTATCATCGCTCGACGCGGCGGGGCGGTTGGACCGTTCCCAAGGCTTAGCGCCTGAGCGCTCCTGCCGAGGGCCTTTGGACCTACTGCCTGGCCGATCGTTACGCGGGCCCTGGCTACCGGCATTGTGGCCAGGTCTGGGTTTATTGGCCGCTGCTAGGTCTTTTTTGCGTTGAATTTCAGCCAAGCCTTCAAGGGTCAGCACCACTGGCTCGCCCGGAGTTTGGTCGTCTGGGACAATGCGATCGCGCGGCGGCAGGGCAAATTGCTTATCATCGGGCCGCGGCAAGTGCTTAAAGCGGTACAGATAAAAACCCTCTAGCTTCTCGCGCGCCCAATCGGTCTTGCGCAGGAACTTGAGGCTACCCTTGATGGTCGGGTTGGTCTTGAAACAGTTTATATTTATGGCGGCGGCTAATATTTCCCAACCGTAATGATCCACTAACTCCGTCAGTAAGGCTTCCAACTTTAGGCTGTGTAATGGATTATTGGTATAGAGATCTGTCATGGGGGTTCCTAAAACAACAATCAACTCAAAAAAACGTTCCGGCCAAGCCGACGCCCTATTCTACTGCGTCCCCAGCTGAAAGCAAAACGCCTATTCACGCCAATGCCTGCCGAGCCGGCTTGTGAGGCAAGATAGACCGATGTTATCACGCGAAGACGGCTCGGAAGTTCCTTAGAGACTCCCGCGCCGGTAGAGTTGATGCAATTTAGGCTTGAAAAAGCCTGGATAGTAATCCGACGCTCAGGCAAGCCACTTCGGTGCCTTAGGGCGGCGCGAGAAGAGCAGAGCCGCTAACCCCAGGGCAAGCAGGCCTAGGGTGCTGGGCTCGGCCACGTCCGTGACGGCCGAATAGAGTGTTAAAACCGAATTACCGACATAGAAATCCCCCATCAACGATTTGATACTCACATCGAGGAAACCATTGGTATTGAGGGCCGCTAAGGCACCAAATTCAAGGTCGCCGGAAAAACTGTGACCAAAGGTTATACCGCCGCTATCCCAATCTAAGGCATCAACCTGAAAGAGAATGACCTCGGGCCCGTCGAACCAATGTTGAGAGTCGTCCCAGACGCTTACCTCGAGTAACCCACCAGTTACATTACCTAAGGCAAAGTCGTTGTGGTCATTCAAATCGTGCTGGTAGGCATAGCCGCCCAACCAATCGACAAATTCTCTCTGCACGACCGTGTCGACAATAATGCCCGCAACGGCAAAATTGGCCAGCACCATTGTTAGTAGTAGTAACCAGACTCGCTTAAATCCCTTCATATTCGCCTCCATGTAACGCTATTATTTAAAGTGCATTTACTACTGTCTATATGCAGCAAATCTAATGCCAAGCCCCTACAGAGCGCAGATGATGGGATTTCGGATGGCGAAGTGGGCAACGCGAACGGGGGATATGTAAAACANTTCGACAGTTNGGCTGACCAACTGCGAGAGTGGTTCTGCCGATTAGGTTTGGGCTTCTTTAAGCCGACCCAGATCTATCACCACATCCGCACTCTTAACGGTTTCCGTCCGGTGTGCTACCAACATCAGCAACCCAAATCCCAATGCAAGGACTAGCAACAAGGCTTGTCGTTTCGTAACAACGCATCGTCTACAACTGCCTACATATAAAAGGTGAGACAACGGCGAAGATCTGCAGGAAAAACGATAAAACGACAATTGTCACTAACTTCCATTTTAGTCCAAATATTCGTTTCCAAAAGTGGGAGAGGGTTAAGGCACGCGTAACCTTTTTTCCTCAAACTTTTCCGTTGGCGTCAATTCAAGTGCAATACCTGTAAAATGCTTTGAAAACTCAGCCCGAGTATATTTTACTTCGCCAACAGCCGGATGTAAAACGGTAATACTTTTCTTACCTACCGACTTGAGCACCACGAAATGATTCAAATCCCAGTGCAGAATACAGGGTAACTGAAGCTTCGATATATCGACCATGTCGAGTTGCAACGCTCGCCCAGCCAATTCAAGCTTGGATGCAATATCCATAAGCTGCTTCAGATTTGCACCTTGTGACGATATTTTAAACTGATTACGCAACATAGTTAAATCTGACATATAACCATAATTACTTGCGACCATACCTATGCAGGCAAGACCGCATTCAGTAATTTCGGTTTGCAATATAACCTTCAACATAGATCTCAGCGACCCTCACTATAAACTTCTACAAACCCTTCCTTACAACGAATACCCCCAAGAACCAATAATTCTTCAATGTCCATGTTACATTCAGATAAGCCATCAATCCTGCCCTCAGCGGAACCGAGTAAAAACCTAAGAACCCCATTATTGTTTGTTATATTTAATATCGTGTCAGATCCGCCCAGGCCATGATTTATAGCCACCAAATGAGAAACAACAATTTTATTTTCTTCCATAGGAAAACTAAAGGTTAGTCCATATGCAAAAACTATATTAATAAACATAAAAAACCCCGAAATAAACGCCGGGAAAGACCCGGCTATTAGTTAACAGATATCACTAAATGAGTAAGATGAACTGCTCGCAGGAGTGCTCACCTCTACGGCCCCTCTTACTTTCGATCCGGAAGGCATGCCTCGACACAAATAATTTTTACTTTCTTTTACAGCCCTCTCAACTAATTTTTAGTAATTATTTTTCCTTTTAATTTTCACGACCCCTCTTCAAACGTTTCTATCTATTTGACACAGAAATAGCTTTCCCGCCGAATATCGAATTCAGAATATTATTCTCAAAAATCCTTACGGGAAATAAATATTTTCATTCTACTCCCTAAAACAATTAAGCGACCAAATCCTTGGCTCCATTTAATTTGGCAAGATTAATGACAATGTCAGCACTTTTAATCGTTTCTGGACGGTGAGCAACAATGATCCGGGTGACATCCATTTTCCTGATATTGGTGTTGACTACAGATTCCCGCTCAACATCTAAATGGCTTGTGGCTTCGTCTAAAAATAGCAGCTTGGGTTCACGATAAAGAGCACGAGCTAAAATAACCCGTTGTTTCTGACCACCACTTAGGCTTGTGCCCATGTCCCCTACCAACGTTTGGTATTGCATACCAAACTTTTGAATGTCGTCATGCACAGCAGCATTCATTGCACAAAGGGCAATTTTTTCGAAGTCGAGCTTTGGGTCAAAGCAAGCAATATTGTCAGCCACTGAGCCAGAGAGTAATTGATCATCCTGCATCACAGCTGCTATTTGAGTTCGGTAATCATCACGCTTATTGATATCCACACCATCCACAAGAATTTGGCCACTGTCCGCTTTTAATAACCCCATCATCACTTTTAGCAGGGTAGTTTTACCACAGCCGCTGGGTCCGACGATGGCAGCCGACTGCCCAGATGCGATACTAAAACTAATGTTTTCAAAAATAGGATCTTCAGTTTCTGAATAACGGAAGGTTAAATTCTTTACTTCTAGGCTACCGTTCATATCGGGAAGATTCTGTAGGCTTGTAGTATGACGGTCCACATCTTCTGCTTGGGTAAAAGCAATGTCTGCCAAACGATCCAAGTGCAAACCGATCATTTTGTACTCAATTAGCATGCCTATCAGTCCGCTCACCCTAGAGACAAATTGCCCCTTATAGCTCAAAAACGCATAGAGCATACCTAATGTCATAGTATTGGACATTATTTCGGTTGCTAATAGAAGTATCACAACTATATTCTCAATACCAAATAGCAAGCCATTGATTACGCCAAAACCAATGCTCCATTTTGCAATCTTCACGTCAGTATTTATTGCATCTGCATAGTGATTTTGCCAAATATTCTGACGATCCCGCTCACGCTGAAAAAGCTTAATAGTTTGGATAGCACGAATGGTCTCCATAAAGTTTGAATCTTCTTTCGCATAAGCCACAATACTCTCTTCATTCAGTCGTTTGAACGGCCGAAAGAGTAAAAGTCGAAGGAGCAGATAGACAGTCAATACACTACAAACGACCATGGTTACCTTTATTGAGTAAACCAACATTGCCACAAACGTAACAATCGCCATCACACCATCCAATACAGTTGAAACCAACCCTGTCGTAAACATGTCCTTTACATTTGAAATAGAACCAAAACGCGAAACTATATCACCCATGTGACGCTTTGAAAAATATACAGTAGGAAGGCGAATAAGGTGGCGGAAGAGATTTGTAGCCATCTGATAGTTCAACTTCGCTGACAAATGTAGTACAACGAAACTCCTCATGGTATCAACAGCCATATTGATCAACATCAGTAATCCAAAACCAAGTGAAAGCACTAGCAAGAGGTTCTTATCAGACCGCATAAGAACATCATCAACGACCGTTTGCATATAAAGTGGAGATACTATCGAAAATGCCTGTAACGTAAGTGAGAGCGAAATGACAATAATAAGTGAACGTTTAAGTCCAAATATTTTACTCCAGAAATGAGCTAAAGAAAGCTTATGAATATCTTTAACTTTTTCAAAGTTAGGAGTTGGTGTAAGTTCCAAAGCAATGCCTGTAAAGTGTTTGGAAAAATCTAAAATGGAATAAGCTAGCTCTCCGGAACCAGGATCCAAAATAACGACTCTTTTCTTAGAGACTGATTTCAAAACTACAAAATGATGAAGATCCCAATGGACAATGCAAGGTAATTGTAGTTGTTTTATTTCGGAAAGATCAACTTGTAAAGCTCTTCCACTCAAGTTCAAATTTGCCGCAATAGCATTTAATTGCTGCAAACTCGTCCCATGAGAGGAAACACTAAATCTATTACGCAAACTGTTTAGGTCGGTTTTGAATCCAAAATAGTTCGCAATCATTCCCACACACGCAAGTCCACACTCTGATGATTCTGTTTGCAGTAAAACTTTTAGTGTACTCAAATCTACTCCTTGAAAATTGGAAAAAATTAAGTTCAGCTATAACCTCGATAATAACGAGTCCAGACATATAAAAGTCTTCAAAATTAAAATTTTTGAATAGTTATTCACATTTCCTCTTACTATATAGTTAAAATTAGACATCCGCATATTGAGTAACAGAGTTAACGATAAATACGTTGAATAGTTTGATAAATAGTTAAAGCTTGGTTTCGCTTAGAGATACATCGCTGGATTACCTACTCCAATATAAGCCCGTATTCCGCCAGCTTATCCGCGAGATCGATCAATTTTTTGTTGTTATTATGAAACTCTATATCACTACATCGAGCATCGTTTCTCAGTCTCTCCAAAGCGAATTTAAAGGACTTGCCATACACAATTTCTATCTCAGCATTAAAATAATCATCCTTGGTACTCCAGCTGACATCACTATTCGCCAGCAGCGAGCTCTCATCAATATTTATACTGAGATTTGGCCCGAAATAACATGCTGACCAGTAATACTCATCAGATGAGTATAAAAAGCTATTAAGTGGGCCAACACTAAAAGGTAAGCTCAACCATTCTTTATTTTTATCTAATTTTTCGTCATATCTATAGCTGACGTTAAATTCTCTTTTATTATAATTCTCGCTTCCTAGTTGTAAATATTCTCTAGAAGGTGCGAAAGTTGAGCCACTGAGAAAATAATCATACATTGGCAATAGATCTATTTCGTCTAGCCTAGGTATAACCTTATGTAGCTTACTCAAGTTAGATCCTGACTCGAAATATGAAAATTCAATATTTTCGAGTTCCTTGTCTATTTTAATATTAATATCAAACTCGTTTTCAAACGCCTTGGCCTTTTGCGCATATACATCATAAGCTGGACTTGTAGAGTAGAAGTTAAGCATAAAACCAAAGCTGCTCGGATCTATATCAGTCACTTCAATAAGTGCATCCTCATCAGGTAGGTATAGTGCTAGGTGATCTCTACCAAATTCATGTTTTGTACTAGCACTGACGTTCCCTAAAAACGAGTAGGATGAATTCGTGATCATAGGTCGTGCCGCTACGTTACTTTTTTCCAGTAAGTACTGAGTCATCATTACATAGGCTTCACAATCCCCATAACCTGAATTAAGTATGGAGTCCATAGATTCCATTGGACCCACTCTATATTGGACTAATTCATGAACCTTGGAAGCCCAATACCTTACTTTATTAATCTCAGACTCTGGTTGGAATTTAAAGTTTATTGCGTAAAGACTGTCTAAAAAATGACTACCCGCCGAATAGTGGCGTTCGTACTCACGAAGATAAATTTCGTAGACAAGTTTTACATACAAGTCCTCATTAAGCGGACTTATAAAGCAATCCCGTTGTATTAAATGGGGGCTTGAGATTTCATTAACGCTATTAGGACAGTGCGAATATAATTCCGTATCTTTATCAAAATAGACTTTTAGTCCAACCTTGCCAATAGTCCAATTTACCCATTGTTTTTTGGTCAAGAAATCAGTATTCTCATTTTCTAATTTATACTGATAAAAAACCTCTTGCTCTTTAGATTCAGTAAATACAAAACTATATTTCCCAGAAGCTTTAGAGATTGTCAATTCATCCTTTTCTTTGGCTTGCTTTGACTGCAGATCGGCACTACAGAACGCACTACCAAAAATCGCTAAAGAGATAGAGATCAAAATAATAATTCGCTTCATTTAGATTACACCCAACTTATAGAAAATAGGGCGGCACCAGCTACCCTATTGTTCGAAACAACTACTATTGACCTATACTTTTCAAATAGTCTGCAGTTTTGTTTACGAGTTTTTCTTGATTTTCAACTGCGCCACTACAAATTTCTGCAATTGGTATGTTTTTGTATGGGGTCTGATCTGACGCTGCACCTACTTTTTCACAAAGCTTTTTAGCTTCCTCGGCAGAAATCCCATTCGAGTCTGAACTGGAATCTGAATTAGAGCTAGAACTAGAGCTAGAGCTTGCTGATGACTTTGTAACTTCTACTTTTTTCTTGAACAATTTCCAACCACCAAAAACTTCTGATGTTTCCAATGAGCTAAGTGCTTTCATTTTACTTTCCTTTTCAATTACACAACCCCGGTCATCTTGGCGAATCCCTCAGAAGTTGCTTTTAGTTTACAAGCAAGTGAACCATTTCACTAACTCGATTCGCTCTATGAGCAAATTCCTTCTTACCTTCAAAACACCTTACTTAACCAACAACCGGCCCTGGTTTTTGCAGTAGCAATAGGTTAACCGCTAATTTGGGTGATGTTCGCACTGGCTGACGAACTGCGAAAACACTGCAATCTGCGCCTTGTATTTCCACTAATTTTTTTGAATCGATATTTTTCATCAGCTTTCCTTTTCAAGTAATATCGCTTAACTCGAAATACCTCATCCCTTTTCGCGTGTCGTTTGAAGGGGCTTCCGGTCATCTTGGCGGATATATCATGGGGCACCCCGCTTTCATCACAGTTGTGATTTTTAGTCGTCCTTTAAATATTTCGTGAGCAGGCTTGCTCCTACCTTACAAGGCGCCAATTACAACCGACCCTGCAAACTAAACAACGGCTCAAACAACCACTCCAAAAGCGTCCGTTCAGCCAACTTAATGTCAGCCTCCAACGAGATACCTTCCTTCAACGGGAATGTCTTGCCATAAGCGTTGACGGTCTGCTGCTCCAACCTAGCCGTGACGCGATACATCGGCTCCTGGGCATCAATGGCCAAGCCACTCAGCTCATTGGGCAACAATACCGTCTGGGAGACCCCAATGATGGTCGAGTTATAGAGCCCAAATTTTTGAAAGGTAAAAGCGGAATAGCGCATCTTTACTGTTTGGCCGACTTCAACGAAGCCAATGGCCCGGGCTGGCACCAGCAACTCGGCTTCCAACTCGCTACCCTCCGGCGTAATGGTCATCAGCGGAACAGTGCTTTGCACTTCCTGGCCTTCACTGACTTGGATATTACTGACCCTGCCGGCACGGTTAGCCTTGACGATGTAGGCGCGCTCACCGTGCAGTTGGGCAATACTCTGCGCCAAACCCGATAGACTATTTTGCAACTCGCCTTGGCGGTTGAGCTGGTCGAAGCTAAGGCCGGCTTGCTGAAGGGTCAATGACTTGATGGCATCGCGTTGGGCGTCGAGGCTGCGCACCAATTCCTGGTATTGGGCCTGCAGGTTGAGCAGCTTCTCTGAGGCACCGCCCAGGTCGGCATCCGATGCCAGCCCCTTGCTGCTCAGGGTGTCTATATTGGCCTTCTGGCGGTCTGCCAGGGCAATTTGGTCGCGCAATAGTTTTTGCTGCGTTTGAATATGACGGATACTGGTTTTTGTGGCGGCAATGGTCTGGTCTAGATCCATCTGCTTGTTGTCGTACACAGACGGCAGGCGGGTCAATTGGCTTTCCAGTATCTGTTGTTGGGATTGGTATTCCTCAAGCAGCACGGCTTCCAGATGCTCGCCGCTGGCGAGTATGCGGTCGCCATTGATCATAAACAGGGGCTGGCCCTCAACCACCAGGCTTCGGTCCTGTACGAACAGCTGGCGCACTATACCGGTGGTCGAGGCGTATACCTTGATCACGCCCTGATCTGGTACTAAAAAACCCTGCACCGTTTCTTTCCGGGCGTAGCTGCCCTGCACCAGCAGCACAGCGGCGGCAGTGACGAAAATCAGAATAACAAGGGTTATTAACGAATAGGACAGGGGTGGCACAACCAGTACCTCGCCCAGTAAGCGGTCTTGCTGTTTGTCCACCGCCTGCTTGCGGAACAGGCCATGACGGGCTTCTGTTGGCTCCGCTGCATCGTCGGGTGGATTGGCCACATAACTGGTCATACAAAATCCTTTTTATTGCTAGGGCACAAGACAATTCCTACTGTCTAGCTTGAAGCGCTTCCGCTTCTCTTGGAAATAACATTACCAAAAAAATATTTTTAGGCAATTTATTTTTTT
>JGI20152J14361_10000117_pt1 | contig 61400 bp, 55 predicted proteins | sample COG_02_FD_14361 | JGI IMG/M metagenome (IMG submission 14361)
TAACCTAAGCGTTCTCTTTAGACTTGAGAAAAGTATTGGCGGAACTGACGAGACCGATGGTCCGGCATTCCGGCTCGCGATCTAGGTTCGAAGAACCTTGGGTCGCGCTGCTAAGGCGTTAACCTAAGCGTTCTCTTTAGACTTGAGAAAAGTATTGGCGGAACTGACGAGACCGATGGTCCGGCATTCCGGCTCGCGATCTAGGTTCGAAGAACCATGGGTCGCGCTGCTAAGGCGTTAACCTAAGCGTTCTCTTTAGACTTGAGAAAAGTGTTGGCGGAACGGACGAGACTCGAACTCGCGACCCCCGGCGTGACAGGCCGGTATTCTAACCAACTGAACTACCGCTCCATAACCCNTGACAGTTTATGCTCTCCAGCAGAGCTTTCTCCNAAAAGAAAGAACGATACANAAATAGNATATTGTATCGGCTCGCGATCTAGGTTCNAAGAACCTTGGGTCGCGCTGCTAAGGTGTCAACCTCGGCGCCCTCTTTAGACTTGAGGNAAGTNTTGNCGAAACTGACGAGACCGATGGTCCGGCATTCCGGCTCGCGATCTAGGTTCAAAGAACCTTGGGTCGCGCTGCTAAGGTGTCAACCTCGGCGCCCTCTTTAGACTTGAGGAAAGTGGCGGAACGGACGAGACTCGAACTCGCGACCCCCGGCGTGACAGGCCGGTATTCTAACCAACTGAACTACCGCTCCGCATTATGGTGGGTGTGAACGGGTTCGAACCGCTGACCCTCGCCTTGTAAGGGCGATGCTCTCCCAACTGAGCTACACACCCATAACGCTAAATTTAACGTCTTCCGACCCCTTTTGGGCGCCTAAAACAAGTTCTAAGCTTCCTAAAAGTGACGCGCATTGTATAGTTTTTCTTAATGAAGTCAAACATTTAGCTGACTCTCACCCGAAAATAACTAGCGCACTAAAAACAAAACCATTTCTGGCCAATAGGTGATCACCAAGACCACGAACAGCAACACAAACATCATCGGAATGGTCGCCCTATAGAGCTCGGTAATAGGCCTCTTAAAGCGATAGCTGGCAATAAAGAGGTTCATACCGACTGGCGGGGTAAAATAACCAATCTGCATATTGGCAACAAAGATGATGCCTAAATGGATAGGGTCTATGCCGTATTCCAATGCCACTGGCAATATTAACGGTACAATGATGATCAACGCTGCAAATATGTCTAGGATGGCACCTAACGCCAGCAGGCCAATGTTGAGGCACAATAAGAAGGCCCAACGGCTATCAATATTGGCCTTGACCCAGTCAAATACCTTGGCGGGCATCTCCATGTCGACCAACAGATTGGTAAAGGCCAAGGCCACACCCAAGATAAGCAGAATACCGCCAACCATTTTCATGGCCTCGGTAGCAATGCGGGGTAAGGCCTTGAGTGACACATCCTTGTAGATAAACACCTCAACGATCAGAACATAGAGGGCGGTGATCGCGGCTATATCAGAAATCACCAGCCAACCGGACAGCAGGCCGCCCAGGACGATTAACGGGATCCCGAGCTCCCATTTTGAATTCTTAGCTTCTTTAATCAGAGTGCGCCAGTTAAACGGGATGAGCGGGATGATCTGGTGCCGCTGACTCCATAAGCCATAACCCCACAATGACAGAATCATCAGAAATGCCGGAATGAGTCCGGCAATAAAGAGGTCCTGTATATTTACGGCAACATTCATCTGTTGGGCAACAATCCCATAGAGTATCAGTGGGATGGCCGGCGGCAACAGCAACCCCATACTACCGGAGGTGGTGACCAGCCCAATGGCAAACTTATCGGTATAGCCGGCCTGCTTCAAAGCCGGGACCAGTAAGGCGCCCAGGGCCACGATGGTGACACCAGATCCGCCGGTCAACATGGTAAAAAACGCGCACGCCAGCAGGGATATCAACACCATACCACCGGGCAGCCAACCTAGGGCCGCTTCAGACAGGCGCACTAAGCGATCGGCGGTCTTACTTTCACTGAGTAGGTAGCCGGCAAAGGTAAAGAGCGGCAGGGCCATTAGCAGGGTGTTTTCAGTTAATCGATAAAGCTCAATGGGCAGGACCATCAGATCGATGCCCGAGCTCCAAAAGCCCAACGCAGCGCCACCTAAGATAATGGTAAAAAGTGGCGCCCCAATCAGCGCGGCGAGCAGTAGTAAGCCGGATAGTGCAGCGCTCATGATGGCATAACCTGTTTGGGTATAATGGCCGCCAAAGCAAACCGAAGGGTCATCACTAAAAACCCGAGCGGCATGATCAGTTCAAAAGGCCAGGCCGGGAGGTTAGAGAAGGTGGGCATCTGCTCAATCATTTCATAGTAGACAAAGCGGGCCGAATGGTAGGTCATTAGGCCACAGACCAGGGCAGCAAAGGCGGATGTCAGGCGTACCAATAGAAGTAGGCCAACACCCGAGGCGTAATGTCTAAGCACGTCAATTGAGATATGTTCCTGCTCTCGGGTGGCGACCATAGCACCGAGTATCGCCAACCAGAGTACCAACAGGCGATTGAGGGGATCAATCCAAAACAAGCTGCTGTCAAAGACATTGCGCAGGACTATTTGCAGTACGGCGAAGCCAATCATCGACAGCAATACCGCAACCAGCGCCATGCGTTCGGTCAAGGCCCAAAAATCGCCTATTTTTTTTAACAAACCAACCTCAATTCCCATCTATAAGACGGTTTTATGGATTTCGAATACGATCCAGTACGACCACTATACGATCATAGAGGGCCTGTTCAATTTCCCCTGACTCGATCAACTTTTCAGTTGCCTGTGCAGCTTCCTGTTCAAACGCAGCACGCACTTCCGGGACCAGTTGGACGATGTTAATGCCCAGTGACTCCAGCGCGGTGAAGGCCGTTAAGTTATCACTACGAGCCATGGTGTCGAGCGTTTTACTGGATGCGGTGAGTTCGGCTGCCAAAATTTCTTGATCAGCCTCGCTGAGTCGCTGCACGGCTTTCTCAGCCAAGGCGATCACCCCATAGGTGTACATAAATGGGGCGTCGGTGAGATATTTAGTTCGGCTGTACCATTGCAGAGTAATGGCGCCCACTGGAGGTGTCACAATCGCGTCGATAGCGCCGGTCTGCAATGCCGTAAGAACATCACCGATGTTCAAAACGATCGGGCTGATATCGAAGGCCCTGGCTATTTTTTCAGAAAAGGGATCGTTGGCCGGCAACCAGAGCTTTTGGCTCTTTAGGGTCTCGATATCGGTCGCTGGGACGGCAGTCATGGCATAGGCAAAGCCGCCCTCAATCAGACCATAGGTGTGCCAGCCGCTGTCAATAAAACCCTGATTCAGGATTGGATCAAATTCCGCTCTGACGGCGTCAACCTCGTCAAAGTCGCGAAACAACAGCGGGGCATTCAAGACCTGAGAGTTTTTATAGGATTCAGCCAAGGCTCCACTGTGAATAAAGGTGCCATGCAATTGACCGATGCGAATTTTGCGCTGCACCGCAGTGCCATCACCCATCACGCCACCCGGATAAAATTTAAAGGTGACCCGGCCTTCTGTTTGCGCCTCAATGCGCTCGCCCACAGCGCGCAATTCGTTTAAAACGGCGTTGCCATCTGGGTACTCGGTCGAAATCTTAAACACCGTCGCCTGCACACCAGTGCAAAACAGCAGGGACATGGCCAATATAATCGGCGTTCGGAACATAAAAACCTCTATCAAAAATAATCGTTCGATGATTCAAGCAGCTGTTGGGCCTGCTGTTGGGCAAACACATTCTGCAAGGTATAGCCTTCAACATACGGATCGAGGCTTAACGCTTGCTGAAGCAAGTTATCGTGAAGCTCTTGGTCAAACATCAGACGAGCAAACTCGGCTGCATAGTACACGTGAATAATAAGGTTTTCGTTTTTGCCCGCTGCCAGAGCGGCTTCAAAATAGGCTTGGGCTATATCGGGTTTACCGCCTAGGCTCGGTGGCAGAACACTGGCCATTACACCCAGATAGACTAATGCCGTGCCCTTTTCATACTCTGGCTCAATGCTCACTACCTGCTTCAAAACAGACTCGGCCTGGCCCAGCTGGGCAATCACCAGCCAATCATCGGTATTGGCCTGTATATAGCTGGCCCAACTGGTGCCCAAGGCATACAGATAGGGTAAATCATCGACGCCGTTCCACTGTGCAATACGCCCCGCAAAGCCGTCTGGATCGGCGCTCTGCAGGTCGCACGCTGTTTTGTCGTAGAGACAGAAAGCGATCTGCGCATGCTTTAAGGCCTTCTCAGACATTCGTTTTTTTCGCACCTTTTGTTTATCCGGGACAAAAACCCCGGCATAAGAACCATTGAGTGACGCTGCGGTCAGATGCAGGCTTTCACTCTTCGGATAGGTTGCGGACAAGGCGTCAATCATCAGTAAATAGGCTGGAAGGCCGTCATTTACCGTGACTAGGTCGTCGCTGTTTAAAATTGCACTAGAGAGGTTTGCTGGCAGCCGGGTCGTGGCACACGCGGATAAACCTAGGCATGTTGCTAACAGTATTATTGTCTTCACCATAGGGATTACCCTGAAATCCAAATTAATATTTTGCGGCATTATAACCAAAACAAAGGCTGTAAAGGGGTCAACTTTCACTCATGGGCAATCTTTTACGTATGTCTCGCTTCTCTGATACCGGATAGAGATGAAAACTGGTCCAAAACTGGTCCAAACTAAAGTCTTCCAGCACCTGACGGCTATAACTCTCCTTGCGCGCCTTTTGTGCGTCATAGCCCTGATATTGGAGTGTTTGTAGGCAAGCCGGGCAGACGCTAGCGGCACCGCCAAAGGCAATCAAGGACGTACTGATGTGCAAAATGTCACTAACCGGCAGGTCTGGACATACCGCTAGGTGATAGCGCTGGCCCTCCAGCACAATGAGCCGCGAATTCTTATACACCAGGGTGAAGTCTAACAGGCATCTGACCTCACGCCGGGATAACGTCAAACCCTGATGGGCTAACTCAGAGCGCTCAATGCCAGTCAAATGTAAGGTCGGATCAAAAAGCTCAAAGAAACCCAGCCGGTCGGTGCCCATCTGGGCCCGCAAACTGTTAAAGGGTTCGAATTCGGTAAAATCGGGTAAGGCCATAGGGCTATTGATAACTCTCTAGGATAGCGGCGATACGACTCTCGGCATCGGTTCGCAGTCTAAATTCCACGCGCCTAGAGCGCTCGCGGTCTTCTTCACCGCCCAAGCTGAGTATCGGCTTGGAAGACGACAGACCATTGGCGGTCATATGGGCCTTCAGCCAGTATTTTTCCTGTTGAACCTCGGGCAGTAATAAAAGGTAATCGAGAGTCGAACGAGTTCGTTCCTGACTCAAACCCATATTTAGAATATAGGCGGAATCTTCTTCCTGTCCGAGCCAGCCGCTGGAGGTGTGACCCTCGATGCGAACTTCGGCGATATCGTCACGATATTTCACCGAGGTGATGATGCCCAGGTAGCGGGGAAAGAAGTCCTGCAGAATGTCCTCAAAACCGGTTTTGAGCTTATTAGCGCCCCTATCGAAAATCAGTTCCGGTCGGCCAAATCGAATACTCAGATCCGGATTGATTTCAGCACCCCATTGTTCCAGGTCAGGCGCAAACTCGGTGAGTAAATCTTGGTACAGCTGAGTCCGCAATCGATCGTAGAGCACGGCTACATCGCGTACCTTATTACGCTCGCGTTCGGCGTTAACCATAAACACAATGGCAATCAGCAGAAACACCATCATCAGTCCAGCCATCAGATCACTGACCGAGACCCAATGCTCCTCCTGCTCGATATGCTCTTCATTGTTGTTCATTTTTTAATCTCTACCGCCGTCAGCAGCTCTTGCAGCCTGTCGGTCAGCGGCACGTAATCGTTGACAAACTTCTCAGATAGGGCCGTAAGCTGATAACCAAAGGTCGTCAGAGCCTTTTTAAGCTCGTCTTCCATACCCTTTTCCAACGTCGCCAATTGCAGATTATTTTGCTCCAACAGACTGGTCAATTGCACGCCCATGGCCTTCTGAGAGCGCTCTGTACCCTCGATCAACAGTTGACTGACGCGTTCACTGGTATCGCGAATGCCGCCGGCTGTCTGTTCCAGCAGCGTCTTCATCTGACCAGATTGCGCCTCAACAACCTCATGCAGCCCGGTGGTGAGCATCATAATTCGGCTTTCAAGCTGCGGCAGACCCTGCTGAGCGTCTACGATCATCGAGGTAAAGGTGGTCAGATACTCGCGCAGATTTTGACTTTGGCTCTGCAGCGCGTTTAACAGGGTTTCCATATCCGAGGCAACCGAGGTAAAGGACTGAGTCTGGGTGATCAGTTTCTCAAAGGCCTCTGCCGCAATGGTCGTTGATTTTGCGCTGCGTTCGTTGGCGGCCATTAGATCCTCTAATTGGCCCTTGTGACCACTTTGCCAGAGCATCATCTGACCCACGGCCTCGTTCAGTTTCTTGAAATTGTCGCCATACTGTTCTTCGATACGGGTATTAAATTCGCGCATCACATGGCTGATGGCTTCTTCCAAGGCAGATCGATTGGCTTCGGTCATCTTGCTCTGGTAATGGGTCAGGGTCTCGATAAGTTCCCGATGCTGCTCTGCCTGACTAACAGCGTGCTGTTCGCGCCATTCTATCCAGTCTACTTGGCCCTCTTGGCTGACTGAGTTGGCGATGCGTTCCAAATGCCAAGCAAGATCGTCCATCGTCGCGGTCAGTTTAGATTCGCGATGCGAACGAACCCGCATGCTGGCTACGGCATAGCGAAACTTAATCGACAAAGCACCCAATAGCCCGGCAATAGAGGTCCAGAAGGCAGTTTTCAGGCCTTCGAGCAATTGCGGCACACTATCTTCTATGGAGTTGGTATCAAATTCATTTAGGCCCAAGGCAACCCCGAGAAAGGTACCGAAAATACCCATACTGGTGAGAATACTGGGCGAATAGTTGGCGGTATGGGCCGAATAGACGGGTCCATGAAAGTAGGCCAACAAGAGCCCTATAGCGCCCATTATGATCCAGGTCAGGGTTGAAAAGGATTGCAACAGTTCCATGCATGAGCCCATTGATGAGTCGGTAGCATGCCAGTATGCCATTGTGCGAGGCTAGGGTAAAAGAGTTGCGAATTGAAACAGAAGATTAGTATGTGCAGAGGGGTAACAACGCTTCTAACAGAAGGGCCAGACGCACTTATCGGAGTCGATAAGCGCATCAACGGTCATGCTATATGAACAGAACGATCAGCCAAAGTAAGACAACATTACCCCAGCGGCGACGGCGGAGCCGATAACACCGGCTACGTTAGGCCCCATAGCGTGCATCAATAGGAAATTCTGATTATTTGCTTCAAGCCCGACCTTATTGGACACCCGAGCCGCCATCGGTACGGCCGAAACACCGGCTGAACCAATCAGGGGGTTGATGGGGATCTTGATAAAGAGGTTCATCAGCTTGGCCATTAGAATGCCCGCCGCAGTACCGACACAGAACGCACTTAAACCCAGAGCCAAAATACCCATGGTTTCAAAATTCAGGAAAGCTTCGGCACTCATTTTCGAGCCGACGGCCAAACCCAGCATAATGGTGACTATATTCATCAGAGCATTTTGGGCCGTGTCACTTAGGCGATCAACTACGGTGCTCTCTTTCATCAGGTTACCCAGACAAAACATACCCAGCAGCGGGGCCGCGGACGGCAGGAACATGGCGACCAGAAACAGGACCACTAACGGAAATACGATCTTTTCCCGTTTGGTTACAACGCGCAACTGCTCCATCTTGATCTTGCGTTCTGCTTCGGTGGTCAGTAGTTTCATGATCGGCGGCTGAATGATCGGCACCAGCGCCATATAGCTATAGGCAGCAACGGCGATCGCACCGAGCAAGTCCGGTGCCAAGCGACTGGCGACAAAGATTGACGTCGGCCCGTCCGCGCCACCGATGATGCCGATGGCGGCGGCATCCTGCAGTGAAAAATCGACCCAACCCATCGAGGTCATCCAGGTTGCACCAATGATGGTACCGAATATGCCGAACTGTGCCGCCGCGCCCAATAATAGGGTCTTTGGATTGGCCAACATCGGTCCGAAATCGGTCATTGCCCCAACGCCCATGAAAATGAGCAATGGGAAGACACCGGTGTGAATGCCCACTTCAGAGATATAGTGCAACAGACCCTCGTCCCCGCCCATCTGCGCGCCTGGTATATTGACCAATAGAGTACCAAAACCGATAGGCAGCAGAAGTAGCGGTTCAAAACGTTTGGCAATCGCTAGATAAATGAGCACCAGACCGACGATCATCATCAATAGCTGGCCCGGCGTTAAATTGGCCAGTCCAGAATCCAGCAGTAGTTGTTGAAATTTTTCCATTCCAGGCGACTCCTTAAAGTGTAATCAAGATATCGCCAACAGAAACCGAATCACCATCTTTAATGGTAATACTGCTTACAGTCCCAGCCTGAGGTGAACTTACCTCCGTCTCCATCTTCATTGCTTCGAGAATGATAACGACTTGCCCTTCTTCAACCACATCGCCTGGTTTAACCAGAACCTTAAAGATATTGCCCGCTAATGGCGCCGGAATCTCGAAGCCACTGGCGGCCGAGGTTGCCGCAATCGCTGCGACATCACCTCCTTTGGTGACCTCAGTGAGATAGGTTTTACCATTGATTGTCACCGCGACAGCACCTGCTGCGTCCACGGAGGCGACATAGGACTTACCATTCACTGCGACGGTATAGACCGCGGCTTCAGCAGTGCTGGCCTGAGTCGACGCCGTCAGCGTGGGGGCGGGTTCAAACATATCCGGATTGCCACGGTTTTGTAGGAATTTCAGACCAATTTGCGGAAAGAGTGCATAGGTCAAAACGTCATCAAGGGCGTTATCGGCGAGAGGGAAATCTTTTTCTTTCGCCAAAGCATGCAACTCTTCCGTTAAGCGTTCCACTTCATTGTCAATTAGATCTGCTGGACGACAGGTAACGGCCGCTTGACCGGCCAGCACCTTAGCCTGTAACGCCGCGTCGAAAGCGGCCGGTGCCGAACCGTACTCGCCCTTGAGGATGGCTTGGGTCTCTTTGGATATGGATTTATAACGTTCGCCGGTCAATACATTGAGTACGGCTTGGGTCCCGACAATTTGCGATGTTGGGGTGACCAATGGGATGTAACCTAGATCTTTACGAATCCGCGGGATCTCGGCCAGCACTTCATCAAAGCGGTCGGCAGCGCCCTGCTCTCTTAACTGGCCTTCCATATTGGTCAACATGCCGCCTGGCACTTGAGCAATCAGGATACGCGAATCGACCCCGCGCAACTGACCTTCGAACGGGGCATATTTTTTTCGCACCTCACGAAAATAGGCAGCAATCTCTTCTAATAGGGTTATATCTAAGCCTGGATCTCGATCGGTACCCTGTAGGGCAGCAACCAACGACTCGGTAGGTGAATGGCCGTAGGTCATCGACATCGAAGAAATTGCGGTATCGATGTGGTCAATGCCGGCCTCGACGGCTTTCAGCAAGGTCATGGACGACAAGCCGGAAGTCGCATGGCAATGCAGAGCGACCGGGATATCCAGACTGGCTTTTAGCTTGGTGACCAGTTCGAAGGCATCATAGGGCGTTAAGATACCCGACATGTCTTTGATCGCGATCGAATCAGCGCCCATATCTTCGATTTGCTTGGCCAGTGACAACCAATTTTCGGTTCGATGCACAGGGCTTGTGGTATACGAAATAGTACCTTGAGCGTGCGCGCCTTGTTTGACGACAGCGGCCATTGCGCGCTGCAGGTTACGTGGGTCGTTCATGGCATCGAATACTCGAAACACATCGACGCCGTTCTTCACCGCACGTTCAACAAAGGAGTCGACCACGTCATCAGCGTAATGGCGATAACCGAGCAGGTTTTGGCCGCGCAGGAGCATCTGCTGAGGCGTTTTCGGCATCGCTTTCTTCAGTTCGCGAATACGATCCCAAGGATCTTCGCCGAGGAACCGAATGCACGAGTCAAAGGTTGCACCGCCCCAAGTTTCTAATGACCAGTAACCCACCTGATCCAGCTTTTCACAAATTGGCAGCATGTCATCGATTCGCAATCGGGTTGCGAACAGAGACTGATGGGCGTCTCGCAAAACCACATCAGTAATTTTTACAGGGTTCTTTTTCGTAGTCATCGGATCTCACCTTTCGGAATCTTATTGTTGGTCAAAACAGCTAATGATTTTAACCTTTATGCACTTTCGACACGGCTGCAGCGACGGCGGCAACCTCGGTCAGATCGTTATTATTAGTCCGTTTGGCGGCGGTTTGAGCGTTCTCTAGCTCATTCGTTCCGGGCATGCGCCTAATAATTTGCGACATCGCAGTGGTGGCCAATACCAAGAGTGCAAGAAAGACGAAAACAGTGCCCATCCCCATTACCATGAGGTCTAGACTGTCCCGCATAAGTTCTGACATAAGGGTTAGTCCTTGTAAGACTTAGAAAACCAGCGATACATTAATACTTATTTGATTCAATTCGAGCCTAGGCGCGACAACCAAAGCGCGCATAGAATACCTTAAAGGTATGAAACCACGCAATAACTGGAACCCCTGCAATTCTTGCAATAATGCCTTGCAGGTCTCTTCCCTGGCACGGTGCTGGTGGCGATCAAAACACATTTCGCACATCGAAGCTGGACCCCGATGCGGCGGGGTCGGCACTCGCCTTGAGCAGCGATTTATCCTATGATGCGGGCTTTTTAAAGGCTTCCCGATTTACATGAAAATCTATCTTGCCCCAATGGAAGGTTTAGCTGACTTTTACCTGCGCAAACTTATTGCCAAAACGGGCGGTTATGACTTGGTGATTACTGAGTTTATTCGGGTCGTGGATCAACTATTGCCGGCGCATGTTTTTTATCGAAACGCTCCGGAATTACGCAACAAAGGCCGGACCGCGGATGACACCCCCGTCCGGCTGCAGCTACTGGGTAGCCAGCCCGATGCATTGGCACTCAATGCTAAACGAGCTATCGAACTGGGCTCCCAGGGTGTCGATCTAAACTTTGGCTGCCCGAGTAAGACGGTCAATAAGAGCAAGGGCGGCGCCGTTCTGCTAAATGAGCCGGAAACCCTGTATCGGGTCGTCAAGGCGGTCAAGGATGCCGTTCCAGCTGGTCATATCACGTCTGCGAAGATGCGCCTAGGCTTCAATGATAGCAACCTGATGCATGAATGTGCCGATGCCATTGTCCAGGCTGGCGCTGATGAGCTCACCATCCACGCCCGCACCAAGGCGCAGGGCTATGTTCCGCCGGCCTATTGGCATTTGGTTGGCGAATTGCGCGACCGCATACCGATCCCGGTCATCATCAATGGTGAAATTTGGAACAACCAAGATGCCCGCAGGGCCTTGACTGAGGGCGGCTGTGATCACCTTATGCTGGGGCGCGGCGCGATTCGTCAGCCATGGCTCGCAAGACACATAAAGGCCAATAGCGATCAGATCGAAAGCTGGTCAATGATGCTGGACCTGGTGCGCGAGTTTTGGGCTATGGTGCAAGCTGAGATGGGCGAGAAATACTGTTCAGGACGGTTAAAGCAGTGGCTGCATTATCTTAAAGAAATCTATCCAGAAGCTTTGGTGCTGTTTATGGATATACGTCGACTGACTGATATAACGCAGATAACGGCCCGAATCGAGCAAGAATTATGTAAGTAATGGGAGATTGAAATTTGGGAGGGGATGGTGCGCCCGGCACGATTCGAACGTGCGACCCCTTAGTTCGTAGCCAAGTACTCTATCCAGCTGAGCTACGGGCGCATAACAGTACAGATTTTTATAAAAATTTAGATTTTCCAGACCCCCTGTACTAGGTGAGATCATCGAGAAATGGTGCGCCCGGCACGATTCGAACGTGCGACCCCTTAGTTCGTAGCCAAGTACTCTATCCAGCTGAGCTACGGGCGCTTATTTCTAAAACCTAATGTTGGCGGAGAGAGAGGGATTCGAACCCTCGAAGAGCTTTCGCCCTTACGCCCTTAGCAGGGGCGCGCCTTCAGCCACTCGGCCATCTCTCCCAAGCAACGGCGCGCATATTACCATGTTTTATTGAAATGAAAAGAAAAACTTCAATAAAATTAACACATTAGCGAATTAATTCACCGCTGCCCATGGATCCAGATGCGACCGCAGATTAGTCTTCGGGTTGTTCAGGAGCCTCTAATTCGCGCTGTATGCGTTGGTAAATTTCTTCTCGATGCACGGCGACGTCTTTCGGCGCATTTACACCGATACGCACCTGATTGCCCTTTACGCCTAGCACCGTCACGGTAACCTCATCCCCAATCATTAAGGTTTCACCAACACGACGAGTTAAAATTAACATCTACCTTCTCCTACTTATACTGGAACATTCCTGTTTTCCAGTTGCCCGACGCACAGGGCAAAAGATCAACAATCATGATTAGTATCGACTACAGTCAAAAAAAATAAAGCCTAATCGGCGACAAATACAAAAAAAGGATAGAGTGGCCCTCTTTTCGAAACATAGACCGCTACAGCCACTGCCACTTCATTGCATAAAAGCCATCAGAACAACCATCCTGCCTATTCTATATCGTTTTCGCTATCCAAATCGAATGCCGTATGCAAAGCCCGCACAGCGAGTTCCAAGTATTTTTCCTCTATAACCACAGACACCTTTATTTCAGAAGTCGAGATCATCAATATATTAATACTTTCAGCCGCCAGGGCATCGAACATTCGACTGGCCACCCCAGCATGGGAGCGCATACCAACCCCAACAATCGACACCTTGGCGATGGAGTCGTTACCCCGCACGGCTTGCGCGCCCAAATCAACCGCCACCGATTCAAGCACTCGGGTAACTTGCTGATAATCACTGCGATTCACCGTGAAGGTGAAGTCTGTGGTCTTATCGTCGGCGACGTTTTGTACGATCATATCGACTTCAATATTCGCCGCACTGACCGGACCGAGGATTCGACTGGCCGCACCTGGAATGTCCGGGACACCTACCAAGGTTAACTTTGCTTCATCACGGTTAAACGCAATGCCTGATATTACCGGCTGTTCCATCTTATGATCACCCTCAAATGTGATGAGGGTGCCCTCACCCTCGACAAAACTGGACAAGACCCGCAGGGGCACCCGATACTTTCCGGCAAATTCGACAGCGCGAATCTGCAGAACTTTAGACCCTAAACTGGCCATTTCCAACATTTCTTCAAATGTTATTTTATTCAACCGACGCGCCTGGGCAACCACTCTAGGGTCGGTGGTATAAACCCCGTCGACATCGGTGTAAATCTGACACTCATCAGCTTTGAGGGCAGCGGCGATGGCCACAGCGGAGGTATCTGACCCGCCGCGACCCAATGTCGTCATGTTGCCGTGCTCGTCGACGCCCTGAAATCCTGCGACCACTACAACCCGACCCTTGTGCAGGTCGGCTTGTAGTGTCTTGACATCTATGTCTTTGATACGGGCTTTGGTGTGAGCACTGTCGGTCAATATCTTGATCTGGTCGCCAGTATAGGACTTGGCATCGCAGTCGAGCTCCTGGAGCGCCATAGTGAGCAGGGCGATAGTAACCTGCTCACCGGTCGAGACCAGCACATCAATTTCGCGCGGAGACGGGTTGTCGGATAGACCGTTAGCTAACCCCAGCAGTCGATTAGTCTCGCCGCTCATTGCCGATACTACCGCCACAATATCGTGCCCTTGGGCCCGAAATGACTTGATCTTTGCCGCCACGGCTTGAATACGTTCAACGGTACCGACAGAGGTCCCGCCAAATTTCTGTACGTAAAGCGCCATATTAAATCCTCTAGTCGCCTAGGCTCCGAGTTTCTCTCGGACCCATGGCTCGGCCCGATCCAAAGCAGACTGCAACTTTGTCACGTCTCCGCCGCCGGCCATTGCCATATCAGGCTTGCCACCACCCTTAGCACCCATCAGCGCTCCGAGTTCTCGAACCAGGTCGCCAGCCTTAACGCGCCCGACCAGATCCTTGGTAACGCCTGCCGCCAATTGAACCTTGTCGTCGTTAACCGCAGCGATCACGATAATCGCACTGCCCAAGGATGACTTAAGCTGATCCATAGTCGTGCGCAACGCATTGGTATCGATACCCTTGAGCTGCACTGCGAGTACCTTGACCCCGCCCACATCGACCGCCTTAGTCTCCAGGTCGCCGGCCATGGCTGCGGCCTGTTTAGCCGCCAGCCGTTGAATCTCTTTTTCCAACTCTTTGACATGCGCCTGCGCTTGCTGAGCCTTGTCACTTAACTGTTCCGGTGCACACTTGTATACCTGCTGCAGCTCCACAACCAAGTCGTCCTGCTGGTAAAGTTGTGCCAGGGCGTATGGCCCTACTACGGCCTCAATACGCCGCACGCCAGCCGCGATTCCACTTTCCGAGAGGATGCGAAACAGTCCCAAGTCGCCGGTCCGCTCCACGTGGGTGCCACCACAGAGCTCTTTGGAAAAGCCATTTTCGCCCATCGAGAGAACCCGCACTTCATCGGCATATTTTTCACCGAATAATGCCATGGCGCCCGACTCGCGTGCCGAATCTATGTCGGTTAATTCCGTTAGCACGGCAGTGTTGGCCAAAATCTGTTGATTAACCAGCTGCTCAATGGCTCGTAACTGCGGTCGACTCACACTTTCTAAGTGCGAGAAATCGAAGCGCAGTTTATCAAAGGTCACCAGCGATCCACGCTGCTGCACGTGATCGCCCAGGAGTTGGCGTAAGGCGGCGTGCATCAGATGGGTCGCGCTATGATGTCGAGCGGTATTGAGGCGTTCTTCGCGCACCACCTGGCCCGAAACCTGATCGCCAACGCTGATGGACCCCTGCTCGACAAGCACCTGATGCAAGTGATGGCCCTGTAATTTATTACAGGCTGTGACCTTAAGTTGACTTTGCCCTGTGCTCAGTTGCCCACGGTCGCCCGCCTGACCGCCTGACTCGGCGTAGAACGGCGTCGCATCGAGTATCACCATGCCCGTCTCACCGGCGCTCAGGGCTTGAACATCGACACCATCGCGCAGTAACTTCAGCACGGTGCCATCGCCAAATAATGACTGATAACCCAGAAAGACGGTTTGACCTGCCAGATCGAGATCAATATCACGATCCAGTTTGAATTTATTGGCTGACTTGGCACGAATGCGCTGCTCGGCCATCAGCTGGTCGAATCCGGTCATATCCACGGTCAGATTTTTTTCGCGTGCCACATCGGCGGTTAAATCAGCGGGAAAGCCAAAGGTGTCATAGAGTTTGAACACCAGGTTGCCGGGTATTTCGCTACCGCTCAACTCGGCAATGCCGGATTCCAGGATGGCCATGCCATTTTCCAAGGTACGGGCAAATTGCTCTTCCTCGTTGCGTATCACCTTCTTGACCTGCTCGGCCTGCTTACCCAGATCGGGATAGGCTTCGCCCATTTCTGCGACCAGGCTATCGACCAGACGAAACATAAACAGCTGATCACAACCAAGCTTATAGGCATGGCGAATAGCCCGCCTGATAATACGCCGAAGCACATAGCCGCGACCTTCATTCGAGGGGTTAATGCCATCGATAATCAAGAAGGCGGATGAACGCAGGTGGTCGGCGATCACGCGCAGCGATCGATTCTCTATATCGGTGCAGCCGGTGACAGCCATTGCCGCCTTGATGAGGCTCTGAAACAGGTCGATCTCGTAGTTACTGTGCACATTTTGCAGCACGGCGGCCAAGCGCTCTAAGCCCATTCCGGTATCCACCGACGGCTTCGGCAAGCGCACCCGAGTGCCATCGGCCAAGGTATCATACTGCATAAAGACTAGGTTCCAGATCTCGATATAGCGATCTAGATCGTCATCGGGACTGCCCGGCGGGCCACCTGGTACATCGGCGCCATGGTCGTAAAATATCTCCGAACAAGGGCCGCATGGACCGGTATCACCCATCATCCAAAAATTGTCTTTGTCACCTAAGCGCGACAGGCGATTTGGATCAATGCCAATCTCATTAATCCAAATATCTGCTGCCTCGTCGTCGTCCTTGTAAACGGTGACCCAAAGCTTGTCTTTCGACAGGCCTAGCTCCCCGGTCAAGAAACCCCAGGCAAACTGAATTGCTTCGCGTTTGAAATAGTCGCCGAAGCTAAAATTACCCAACATCTCGAAAAAGGTGTGGTGCCGTGCGGTATAGCCAACATTTTCAAGATCGTTGTGCTTACCGCCGGCCCGGACACAGCGCTGAGCTGTGGTTGCCCGGACATAATCGCGCCGATCGGTCCCCAGGAAAACATCCTTAAATTGCACCATGCCGGCATTGGTGAACAACAGAGTAGGGTCATCACCTGGTACCAGTGAACCTGCTGGCACGACACGGTGGCCATTTTGGGCATAATAATCTAGAAAGCGGCGGCGTATTTCGGAGGTTTTCATTAGGGAATACAGTCTCTATTGAGGTTTCAGCGACAAAAGGCTGCCAATAGTACACAGAAGACCTGCGCGAGGAAATACCGACAGGCGTGAGTCTAGCGGAATCTTAGTCGTCAAAGGATGAATTTGTCGACCGGTTCAAGCGCAGTTCCGTTAAGGCGTAATGAATGGCGTCTGTTTCAAAGCCACGATAGCTTAAGAAGCGATAGGCCTTGGCGCGTTGTTCATCGGCAATGCCGCTAGGAAATTTGCGCTGGGCACAGTCTAAAGCCTGTTCGAACCAGTCAATGTCACGTTCAGCTAAGGCGGCGTCGATTAGCTGTTCAACGCCTTTTGCGCGGGCTTCATAGCGAATGCGGATCGGGCCACGGGACCTGTTAATCTGCATGGACAACCAGAGGCCGACAAAGCGTGCATCGCTCTGCAGGTCTCGACTCACCAAACGATCGAGCACCGCTTCGATCTCGTCAGCTTCTTCGGGAAACCGGGTCAGCAACTTGCGCCGCATTTCAAAACGGGAGTGTTCGCGTCGAGCCAAGATGTTTAAGGACGTGTTCCAAATAGACAAACGCTTAATCCCAGCATATGAAGGCCGTTAGCAACGCTTAGCTGCTAACGGCTAGGTCAGACTTAAACGTCCTTGGTGTCAGTAGCGGCATCCAGGGCGATTTCGGGCGCCTTGTCAGCAGCTTTGTCCTTTGCCTTAGCATCTTTTGCCTTGGCGTCTTTCGCGGCCTTACCGGTAGCCTTCGGCTCAACCGAGTCTTTGCTGAGGTATTCTAAGCGCACCGCGGCTTCGATCTCTTGGGCTATCTCAGGATTATCGGTCAGGAAGCGAGCTGCATTGGCCTTGCCCTGACCGATCTTATTACCCGCATAGGCATACCAGGCACCGGACTTCTCCACCAAACCAATCTTCACGCCCAGGTCGATGACCTCACCCATGTGGTAAATACCCTTACCGTACATAATCTGGAACTCTGCCTGTTTAAAGGGCGGAGCGACCTTGTTTTTAACGACCTTAACGCGTGTCTCGGAGCCGATAACCTCGTCGCCATCCTTGATCGTACCAGTGCGACGAATATCGAGTCGCACGGAGGCGTAAAACTTTAGCGCATTACCACCGGTTGTGGTTTCTGGGTTACCAAACATCACGCCTATTTTCATGCGAATCTGGTTAATAAAGATAACCAAGCAGTTTGCCGTCTTGATATTGCCGGTGATTTTACGCAAGGCTTGAGACATCAACCGGGCTTGCAGGCCCATGTGATGATCGCCCATCTCACCTTCGATCTCAGCCTTAGGCACCAGCGCTGCGACGGAGTCAATTACGATCACATCAATGGCATTTGAACGCACCAACATATCGGCAATTTCCAAGGCCTGTTCACCGGTATCCGGTTGCGAGACTAACAGGTCGTCGACCTGCACACCGAGCTTGCCGGCATACTGCACATCGAGCGCATGCTCGGCATCAATAAAGGCGCAGGTGCCGCCGGCCTTTTGGGCCTCAGCGATTACCTGTAGCGTGAGTGTGGTTTTACCAGACGACTCAGGACCGTAGATTTCGACCACACGCCCCTTAGGAAGACCGCCTATGCCCAAGGCTATATCGAGACCCAACGAGCCTGTCGAAATGGCTGGAATGTCGACAATCTCTTGATCGCCCATGCGCATAACGGATCCCTTGCCGAATTGGCGTTCAATTTGACCTAGGGCGGCGGCTAATGCTTTTTCTTTATTGGTATCCATGAGTCTCTTCCAAAATAGATGCTGTATGTATAAACAGTAGTTTTACAGGTTTCGCTTTACGCTGACAAGTGAAAATTTAATTAATTTAATAATATAAGCAATTTGCCTAGTGCCCGATCGATCGCCTGCTGGCGAATTTGCTGGCGCGACCCGGAAAATAGTTGGCGCTCTGACCAGACTTGATCGCCCTGGGCCCAGGCCAGCCAGACAGTGCCCACCGGCTTTTCGGCACTACCACCATCCGGACCGGCGACGCCACTGATCGCGACACACCAATCTGAGGCGCAATATTCTAGGCCCTTCTGTGCCATCGCGGAGACCACAGCGGCGCTGACCGCGCCCTGCTCGGCTAGAACGTGCGGATCAACTCCCAATTGCAATTTCATCGAGTTAGCATAGGTCACAACGCTGCCGAGAAACCAGGCCGAACTGCCTGGCAAGTCCGTGCATTGGGCGGCCAAACCGCCGCCGGTGCATGATTCGACCGAACTGAGGGTGAGTTTGCGTGCTAATAGTGTTTGCGCCAGTTGAGCTAACAAGGGTTGACCTCCGGGGCCTCAAAAAACACGATCGTTCAATCTAAGGGTAACAACGATGTCACCCACCTTTCGCCGCGGGCTGCAATCTCGAATAGCGGGTGACGACCCGAAAGGGCCGCTAGCCCCTTGTTGGTTGCGGTGGCTCAGCGCTTTTGAAAGGCAATCAGATGTAGCTGTTTCAATTCCTTTTCTGCCTGGGCATAGAGCACCAAGGCATCCAGTTCAATCTCACGACCTTTGCTCAATGTCACCTTGGCTTCCGGTGCCTCTATTGCCAGGCAGCGTGCCACTCGCACGCTGGTGTCGAACAAAGATTTGGCCATCGCATTAAGCTTTCTATTCGGGGTCGGGTGGCGCAGTATCGTCTTGGCCTCGACATACATGATAAGCAATTGCTTCTTATCGATGTAGTTGCTCCAGGTCGCATCCATTAACCGGTTATCCAGCGCGGTAATGGCTTGATTTTGGAATTCGTTATCTGTTTCTGTATCCATTGAACCTGTTCCCAGTAATCGATGCCTATGCGCGGCAATGCCAATAGCGGCCAGTTCGGTTGTCCCTGGCAATTTTCGGCCAACATAATAGGGCTTGGGCAAGATTACTGCAATTTCTGTGGTTGGATCTTTTCCCCTGTCTGCTCCACCAAGCCGACTTCTCGGCAGTGCCCCATCGACCCGAGGTTGGTTGCGACCTGCACTGGCTCGTATCCGGGCCTTTTAGGGTCGGCATCCGCTGGTTGCTTCAAATCGGGCTTAAACTCGAGCATTGAGCCGACCTCATAGTGCCATCAAGGCGACGCCTTTGTTATACTTTTAGCCGTGTGCTCGTCGTTATGTCAAATCACCAGTAATCAGTTGCCAAACTGCGCTTACCGGGTAACGTTTAGGGTAAGACCATTACTGCATCAATTAGGGCCCCTACTGAATGAAGAACCTCAAGTCTCACGACCAACATACACCGATGATGCAGCAGTATTTAAGAATCAAGCAGGACCATCCCAACGATCTAATCTTTTATCGCATGGGCGATTTCTACGAACTGTTTTTTGATGATGCCAAAGATGCGGCGCGCCTGCTCGACATTACGCTGACTAAAAGAGGTCAAAGTGCAGGCGCCCCAATTCCGATGGCTGGTATTCCCTATCATGCGGCTGAAAACTATATTGCCCGCATCGTACAGAGCGGTCGCACAGTCGCAATTTGCGAGCAGATTGGTGACCCAGCCACCAGCAAGGGACCGGTCGAACGCAAGGTCGTACGGGTGCTCACCCCCGGCACCCTGACCGATGAGGCCTACCTCAGTGATCAGCAGGAAAACCTACTCACGGCGGTCATTCAATCCGGCGAACAATGGGGCCTGGCCGTGCTCGATATGGCCAGTGGTCGTTTCAATGTGCAGGAGCTGGCCTCCTCGGTCGATGCCTATGGCGAGCTGGAACGGTTACAGCCGAGTGAACTGCTCTATCCGGAAGACACCCAGGCACCGCTATTGAGTTGCCAACCCTCCATGAAACCCCAATCGGGCTGGCTCTATGATCTCGACAGCGCCGTGGAGCGTTTAAGCCAACAGCTCGGTACTCGCGATCTGGCCGGTTTCGGTGTCAGCGACATGACGCTGGCCTTGCGCGCCGCCGGGTGCCTGCTCAACTATGCCCAAGAAACGCAACGCGGCGCGCTGCCGCACATCCGTTCGTTGACCCCAGAACACCACAGCGACAGTGTGTTGATCGACGGCGCCACGCGCCGTAATCTGGAAATTGATATCAATGTCCGTGGCGAAGCGGGCAATACGCTCTTTTCCCTGATGGACCATTGCAGCACGGCCATGGGCAGCCGGCTGTTACGCCGCTGGCTCAATCGCCCACTGCGCAACCAGGATCTATTACGCCTGCGCCAGGCCGCCGTACAAACCTTGCTGATCGATTTTCGCTTTGAGAACTTTGCTAGCACCCTAAAACCGATCGGCGATATCGAGCGGGTGCTGACCCGTATCGCACTCGGCTCGGCGCGGCCGCGCGATCTAATCCGGTTGCGCGAGGCCCTGCATGCCCTCCCAACCCTAGTCGATCAGCTGGCAGAGTGCGACAGCCCACTATTATCGGCCATTCAGGCCAAGCTGGCAGCCGATCCGCAATGGGCCATTGAATTGGATCGGGCCGTTAAAGACAATCCGCCCGCAGTGATGCGTGAGGGCGGTGTAATTGCCGACGGTTATGACGCCGAATTGGATGAACTACGCGGATTGGACAGCAACGCCGGCGATTATCTGCTGGCCCTGGAGCAGACCGAGAAGGCCCAGACTGGGCTCTCGAGTTTGAAGGTTGGCTACAATCGGGTACACGGCTATTACATCGAAATCAGTCGCAGTCAGTCTGAAAAAGCCCCCCTGTCCTATATCCGCCGGCAAACCCTAAAAAACGCCGAACGATTTATTACCCCGGAACTGAAGGCCTTCGAAGACAAGGCGCTGAGCGCGCGCAGCCGCGCCTTGACGCGGGAGAAGTTTCTCTATGAGGATCTTATTCAACGTCTCGGTGACGACCTAGCTCCCTTGCAGACGTTCTGCCTTGCACTGGTCGAGCTGGATGTCCTAAATTGCTTGGCCCAGTGTGCCGATCAATACAGCTGGACCCAACCCACTCTGACCGAAGCGCCCCAAATTCACATCATAGCCGGACGCCACCCGGTGATCGAAGCGCTATTGTCCGGGCCCTTTGTGCCCAATGACACCCAACTGGATGGCGAACACAGCCTGCAAATCATCACTGGTCCGAATATGGGCGGCAAATCAACCTATATGCGCCAGGTCGCGCTGATTGCCCTTCTGGCCTACATCGGCAGCTATGTCCCGGCCGAGTCGGCGACCATTGGCGCGCTCGATCGCATCTATACCCGCATGGGCTCGTCCGATGATGTCGCCGGTGGGCGCTCAACCTTTATGGTTGAGATGACCGAGACGGCTAATATCTTGCACAATGCGACACCCAATAGCCTAGTGATCATGGATGAGGTCGGGCGCGGCACCAGTACTTTCGATGGTTTATCGCTGGCCTGGGCCGCAGCGGCTGAACTGGTGACCCGAGTTAAGGCATTGACCCTCTTTGCCACGCACTATTTCGAAATGACCGCTATGGCCGAAAACCAAGCCGGCATCGCCAACGTCCATCTTGATGCGACCGAACACGACGATCGGCTGGTGTTTTTACATCGCGTTCAGCCCGGGCCGGCGTCGCAGAGTTATGGTATTCAAGTTGCCCGATTAGCCGGTGTGCCAGAACCGGTTATCCAGCATGCTCGAGGTAAATTGGCCGAACTGGAAGCACTCAATGTCGGCGCAGTTGGACCGGCTCCGGCCCAGTCGATAACGGCCCAGGCGGATCTCTTTGCGCGCGCCCAACATCCGATTGTCGATGCCCTGTTGTCGTTGGACTTGGATAACATGAGTGCCAAGCAGGCATTGGATTGGCTCTATAGCAGCAAGAAACGAATATAGATTTAAAACCTTAACAGACGGATGCTTATTCTATCTGGCTATATGATTGATCCACATTAGCCTGAATAAGATCTTGAGCCCTGTCCCATCCGTCATTAATATAGCCCCCAACCGATTTACTCAGGAAGAGATACGTTCATGGCCTTTATCGTTTTAGAAAACTGCATTAAATGCAAATATACCGACTGTGTCGAAGTGTGCCCGGTCGACTGCTTTTACGAAGGCCCCAACTTTCTAGTAATTCATCCCGACGAATGCATCGATTGCGCCTTATGCGAACCCGAATGCCCCGCGGAAGCAATACTGTCTGAAGATGAGGTGCCGGCCGACCAAATTGACTTTATCGAGCTCAATGCCGAATTGGCCGAAATCTGGCCCAATATCACCGAACAAAAAACCGCCTTGCCCGATGCCGATGCGCAAAACGGCCAGCCCGGTAAACGCGCCTTCTTGGAACGCTAGTCGCTCGCTCATCAAGCCCGCCTGTTGCGGGCGTTGATGGCCGGCCTGCTAAGTCCGAACCAGTAGGAAGACTCCAGCCCCCATCATAATCGACCCCGCACTGCGGTTGAGCACCCGAGCGCCCCGCTCCGATTCAAAGAAGCGCCGCGATCGACCGGCAAAGAAGGCAATTAAGTTCAGCCCCAACATCAGACTCACTAGGGTCAGTAGGCTGACCAACGCGATGTCCCGACCGGTCAGGAGCGACAAGTCGATAAAGGTCGGCAGAAAAGCGATATAGAACAGTATGACCTTTGGATTTGACGCGGATATAAGGAAACCCTGCATAAAGCTGAGCAGCGCAGCACTGCTGCGTAACGACGTCGGTGCGCCATTGAGCTGCCTGGGCGCCGTCCACATCTTCCAACCCAGGTACAACAGATAAGCGGCACCGAGCCAGCGCACGACGCTAAAGGCGCCCTCCCAATGGGTCGCTAAGGCCGCTAAACCGAAGCAAGCGGCAATGAGATAGAGGATGTCACTGATCACCATGCCCAGGGCTAACAGCACACAAGAGCGAGCACCGCTGACCAGCGCCCGAGACAAGATGGCGAACACACCGGGGCCCGGGGTGATGCCGAAAATAAACACCGCGAGAAAAAAAGTGAGGGACGATTCGACGGTCATGGAGTATTACTCTGAACAGGTAGGGGAAGGCGCTGCAGGGTATCGGCCCAGTATGAAAAAACCCGTCGTCGACGGGCCTATGGATTTTTCTGCGTTACTGTCACCTGGCTGAAAGCCTTAGGCGCCGAATAAGGCGTTTGAATTCAAACCCTGTTTTTCCATTATATCGCGTAATCGACGCAAAGACTCGACCTGAATCTGGCGCACCCGTTCGCGCGTCAAACCAATCTCATGGCCAACATCCTCAAGCGTGCTGGTTTCATAACCGCGCAGGCCAAATCGACGCGCCACTACTTCGCGCTGCTTCTCCGACAGCTCGTCCAACCATCGATCGATACCGGCCTTCAAGTCTTCACTCTGCAAAAAGTCAGAAGGATCGTTGGCCCGGTCGTCGGCAATGGTATCGAGCAGACTCTTATCCGAGCTAATGCCAACCGGCGTATCGATTGAGGTCACCCGCTCATTCAGGGCGAGCATCTTTTTAACATCGGCAACGGGTTTTTCCAACAGCTCGGCAATATCATAGGGGGTCGGTTCATGGTCGAGCTTTTGCGCTAACTCACGGGAAGCGCGCAAATAGACATTAAGTTCTTTAACTACGTGAATCGGTAGACGGATGGTGCGGGTCTGATTCATGATCGAGCGTTCAATGGTTTGCCGAATCCACCAGGTTGCGTAGGTGGAGAAGCGAAAACCGCGCTCTGGATCAAATTTCTCAACGGCGCGAATCAAACCAAGATTGCCTTCTTCGATCAGATCGAGCAGGGTCAGGCCACGATTCAGATACCGACGGGCAATCTTCACCACCAGTCGTAAGTTACTTTCAATCATCCGCTTGCGCCCGGCGGCATCGCCTTTACGGGCTAAACGGGCAAAATATACTTCTTCCTCAGAGCTGAGCAGGGGTGAAAAACCGATCTCATTTAAATATAATTGGGTGGCATCGAGCGATCGCTGCATCGATCCGTTGGCTGACAAGGCATCCTGAAACTCTCTCTCTTCGGAACGTTCTTGGTCCGGCGCCTCCTCCAGTGCATCATCATCCAGACCCGCTACTTCGTCGTAGTCGAGTGTTGCTGTCATACCGCTAAAATTTTGTCCTTGAGTGTTATTCTTTGCTGCTGTGTCTTCCCTTAATTCCGTCATCTCAATCACCTGTCCTAAGCTTTATAATTATTGTCAGTCCGTTTTACCGTCCGGGCAATATCCTTTGTGGATCAACCGGTTTGCCATTCTTGCGAATTTCGAAGTGCAGACTAGGCTCATCGCCCTGTGTACCCATCGTTGCAATTTGCTGGCCGACCTGAACACGGTCCTTTTCCTTCACCAAGATTTGCTCGGCAAAAGCGTAAGCGCTGAGAAGCGAATTACGGTGTTCAATGATGATCAGGTTGCCATATCCAGGCAAACCATTGCCAGCGTAGACGACTGTTCCGCTCGTCGCTGCCAATACAGAATCCCCAATTTGACCGCCGATATCAATGCCCTTATTAGAGGACGAACCGACAACAAACGTTCGAACTATTTTCCCTTTATGAGGCCAGGTCCATGGATCGGCCGGACCGGTGACAGTCTCCTTTTTGTCCGATTTTATGACGCTTTTTGAACTGTTCTTTTTTGTAACAGAAACTTGGACCGGGGTTGACGCTTTTTTTGCGGGTACGGATTGGACAGGTGATTGAGATTGAGCGACTTGATTGGACTCTTTTAAGGTGATCGACTGCCCCACGACTATCCGATAATCCATCCCGATACCATTTCCGTTGGCTAGGCGCTGGTAATCCAACCCGAAGCGGAAGGCAATGGAGTAAAGGGTATCGCCAGATTTAACCAGATAAAAATCGGGATTAGCGACTGACAGCGCTGTGGTCCTAGATGGGCTAGTCGAGGCATAACGCGAATCGACGCCGTTCGGCTCCAAAGACGAAAACCGCGCCGAATTCATACAACCGCTCAAGCCGATTGCAACTAACAGCCAGGAACTATATTTTGACGCGAGTAACACTGTTTAGTTCACCTCAAATATTGAACTGGTTCACATTGTATAAATCGACTGCAAATCATCAGTAGAACTGATGATATTACATTCGATATCTATGGTAGAGATTTGGAGTCAAAATTCTTCTAAGAAAGACGACCCTTTAGTTGTAAAACTGAATAACCAGAACCCACCGGTGTTAAATCTCCACCATTTAGGCCTTATTTTTCATAAAGTTACCGATCACCACACCCAAGATCATCGATAGAACAGATAATAGAAGCCAATTTTCGAGTCCGCTAACGGCAGAGTATTGCTCGGGCAGGAACCACCGGCCGGAATCTTGCCATGGCCATACCTTGACCAGAGCGCCGGCCACAAATCCGAGCATAAAACTGATCACGCGTTCGTGCCAATTATGCAGCAACCATTGCAAAAAACGGCTAAAACTGATTATCCCGATCGCACAACCCAAAGCCACCCATAACACGATGGGGAGATTGCGCTCGTGGACAGCCTCTACCACCACCGGGTATAGGCCAAGCAAAACCAACATAAAAGAGCCGGATATGCCGGGCAAGAGCATAGCAGAGATTGCCAGCATGCCGCCCAGGACGAGGGTAAGCGGTGTGACCGTGACCGGCATGCCCGATGCGGTAGCAAACACTAAGGAAATCGCCAAACCCATCATTAACAAGGTTGCGTCCTGCCAAAGCCAGCGACGCCCGCGGCTTAGTTGCCACAAGGACACTAGGATCACGCCCATAAAGAACGACCAAACTACCGGTGCAGCCGTCGACAGCAGGTAATCCATCAGGCTCAGCACCGAAAATAGGCTGACCAGAATGCCGGCACCGAGAAAGGCTAGAAACTGGCCATCGATAGCTTGCCATAGGCCGCGAAAATCGCCGACGCGAATGAAACGCCAGAGAGACGGCCGAAAACTCGCTAAGGCACCAATAAAGCGTTCATAAATACCGGTAATCAGCGCTATCGTGCCACCCGACACGCCCGGAACTGCATCGGCCGCCCCCATGGCGGCACCCTTGATTAACCACAACCACTGCTCTTTTCTCACTTGGCTTTAATTCCTGTCAACATAGGCACAAAGAGCACCGGTTCTATTTGTTCGATAATCAACTCATCGCCGTGTTTTTCGATAACTGTTAAAAACTGCTCGGTTTCACCAATCGGCATAATCAAACGACCGCCGTCCGGGATCAGCTGATCGAGTAATTCCGGCGGCGGCACGCTGGGCGCGGCGGTACCGATTATAACGTCGAAGGGCGCTTCATCGGGCCAGCCCATAAAGCCATCGGCCAGCTTTAACCAAACATTTTTCAGGTTAAGGATCGCTAAGCGTTGCCGTGCTTTCTCTTGTAAGGGCTGAATCCGTTCGACACTGTAAACTTCATCGACCAGACTGGCCAAGACCGAGGTTTGAAAGCCTGAGCCGGTACCAATCTCCAAGACTCGTTCATGATGCGGTGCAGCCAAGACCAGCTCCGACATACGCGCCACTATATAGGGTTGTGACAGGGTTTGCGCATAGCCGATCGGCAGTGACACATCCTCATAGGCTTTATGCCCTAGGGCTTCATCGACAAACAGATGGCGCGGAATGGTTTCAAAGCAGGCCAACACGCGGAAATTACTGATGCCCTGTTCGACCAAGCGTTCAATTAATCGGGCTCGGGTGCGTTGCGACGTCATACCGATGCCGCGCAACATATCCGGTTCTCTATTCATGCCAATCGCCTCCACCTGCGCGCAGGCCTTGGTCGGTCACCAATTCCGCCAATACCGATGTAGCGAAGCTACCCGCGGGCAAAAAGAAGGAGACCACGGGATCCTTATCGATCACTTCAAAATGGGCCGACTCGGGGAATACTCGTAATTTGCGAAAATGCCGCGCCACCTGTCGTGCCTCTAAAGCCAGTAACAATTCACCATAAGCTGCCAACTGGGTCGATTCTCGAGCCGCTAGGCCGGGGAAGTCATCTTTCGACAGACCGGGTAAGCTGGCGCAGGGCGACACCTTGCCCAAGGCACAGCGGTCGATGTCCGTGGCCTCCGGTTCCTCACAGTAAAAACCGGCCTTACCCTCGGTAAATTGCGCAAAATCATGATCGATTAAACGGTTCCAGGTGCCATCTTGAACACGCTGGGCAAGCAGCCGATTAAAGAAATAAGAGCGAACCGCAGACAGATAAATCGACTGCAGGTGTCGTTGAACCTTGGCTCGACCCAATAGCCACTCGCTGCCATTGAAGACATTGAGGCCGCCATGCCCGAAGCGTTGCGGGCCAAAATAGTTCGGCACGCCGTGCTCAACCAGGGTCTGCCAATTGCGCTCCAATTGCGCCAAGGGCACGTCGGTGTTGCGGATCCGAATGCGAAAAGAATTCCCCACCAGTTGTCCGGTTTTCAGTTTGCGATGGTGCCGAGTGGCGTCGAGTATGGTCAGGCCGTCGACCTCTAACAGCCTTACCGAGGGTTCGAGTTTACCCGGCAAATGCACCGAGAAGGTTTGCTCGGTCACGGCATGGCGGTCCTTTAGACCCGCGTAGCTGACCTCGCGCGGCCCAACGCCGGCCCAACGGGCCAACTGCCGAGCGACCCAAGCGGTATTTTGGCCGTCCTTCAACACCCTAACCCAGAGATGTTCACCTTCGCCACTGGCCGTTTCGGGTAAGCGTTCTACGACCCTAAAATCGGCGTTGTGCGCTTTAATCTGCCCTGAGGACAAGCTCATTGGATGGGCCCGCGACCAATTCATCTCGAAGCTCATAACGCATGCTCGACTAGACAGACCGCATCAACTGCTATGCCTTCCTTACGACCGATGAAACCGAGCTGTTCCGTGGTCGTCGCCTTCACGTTGAGATTGCCCACTGCGGTGTTGAGATCGGCGGCGATTTGCGCTTGCATGGCTTTTTTGTAAGCCATCAAGCGCGGGGTTTGGGCGACGATGGTAATGTCAGCGTTAACTAAACGATAGCCCCGATCCTGGACCAGTTGATAGACCTGGCGTAATAGGTCGCGCGAGTCGACCCCACGCCAGGTCGCTGAGGTATCGGGGAAATGCTCGCCAATATCGCCTAAGGCTAGGGCGCCCAAAAGGGCATCGCAAAGGGCATGCAAGACGACATCACCATCGGAATGGGCAAGTAGTGCGTGCTCACTCGGCACCTCAACGCCACCTAGGCGGATATTGCATGGCGGAGAATCGGCATCGAAGCGATGGACGTCATGACCGTGACCAATTCGTAACATAGGCTCAAGAACTCTGTAGTTTCATGTCGTTAAATGCAGTTTCATGTCGTTAAATGCAGTTTCATGTCGTTAAATCTAGTTTCAGGAAGTATTCGACCAAGGCAGCGTCCGCGGGGTGGGTCACTTTAATATTGCGCTCCGAGCCGGTGACTATATTGACTGGCCAACCCATCGCTTCAATGGCCGATGCCTCATCGGTGATGGCCAAGCCGCGCTCCTTTGCCTGTTCCAAAGCGCTGATCAAGTCACCCACCTTAAAGCACTGAGGTGTTTGCGCAGCCCACAGGGCGCTTCGGTCTAGGGTGGTGACCCGGCCGTGGTTATCAATTTTTTTAATCGTATCGGTCAGGGGCCGCGCTAGGATAGCACCCACCTGAGTCTGCTGGCAGGTTTGCAATAACTGCTCGACATCCTTATTTTCCACACAGGGCCGCGCGACATCGTGCACCATGACCCAATCCTCTGGCTCGGCTCTCAGGCTTAGATGCATCAGGGCCGCAAGCACCGTATCGGCGCGCTCGCGGCCACCATGAATCACCTCAACATCGCTAAAGGACGCCGCCAACTCTCGACTGACCGAGTCATCAGCGGCGATGGCCAACAGCTTGTGACCTGATATGGGAATTGCTTGCCAGGCCGCCAGGGTCCACTCCAATAGGCTCTGGTGTAGAATTCGCGCGTGTTGCTTGGGTATGCCGGCGCCGAAACGTTGGCCGCTACCGGCCGCGGGTAAGATCAGGTGCACCCTCACGGCTCGTCGGACCCGCTGTGGATGATAACAAAGATCTCACCTGGCTGAATCAGCCCCAAATCCTGCCGCGCCAGCTCTTCGATGGCATCGTTACCGGATTTTAAATCGTCGACGCGGGCGCGTAACAAATCGTTTTTAGCCTGTAAGGCACTTAATTCAGTTTGTTGAGTACTAAGCTCGGATGCCAAGCGCTGGTTATCGAAATAACCGTTGTCGGCAAACCAATAGCGCACTTGCAGCGCAACGATTAAGACCAACAGGATAAGTTGAACCAGGCGCATGAATGACCCCCTACATTAAAGTACCCTCATTCTTACGCATAAAAAAAAGGGAGCCAAGCCCCCTTTCCATATTTATGCCAAATTCAGCGGTTATTTGAGACGATTGCACTCAATTAGACCCGAATTCGCACTATTTAAGCGATCGCAGCTAACTGCGAGCGTGCAAACCTTACTGACCCTTAACTTCTGACAGGCCACGAAACGGGGCCTTATCACCCAATTCTTCTTCAATACGAATCAGCTGATTGTACTTGGCGACTCGATCAGAACGGCTCATGGAACCGGTTTTAATCTGGCCAGCTGCCGTACCAACGGCCAAATCGGCTATGGTGGCATCTTCGGTTTCGCCCGATCGGTGAGAAATTACCGCCGTATAGCCAGCATCTTTGGCCATCTTGATCGCTGCTAAGGTTTCGGTTAGGGAACCGATCTGATTGAATTTGATCAGAATCGAGTTAACGATACCCTTGTCGATGCCTTCTTGGAGGATCTTGGTATTGGTCACGAACAGATCGTCACCGACCAGTTGCAATTTATCACCCAATAACTCGGTCTGGTGCTTAAAGCCATCCCAATCGGATTCATCCAGGCCATCTTCGATCGACACGATCGGATACTGGTTGGCCAAATCCTGCAGATAGAAGTTGAATTCTTTTGACGTAAAGATCTTGCCTTCGCCCTTCATATTGTAATGGCCGGCGTCCTTGTCATAAAACTCAGAGGCGGCACAATCCATCGCTAAGGTAACATCTGTACCTAGGACATAACCGGCCGCTTCAACCGCTTCTTTGATCGCGCCTAAGGCCGCTGCATTGCTTTCAAGGTTAGGGGCAAAACCACCTTCATCGCCCACCGCCGTGCTCAGTCCTTTGGCTTTGAGGACTTTGGCTAGGTTGTGGAAGACTTCAGCGCCGATTTGCACGGCTTCTTTGAAGGTCTTAGCACCGACCGGTTGAATCATAAATTCTTGGATATCAACGTTATTGTCGGCATGCTCGCCGCCGTTGATGATGTTCATCATTGGCAATGGCATGGAGTATTGACCCGGCGTGCCATTAAGATCGGCAATGTGCGCGTAAAGTTCAACACCCTTGGCGATCGCTGCGGCCTTGGCCGTAGCCAAGGAGACCGCTAAGATGGCGTTGGCACCAAAGTTTGACTTATTCTCGGTACCATCAAGATCGATCATGATCTGGTCAATAACGGACTGCTGTAACGCGTCCTGACCCAGCAGAGCGGCACGAATAGGACCATTGATGGCACCAACGGCCTTCAACACGCCCTTGCCCATAAAGCGGCTTTTGTCACCATCGCGCAATTCCAGCGCTTCGCGTGATCCGGTTGAGGCACCCGACGGTGCCGCTGCGCGGCCTTTGGCGCCACTTGCCAATATTACATCGGCTTCAACGGTGGGGTTACCACGGCTGTCGATAATTTCCCGGGCTTTGATTTCTACAATTTTCGCCATCTTAGACTCTCCTTGGGTTGCCATCAAATCCCCACTAGTATTGGGATTTGACGGAACAGATACATGTTTAAAGTCACAAAAACTGTAACTTTCCTACAAATTCGGGCGGAATTATAAAGAAAAACCAGTAAATAGCGAGTTTAAACGCTATTTCCCCGCCGTATGACCGATCACTGCTGAAATAAAACCACTAAATAAACCATGACCCTTGCGCGGTGTCGAGGTGAATTCCGGATGGAACTGGCAGGCAACAAACCACGGATGATCGGGGATTTCGACAATCTCAACGAGAGCGCTATCGAGTGACCGACCGGCAATCGCCATACCGTATTTTTCTAGGTCCTGCACATAGTGATTATTCACCTCGTAACGATGTCGATGCCGTTCAACGATGGTGTCTTCGCCGTAGGCTGTGCGCGCCAGTGTACCCTCAGTCAGACGGCATTCTTGGCCGCCAAGGCGCATGGTGCCGCCTAAATCAGTGCCTTCATTACGCTCTACGACCTTGCCGTCAGCTTCAATCCACTCGGTGATTAGGCCGATAACCGGATGGCGCGACTGGCGGTCGAATTCAGTTGAGTGGGCGCCGTCCAGGCCGCACACATTTCGCGCATATTCGATAACGGCGACCTGCATACCCAGACAAATGCCCAAATAGGGCACGCGATTTTCACGCGCATATTGCGCCGCTAGAATTTTGCCCTCGACACCACGATGGCCGAATCCACCGGGCACCAAGATACCGGCGACACCCTTAAGCACATCGATGCCATTTTTCTCCAAATCTTCAGAGTCGATATATTGGATCTTAACCCGCGTTCGAGAGCGAATACCGGCATGGTCTATCGCTTCGATCAAGGACTTGTAGGCATCTAGCAGATCCATGTACTTGCCTACCATGGCAATGGTGACTTCCTGCTCTGGGTGCAACTTGCGTTCGGTGACATCTTCCCAGTCGGATAGGTCGGCCGGCGGGCAGTCCAGACCGAATCGTTCGACCACGATGGCGTCGAGTCCGGCCTTCGCCAGCATGCCTGGGATGCGATAGATGGTATCGGCATCGATCAGCGGGATAACCGCTCGCTCTTCGACGTTGGTAAACAGGGATATTTTGCGCAATTCGGTCTTACCGATGGGTCGGTCGGACCGGCACAGCAAGATGTCTGGCTGCAGTCCGATGGTGCGCAGCTCTTTGACTGAATGCTGAGTCGGCTTGGTCTTGACTTCGCCTGCAGTGGCCAGATAGGGCACCAATGTCAGGTGCACAGACAGCGCGCGTCGACTACCGAGCTCAACCTTGAGTTGGCGAATGGCTTCCAAGAAGGGTAATGATTCGATATCGCCCACGGTACCGCCGACTTCAACTAAGGCGACGTCAGCATCACCGGCACCCTCGATAACCCGGCGCTTAATTTCATCGGTAATGTGCGGAATAACCTGCACCGTGCCGCCCAGATAATCACCCCGGCGCTCCTTCTTGAGCACATCCTGATAGATTCGACCGGAGGTAAAGTTGTTGCGACGGGTCATGGTGGTGTTAACAAAGCGTTCGTAATGACCCAAATCCAAATCGGTTTCGGCGCCGTCTTCGGTGACAAACACTTCGCCATGTTGGAATGGACTCATGGTGCCAGGATCGACATTGATATAGGGATCAAGCTTAAGCAAGGTAACCTTTAGGCCACGTGCTTCGAGGATGGCTGCGAGCGAGGCTGAGGCGATGCCCTTACCTAAAGAAGATACTACGCCGCCGGTAACAAAGATGTAACGAGTCATATACGATCCCATCAAAAAACGAACACATCCCGTGCAGCACAGGGCTCACAGGGAGAAGATTCGCTCGAAAAATAGTGTGTTTCAGATGGGGGATCAGATTAACAAATTAAGCCGATTCCCTCAATCAGTATTTTGCCAAATAACCTGTAGGCCTGGTTCGGCCTGGTCGGCCAGATGATCGGCCGAGAGCAAAAGATCGCCCACGGCGATAAGCTCATCCGCGCTGTAGAGCAGGGGCAGGCGGGCGCGGTCCCAGGGTTTCACTCGATATTCCTGCAGCAAGCGTTTTAGGTCTCGACGCTTGGCGCGACCGACCGGCCGCAAGGTCTCGCCACCGACGCGCAGACGCCAATGCAAATTGGCTAAATCGGCTTTGAGTCGATCAGGCCCAGAGTCGGCTAGGACTAATCTGACCTGCCCCACGCCGGGCCATGCACTGGCCACACCCACCGTCAAGGCCGGCGCCGGACCCGGTTCAACGCGATCTGCGACCCAGTAGAGCGCCAAGCCGTGACGCCGGACAGCGCCCTGCCCCAAACGGACCTCGGGCATGGCATCGGCTTGGGCGGCTATCACTGCCGAGGCAATCTCTTCCAGTCGGGCTTTGCTCGGGATTTGCTGGCCGATTGCCCGTAACCAAGCATGCAATAAGGATAACAATTGCTCGCCGGTCAGTGCATCCAATTGCACCAGTTTGAAACCCTGGTCATGACTGAGACGATGATGCAACTCCCGCTCTAACTCGAAGACCGCGTCGCTTTGGGGCGAGTCGATTAGCCCGATGAGATTGTGCACTCGCTGCCGATAGGCCGGCCAGCGCGCCTCCAGCAAGGGCAGTACAGTCTGACGAAGGTAGTTGCGATCGAAGCGGGTTTGGGCATTTGAATCGTCCTCGATCCACTCCAACTGCAAGTGGGTCGCCAGGGATACAATTTGCTGGCGGCTTAAATCGAGCAGGGGGCGGTACAGCTGGTAGCTGCCGCGTCGGCTCAAACGGGCCATCGCCTTCAGGCCCTGCAAACCGGTGCCGCGCATCAGGCGCAAAAAAAAGGTTTCTACCTGGTCGTCAAGATGATGGCCCAGCAAGAGCACGCCATCCTCTGTCACCATGCGGCCAAACTGCTGATAGCGCAGATCTCGCGCCGCCGCCTCAAGGCCGTTACCGGCGGAAGCAACGCTTCCGGCATGGGTTTTAAGCTGACAACCGAGCTGCTCAGCCTGGCGCTGGCAAAAGTCCTGCCACTGCCCGGCTTGGGCCGATAGACCATGATTGATATGAAGCGCGGTGACCCGTTCAGGACCGAAGGCATCACAGGCCAAACGCAATAGGAGACTGGAATCGATCCCGCCGCTGTAGCCGACGAAGACGGGCTCGGCGTTAAACTGCCGCAGGTCCCGGCACAGGTCTTGGTGCACCGTTGCGGTCCATTCGCGAGGGTTAAGCATGCTCTAGCGCAGCTTCCACAGGAAGCGCAATTTCACGCGATCGCCGCGACCATAGAGCTCACAGCTTTCCGGTACATCAACCTGCTCAACAAACTGGGCACCAATACGCTCACAGGTTTTGACTGAGGCTTGGTTATCCGGATTGCAGGTAATCCACAGCTCTCGAAAACCGACATCGAGGGCAATTTCCCGCAACAACTCACAGGCCGCCGCGGCGTAGCCGTGACCGCGATGAATGCGGTCTATGCCATAACCGACCTGACCGCCGTATAGGACCAGCGTTTGGGTTTCGCCCAAACGTAGATCGATTTGACCAATACGGGATCCATCGTGAAAGACTATATCGAAGAGGTAGGCTGGAATGCGCTCCAGGGCTTCATTTTCGTTTAACACCCGGTTGAGCACCAAGGCTATATCATCACCGATAACGGTTTCGGTCACGCTATTATGATTGAGTAAACGTCTCGACAATTCTCTATGCGCCCTTATTGATTCAAGCTTCTGAACACTACCGCTTAGCTGACAAGTCGCGCTGAAGCCGACACGGTAGGCGACTAACCTAAGCAAATTGCGCGCCTCGGGTCGACCTAGCAGGTCGACCCGAGGCTAGACGACTCGATTAGGCTGTTACCCCGAAGGACATTAGACGCTGATAGCGCTGCTCGAGCAGCTGTTCCAGCGACTTTTGTTTAAGATCAAAGAGCTGCAACACTAAGCTCTCCTTAACGCTAGTGGCGATCTGGGTCTTATCACGATGCGCGCCACCCAGAGGTTCGCTGATGATGTGATCGACCAGACCCAACTCCTGCAAACGCGGTGCTGTGATGCCCATGGCCGCCGCGGCATCGGCGGCACGCGCCGCGGTCTTCCAGAGAATTGAGGCGCAACCTTCGGGTGAAATTACCGAATAGGTACTGTATTGCAACATATTGAGGTGATCACAGACACCGATGGCCAAGGCGCCACCGGAGCCACCCTCACCAATTACCGTGGTGATGATCGGTACCTTCAAGGAGGACATCTTCAACAGGTTGTAGGCGATGGCTTCCGATTGGCCGCGTTCTTCCGCGCCGATGCCTGGATAGGCACCCGGGGTATCAATAAAGGTCAAGATGGGCATATTAAACCGCTCGGCCGTCTGCATCAGCCGCAGGGCCTTGCGATAACCTTCCGGTTTCGGCATGCCGAAGTTGCGCTTGACCTTTTCTTTGACGTCTCGGCCCTTTTGGTGGCCGAGCACCATTACTGGCATACCCTCGAGGCGCGCAACGCCGCCAACTAAGGCTGCGTCGTCGCCAAAATGTCGATCGCCATGCAACTCATCAAAGTCGGTAAAAATCTGATCAAAATAGTCCAAGGTATAGGGACGCTTGGGATGCCGAGAGATTTGCGAGACTTGCCAGGCACTCAGATTGCTAAAAATCTGTTCAGTCATTTTGCGAACCTGAGCGCCCAGCTTTTCAATTTCACCGGAAATATTCAGATCATTTCGGTTTCCCACCAGCCGCAGTTCATCGATTTTCGATATCAAATCGGCAATGGGTTGTTCAAAGTCAAGATAATCTGGATTCATCTTAGTTCCCGTCAAAGTCTTTAGTTGTCAGGTTATTGGTCGGCCCGGTTAGACCACAGGACGCCAAATAGACCCGTCACAGTAAAAATATTAACCACAGGTTAAAGGCTTGTGGTCGGCCTAACAAGCGTCCATGTGAAGATTAAGCTATGAACAAAAGTAATTAATGACCGCCCCGCCCCCAGAACGCTCTGCCTGCGCCGCGTCATCACCCTGTCGAACGACAGGCCAATGGCGCGCTATTGATAGCGAAACTTATAGCCCGTTTCGCCAAAGGACTGCCTCAGGGTATGTAAAGTCTCATCCTCCAGTGGGATCCGATAGCGCTCGTGAAGCATCACTTCGCCTTGGGCCAAGTCATTGGTATAACGGATCCAGACCTTACAGCCACGATCCTCGGGAAGATCAGAGCGTACCAACGCCTTGAGTTTGGCCAGGAAGGCTTGAGCCTGCGCAGCCTCAACCTTAAATTCAACCCCCTTGATCAGGGCCTGCCGAGCCTCTACTAGGGTATAGACCTTCTGCGCGCGAATGCGCGGCCGATCGTTGTAATCGTCCCAACCGGCCTCGGCTTCGACCACGACGACCGTATCGACGATCATCAGGTGCTTAAATTCGGCATAGGCCTCACCAAAGAGGGTCATCTCCAGTCGGCCGGTGCGGTCATCGAGCGTGACGATGGCCATGGTTTCGCCACGTTGCGTTTGCCGGGTACGGACCCCCATCACCAAACCGGCAAAGGTCTTGATATTGCCGCGCCGCGACCGCTTCAGTTCTTCAACCGAGCCATCCAGATCGCCTAAGCGCATCGACACCACTTGCTGCACTTCGGCTTCAAATTCATCGATCGGATGGCCCGTCAGATATAGCCCCAAGGTCTCTTTTTCACCCGCCAAGCGCTCTTTTAGTGCGGCCTCCGGCACCTGGGCATAGAGCGCATAGACGTCAACTTCGACCTCGGCCTCAATCAGGCCGAACATATCTTCCATACGCGCTGCTGCGTTGGCGGCGGACTTCTCGGCGACCTTCACGGCATCGAGCATCGCGGCGAGCATAACATTGCGGTGCGGGCCGATGGTGTCCATCGCGCCGGCCCGAATCAGAGCGTCAATGGCGCGTTTATTGAGCTTCTTAGTGTCAACCCGGGCGCAAAAATCAAATAGGTTTTTGAAATCACCACCCTGCTCACGCGCGGCAACGATCGCTTCGACCGGACCTTCGCCGACCCCCTTGATGGCACCCAAGCCATAGATGATCTGATCTTGCGCATTAACGGTAAAGGCAAAGTCACCGGCGTTAACATCCGGTGGTAAGACATCGATCGCCAGTTGACGACACTCTTCAACGAAGATCACCACCTTGTCGGTGTTTTGCAGTTCAGACGACAGGGTCGCCGCCATAAAGGCGGCTGGATAATGGGTTTTCAGCCAGAGCGTCTGATAGGACACCAAGGCATAGGCGGCAGAGTGCGACTTGTTAAAGCCATAACCGGCAAATTTCTCCACCAGGTCAAAAATCTTAATAGCGAGGTGGCCATCGATACCGTTATTGATCGCGCCCTGTTCAAAGCTGTCGCGTTGTTTGGCCATCTCCTCTGGGTTTTTCTTGCCCATGGCGCGGCGCAACATATCGGCACCGCCCAGGGTATAGCCGGCTAGGACCTGGGCGATCTGCATCACCTGTTCCTGATAGAGAATAATGCCATAGGTCGGCGCTAGGATCGGTTTAAGCAGTTCGTGCTGGTACTGCACATCCGGATAAGACAACTCTTCGCGACCGTGTTTACGATTGATAAAGTTGTCGACCATGCCAGACTGCAGCGGACCCGGACGAAACAAGGCCACTAGGGCGATCATATCTTCCAGGCAGTCGGGCTTCAGCCGGGTGACCAGATCTTTCATGCCGCGTGACTCAAGTTGAAATACGGCCGTGGTGTGCGATTTCTGCAACAAGACAAAGGCCGCTTCATCGTTAAGCGGAATATCGGCTATATCGATCGCGGGCAAATTCAGCGCCAAACGGCGTGGATTGACGATTTTCAGCGCCCAATCGATGATGGTTAGCGTGCGCAACCCGAGAAAGTCAAACTTCACCAGACCGGCGTACTCGACATCGTTCTTATCGAACTGGGTCACCAGTCCGGTACCGTCTTCATCGCACAATAGTGGCGAAAAGTCGGTCAGTTTGGTTGGCGCGATCACCACACCACCGGCATGCTTGCCGGTTTGCCGGGTGATGCCCTCGAGTTTCAGCGCCATCTCCCAAATTTCCAAGCCCTCTTCATCGGACTCGAGGAACTCTTTTAGCTCGGCGACCTCGTCTCGGGCTCGACTCAACTTCATGCCCGGATCGGGCGGAATCAACTTGGACAGTCGATCGGCCAGACCAAAGGGCTTCCCCTGGACCCGCGCCACATCCCGCACCACCGCCTTGGCCGCCATGGTGCCGAAGGTGACAATCTGCGATACCGCCTGCCGGCCATAGGTATCGGCGACATATTGAATGACACGCTCGCGCCCATCCATACAGAAGTCGATATCAAAGTCGGGCATCGACACCCGCTCCGGGTTCAGGAAACGTTCGAACAGCAGATCGTATTCCAATGGATCCAGGTCGGTAATGTCGAGCACCCAGGCCACCAATGACCCCGCGCCCGATCCACGACCCGGTCCAACCGGGACGCCATTGTTTTTACCCCAGCGGATAAAGTCCATGACGATCAAGAAATAACCCGGAAAACCCATTTGGATGATGATATTGAGTTCGAACTCGAGCCGATCGTAATAGTCTTGCCGGCGTTCTTGAAAATCGAGCTGATCGGGTTTAAGCACCACGGCTAAGCGTTTTTCTAGACCACCGGCGGACAACTCGCGGAAGTATTCATCCATGGTCTTACCGGCGGGTACCGGGTAATCGGGCAGATAATATTTGCCCAGTTCGATCTGCGCCGAACAGCGCTGCGCGACCAGCAGACTGTTGTCGAGAGCCTCGGGTATATCGACAAACAACGCCGTCATCTCGTCTGCAGATTTTAGATACTGCTCTTCAGAATAGTGCTTATTGCGTTTCGGGTCGTCCAGCGTCACCCCTTCGTTAATGCACACCCTGGTTTCATGGGCTTCAAAGTCATCACGCGCAATAAACATCACCGCATTGGTAGCGACCACGGGTATGCCATGCTTGCGAGCCAGTAACAAACTGCCCTGCACCAACGCCTCGTCTTGGTCGCGCCGAGTGCGCTGCAATTCCAAATAATAACGGTCGCCAAAGCTTGCCTGCCAACGCTGGGCGCAACTTTCCGCCTGCTCGGCCTTACCGCGCAGCAGTGCCTGACCGACGTCACCGTTACGGGCGCCCGACAACAGTATTAGTCCGGCCTGTTTAGCGTGTAGCCAATCAGCCTTGACCTGAGGCCGGCCTTTGCGTTGATTGGATTGATAGCCGTCAGACATCAGTTCGGTAAGATTGCGGTAACCCTGGTTGGTGCAGGCCAATACCGTCATTAAGAACGGATCGGCGTCGTCTTGCTCATTCTCAATCCACAGATCGGCACCGAGAATCGGTTTAATACCGGCTGCTAAGGCCTGATTGTAAAATTTAATCAGACCGAAGAAGTTGCTGATATCGGTGATGGCCACAGCCGGCATCTGACTCTCACCAATTTTTTCAATCAGCTTCTTAATCCGGACGATGCCATCGCTGAGAGAATATTCGGTGTGAACGCGTAGGTGAACAAAATTTGCCATGATGGGGTCTACTGTCTCATTGGTTGGCGATGCAGGCTTTCACCGGCGCAAAACTGCGCCGATGTTCTGCCAGCACGCCGAATGTTAACAAAGCGGCCAGGTGTTGTTTAGTGCCATAGCCCTTGTGTCGATCAAATCCGTATTCTGGGTGACGCCGATGCAGAGCATGCATTTCACTGTCTCGTTGCACCTTGGCGACGATCGATGCTGCGGCAATGGCGGCAATTTTGCCATCGCCCTTGATCACGGCCTCGGCCGGGCACGGCAAGCCCGGGGGCACTCTATTGCCATCAATCTGGCAAAAAACCGGCTGCAGAGCCAAGCCCTCAACGGCTCGGCGCATGGCCAACAGAGTAGCCTGCAATATATTCAAGGCATCGATTTCTGCCACACTGGCGCGGGCGAGGCAAACGGCTAGGGCCTTTTCATGGATTTCCACGGCTAAGGCGGCACGGCGTTTTTCGGATAATTTTTTCGAGTCTTGCAGGCCGATTATCGGTCGCTTAGGGTCTAAAATGACCGCTGCTACAACCACATCGCCAAGCAAGGGGCCGCGGCCCACCTCATCGACGCCGGCCACTAGCCCGACCCCAAGGGCCCAATCTAAGCCAGCCTGGATCATCGACCGACCAGCGTCAAGACCGCTTGGGCGGCCTGCTGATCGGCATTGCAGGCCAGTTTGCGATGCCACTCGCTAGCCTGGGCGACAAATTCATGGCGGTAGTTTTCGTCTCTTAGGGCCCGTATCAGGTCCTCTGCTAAGCGCTCGGGCGTCGCCGCTGCCTGCAAGCGCTCTGGCACCCAGTTCCGCTCGGCCAATATATTGGGTAAGGCGACCCAACGGCCCGTCGCCAAACGGGAGATAATAAAATAGCTTAGGGCACTGAGCCTGTATGCGACCACCATGGGCTTCTTCCACAGCATGGCCTGTAGGGTTGCGGTACCGGAAGCAACCAATACCGCATCACTGGCCGCTAGGGCGTCATCCGCACGCTGATCAAGCACGGTGATATTCAAATCCGGCGCCTGCTGCGCGATGATCGCGGCAATCTGGTGCGCTCGATGGGTATTGGCCGCCGGGATGACAATTTGGATCGGCCCGATTTGCCGCTGTACCCGCGCCAAGGTAGCCAAAAAGAGTGCGGTAAGGGTTTGGACTTCGCTACCGCGTGAGCCGGGCAACATAGCCACCACCGGAATCCCTGCCGTCAAACCCATTTCTTGGCGCAGAATCTCGGGGGAATGGGTCATCGGCAGGCGATCGGCCAGGGTATGGCCGACAAAGGTGACGGGGATCTGCTCGCGCTGATAGAAGGTCGCTTCGAACGGCAATAGGGTCAACATATGATCGACGGCGCGGCGAATTTTTTTAATCCGACCTTTGCGCCATGCCCAAACGGACGGCGAAACATAGTGCACTGTCTTGATACCGGCTGTGCGTAAACTGATTTCTAAGCCAAGATTGAAGTCCGGGGCATCGATACCGATAAACACATCGGGTTGCCAATCCAGGCAGAACTGGGTGAGTGCGCGCCGGATACCCAAGAGTTCGGGCAGACGCCCGAGCACCTCGGTTAAACCCATCACCGACAACCGCTCCATCGGCACACGAGAGATCAGGCCGGCGGCGATCATATGGTCGCCACCGATGCCAGCAAATTCAATATCCGGTTGTTGAGCCCGCAACGCCTGCATCAATCCGGCGCCGAGCAAATCGCCACTGGCCTCACCAGCCACTAGAGCAACACGCAGCGGCGCGACCATCAGCGGCTAATGCCGCGGCGGGAATTGCGGATACTATCGATAAACACCTGGACCTCCGCGCCAATCGGATTCAGCTCAGATAATTCTGTGAGCGCATCCTGAATGGTCTTACCCTCTCGGTAAACGACCTTGTAGGCGTGTCGCAAAGCACGCAACGCTTCCTTAGAATAGCCGCGCCGCTTGAGTCCTTCAAAGTTCATGCCATGGGGCGCTGCCGGATAGCCTTGCACAGTGACAAAGGCGGGAATATCTTTTAACACGGTTGAACCGGCCCCCACGAAGGCGTGCTGACCGATCTGACAAAATTGATGCACCGCGGTATTGCCACCCAAGATGGCATGATCCCCGACTTCACAGTGACCGGCTACCTGAGCACCATTGGCTAATATGACATGGTCGCCGATGACACAGTCATGTGCGACGTGGGTATAGGCCATAAACAGACCGTGACTGCCAATCCGAGTTTCTCCGGCACCCTGAATGGTACCGCGCTGTAGGGTGGTGAATTCGCGGATGGTGTTGAAATCGCCGATGACCAGCCGCGTCGGCTCGCCCTGATATTTCATATCCTGGCATTCTTCGCCAACACTGGCAAACTGGAAAATACGGTTACCTTGGCCGATAACGGTCGGACCGTTGATCACCGCGTGAGGGCCAACCCAGGTATCCGGGCCAATCTCGACATCGGCACCGATCACCGAATAGGGCCCGATACTGACATTGGCGGCGATCTTGGCGCTTGGGTCGATTATCGCAGTTGGATGAATCATCAGGCTTGTCGTTCTGCGCAGAGAATATCAGCACTGGCGGCGAGTTTACCGTCGACAAAGGCTTTCCCGGCGACCTTGTACATGCCACGTCGCTCGGCAACAAACTCAATCACCAGTTCCAACTGGTCACCAGGCACCACCTGACGTTTGAATTTGACGTTATCCAAGCCGGCAAACAGGTAAAGGTAGCCATCCGCAGGGCGATGACCGGTGGTCAAAAACCCATAGATCGCGGTCAACTGAGCCAGCGCCTCGCAAATCAAGACGCCCGGAAAGATCGCCTTGTCCGGGAAATGGCCCTGGAACAACGCCTCATTGGCCGAGACGTTTTTAAAGCCGCGGATGCTAACGCCCGGTTCGTAGGCGGTTACCCGATCGACCAGCAGAAAGGGATAACGATGGGGCAACAAGGCCTTAATCTGTTCGATGCCCATGGGCATCTCAATGTTGGACTCTAAGGGTGTTGTTACTGCGCTCGTCATTCCGGTTCCTTAATAAGTTTTTCCAGCGCGTCAAGCCGCGCCATAGTAGTTTCCAACTGACGCACCCGCGCCACCATCTTACGCCAATCCTTACTGGCCTGAGCCGGCAAGCCGGAAGAAAATAGGCCGCCTTCAGTAGTACCCTTAGTCACCATGGCCTGACCGGTGAAATGACTATTATCGGCAACCTCGATATGGCCGGTAAAGCCGGACTGGCCGCCGGCGGAACAGCCGGCACCAATACGCGTGCTACCGGCTATGCCAACCTGCCCCGCCAGGGCGGTTCGAGCGCCAATGTGAACATTATGAGCAATATGCACCAGATTATCGATAATCACATCCGATTCAATTCGAGTGTCTTCGATTGCACCCCGATCGATAGTGCAATTCGCGCCAATTTCGACCCGATCGCCAATCACCACCCGGCCAAGCTGAGCGATCGCTTGCCAACCGGTAGCGGTGGGCGCATAACCAAACCCATTCGAACCGATCACGGTGCCGCTTTGAACCAGACAGTGCTCGCCCAGAGTACAGTGATGCGCCACCGTGACCCGAGCCTGGAGGCGGGTTTGAGCGCCGATTTGGGCGAAGTCGTCGATCACACAGTGTGCACCAATTACCGCACCCTGGCCAACCTCAACCCCCTTGCCCAGCACCGCGAAGGCACCGATGGTGACGCCTTGCGCCAGCCTTACACTCGGATCGATCTGTGCGCTGTCGGCATGGCTGCCATCGGCGCTTGGGCCAGTGTCAAATAAATGCGATAGTCGAGCATAGGCCAAATAGGGATCGTCTACCACCAACGCGACGCAGTTCGCCGGGCAGGCGGCTTGATCCGCTGCTTTAATCAGCACCACCGAAGCCTGCGTATCGGCCAACTGGCGGCGATATTTGGGCGACGCCAAAAAGCTCAGCTGGCCGACTTGAGCTTTATCGAGTGCGGCTAAGGCGGACACCGTCACCGATTTTTCTGTGTCGGTCAGTGGGGTCAGCGGCTGCACTAGAGCCAGCAGATCAGTTACCGTTAGCATCACTCAACTCCTGCGCCTTAGTTGGCGGATTGTTCGGCCGATCCGGCCTTGCGCTGCGCGTAGGCACTGTTGAATTGCGCTAACATTGCATCGGTAATATCGGGCGTACCATTAACCCAGAGTACCGCCTGAGAATCGACCACTAGGCTGAAGCCCTGCTCGATAACATAGGCGTTCATCAACTCGCGAATCAATGGTTGATATTGTTTAATGAAGCTGGCGCGACTCTGCTGCTGAGCCTGTTGCATCTGAGCGGTGATCTGCGCCTGCTCCTGGGTTAAGCCCTGTAACTCCTGCTCAAAGGCGCTAATTTCCTCTGCTGTCAGTATATCGCCATCGGTCAACAGGCGGCTTTCGCGCGTCTCGATACCCAATTGGATATCCTGAAGTCGACTCTGAGCGCCGGCCAGATCGGTGCGTAATGTTAGGGTAGCCGCTTCCGCCGCGCTGCTATTAAACAACACTGCCTGGTAATTCATAATCGCGACCATGGTTTCGGCACGGGCAACTGGGCTGGCTAAGACCCAGATCAGACTCAAGCCGGCCAATATTTTCTTGCTGTTTGCCACTGTAAAGTACTCCTCTAATGGTGGTTTGGGCTCAATACGAAATACCGATATTGAAGGAAAAATTCGTTGTGTAGTCGCTCACTTGCGCATTCAACGGCCAAGCATAGCTAAAGCTTAGTGGTGCAATTGGGGTAATCCAGGTCAGATCCACACCCGCTGAATAACGGATTTCAGCTAAATCGACGCCATTACTGCAGCTGCTATTGTCGGCGTGACACTGGTCGGTATACACATTGCCGGCATCGACAAACAGCGCGGTGCGGAAGGCGCGTTGATCGGTGGCGAAGGGCGTCGGAAAGAGTAACTCGGCGCCGTATTCCAGTTTAATATTGCCGCCGACGGGGCTGTTGGACTGACCGGTACCGGTCGGGCCGAGCGAGCCAGAGCGATATCCACGCACCGAGCGCGCACCACCGGAATAGAAGTTTTTGTAAAACGGAAACAGCTGGCTATCGCCATAGCCTTGGCCATAGCCGAGGTCGGTATGCACCCGAAGGGCCAGATTCTCGGCAAAATTGGTGAAGTGTTGCGCCGCGAGGCTGATACGGTAGTAACGTAAGTTGCCGGGTGGCATGGTGATTTCCAAATTACTCCGCACACTGGCGCCGTCGTCGGCTTTGAGCGTGCCGTTGAGGGTACTGTAGGACCAGCCGACACGACCGGTGATAATGTCGTAGTCGTTGCGATAGTCCGGGGCAAAATCGGTCATCTCCAACGGCGCGTTAGCGGTATTAATAAAGAGCTCGTCTCGACTGATGCCGAGGCCATAATTGAGCCGTTGATTCTCTGACAGGGGATAACCCAAATTTAACCGACCGCCGACCGTATTGGTGGCGTAGGTGCTAAAGGTGGTCTGATTGTAATCGGATTTCTTATAGTAGAGATCGGCCCCCAAGCTCACGCCGTCGAGCGTAAAGAACGGGTTTTCAGCCGATACTTGGTAGTTCTGGGTGGTTTCATTGACGTTGACCGAGGCTGAGAAATCAACACCGCGGCCAAAAAAGTTGGTTTGCTTAACCGACAGTTCACCGAAAAAGCCCGAGCCATCGGCATAGCCGCCCGAGATACTGAGTTGTGAGTCCTTCGCTTCGACGACCGAAACCACCAAATCGACCAAATCATTACGACCCGCAATGGGTTGAGTCTTAATGCTAACCTGGCTGAAATAGCCTAGACGATCCAAGCGTGATTTGGATGTACGGATGTTTTTATTGACCACTAAGGCCCGTTCCAATTGCCGCAGTTCGCGTCGAATGACTTCATCGTTAGTAGCGCTGTTACCCTGAATAATGATGCGATTGACATATACTGGGCTGCCCAACTGGACCTGGTAGGTGACCGTAACGGTCTGGCTGGGCGCATCGGTTTGGTGCACGTCGCGCACCTGGGCGAAGGCGTAGCCATATTCGCCGAGCAGGTCGGTGATGTCGCGGATATCGGTGGCCACATCGGTGCGCGAGTAAATTTGCCCCGGCTTAACACGCACCAGAGCTTGAATCTCGGCTGTCAGGTGTTTCAGATCCCCCGTCAGCTCGACCTCGGCTACGCTGTAGGCTTGCCCTTCGCTGATATTGAGGGCGATACTGATCGCGGCTTTATTCTCAGAGATCGACACCTGTTGGCTATCGACGGCGAAATCGAGATAGCCTAAATCGAAATAAAAATCCTCTAGGCGCTGGATGTCCCCGGTCAGGGCGGCCTTAGCGAATTGGTTGCGTTTGGTCATCCACTGCCAAATATGGGGTGATCCGGTGCGCTGCATCTGGATGATGGCAAGCAGTTCGGCATCGCTAAAAACGCTGTTACCGACCATCTGCAGTTGCTCAATTCGAGCAACAGGGCCCTCGCTGATTTGCATCTTAACGTTAACCCGATTACGAGTTAGTGGGATGACTTCAGTGTCGACGCGGGCATTGTAACGGCCTTGAGCGCCGTACTGTTTTTCCAGCTCTAGATCGATATTTTCCAGCAACGAACGACTGAAAATNTCACCCGTGGCCAGGCCGACATCGGCAAACACGGCCTCCAGAGTGGTGGTCGGAACACTGGAGTTGCCATCGAATTCGATGGTTTCGATGGCCGGTCGCTCGACTACATCGATCACTAGGCGACCGCCGTCGCGACTGATATCGACCGAGTGAAAAAAACCGGTCTGGTAAATTTCATGCAACCAGCGGCTAGCATCCTGATCATCCGCCAAGGTGCCTTCGCGCACTGACAGCTGGGCCAGGACACTGCCCAATGACACCCGCTGCAGGCCTTGTACGACTATTCTATCGACATTAAAGGTGGCGGCCTGCGCTACCGATACCATCAACGTAAAACATGCCACTAGTGCAGTCTTGAACATTAGTCCCAACGTCTTTACCTTTATCCTGTGGCGACCGAAAATCTTGGTCTGATTTAAATTTATAGGGCGGCATTCTGAAGCCTCACCCGAGCGCGGCAAACTGTCTTTACATTAAGCGGCCAATATCGTTGTAGAAGGTCAATAGCATCAGACTCATGATAAAGACCATACCGACTTGCGTACCAATTATTTGTGCTCGGTCGGACAAGGCTTTGCCCCTGAGCCACTCAATCGAGTGAATCACCACATGACCGCCATCCAACACCGGAATGGGCAGCAAGTTAACAATCGCCAGGCTGATGCTGATCAGGGCTAAAAAACCAATGAAGGATTCAAATCCCGTGCCCACTGACAGGCCCGCCATCTTAGCCATCGAAATGGGACCGCCAATCTGCTTCAAGGACACCTTACCGGTCGCCATCTTCCACAACATATTGTAACTCAGGACACTCATTTGCACCGTGTCGGTTAAGCCGCGCCATGCCGCCTGCCAGGGCCACAAACGAACGGTGGTCAGCTGTTGCTCCGACCAAGCCAGCGGCGCACTGCCCGTGCCAACATAGCCGATGGTGCGCTCCTCTTGCATCTTACTGCCTGGCACCAGGGTCAGCTCCAGCCTCTGCTCGGCGCGTTCGATACTAAGGGTCAACACCTGGCCGGGGCTGCTCTGAACCCGGTCAACCCACTCCGACCAGGTCGCTAGGGCGCTGCCGTTAATAGCCAGCACGCGATCACCTACCGCCAAACCGCTTTGTTCGGCCGGCCCACCCGCTTCAAGCCAGCCGATAAGCGCGGGGTGGATCGGCATTTCTGGGCTCAGACCTAGGTTGTGTAAGGGATCCGGAGAGTCCTGCTCGGCCAGCCAGTTTTCAATCGGCAGCTGAACACTTTTTTTGCTTTGCTGGCGGATTAGGCTGATATCGATTAGGCCACTCTCGCCAACACGTGAGGCCAGGGCCAGACTTAGGTCGGTGAAGGAGTCGACGCTGCGACCATCAATGGCCACGATTCGGTCGCCACGTGTCATATCGGCCTGCTGCGCTGGCGAATCGTCTCTGGGATGGTCAATCAGAGGCACCAGATCCTGGACGCCAATACTGTACATCAGGGCAAAGGCCACGATAGCAAAGAGGAAATTGGTGATCGGTCCGGCCAAGGCGATGGCGATCTTTTGTGGCGCGGTCTTCGAGTTAAAGGTTTGCCCAAGTAGCTCTGTTGGCACCGGCCCTTCTCGCTCGTCGAGCATCTTGACATAGCCCCCCAGGGGAATCCAGGCGACCACAAATTCGGTCCCAGAACGATCGGTTCGGCGCCAAATTGGCCGACCAAAGCCCACCGAAAAACGCTCCACCTTGACGCCGAAGCGCCGCGCCATCCAAAAATGGCCATATTCGTGCACCGTCACCAGGATGCCCAGTGCCAGCAGCATGCCAAAAACGGAGTTAAGCAATAGCATCATCGTAGCGCCTTAATTTGTTCGGCGGCCTGGGCGCGAGCAGCGCGGTCGACCTCCAGCAGTTGATCAATCGACTCCACTGGGCTGCGGCCCAAGCGGGTCATGACTTGCTCGTTTATTCGGGGGATATCCATAAAACCAATGTCGCCCTCGAGGAAGGCCGCAACCGACATCTCATTGGCGGCATTGAGCACGGCGGGCACAGTGCCACCTTCGGCCATGGCCTCCTCGGCCAAGCGCAGGCACGGAAAGCGGACCCGATCGGGTTGATCAAACTGCAATTGCAACAGCTGAGAAAATTCCAAGGGTGCGCTGCCACTGACGATTCGATCCGGATAGGCTAGGCCATAGGAAATGGGCGTGCGCATATCGGGCGAGCCCATCTGTGCTAAAACCGACCCGTCAATATAGCGCACCATACTGTGGATAACACTTTGTGGGTGCACCACTACTTCGATTTTTTCCGGTGGCACACTAAAGAGCCAGCAGGCTTCGATTAGCTCCAGACCCTTATTCATCAGCGAAGCCGAATCGACCGATATCTTTCGACCCATCGTCCATGTCGGGTGGGCAATGGCTTGCTCCGGCGTGGCGGTAAGCAACTGTTCCATGGGGGTCTGCCGAAAGGGCCCACCCGATGCCGTTAATAGGATCGAGTCCACGCCCGCCTGACTTTGATCGGCTGGCAGGCATTGGAAGATGGCATTGTGTTCACTGTCGATCGGCAGCAATAGCGCTTGGGATTTGGCCACCGCCTCCATCAACAGAGCACCGGCGACGACCATGCTCTCTTTATTGGCTAAGAGCAGCTTTTTACCGGCATGCGCCGCGGCAAGGGCGGACTTCAGACCGGCCGCGCCAACGATAGCGGCCATAACGGTATCCACTTGCGCCGCGCTGGCGACATCGGCCAAGGCCTGCTCACCGATCAGGATGTCGCAGTTCCGGTTCGGTAACAGCTCAAGCAGTTGCCGATACCGCGTGTCATTGGGCACCACGGCAAACTGAGGTTTAAAGCGAATGATGTCTAGAGCTAATTGCGCCATATTGGCGTGCCCGCTGAGGGCGAAGACAGTAAAACGGTCTGGATGCTGGCCGATAACATTGAGCGTGCTTTGACCGATCGAACCGGTGGCGCCTAGAACGGTGACGCGTTGTCGTGTCGTCATCATTAAACCACCGCTAACACGTACCATAACAGGACAAACATCGGCGTCGCAGCACAGAGGCTATCGATGCGATCCAAAATCCCACCATGACCGGGCAGCAGGGACGAACTGTCCTTAATACCTCGATTGCGCTTTAACAGGGATTCAAACAGATCGCCGACCACCGAAATGGCAATAACTGCGGCCGACAATAGCATCAACCAGAGCCAGTCCTGGACGCTGTAATCCGGCAAGTAGAGGCCAGCTATTAGCACCGAGACGAGGATAGATGTCGCCATGCCGCCATAAACCCCGGCCCAAGTCTTACCCGGACTTACGGCAGGTGCCAGCTTCCGGTTGCCAAAGGCGCGACCCGCAAAATAGGCTCCTATATCAGCACCCCAGACGAGCAACATCAACCAAGTCAGTAATAACGCCGAATCTGGTTGGCTTTTTAGCCAGACCAGGCCCATCCAGAGGGCAACCAGCACGGGCACCATGATCGCCAGCTTTATCGGGCCAGAGCGCAACCAGCCGGTTACGCGCGGATAGAGATATACACTTACCCCGGCTAGCAACCAAAATACCAGCGCAGAAAGCACCAACAGGGCCCAAATCAGGGAGTCCACGGTAATCCAGTGATGAATTACCCCTAGCACCACCGCAGTGATCGTAGCCAAAACGATGCGCGCACGCGGCGCTGAAAAACCGGCAAGATTGGCCCATTCCCAGGCGCCTAAGACGACGATCGACCCGGCAAAAACGCTAAAGCCAATACTCGGTAGCAAATAGATGCCGGCCAACATCAGGGGGGCCAGCACTAGGGCCGTTACAAATCGCTGCAATAACATGAACTTACTTCTCTTGTTCTAGTTGTTCGTCGGTACGACCAAAACGCCGAGTCCGACCTAAAAAGGAGTCAAAGGCCTTTAACAGCGATTCACTGCTAAAATCTGGCCAATATTCATCGGTAAAATAGAATTCGGTATAGGCCATTTGCCAGAGTAGAAAATTCGATATTCGTTGCTCCCCGGCGGTGCGAATACACAGATCCGGCGGGGGCAGATCACCGAGCATGACCTGCTCACCAATCAACGCTTCGGTGATGGCCGCAGGTTCTAATTCGCCAACCTTGACCCGCTGAGCAAGCTTAATAACGGCTTGGGTAATATCCCAATGACCACCATAGTTGGCAGCAATCGCCAGAGTCATGCCGGTATTTTGGGCCGTGTCGAACTCGGCTTTGGCAACAGCCCGCTGAATCGAAGGGCTGAACGCCGTGATATCGCCAATCACCCTAAGCCGGACATTATTGCTGACCAGCTTTTTAACTTCTCGATTCAGGGCAAGCAAAAAGAGATCCATCAATGCGCTGACTTCATCCTTGGGTCGACGCCAGTTTTCAGAACTGAAGGCATAGAGGGTTAGTACCTCGACCCCGGCACGCGCACAGGTTTCGACGGTCGTGCGCACCGCACGGGCGCCAGCCTTATGGCCAGCAATACCGCCTAGCAAGCGTTTTTTTGCCCATCTATTGTTACCATCCATGATCACCGCAACATGGCGGGGTACGACTTTCACTGTCGACTCTAGGGGCTGACCCTTGTTAGATTTATTTAGCATCCCTTCCTAGCTTAATTCTGTTACCGGTGAAACACAGACAATCCCAAACCACAAAAGGCAACATGAATCCATGTTGCCTCGGCAGGATACCTAACCCATCAAACCTTCATTAACTCGGCATCTTTTTCGGCCAGATCACGTTCAATCTCGGCAATGGCCGCATCGGTCAGCTTTTGAATATCTTCCTCGGCGCGCTTACCCTCATCTTCTGAGAGTTCCTTTTCCTTAACCAGGTCCTTGATCGAGGCATTGGCATCGCGACGGCCGTTACGCACCGACACACGGGCCTTTTCGGCCTCATTGCGGGCGACCTTAATCATGTCTTTTCGGGTCTGCTCGGTCAACATCGGCATCGCGATGCGAATATTACTGCCGGAAGTTGACGGATTCAAACCCAAATCACTCTTCATAATGGCGCGCTCAACCTGCGGCACCATATTTTTTTCCCACGGCACAATCGCGAGGGTACGACCGTCCTCAATCAAAATATTGGCCACCTGCTTGATTGGGGTCATGTTGCCATAATAATCGACCATGACACCATCCAAGATAGCCGGATTGGCGCGACCGGTACGAATCTTATTGAAGGCATCGCCCAGCGCTAACAGCGCTTTGCGGTTGTGACTGTCGGTTTCCTGCTTAATTTCTTCAATCATCTGTTGAATTCCTTTACCTATTCACAGTCTGGCCGACGCTGCCGGCGGGCATATGCCCTGCCTTACCGCGCTATGCAGCCGCTCCCCTGGGAGCGGCAGGACTGGCCGGTTGTCGACTCGCTTAAAACCAATGAGAAATTTCGATTCTTTATTATACACACCCTGTACAGGCATTTCTTTGAATTCGTCCACTCATTTTGAGCAAACAATCGCCGTACCAAAAAACCAACTGCAGAAATAGGACACATAAAAAAAGGCAGCGCAGCTGCCTTTTCTGGATTTAGATTGCTTTAGCCGCCTTTGACGGCTGCTGCGACTTCTGCGGCGAAATCGACAACTTCTTTTTCGATCCCTTCACCCACTTCAAAACGGGTAAAGCTCACGATCTCGGCTTCGGCTTTCTTAGCCAAGGCACCGATCTTGATGTCCGGGTCCTTGATGAAAGGCTGCTCACTGAGAGATATCTCCGCAACAAACTTCTTCAGGCGGCCGACCATCATTTTTTCAATGATCTCTGCTGGCTTGCCAGATTCTTCAGACTGGGCCCGAACAACCTCTTCTTCGCGCGCCAAAACATCGGCTGGAACGTCATTCACATTGACGTACTGAGGATTGATGGCGGCGACATGCATAGCAATGTCTTTCGCCAGGTCCGGCGTACCGCCAGTCAATTCAACAGCTGCGGCTATACGGCCACCGTGCACATAGGCCTCGACGGTCTTACCCGCACCACCGATAAACACAGCGCGACGCACGCTGATGTTCTCACCGATCTTCTGAACCAGCGCGGCACGCTCGTCTTCAAGACCATCTGCCATGAAGGCGGCAACATCGGAGCTGCCCTTGGCAAAAGCGACATCAGCCACCTTGTGGGCAAAGTTTAAAAAGTTGTCATCTCGCGCAACAAAGTCGGTTTCGCTGTTAATTTCCAGCAGCATTACCAACGAATTGTCAGCAGAGGTCCGAGTAACCAGGATACCCTCAGCCGCGATACGGCCGGATTTCTTAGCGGCTTTCAGGCCCGATGACTTGCGCAGATTATCAATGGCGAGTTCGATATCACCCTCAGACTCGACGAGTGCTTTCTTGCACTCCATCATGCCTAGGCCAGTTCGATCTCGAAGTTCTTTCACCAGGCTCGCAGTAATTGCCATGATTTTGGTCCTCAATTCAATTTAGTATTACGCATATTCAACCGGATATAGGGTTCCGGAAGAGGAAAAAGGGGCCGCAGCCCCTTCAAGCTAAGAGAATCAAGCTTATTCAGCTGACTCTTCTTTGGCTACAACCACGTCAGCTGCTTCTGCAGCATCGGCCATTTCCACGAACTCATCAACGTCACCGCCACGGGCTTCCAAGATGGAATCGGCGATTGCACGGGCATAGATCTCAATGGCGCGAATCGCATCATCGTTACCCGGAATGACATAATCGACACCGTCTGGGTTCGAGTTGGAGTCAACGATACCAATAACTGGGATGCCCAGTTTGTTGGCTTCGAGGATTGCAATACGCTCGTGGTCCACGTCGACAACAAAAAGAGCATCCGGCAAGCCGCCCATGTCCTTGATACCACCGATTGAACGCTCCAGCTTCGCTACTTCGCGAGTCGCCATCAGACGCTCTTTCTTAGTCAGCTGCTCGAAGGTGCCATCGGCCTGTTGCACAGTCAACTCACGCAGACGTTTGATCGATTGACGAATGGTCTTGTAGTTGGTCAGCATACCGCCTAACCAACGGTGCGCCACGTACGGCATATCCGAACGAGTCGCTTCTTCAACCATGATGGCACTGGCTGAACGCTTGGTACCGACGAACAGAACCTTGTTCTTTTTGCTGGCAAGGTTGCCAACGAAGGCCAAAGCTTCATTTAACGCTGGAACAGTGTGCTCCAAGTTGATGATGTGAATCTTGTTTCGGGCGCCAAACAAATACTTACCCATTTTCGGGTTCCAGTAACGGGTCTGGTGGCCAAAGTGAACACCTGCTTTAAGCAGTTCACGCATTGATACAGTAATCATAAATACCTCATTATTCGGGTTAGGCCTCCGCACTCCCCATGATCCAACCCCTTTCGGGCACCCAGAATCACGTGACGGTGTGCGTGAGAATTTAGGAAACACTTCAATNAGTTGAAGCGGCGCGCTTTATACCAAATTCAGCGATTTAAGACAAGAAAAATATCCCGGTCCCAGTCCGTGGGGCGTCCCTCAACACCTCGGAACCGGCCCCGAAAAGCGGGCCTAAGAGCCGGTCATGGCAGTCGCGGCGTATTTTTAGCATCTTTTATATGGCTCTAGCGGGTGCCCTACTATTTGCGGGGCTGCAACTGGCTAACAAAACCGTTAGAATCGCCTACTACCTAGTAACCGAATTGGAACAAGCATGGCTGTAACCATAAAAAGCCCTGAAGAAATCGCTAAAATGCGTGTCGCCGGCCGCCTCGCGGCTGAGGTGTTGGAAATGCTCGAATCCCATGTTGTGGTCGGCGTGAGCACCGCAGAGCTCGATAGGATCTGCCATAACTACATCATTGATGTCCAGGAAGGCATACCGGCGCCGCTCAACTATGGCAACCCGCCCTTTCCGAAGTCGATCTGTACGTCGGTAAACCAGGTCATTTGCCATGGTATTCCGAGCGAGGATAAGATCCTCAAGAAGGGCGATGTGGTCAATGTCGACATCACGGTCATTAAAGACGGCTACCACGGCGACACCAGTAAGATGTTTTACGTCGGCGAAGTCGCGACTCATATCGATCGTCTGTGCAAGGTAACCCAGGAATGTCTTTATAAGGCGATTGCACTGGTCAAGCCGGGCGCGACCCTTGGAGACATAGGCCACGTGATTCAGCAACACGCCGAGGCCAACCATTACTCTGTGGTACGGGAGTTCTGCGGCCATGGTATCGGCGCGGTATTTCACGAAGAGCCGCAGGTATTGCACTATGGCCGGCCCGGAGTGGGCATGGCGCTGAAGGAAGGCATGATCTTTACGATCGAGCCGATGATCAATCAGGGTAAGGCGCAGTGCAAAATACTCAGCGACCAATGGACCGTGGTCACCAAGGATCGCAAGGCCTCCGCTCAGTGGGAGCATACCTTGTTGGTCACGGCTACTGGCGTGGAGGTTTTAACAGCCCGCACCGAAGAGTCATTCTAGCGGGTCTAAAGTTATTTCATCCTTACGTTCTCAAAGGACCAAGTAGTGGATCTCGACCGTTACGCAGACAGCAGTCTGTTTGATAAAGAAGCCGTCACCGAGCAGTTACAACTGGAAACCCCTATTGTGGTGCTCAAAGACGCTTTGCGCAGGCTCAATGAGACCTTGCATCATCGTTTTATTCAGGGCGACCCGATCCGCGGTTTGGTTTTTGGCCGAGCCGCGGCCATGGACGAGCTGTTGCGCAGCACTTGGCGACTGTTCACCTGGACTGAGCCTGAGTCTATAGCCCTAATAGCGGTCGGCGGTTATGGCCGCGGCGAGCTGCTGCCGCACTCCGATATCGATCTACTGATCCTGTTCGATAATGAAACCCTGATTGACCGAAACGTTGAATCTCTACAGCAATTTCTGACCCTCTTGTGGGACATCAAGCTGGAAGTCGGCCACAGCGTGCGCACCATTGACACCTGCGTTGTCGAGGCCCGCAATGACGTGACCGTGACCACTAATCTCATGGAGTCGCGCACCCTGGTCGGTGACGACAATCTCAGAGAACGAGTGTCCGATTCAGTCGGCCCCGACAAAATCTGGCCTAGCCGCGATTTCTACAAGGCCAAAATGAATGAACAGGCCAATCGGTACCAAAAATTCAATGAAACCGAATATAACCTAGAACCCAATGTCAAAGGGGGCCCGGGTGCGTTGCGGGACATCCAAAATATCGGTTGGGTTGCTAAGCGACACTTTGGCGACTCGTCTCTGGCTGACTTGGTCGAACGGGGTTTCCTCACCGATGCCGAGCATCGCACTCTGAAAGAAGGCCAGGACTTCCTCTGGCGGGTGCGTTATGCACTGCATATGATCTCAGAGCGCGAAGAGGATCGATTGCTGTTCAACCTGCAGGAAAAGGTGGCTGAGATGTTCGGCTACAGTGACCGAGAAGGCCAAATAGCGGTAGAGCATCTAATGCAAGACTACTTCCGGCAAGTGTTCCGCCTGCGCACTCTCAATATTATGCTCTTACAGCACTTCGATGAAGAGATATTGGGTGATAGCACATCGGAACAGGTCACCGAGCTAAATGCCCGGTTTCAAATCCGCAACCACTATCTTGAGGTCGTGCACGACAAGGTCTTTACCCGCACACCGTCGGCCTTGTTGGAAATTTTCGTCTTATGCGCTCAAGAAGAGGGCATCAAGGGGATTCGTGCCAGCACCCTGAGACTGCTGTTCGCCAGCCGGAAAGCGATCGACGGCGCCTTTCGTCAGGATCTGCGCAATATCACCTTTTTCATGGAATTGTTACGCAGCCCTAAAGGTGTCTACCATGGGCTGATGCGGATGAATCAATATGGCATATTGGGCCTCTATCTGCCGGAGTTCGGCAAAATAGTCGGGCAGATGCAGTTCGATCTGTTCCATGTCTACACTGTCGATGCCCATACCTTGTTAACCATCCGGAATTTGCGCACCTTTCGCCACGCCGCCAACAGCAAACGCTTCCCGATTGCCACCAAGATCATCCACAAACTGCCCAAGGTGGAGCTGGTCTACATCGCCGCGCTGTATCACGATATCGGCAAGGGTCGGCACACCGACCATTCGGTCGAAGGGGCCATGGATGTCAAGCGCTTTGCCGATCGCCATCGCCTGTCGCCTTGGGATACGGACCTGGTTGTTTGGCTGGTGCGCAATCATCTCCTGATGTCTATGACCGCGCAGCGCCAGGACATTTCCGACCCGGCGGTGATCAATCACTTCGCCCAACAGGTGGGTGGTCACGCGCGCCTAGATTATCTCTATGCCCTAACCGTCGCTGACATCTATGCGACCAATCCAAACCTTTGGAACAGCTGGCGGGCGTCACTGATGGAGCGCCTGTATCGGGAAACTCAAAACGCCTTAAATCGTGGTTTGGACAACCCGGCCGACAAGGCCGAACGGGTCAGCGAGACTAAGCAGGCCGCCCTGCTATTAATGACCGCAGAGGGCTTTGATCCGGATGCCAGCCTCGACCTCTGGGACGATCCTGGTGACGATTACTTTTTGCGTGAAAGCCCGGAAGATATAGCCTGGCATTTGCGTGCCATCGCCAACCACGGTCAAAATGTCCCCCTGGTCCTGATCAAAGAGACCGATGCCAAACAGTATATCGGTGGCACCCAGGTTTTTGTCTATGCCCGCGATCGAGCACATTTGTTTGCCGACATCGCCGCAACGCTGGACACCCTTAGTCTGGATATCCAAGATGCCCGTATTATGACCTCGTCGGCGTCCCTGTTCAGCTTGGATACCTTTATCGTTTTGGAGCAAGATGGCACCACAATCGGTGACAACAGTCAGCGTTTGGCCGAGATTCAACAACGGCTATTAGAGGCCATTGTGAATCCCGATGAAGCACCGACGCCGCAACGACGATTGTCACGGCAGCAAAAACATTTTCAAATTCCACCTGAAATTACCGTCAGCAATGACATGCTAAACCAGCGCACTGTCGTCGAATTGCTCGCCTCAGATCGACCCGGCTTACTGGCCGATATTGGTCGTTGCTTTCGACGACTCCAGCTGACCTTACAAAATGCCCGAATCGCCACCTTGGGCGAACATGTTGAAGACGTGTTTTTCCTGGTCGATGCCAACGGCGAACCACTGCACAGTTCCGCCGACGTGGAGCGGTTGCAATATGAATTGACCGAAACTATTTTGGAAGTAATGGACCGATGAATCCCAATTTACAACGTCTGCAACCCTATCCATTCGAAAAATTACGGGCCAAGATGGCCTCTGTCAAGGCGGCCGATATGACCCCCATTGCATGGTCCATCGGTGAGCCAAAGCACGCCCCGCCGGACTTTTTGCAGGAGCAGATTGTTGCCACCATTGCCGGCTATTCACGCTACCCGGCGACTGCCGGCTTGCCCGCCTTGCGCGAGGCGATCAGCCAATGGTTAATTCGGCGTTTTAAACTGCACAACAACAAGGGCTTTAGTGCCGACCGCCATGTTATCCCGGTGACCGGCACACGCGAGGCACTCTTTTCTGTGGTTCAGGCGCTCTACGATCCGACGGCAGAGGCCAATGAAGTTTGGATGCCCAACCCCTTTTATCAGATTTATGAAGGCGCGGCCTTGCTGGCCGGGGCGAAGGTGCACTACCTTAATTGCGTGGCCGAACACAATTATCAACCGGACTTCGCGGCGCTCAGCGACGACCAGTGGTCACGCTGCCAGCTGTTATTTATCTGCACACCGGGTAATCCAAGTGGCACCGTTCTGTCGTCCGAGCAATTGCAATTTTTAATTAACAAGTCGATCGAATTTAACTTCATCCTAATCAGTGATGAATGCTACAGCGAGCTCTATCGAGACGAGGCTCGGCCGCCGATTGGCTTACTGCAGGCCGCCGAACAGATGGGCCATAGCGACTTCGATAATTGCTTGGTGTTTCACAGCCTGAGTAAAAGGTCCAATTTGCCGGGCTTACGCAGCGGCTTTGTCGCCGGCGATGCCCATTTGATTCGGCATTTTTCCGCCTACCGAACCTACCATGGCTGTGCCATGCCGATACCCCATCAGCAGGTATCCATTGCCGCCTGGAACGATGAAAGCCATGTTCTGGAAAATCGTCGGTTGTACAATGAAAAATTCACTGCGGTGGTTGGCGAACTCAAGTCTTTCTTACCGCTGACCATCCCGGACGGCAGCTTTTATTTGTGGCCGAACCTGGCCGAAGACGACGAGGCGGTGGCACAACGCTGGCTCGAAAAGGCCAATATTCAGGTCTTACCCGGGCAGTACCTGTCGCGCGACAACGCCGGCATCAATCCGGGTTACGGCCATATTCGCATCGCCCTGGTGGCGACATTAGACGATTGTGTCGAGGCCGCGCAGCGTCTAAAGCGCATCTATTAACCAAACAGGGGCGCTCGCTTGATTAAAATTTATGGCATCAAAAACTGCGATACAGTCAAAAAAACATTGCACTGGTTTGCCGAGCAGAACGTGACCGTGGACTTTATCGATTTCAAAAAAGAACCGCCCACGGCCGAGTTGATCCAACAGTGGATCGCCCTATTGGGCTGGGAAAGTCTGATTAATAAGCGCGGCACCACCTGGCGCAAGTTGCCAGAAGCAACCAAAACCTCGGTTGACAGCACTAGCGCAGTGGCCCTAATTCAGCACCAACCAAGCCTGATTAAACGACCCCTGATCGAACTGCAGGGCCATCTTTGGATCGGTTTCGATCTAAGCCAATTTGCACACATTATTTCAAGAGAGAGTTAAGTTATGACCTATTTTTCTGTCGGTCTGGGCACCGCCACTCGTAACAGTGAATTAAAGATTATCGAAGCCTGGTATCCGCAACCCCTTATCGCGCCTTCCGATGACCTGATTAACCGCCTGCTCGCTGTGGTCAAGCATGAGGGTGGTAACACCGCCCATGTGCTCGAGCTGGAGCATTATGCGGCCTTATCGTCGGTCTTTGCAGACGCCGGCATGACCCTTAATGTAAAACTACTGGCTGCCGCAGCCCACAGCAAACAGACGCTGGTGCTGACTCTGCTGGAAACCGATAGCGCTCCGGTATCCATCGCCGAAGCCTTTTTAAAGTTGCATCTGCTGTCTCATCGCCTCGTCAAACCGCAAAAAATCGTCCTCGCGGGCATCTTTGCCGTGTTACACAACATTGCCTGGACCAGCGAAGGACCGATCGATTTGCCCGAATTGCCAGAACGCCAAATTGCCGCCCGCCTAGCGGGCCGGATCTTGTCGGTGCAGTGCGTCGATAAGTTCCCCAAGATGGCCGATTATGTGGTGCCCACCGGCATCCGTATTGGCGACACGGCACGGGTGCGCCTTGGCGCCCATTTGGGTGAAGGTACCACCGTGATGCACGAAGGCTTTGTCAATTTCAATGCCGGCACCGTGGCCGTGTCGATGGTGGAAGGCCGTATCTCGGCTGGTGTTCTGGTCGGCAACGGTTCCGACGTCGGTGGCGGCGCCTCGATTATGGGCACCCTATCGGGCGGTGGCACCGAAGTGGTCTCGATGGGCGAAAATTGCCTCCTCGGGGCTAATTCCGGCACTGGCATTGCACTCGGGGATCGCTGCACCATTGAAGCCGGTCTCTATATTACCGCGGGAACCAAGGTGACCCTACTCGATAGCCACAAGGCGGCGATCAATACGGTCAAGGCGCGCGAGCTGTCTGGCATGTCCGATCTGTTGTTCTGGCGCAATGCCCTGACCGGACGAGTCGAATGCTTGACCAATAAGTCTGCGGTAGAGCTGAACTCGGAACTGCATTTGCACAACTGAGTCCGCTACTCGACTGACGGCTGCCAGCATGGCGGCCGTTTGGGTGCTGAGTCGACCCAGGCACCCAGGCATCCACCGCTGGTAGCCAACTTGGTGCAACGGGCCGATGATCTTGTAGATATCAGGCACGGCCGCACCCTGCAGTCGCGCATTTCGTTCATGCCCTTCTTTAGCCCCTTCCTAACCTCACATGAGGTCAATAAGATTTACCTTATCGGTAAGCTGTCCTAGATAGCCTTGAGAGCCTTGAGAGCCTTGATCCACGACGATTGGGGCCACGCCGTGGAGCCAGAATACCGAAGCCCTGCGTTTAACCGTACTGGTCAAAGAAGCCTCAGCAGTGCGCCGGAAAACCTACCAGCACATGTAGCGATAAAATGCCTTTAGATGAAACGGTCGTGGCTTACCGCGGTAGAACTTAGAACAGCTTCCCGATCAACCAGACGCTATGCNTATAACAATATTGAGCTCAGTCGCCNCACTAGCAAACCAAAAAAATNAAAGTATCAATTAATTAAAATAGTATTGGTTTCGATGTTTTTAATTCAAGTTTAAGCNCAAAATAGCATTAGAGTTAACTAATTTAATAAACTATTATCTGTACTCTTTACCTTATTTTTGATGATTTTATTTTAACTTTTTAATTATCATAACAATCACAGAAATCCCAAACACTCGCCGCCGACCCGCATCGCACAGGTACGCACTATTTTAGGCCCACCTCACGCAATACCAGAGTTTCAAAAAAACAATTTAAGCAATACAAAAAAATACCAATCTCGAATGGAGAAACGCTCTACAGCCCCCATTATCATTAAACTTAAGACCCTTAATGGTAAGTCCAGAGATGACAAGGCCACTGTCATCTAGGAAGAAAAATTGCTACTTTTAACGGAGAAACGCCCCATTCTTAAACTGATAAAAAAATTAAAATTGGCTGATACTATTCCATCAAAAAATAAAAACAGCCTGGTTAATAAAACTTAACAATATTTCCTAAAAAAGAACCGCCTTGACCCAAGCAAATTAAATAATCTATTCTTATAACCATAAAGAGGTATGCAAAAAAGACTAAAGACAATACTTACTTACGAAATCACGACTCTTGCTTAATGAAAATGGTAAGCTGATTTTGGCTGGTCGGTGTTCGTTACCTTTTGAGCCGTCTGCTCTAAAGACCCAACAAAAAAGTAAATGCGAATTTTTAGTAGACGATCCGGTCGTGGCTAAAGTTCAGGCAAGGAGTTTAGGGGGTATTATGGACGGAAACACAATCGCAACCAGAGGGCTTTTAGTGACCCCTGAATTGCCGGCTTTGAATGACACCAATTCGTCTATTCGCTATCTCGAGCACGGTGCATCCAGTGCCCAAGCCACCTGGCATTGCCACAAAGAATTGGAACTGCA